>Ga0080064_1000191_pt1 | contig 183649 bp, 184 predicted proteins | sample Subgrocontami54m_FD_69260 | JGI IMG/M metagenome (GOLD analysis project Ga0080064, IMG submission 69260) | Subsurface groundwater microbial communities from S. Glens Falls, New York, USA - GMW46 contaminated, 5.4 m (SPADES assembly) (version 2) ...
GCTTGGCAATTACCGGCGGGCGACCGCCCCCGTCTATTCGACTATCGAGCCGTGCGCCATGTGCGCGGGCGCGCTGATTCAGGCGCGAGTCTCGCTTTTGGTTTACGGCGCGCCGGACGAAAAGGCCGGCGCAGTCGAATCTCACTTTCATATCTGCGACGCTAATCAATTGAATCATCGCATCGAAGTGGTCAAAGGCGTTTTGGAATCCGAATGCCGCGAGTTGATGCAGGAGTTCTTTAGAACCAGAAGGCAGTTAGGTTGAAAGTTTAGAGTTCAAACTTTAGTTTGCGCCGTTTGGAAATGAACAAGCTGAAGCTTGAACTCTAAACTGAGGAGAGGTCGCATAGTGGCTTAGTGCACCGGTCTCGAAAACCGGAGTGGGGGAAACTCCACCGTGGGTTCAAATCCCACCCTCTCCGCCAGAACAACAGAGGTCAGAGATCAGAAATCAGAGGTCAGCGAACATATGGCATCTGACCTCTGACTTCTGATCTCCGACATCTGTTTTTCGGAGAGGTGCAAGAGTGGTTGAATTGGCAGCACTGGAAATGCTGTGAGCGGGAAACCGTTCCGTGGGTTCGAATCCCACCCTCTCCGCCAGAACTACAAGTCAAAAGTAAAAAGGAAAAAGTGTTGGTTCTGACTTTTGCCTTTTACCTTTTTACTTTTTACTTGTTCTTCCGCCGAATCATGAAATCAAGATCAGTTCACATCGCCTTTGCCATAGCCATCGCCGCGCTGCCGATGCTCAGCGTTTTGAATTCTGAGACTTTCGCGCAGAAGTGGCGGCCCGTCGTCAAACATCTTTCCGTGTGCGGCAATCCGACGATTCAATGCAAGACGATCGCGACGTTTCAACCTAACGACCTTCCCTTCCGTCTGCCCGAGAAAGCAGTCATCTTCGATACGGAACTGTTTTACGCCATCATTCTGAAAAGCGTCGGTATTAGTGAGGAGGATTGCGACGTCTTCGTGCCGGAAACCGAGCGGCTGAAGACACAGGCTCTGTTTCCGGATCACAAAGTCTTTGCTTCGCGATGCGCCGATCCGGAGACGTTATTTTACACCGGCATGAATCCAAGGCATCGATTCATGGCCGTCTATGCCGGGACGACACTCGCCGAGGCACAGCGTATGCTGAGTGCGGTCAAAGCGACGGGAAAGTTTCCGGGCGCGAACATCAGACGAATGCGAACTGGATTTAACGGCACCTAGCCGTTCTTTTCACGAGGAGGTAGATCATGAACGACGACAAACTGGCAATGGAAGAGGCGCGACGAGCTGGCCAACACGGCGCGGTCAAGTCGCAGGTCGAAGGTGAAGTGCAGGCTGAGATTGCCGACCGCGCCGCGCAGGCGCCGCCGGCTGAAGGCCAGAAGATCGATCAGGTGGCGGGCGAGTTTCGCGCTAAAGCCGTCAAGGAAGTTGTCCAGACTGAGCGCGAAGTTGGACGCGCCCGCGGCGTGGCGCGCATCTCTCAAGTTGTCGATTACATCTTCTTTGTGCTTTATGCGCTGCTCGGACTGAGGTTTGTGCTGGCGTTGCTGGCGGCCAGGAGTGGCGCGGGGTTCGTTCAGTTCATTGTCACCGTGACAAATCCATTCTATGAACCCTTTCGAGGCATCGTCGCCAGCCCTGCTGTTCAAGGAGGTCACACGCTGATGGTGCCGCTGGTGATCGCGATCATCGTCTATGTCTTGCTGCACCTCGGCATCAACGGTTTGTTGCGAATGTTCGCGCATCGAAAGACAGCGGTCTGAGCATTGCCGATTGCCGATTGTCGATTGCCGACTTGTACTTGGTGCTTTGACGTGCTGAACAGTTGAATCACACTTCCGGCTGGCATGTTGCTGAGTACGAAGGTCAAAGTACGAATCGGCAATCGACAATCGACAATCGGCAATGCTTTAATGGTTTATCAGACTTCGGGCTCCGCACAACGCTCGCCTTGTGAACCCCGCCAGGCCGGGAACGGAGCAACGGTAGCAATGGCAGCGTGTGTTGCGGGTAAGTCCGGAGTCTGACCAATCTTCGTGATTTGCGATTTTTGATTTTTGATTTGCGATTCACTGAGCTGCCAGTCGGAGGGGGGTCAGTTCAAATCGGAAATCGGCAATCGCAAATCTAAAATGACGACATGTCTTATCAAGTCATCGCGCGCAAATGGCGCCCGCAAAGATTCGAAGACGTAACCGGGCAGGAAGTTCTGACCCAGACGTTGCGCAATTCGATCGAGCACGGGCGGCTGCATCACGCTTATCTTTTTTCCGGCGCGCGCGGCGTAGGCAAGACCACGACCGCGCGTCTGGTTGCCAAAGCGCTCAACTGCCACAAAGCTGACGGACCAACCGCGACGCCGTGCGCCACGCTTGACGAGACCACGTGCCCTTCATGTCGCGAGATCGCCGAAGGGCGTTCGATGGATGTACTGGAGATCGACGCGGCTTCGAATACCGGCGTCGACAATGTGCGCGACGTGATTATTAACAGCATCGCGATTGCTCCGGCTCGCGATCGATACAAAGTCTTCATCATCGACGAAGTCCATATGCTTTCGCCGTCGGCCTTCAACGCCCTTTTGAAAACGATCGAAGAGCCGCCGCCGAATGTTTGTTTCATCATGGCGACGACGGACGAGCACAAAGTCCCCGAAACGATTACCTCACGCTGTCAGCTCTTTGAATTCCGCACGATTGCTACCGCGAAGATTGCCGAGCGGATGCGCCTGATCGCCGACGCGGAAAAGATCTTGATCTCCGACGAAGCCATTCGCGAAATCGCGCGCGCCGGCGACGGCTCGATGCGCGATGCCCAGTCGGCCTTTGATCAAGTCATTAGTTTCGCGGGCGAGAAAATCAAGACTGAAGATGTCGAGAAAGCGCTGGGTATCGCCGGCGCGGACGTGCTGGCCCGCATCATCAACGGCATCGCAGAAAACAAACCGGCTGAGGCGCTGGCGATCGTGGACGATCTGGTCATGCGCGGCCACAATCTGCGCAACTTCTGCCGCGACGTGCTCTCGCATCTGCGTGATCTGTTGGTGGTGAAGGTGTCCGGCGATCCAAAGCTCCTCGACTCGTCATCGGCGATCGCCACGACGCTTCAGCAACAGGCGGCGCTTTTCTCGGAATCTGATCTGGTGCGCTTCTTTCATTCGCTGGCGGAAACTGAAAGCTCCCTGAAAGACGCGGCCAATCCGCGCTATCAGGTTGAAGTTGGCTTAGTGAAATTGATGGAGATGCGGCGGCTCGCGTCCTTAAGTGATCTGGTTGGGCGCATTTCTGAACTCGAATATGCTTTGCGCACCGGCAAGCCGCCCGTGGAACGAAAGGCGCCGCAATCCGCTCCGGATAGTGGGCCAGGCAAAGCGGGTGCGCGCTCGGCTGCTACCGGCGGCTCAGGCAGAAGCGCCAGCGGTTACGGAACCGCTCGCGGTAGCGAGCGCGTAATAGATCCATCATCGACCATCACCGACTCCACATCCGATGAAACGCCTGTCGCTACAACTACGTCAGGCTCGTTGATCGACAAAATCAAATCCGAGCTTGAAAAGAAAAAGCGCCGCTTGCTCATCGCCGCTCTGGACGCCGCTGGCCGCGTGGAACTGGAAGGCGACGAGCTGTCGATTGAGTTCATGCCTGAAGCCAGACACTCTCGCGACACGCTGGCGAAGGCGGACAATGCAAAAGCTCTGCGGGAAGCGTGTGCCGAAGTATGCGGCCGGGAGATCGGAATCCGCTTCTCAATTCGCCAGAGCGAGAGTGACGATGGTGCGCCCGCCTCACCCGAAGAAGAAGAACGTCGCTCAAAACAGCAAGCCCGCGAGGCCGTCGCTCAGAATCCAATCGTGCAACAAGTCCTGCGCGCCTTTGGCGGCGAGATTGTTGATATCACGATGCAGTAGGTTCCATCTACACCACCCCCAATTAGGGATTTTCGGAATGAACCGGGACGTCGCGCCGGTCGTATAGCGTCGCGGAGGTTTGGGTGTGATGCGCAATCCGGTGCTGGCAGGAATCCTTAGTCTACTAATTCCCGGACTGGGCCAGATTTATAACGGCCGCGTACTTTTTGGCATCATTTGGATGCTTGTTTTTGGTGTTTCCTGGATCGGATCGGTGGGCCTGTTCGGCTTGATCATTCACGTCATTTCGGGCTGGTGCGCCTACTCTTACGCGAAGGATCATCCGGTGCGAGTCTGAATCGTTTTACAGCCTCAAGAAGTTTTCCAGGATGGTCCGGCCATCGGGATGGTCTTCATCGAAAAGTTCAGGATGAAACTGCACGCCAAAGAGCGGACGCGAAGTGTGTTGCATCGCCTGAATGCGTGAAACTTCGTTGGTCGCGGTGCAGATGAAATCAGCCGGCAGCTCTTTAACTTCATCACAATGCGACTCCCAAACCGTGAGGGTTTTCGGCAGCCCCTGGAAGATTTCGTGGCCGGCTTCGCTTTCAGCGTTAAGTTCGACCTCGCAGAATCCCCGCTCGCGAAATGCGCCCTGATAGCCTTCGCCGGGCGCTAGTCGCTCGATCAAATCCACGGGCGCGCCGAAGGCTAGCGCCATCTGCTGCTGGCCGCCGCACACACCCAGAATCGGCTGCGGCACAGTGCGAATAACATAAAACACTCCGGCCAGCGACTCTGATGAGTATTCATCCCACGGATGGCTTTGCCCGCTGAGAATGATGTGCGACGGACTGAGACTCTTAACCAGTTCCGGTGAAATGGTGCGAAAGGACTCGACGACGACTCGCATGTCGGGCTGCAATTGTTCCAGCGCGCGGCGAATCTCCCGCGGGCTCGAACCCTGACCGTTGATCGTGTTGTCTACCAGTAAGATCATCAGGCTTCCAACGAAATCGCTATCACGAATACAACTCCCGCGACGGCAAGTCAACGTGACTCGGTCGCTAGCAGGGTCAGTTTGCGTTCAGAGTTCAACCTTTAGGTTGCTGATTACAAAAACAAGCTAAAGCTTGAACTCTGAACTCCACTACTCAATCGCGACTTACTCTCCGGCCGCGCCTATCTACGTTTACGGTGACGCGTTGGCAAAGGCTCCGGACTTGGCTCCGGCTCCGGCTTCGGTGGGCTCTCATCGAAATCCAAACAATACAACTTGCCATTGAAGGCTCCAATGTAGATGCGCCCGTCGAGCACGGCCGGCGTCGAGTTGATGTTATCGCCAATCTTGATCTCTGAGAATTGCTTGCCGTCATCAGCCGAGATCACGTGGATGTAACCAGCCTTGTCACCAAACACTACCCGGCCGTCGACGACCGGCGAGGTGCCCCAGATCGGCCCGCGGGCCTTGAACCGCCAGACCAGTTCGCCTTTGTCGGCGCTGAGGCAATGCAGATAGCCGTCGCTGGCGCCGATGTAGATCTTCCCGTTGAAGAAGATGGGACTGGCCCAGATGCCGATATGCTCGCTGGCTCTTCCCAGATGCCCGCCCTCCGTAACGTAATTCCAAACCAGCTCGCCGGTGTCCTGTCGGTAGCAGCGCACCACCCCGTCTTCCGCCGCGGTGTAAACGAAACCATTCACGACCGCCGGCGTGGAATCGGAATCAGCGCCAATCTTCGCTTTCCAGATGAATTTGCCGTCCGCCGGATCGATACAGTAGAGATCGCCTTCTTCAGTTCCGAGATAGACCCGGCCATCTTTGATGGTAATGCTGCCTTCGACCGAGCCAACCAAAACTTTGTAGATTAGCGAACCGTCCGCCAGATTCAGGCAATAGAAATTATGATCTTCGCAGCCAAAGTAAATCCGATCACCGACAACGATAGTTGAACCGTCAATCTCGAACCCGGTTTCATGATCCCAGATCAGCGATCCATCCTTTGGGTTGAGACAGTAGAGATGGTGATCGAGTCCGCTGGCCAGGATCTTGTCGTCCAGAATCACCGGCGTGGCCTTCATACTGTCCCGGCCTTTGAACTTCCAAATCACGCTGCCGTCGTTTCGGTTCAGACAATAGACATTGCCGTCCGCGGAAGGAAAATAAACGCGATCGTCGCGGATCGACGCCTGCCCCGGCCACGAAGTGCCGCCCCAGGGGTCCTTGTGAAGCCGGCCGCTCATGAAACCGGTTACAACTTCCCACACGATCTTCAGCTCGCCATGTTTCCAGGGACCCGTGCCATAGAAATTCCGTTCGGCACTGCCAAGCCACATCGGGATAGCGGTCGGCGGTTTTGGTTTCTCGATTATTGGCGGAGGCGCGACGACGGGCTTTCGCGTGCAGCCGACAAGGAAAGCGATCGCAAGAAGAGCAACTCCGAAGATCGCCAGGAAAATGGTCTGCTTGAGACCGATTGCTTGGGGGGCTTTCATTTGTGAAGACACGGAAACGATTATTTCTGCAACCACTCGCCGCTGTAAACCAAGTCCGCGCGGCCGGTCAGCACGACTTCGCCGTCGTCGCGCCACTCGATCGGAATCACGCCGCCAGGCGCGTGGACATTAACATGTCGATCAGTCTTGTCATTTATCACCGACGCGATCACGGCCGCACACGAACACGTGCCCGAGCTTTCGGTTTCGCCGACGCCGCGCTCCCACAGACGCTCTTCGATGTTGGCCCGATCGCGGACGCGAACAAAGATTACGTTGGTGCGCTCGGGAAACTGTGGGTGATTTTCGATCAACGGCCCGAGCCGGCGCCAGTCAATTTTGTAAAAGTCGTCAACAAAGATGCAGCAGTTGGGATTGCCCATCTGCAAGGCCGTAACACGCAGAGTTTCATCGCCAACGCGAAGCGAATAATCAATCACGCGATCGAGAGGCTCGTCGGTCAGCATCGGAATCGACGCGCTGTCGAATTTTGGCTGGCCCAGCTCGGATTGAAATGAAAAAGCGTCGTCGCTCAGCCGCTCGCGCAAGAAATAACGCTTCACGCCGTTGCGCGTCTGCAACCGCAACTGATCGCTCGTCCACAAGCCGTGAAAAAACAAGTACGAAGCCGCGCAGCGCGTGCCGTTGCCCGACATCGAGGCTTCGCTGCCGTCGGGATTGAAAATGCGCACCGAGAAATCCGCGGTGTCGTCGGCAGAAACGCCGACGACGGCGATTCCATCCGCGCCGGCGCCGTAATGGCGATTACACACGCGCTTCGCGAACGGTCCCAGGTCGCCGGCTTCGGCTAATTGGTCACTTTCGAAAACGAGATAATCGTTGCCGTAGCCGTGAAATTTTGTGAACCGTGGCGGCATCCTGAACCTAAGTGTTGATGAGAGAAGCTACTGCGACTTTCCCGCAAACGACGCGAGCAGGATCCCGATCGCGTCGATTGAATCGCGGCGCAACGCGCCCGCGTCCGGATAATTATTCAGCATCATCGAAAAGACCAGATGCTCGCCCGCGGCCGTGGTGACATAACCTGACATGGACGCAACCGAACTAAGCGTGCCGGTCTTTGCGCGCAGGTTTCCCTCAGCGGGCGTGCCTCGCATGCGCGTGCGCAGCGTGCCGTCAACCCCGGCGATCGGCAGCGCATCGCGAAACTGTGCGAAGTACTTGTGCTTTGACATGAAAGTGAGCAACTGCACCGTGGCGTTCGCCGTGATCATGTCGTTGCGCGAAAGACCTGAGCCGTCGTTGAGGGCGAGATCGCTATCGCCGATGCCGGCTTGACGCAGAAAATCTTTGACTACCTCCAGTCCCGCCGCTTCGTTAGTTTCATGGTCCAGGTAGCCAAGCGTACGCGACCCTCCCTTGCTCACCGGAAATTGACCGAGCGTGCGCAGAATCAACTCAGTGTAAAGATTTTGACTCGGCTTCAGTGTCTGTGCGGCGATCGCACTAAATGTCGGGGACTGCAAGCTGGCAATTTCGACCGGCCATTTGGGCATCTGGACAGGCGGATTCATTACATCCAGAACACTCTTTTCGTCGGAACGCGCATCGATTGTTCGCGTGCGTCCATCGATCTTCACGCCACGTTTTGTCAGCGCATCTCGCAACATCGTCACAAAAGCCAGTGCTGGATCGGGAATCGCAACGCTGCCGCTGAATCCGTTAGCCCCCAGCGGCAAGCTGCCCGAAACCTCGAGCGTGTTCGCGCCCAGGCCGCGATAAAGTTGCAGGTCGCTCTTCGATTCATGCGGCGATGTGGTCGCGCGATTAGCGATTGTCATGAACGATGTGGCCGGCGGGCCGGCGGTGATCACCACGGGCGCTCCCACTTTATCGCCGGGCTTCACGCTCAAGTCGATCGCGTTGTCGTTGACGGTCAGCGCGCTGACTTGCGCGCCGTAAGCCCACTGCAAATCCTCCCACTCCCAACCGCTGCCCAACGGCGCACCATTGAAATAACTTTCGTCGCCGACCAGATCGCCTTTGACGCGCTTCACTCCAGCGGCCACGATGCGATCGGCGAGATCGTTAATGCCTTTGAAGTAGTCGCCGTTATTGAAGCGCGCGGCAATCGAAGGATCGCCGCGACCGTAAATAATCAGGTCACCTTTGACCGTGCCTTTGTCCGGCTTTTCTTTCGCGTAAACGGAAGTGATGAAGTGATAGTCGGGCGTAAGCCGATCGAGCGCCGCCGCGACGGTGTAAAGCTTCATGTTCGACGCGGGCCGCACAAACTTGTTCGCGTACTGCTCAAAAATGATGTCGCCAGTGTCGAGCGAAACGATCTTGACTGCGAAAATTCCCGGCTCAAGCGCCGGCTGTCGCACAATCTCTCCAATGCGTGCCTGCAAGTCGGCGAGCACGCGAGGCGCATTCGGCGCCGACGCAATCGGGCGCGAGCTTGCGGGCGCAGGAGTGGGTGTCGGTGTCGCCACTCGGCGATCGCGTTGCGGCTGAGCAAGACTGAGCGGCTGAACCAGGGTCACCGCGAGCGCGAAGACAACAGCCAGTGCGAACGATAATCGGCGAGTCTCGGAATCGATGGTTCTCATGATGATCAAGTTGAGACACAACCTCGCAACCAGCTTGCGCAGCAAGCGGTAGATTGTAGCCCCAGGTGAAGCGCAGCGAAACCTGGGGTATCACCGACAAAACGATTTGACTAGCCTGCTTTAGCAGGCGAAAGAATGTAACGCCACCCCGCTGCGCCTGCTAACGCAGGCGCGGTGTCCTATCTTGATCGCTGACCCCGCACTCCGCTTCGCTCCGTACGGGGCTACACTCTGCCGTCGGCTACGCCGACTCGTTGGCGCTTCCCGCCAACTCAACCCTTTTGATTCGTCGCCGACTGAAACGAAGCAAGAACTTCATCAGCACTCGCCGTTGCCGTGCCGAGTTTGCCAACGACGATTCCCGCGGCGTGATTCGCCAGCACGGCCGCTTCAGTCATCGAGGCGCCGGCGGCGAGCGCCGCGGCGAGCGTTGCAATTACCGTGTCGCCCGCACCGGTGACGTCGTAAACCTCGCGCGCAGCCGTCTCCACGTGCACCGGATCGCGTTCGCCTTCGAACAGCATCATGCCGCGATCGCCGCGCGTGATCAGCACGGCATCGCATCCCAGTCGAGCGCGAATCATCCGCGCCGCGGTTTGCAAAGCAGCGTCGGAATCTTCTTCGAGGTTTGCCAGACGCAAAGCTTCGTGATGATTCGGCGTCACCAGCGTCGCCGGACGATACGAATCAAAGTTTCGCATCTTCGGATCGATCAGCACCGGCATGCGCCCGTACGCGGCCGGCAAAACTTCAGACAGGATGCGCGGCGTGACCACGCCTTTGTCGTAATCTGAAATGACCAGAGCCTGCGCGCTCGCCAACGCAGTTTTCACGGCGGCAATGATCCTACTTTCGGTCTGCGCATCAACCGGCGTGCGGTGCTCGCGGTCGGCGCGCACGACCATCTGCTGCTGCGCGATGATGCGCGTCTTGATCGTCGTCGGCCGCGAATTGTCTGCGACTAACAGACCATCCGTTTGCATGGCGCTCTTTTCGTTTACGGAACTTCGAATTCTTTCACCGGCGAAGTCATCGCCGACGACGCCGATCACACACGCCTGCGCTCCGAGCGCGAGCAGATTCGCGAGCACATTCGCGGCTCCGCCGAGATGCGTTGATTCGCGCCGAATATCCACGACCGGCACCGGCGCTTCCGGCGAAATGCGGGTGACATCGCCCCAAAGGAATTCGTCGAGCATCACGTCGCCGAGCACGACGATGTTTGACTCGCGGGCGCGATCCAGTAGAGCTTGTGCACGTTGCTTGTCCAGGGTTGCCGTCATGTTTGCGAAGGGTATTTTGATTTCACGCAAAGGCGCGAAGACCGCAAAGGTTCCCTATGACTACTTAATTAGTCCGCCCGTAAAACTCGATCAATCGCGCCCACTACGCGCTCAACCGGCACGCGCAGAATGCATTCAGGTTTTTCAAACTCAGCACAGAAATAGCCGTGACATGGCTGGCAGGGCATCTCTTCCAGTACGACTTCGTTTGCCTTTGTCGTCCACGGCCGCCAATGCGCAACGTTTGACGAGCCGAAAATCACTACGCAAGCCGCGCCCGCGGCCGCCGCGATATGCGCGATGCCGCTGTCATTGCCGACAAACAAACGCGCCCGCGAAGCCAGCGCCGTGACTTCCGGCAACGATAGATCAGTCAACGCGATGACGCGCGCCGACGATTGTTTGATGAGCGATTCCGCCAACGGCTTTTCTTGCGGCGAGACGATCGCCACCGGCGTCAATCCACGGGCCGCCAGTTCCTCCGCCACGCGCGCAAACTTTTCCGCAGCCCACTGTTTCGTCTCGAACGCCGCGGCGGGATGAATCACCGCGAACGGTACCCCTTTATCAAAACCTGCAAACTCTGCGGCGCGAAGTTTATCAGAGACAGAGGAGAGTGCGTTTTCATTCACCGCCAACTTCGTGGCCGGGCGATCAGTCACCGGCACGCCGGTCCAGCCAATCAACGCGAGCTGCTGCTCGACCGAATGCAACTTCGGTCGTTGCCAAATGTCGAGCGACGACGGCGCCGCGTGATTGTGCAAGCGCGCGTACTGATAATGTTCGAAGCCGACGCGATGCTTCGCGCCGGTTGCGCGCGTCAGAAGCGTCGCCGTAGTGCCGCCATGCAAGTTGTAAACAACGTCGTAATGCGTCGCGCGCAGCTCGCGCGCGGTGCGGGCGCGAGCAGTCGTGCTATCCCGCGGAATCGTAATTACTCGATCAACCAAACCCGAACCGTCCAGCACGGGCGCGACCCAATCTTCCAACAGAATGTCGATCTGAGCGCCGGGCAGGAAGCGCCGCAAGGCGAATAGCGAGGGCGTCACTAGCACGGTGTCGCCAATCGAGCGCAGGCGCACGACCAGTACACGCTGCACCGTTGACCAGTCCCAACGCGCCGGCGCGAGAGGTTGCGGTTCATCGCTTTCGGATTTATTCGCGAAAGAGAGATGACGAACGCTCGGCGACGATTCAATTATTTCCCGCAGGCTGTTCATCTTCGATTTTTGCTTCGTCGACCAGCATCACCGGAATGTCGTCGCGGATGGGAAAGACGCGTTTGCACTCAATGCACTTCAGGCCGCTGCCGTCAGGTTTTAGTTCAACTTTGGCGCGGCACGCCGGGCAAACCAGAATTTCGAGCAACTGTTCGCTGATAGCCATACTCTAAAACCTCTTAAGCAACCGAGAGTCGCGTTTCGCAACTGCGAGCGAATCAAGCTTATCAGCATTGCGCGATTTGTTGTAGGCCGTGTAGTACAATGTCGAAGGACGACAGATTCGCTGCAACAGAGAGGCGAAAAGATACGGATGATGATTGAAGATTTTGGGCCCCGAGTAACCAGCGTGTGGAACGATTTGCGTTCCGCCACGCGGACTTTGCTTGAACGAGCCTGGCAATCACCAGCTGCGGGGGCGGGCCCTCAGGCCGCGCGATCCGCGCCGTACGATCCCCGCGCCGATCGAGAGTTAAGCCAACTTCTCTCGGCGCTCGACGAGCGTGCCCGCGAAGCAACCGATGAAGAATCGGCACGACGAGCGCGCAGTCTCGCGGACACTTGCGCCGGCGTGCTCACAGAGCAGACGCAATCAGCGGAAGTGTTTGCCCAACTGATTCAGCGCGCGCACGAACGAAACGACTTCGCTCGCGTTGACTCTCTCGCCGGTGTTCTGGCCCAGCGACTCGCGCCCACCGAAGTCTGCGAACTGGCGCGATCCCCGAACGTCGTGGTGCGCGCATTGGCGCATGAAGCGCTGGCGCAAATGCCCGCCACGCTACTCGTCATGCTGCTTCGCGATCCGGTCGATGCTGCGGTCGCGCGCTATGCCCTGCACCGCCAGGCAACCGAATACAATTCGGAAGCAGCGCGGCAAGCCTTGCAGGACCTGGATGAGTTTGGTCTGGAACAGTTTTGAAGTGCGCTGCAGAGTCTCGCCCAGATCCTCGCGCCCGAAAACTAAAATTCAGCTCGGACGATTGACGATCAGCTATCGTCTAACAATGCAGGGTGTTTTGGTTTGATCCTACTCTGCCGGGCCGGAGCACTTCTCTCCGTGCAGGGCGGGAATTTTCTGGCTAATGACGGGATAGTTCGGCGCTTCGTCAATATTGATTTGCGTCCAGTGCGCATATTGCTCAGGCACGCTGGTGTCGGCGAAGATCGCTTCGACCGGACATTCGGGCACACACGCGTCGCAATCGATGCAAGTGTCGGCGTTAATATAAAGACGATCGGGCAATTCGTGAAATGCTTCGACAGGACAGACCGCGGCGCAGTCTGTGTACTTACAGTCAACGCACATTTCCACAACAACGTAGGTCATTCGGGGATGACTCCTTTCAACGAATGCATTGTTTATTATCTATCGAGCAGAATGTCAATAGCAAAATTTAGCGAAAGCAAAGCAAGTATGCAAGTTCGAAGATGAGGTTTTGTTTTTCACGATCTTTATTTAGTGTTAGCGATTAATGCGTTAATCCGGCGCGCGGACGATCTCTGACCTCTGATCTCTGACTTCTGATCTCTGAGCTTAGTGTTTCGGAACGTAAGTAAACCAAAAATAGATCGCCTGGCCCAGACCGATCCAGAATCCAATCACGGCGCCGAACAACTCGATCGTTTTCAAATGATGCTGCGCGACCAGCAAGACAAGCTCTTCCAATTTCTCGATGGGATACTCAGAAACTTTCTTGCGTACCAGGCCGCCGACATCAAACTCGGCAATCGCCGCCGGCAGACGTTCGCGCGCGGCCAATGTAATCTTCTCAGTGAGGGCGGCGCCCGCTTTTTCGATTGCCCCGCTCGGCATGTGATCGCCGAGCCGGCCAATCGGCGCATCCAGGAATTTCTCGATCTGTGAGCTCAGAATCGCGTTGATGGTTTGCGCTGTATCGTCGCGAGCGAGCACGGCCACCAGACTTTTCGTCAGAAACTCTTTCACGCGCGGCGCTGATTCCGGATTCAGTGTTGACAGCAATTCCCGCAGCGTCTGGGGCCGGAAGCGTCCGAGCGCGCCATTTAAATAGCCGGACACGGAGCTGGCGAGTTCCGGACTCTGCGCCATGGCGACCAAACGCGTGGCGGCCTGCTGTTTGATTGCCTCGAACTTATCGGATGAAACCTGGCCGACCATTTCGTTCAACGGCCGCGCCATGAAATTGTCGATCGTCGAGTTAAGAAAAACGGTGGCTTCCTGTGCGAACGCGGTCCCCCGCAGATATTCTTCGACGCGACGCGGCAGAGTGCTGTGGACCAGGTCGTCAACTTCGCGATAGATGCGCTCGCGCGAAATGAAAATCTTTTTGATAAATGAAAGATGCTGGTAGTAATCGTCGACTTCGCGTTTGATGAGCCCGCCGATTTGCATCCGGGTGTTCTTGCTGGTCACGAGTTCGGCGAGGTGATGCACGATCGGCTGCACCTGCCGATCGACGCGATCTTTGATGAGCGCCACCGTCTCTGCCGTGAACAGCTGGGCCAGCGTGGCGTCGGTGCGCGTCAGATCGTCGAGCCGCTCACCGACAAACGCGCGCACCTTCGCTTCGAATCCTGCTTCGCTCACCAGGCCATGAAAGCGTTCCTCGGCGAATCGCAGAATCTGCGCGAAGGTTTCTTCGCTAACCGTCTCATCCAGCTTTCGCTCCAACAGGTTATCGACCTGTCGATCGACAAACTTTTCAATCGCGGCGGCGGTTTCCTCGCTCTTCAAGACCGCGGCGATGTGTTCTGATAATCGCAACTGCAACGCCGCGATCGTGTCGAGCACCGGCGCGCGCGCGCCGCTGGGCAGCGCTTCCATCAGCGACGGATAAACGGTCGAAAGCAATTCCGTTGTGTATGAATTAACAAAGCCTTCGACTTTGCGACTGAAGAATCCGGTTTCGAAAAGCGCGTCGAAGACTGTCTGCTGCGACACGAGTTCATTGCCAACCGCGTTCCCAATCGATTGCGCCAAACGCTCGCGATGACGCGGAATCATTCCCTGCGGCCAGATGGTGATACGAAACACTTTCAACGACTTGTATGGATGAAACAGCATCCAGATTGCCAGCCAAGCCGCGCCGTAACCGTGCAGCGTTGCGATGACGACAATCGCCAGACTGATCAGAAGTTTGAAGGTGATTGGATCGATGGTGTTACTCCTGAAAGCCTATTGTGGGGAAAGAGCCATCTGGCGTGACAGTACGCTCTTCGGATTTGCAATGTTTTTCAATTTGTCATAGGGGATCGTGACCTCTCTTGGTCCGGCTGCACAGCCCGCCATTCGACATTCTTCAAAACTTGTCAGCAAGCCATCCTTCGTAAGATTCCAGAACTGAAAGTTATTAGAAATCGGGCGAGCATATTCCGGAAGCCAAAAGTCATTGTTGGCAACTCGCTGACAATAGTCCCGATCGATCCCGCTCCCGGGACGTTTGGCTGCTTCTAGACAGTCGCTTCGATTCAGTTCTCGAAGTGAGCTGAGGCAATAGTCTGCGATGAAGTTCAAGTATTGGGAATTGGGCGTGAAGAGGTCGCCTAACTGAAACTGTTTTCCGTGCTCCAAATCATAGTTGATGACTCTGAATTGCTGTACGGCATGAGCTGAACCTCGCGTGTAGGTTTGCAAGTCAAAGCGAATGCTGACTAGTACATCGTTTGCGCAGATGACGTCGTAAGTCATAGAAAGGTATTCTTTAGAGTCTTTCCACCATGGCGGAAGTCTTTCCCTCGGACCAAATTGAAATCTTCTGTATTGACTCGCCTCGCGTTTTGCGATTGTGGCCGCCAATCGATTGAAGCCCAGGACCTGTAGCTTGCCTGATCCGGTAATTTCAGGATACGCGATCCCAATCTCATAGTGGAGTCTGTCGTTAGTCTCATCAATGTCCTTTGGAACAATGTAAAGACCTCCACCAAGCGAAGCGCGTTCATTGACTTCCTTGTCATCTGGTTCTTGCTGCGGCGAAGGTGAGGGTGTTGGGGCTGTCGAGGACGAAGCTTGCGTCTTAGTTTGCTGCTTCGCTAAACACGCACAACTCGAGAAAATGAAAAGAAGAATAGTAATCGCCGTGAGAATTATCCGACTCATAACAGAACCGCTATTTTGACGCTTTGTAAACAATCTCTCCGCCAATCACCGTAATCAACATGTGCAATTAAAACCGAACAACCAGCCTGCGCAGCAGGCGGCAGAATAAAGCCCCTGGCGAGGCGCAGCCGAGCCTGGGGACACCGACGAAAAAATCAAAAGAGCCTGCGAAGCTGGCGACAGAGTTCATCCCCATAAATGAGCTGCATCGAAACCGATATTGTGTGCTTGCAGCGGAGCCCTAAATTCTTCCTCGAAGGATTTAGTTCGATGATGCTCTTCCTGGTTACGAATGTAACGGCGCACTCGCTCTACCTGCGATTCGCTGACTGTGAAAGCTGCGAATCGGGCTTGCCAACCGAATCTTCCCGCAGTCTGTCGCTTTGCCCAGCCCGATGATCCAGACTTTAACTTGCTAAGGAATTCCGATACCGAGATCGTCGGACGCAGCTTAGCGAGAATGTGAACGTGATCGGCAACTCCATTGACCTCTAACGCAACACCGCCAAGGCCGCGCACCGTACCTCCAAGATACTCGTGCAACCGAGGTCGCAGTGACTTGGTGATTAGCGGCGCGCGTTCCTTTGTCGCGTACACGATGTGATACAGGAGATTCGTGTATGACATTTGTGAGACCTCTGTCGCCTGCTCCGCAGGCTTGGATTTATTTTGCGATGGTTACCCCAGGCTCCGCTACGCTTCGCCAGGGGCTATCACTCTACCGCCTGCTTCGCAGGCTAGTCGACCGTTCCTTGTTCTGTAAGCACGACTCGTAAACACCTTGGCTACTTGCTCTCATAAACAATCTCGCCGCCAATCACCGTCATCACGCAATGCGTCTTGAGGATTTCCATCTCGGGAATCTTCATGATGTCGGCCGAGAGCACCGTCAAGTCGGCAAGTTTGCCCACTTCAATCGAACCACGCAGGTTCTCTTCAAACGCTGCGTACGCGGGCCAGATTGTGAACATCTTCAAAGCCTGATCCCGTGACACGGCTTCTTCCGGGTGCCAGCCTTCGCCGGAAAATCCCTTCAGGTCCTTGCGCGCGACGGCGGCGTAAAACTCGATCATTGGTTCGCCGCGTTCGACCGGCGCGTCCGACCCTCCGGGAACAACTACGCCTGACTTGATGAAACTGTTCCAGGCATAGGCACCTTCCAGACGCTTGATTCCCAGACGCGCGGGCGCGAAATGCAGATCACCGATAGCGTGTGACGGCTGCATCGAAGGAATAATCCCGAGCTTCGCAAAGCGCGGGATGTCCGCCGGGTTCACAATCTGCGAGTGCTCAACGCGCCAGCGCGGATTGGCGATCTTGCGCTGATTCACTGGCACAGCGTTCAGAGCTTTCTCGTACTCATCAAGAATGAAGCGATTGCCACGATCGCCGATCGCATGCGTCTCACATTGAATGCCTTTGCGCAACGCTTCTTCCAGCACAGGCAGCAGATTTTCTTCCTTGACGGTCAAGAATCCGGAAGTCTCGGGCGCGTCAGAATACGGCGCAAGCAGAGCCGCGCTCCGTGAACCGAGTGAGCCATCGGCGTAAAACTTGAGCGCGCGAACGGTAAGGCGATTGCCGTACGCGCCGATGATTGGTCCCTCGCTCAAAAGTCGCTGAGCTTCCTTTCCCGGTGCGGAAAGCACTTTGTAAATGCGCAGCTTGATCTTTCCTTCGCTGTATAGCTTCCGGTAGATATCGATGTCTTCGTAACTTCCACCGGGATCCTGGACCTGTGTCCAGCCTAGTCCGATGTCTCTCTGCACTCCGAGCACGACCGCGCGTTCGGCATCGGCGGACGAAGTAGGCGGAACGTGACGGCGCACGAGTCCCTGGGCGGCGTCCAACAGCATGCCGTTTGGCTCGCCGCTTCGTTTGTCTTTTGAGATCTCACCGCCAAAAGGACTCGGCGTGTCTTTCGTAATGCCGGCGATCTTCAAAGCCGCGCTGTTCACGACCGTGCCGTGACCGTCTGAGCGCCCCAGAATCACGGGATTGTTTGGTGCGACTTTGTCGAGATCCCAACGCGTCGGAAACACCGGCGGCGTCCAGAAAGTTTCAATCCAGCCGCGTCCGGTGACCCATTCACCCGGCTTTGCCTGATCGACGCGGGCCTTTACCTTCGCGAGAAAATCCTGAAGGTTGATGATGCCTTCCAGGTTCAGCGTCATCTCGCGAAAGCCGACTCCCTCCAGATGCTGGTGCGCATCGGCCATCCCGGGCAGCATCGTCTGGCCGTGCAGATCAACGATGCGCGTGGTCGCGCCTTCATACTGCTTCGCGGCTGCGTTCGAGCCCACGAAGATAATGCGATCGCCTTTGACGGCGACAGCCTCCGCGCGCGGCTGCTTTTCATTTGCGGTGTAGATGTTGCCGTTGATGAAGACGAGATCGGCAGGTGATTTTTGTGAGTTCTCGGCCGTCGGAGCCAGACCGAGCATTAACAGACTCAGCAGAGTGGATAGAATCTTCATGTCGCCACCTTATCAGCGGATTGCAGAGCTGGAGAGCGGCGGAGTTATATCACACCGGGGGTTTTTAAGTCACAGAAATGGGACCAGAAGAAGGCAGTGCGTGAGGCGCCGCTCAGCCTGCCCTTTGTTGTAACTGCGCCGGCAACTGCTTATCAACTTTCACGCGCGTGGCGCGGTTGGCGACTTCCCACAGCATCAGGTACACCGTGCGCGTGACCTTTTCCATCTTCTGATAGTCGATCTTCTGCGGCTCGTCACCCGGACGGTGATAGTCTTCGTGCACGCCGTCAAAGAAAAAGACGATCGGAATTCCCTTGCGCGCATAGTTGTAATGATCGCTGCGGAAGAAAAAGCGATTCGGATCCACTGGGTCGTCGTAGCGAAAATCGAACTGAAGGTTTAGAAACGACTTGTTCACTGATTCGGTCAGCTCGCCGAGTTCCGTGCTCATCATCTTTGAGCCGATCACGTAGATCTGATTGGGTCCGGAAAGATCTTTGTTAAGCGGCTCGGTGTCGCCGTCTTTCTTGCTGCGGCCGATCATGTCGATGTTGAGTTGCGTCACGATCTGGGCGAGCGGAATCGTCGGATACTCAGTGAAGTAACGCGAGCCCCAAAGACCTTTTTCTTCGCCGCAATGCCAGACAAATAAAACAGAGCGCTTGGGTCGGGCTTTCGCGTGGGAGATCGCTTCCGCCATCCCGAGCAGCGCGGTCGTGCCTGAGCCGTCATCGTCCGCGCCGTTACAAATTGGATCGGCGGTTCCCGGCGCGCAAATCCCTACGTGGTCATAGTGCGCGCCGAGGGCGACATATTCGTTCTTCAAAACGGTGGCGCCGCCTTCCCACACGGCGACGATGTTCTGCGTTGTTGGATGATCAGGCTTGACTGCGATCGTGATGCTCACGTTCTCGCTGGAATTGAGATCGAATGCCGGAACCGGTTCGCCGGTCTGCGCGCGTGCGATCAGAGTGGCGGCGTCAAACTTTTCTCCTTCAAGCAGAGCGTTTGCCATCTTCACCGACATCGTCACGTTCGACACTGGCGCGTTGGTCTGAAACTTTTCGACAACCGCACGCGCGGTTTGCATGGCCCGCTGGCGTTGTTGTTCCCAGTTCTGAGTTATGGTCGCGTCTGGAATCGTCAGGACGCCCAGAGCACCGTGCTGCTGGGCGTAGAGCAGCGGATTGAACCAGTCAACTCCCGGCGTGCCGCTTCTCAAATCGGCGGTGGTGACTCCCTTTGGAAATCCCTGACCAAGGACGACCATGATCTTGCCCTTCACATCAACGCCTTGATACGCATCGATGTTTTTGGACTTCAAGACCCAGCCGTTGCCTACGTAGACCAGCGGACCGTTGAGCGCCGCGGCGACCGCGTTCGGCAAAAAGTCGTCGCCAAAGTTGAACTTATGCCCGTTGATCTCGGCGGTTGAGCGCGCGCCGTCGAGCTGATCGCGGCGCAGTGCGATGCGTTGAAAGAAACTCCCGTTATCACCTGCGGGTTTGAATCCCCAGCGCGACAAATTCATCGCGATGAACTTCGCCGTGGTGTCCAGCCCACGCGATGGCGTGTCGCGGCCTTCCATCTCGTCCGAAGCGATGAACGAAAGGTAGTCTCGCAACTGTGCAGCGGAGATCGTGTCGACGCCGCGCGCCGTCATCAACGCCGCCGCATTGGTTGGCTTCGCTGTGCCGGCTTTGCGCTGCGCCAGGGTTGTCGGCAGCACCAGCGATAGCGCGAGCATGAAAAACAGTGAATAGAGTTTTAGTTTTCGCATGAGACGCTTCTTAGGTTGAGTGCGCCGCCCCCAAAGCTTAACCGCAAAGGGCGCAAAGGGTTTCGCAGAGGAACGCAAAGGTTTTCTCTGTGAGCCTCTGCGAGATCCTCTGAGTCCTCTGCGGTTCAATCTTTCTTTACCAAAGCAGGACGCGAAGAAACCGAAAACCGGTTACGCGTGTTGCACGGCGCCGACGAGCTTCGTCAGCGTGTCTTTCGCGTCGCCGTAGAGCATTCCGGTATTGGGTTTGAAGAACAGCGGATTCTCGAGTCCGGAAAAACCCTTGCCTTGTCCACGCTTCAAAACGACGACTGACTTCGCGTGATCGACCTCGAGGATCGGCATGCCGGCGATCGGGCTGTTCGGATTGTCTCGCGCGTCGGGATTGACCACGTCGTTTGCGCCGATCACGACCGCGACATCAGTCGTCGGAAATTCAGGATTGATTTGTTCCAGCTCGTAAAGCTGCGAGTAAGGAACGTTCGCCTCGGCCAGCAGTACATTCATGTGTCCGGGCATCCGCCCGGCCACCGGATGAATGCCGTATTTCACGGTCACGCCGCGTTTTTCCAAAACACTGGCCAGTTCGCGCACCGCGTGTTGCGCCTGGGCCGTGGCCAGACCATAGCCGGGCACAAACACCACCTTGTTGGCGTAGGCCAATTGCACCGCGATGTCGTCAAGGCTGACTTCGCGCATCTCGCCCTGTACTCCCTCGCCAACAACGGCAGTCGCGGCGCTGCCAAACGCTCCAAACAAAACGTTCGTGATTGAACGATTCATCGCGCGACACATCAGGATCGACAGAATGAATCCGGAGAACCCGTCGAGCGTGCCCGCGATAATCAGCACATTGTTCTTAAGCACAAAGCCCGTCGCCGCCGACGCCAGACCCGCGTAGGAATTCAGAAGAGACATCACCACCGGCATGTCCGCCGACCCGATCGGCAAGACCAGCAGCACGCCGAACACAAAAGCCAGCGTCAGCATGATGTAGAAAGGAATCACTGCCGTCGGCACAAAAATCAGATAGATGAAAAGCCCGATAGTCGCCGCCAGCAGACTCATGTTGAAGATGTTCTGGCCGCGATAAACGAGTGGCTTGCCGGGTACGATGCCCTGCAACTTTCCAAACGCGATCAGGCTGCCCGTCGTCGTCAACGAACCCAGCATGATCTCGAAACCCATCGCGCTCATCTTTATATGGCTGAGTTCGGCCAGCGGCTTAAAGCCGTGCGTGTAGCTGTAATACTCGGCGATTCCGACCAGCGCCGCGGCGAACGCGCCGAACGCGTGCGACAGCGCAGTCCGTTGCGGCATCGCAGTCATCGGCACCCAAACGCCCATGGCCAGGCCCAACGTCGAGCCGACCAAAAGTCCGATGATGATCCAGGTGTAGCTGACGATCTCGAAATGCATCAGCGTGCCGATGATGGCCATCATCATGCCGAACTCAGCGAGGTGCATGCCGCGCTTTGCGGTCTCGGGATGGCTCAAGCCCTTGAGGCCAAGAATGAAAAGAATCGAGGCGAGCAGATAACTGAATTCGATGAAGTAGGTTTGCAGGTTCATTGTATCGTCCGCAGATTACGCAGATTTCACAGATTCAGAACAGGAATTGGCCACGAAAAGGCACAAAAGGCTCAAAGAAAGAATGCTTAGTTCGAATGAGCTTATCGATTTGCCTGATTTCACTTTGTGCTTCTTGTGCCTCTTTGTGGCTTTGTCTTAGTTCTGTGTAATCTGCGTAATCTGTGGATTATTTCTTGCGCTTGAACATGCGCAGCATTCGATCCGTGATCACAAAGCCGCCGACCACGTTCGTCGTCGAACAGACCACGGCAATGAACCCGAGCATCATCGCCACCTTGCTATGATGCGGCCCGGTCCCGCCGGCAATCACGATCGAACCAACCAAAGAGATGCCCGAGATCGCATTCGTCGCCGACATCAAAGGCGTGTGCAGAAGCGGCGGCACGCGCGAAATAACCTGGTACCCAAGAAACGCCGCCAGCACGAAAACGTAGAGGGCGGCGATTAACGTGTCTGAGTTCATAGATTCATTCTCCGCAGGAGTTGCCGCCGCGCTACTTGGCAGCCTTGAGATCATTCTCAAGGGCTTCGAACAGATATCGATGCTCGGTACGCACCCCGATGACTTCCAGTCTTCGCCAGTACCACGCAGGAGACAACCGCGATACGATCGTTGTGGTTCGCGTAATAACTGTGCGATCACCATCTCGTTTGAATTCGTAACCTGCATCCTTGAACGATAACCACGGCCGCCCCGGAACATCCGATGCCGTGATTTCAAACTGCATTGAGTTGGGGAAATCCCACTTCGTAATTCGTTCTTCGATGTAACCGGTCTCAAAGTAACAAGTGCGCTTGCCGCCGACGCCCTCGCCTTCGGTCTTGCAGCTTACCGGGACCGGCAGGCCGATCTTCATCAGAAAAGTTTTCGTTCCCCTGACGCTGTCCATGGTCTTAAGATCGTTCCAGACTTCTTCGGGGGATCCATTGAGAACCGCGGTGTCGGTAATGGTTTCGGCTCTTAACGTCCTCCTCGATTCCGTTTCCGCGCTGTTCGCGCCCATGAGGAACAAAGGGAGCACGAGGAGCGAAAGCATCATCGGTATCCGCGGCTTCCTGAATCTTGGCAGCACGTGGATGCGAACAAGTGAGCCTAACAACGCACCCACCGTCATGCCTACAATTAATATCGGCAAAGACATTACTACACAGACAAAACCTTCATAACCCATGAGCAGCAGTATGACGGTGCAGATCATCAGGCCGATTAGAATCGAGGCGATTACGATGCTGCGAACGCGCGCAACCAGCGCGGTGGCGAACCCTGTCGCTATGGGGAGGGCCAGGAATAAGACCCAACCCATCGAACCCGTGCGGTCATATATCAGAAAGAAGCCGCCGAGGCCGAAACTCACAGCGGTCAACAACCCCGCCGCATACGCCTTCACCACCTGGCTGAAACCCTCCGGTTCGCGGGCCGGTCGGTCCTTACCACTGTTCAGATCCAATTCACTCTTCATTGGACTACGCGGCTACTGCCTTGGCGACGCGTTCGTTTATGTCTTGGCAAAGCGAACGCGAGTCTCGGTCACTACGACAAAACGGCTTGACAGCGCATCGCTGTGCTGGCTGATCAATTGATCAAGCACGCGGATCTTGTTAGCCGACCGTTCATTAGCCAAGCGAAGAAAAACGACGCCGTGATGCGGGCGTCGTTCGCGGAAGACCTTCTCTCCAAAGCCTCGATCATTAGTGATTAGAATGCGTTCCTCGACCTGTGCAATCTCTATTACCTTATCATCGTCGATTCCACGTGCCTGATCGTAAACTGAGAATACATCGTGGCCCTGCTGTTTCAGCCAACGTGCGACCGCATGACCGGTGCACTCATCGACCAGAAACTTCATCTACGCATGCTCCATCTCGAGCGGAACAAAGGATGCGTCTTCAAGAGTTTTGGTGGCAAAAAGAAAGCAAGCTCGGATGTCCTCTTGTGTCAGACCCTCATACTCCTCAGTGATCTCCGCCGCCGTGGCCCCATGAGCGAGCAGATTGAGAACATAGTCAACCGTCAGTCGTGTGCCCTTGATGACGGGCTTGCCCACCATCACCTTGGGATCGATAGTTATTCTCGCGAGCAGTTCTTCGTCTTTCATTGGCTTGACCTCCAGTTCCACGGTCCGGTTGTACCTACCTTACCACTGCTCCTATCACGCATTCTTGAACTCTTTAAGGAACGAGCGCGCTGAGCGCACGCGGCCAGCGGCGACATCGGCTTCCGCCGGGGCGAGCAGACGCGACAGGTTGGCTGCCCTTAAATGCTTTTCATAAGTCTTCGCATCCATCAGCACAGCATCTGCTTTCCCTTTGACGGTGAGAACGATGGGACGTCCAGTTGCGCGCAATTGCTCCAGGACCTCACTGGCGTTCTGCTCAAGATCAGCGAACGGCCGAATGTCTTCTGAGATGTGCATCGCCATAGTTCCTGCTCCTGCTAAACGAAATGCATCTTTTCAAATCCCCTGTCAGGGTTAACCGTTTCGCAACCATCCTGGATTACTCGTTCCATGATTGCCAAGTCAGTTGGTTCGATCTTGCCGGCGTGACTAAGCAAAGCCTGACCCGATCCTCCATTACGTTGAGGCATCGCGAGGGACCGAGCGAAATCCAGCACCCGACGTTGCTGTTCGCTCGGAAGTCTCCTGATTTGCTCTCGTAACTCACCCTCGATGTTTTGTGCCATCAGTTGCTCCGGACTGGTTGCACCTCAATAATATCCCGTCTTGGTGGAAAGATCATCGTTAGGCAACGGCCTGCATTGCCGCGGCCACGCGTTCGTTCACCCACTTACCTTCATGCGTCACGCACGATGGTCCGACGATGTTGTCGTCCATATCGAGATGCAATTCGCCGTCTTTGATTAGCAGATTCAGAAACGATGTGACATTGCGTGAGTAGAGCTGGCTCGCATGCACCGGCACGCTGCCGGGAAGATTCGTCGGCGCCATGATCACGACCCCATCGCGCTCAACAACTTCATCGGCCTTGCTCACGGAAACATTGCCGCCCGTCGAGCCCGCGAGGTCTATGACTATTGAGCCGCGCTTCATTGCATCGACAGCGGGTTCTTCCATTAAAACGGGCGCGCGTCTGCCCGGCACCTGCGCCGTAGTGATGATCACGTCAGCGGTCTTCGCGTGTTCGGCAATCAAGTCACGGCCGCGTTTCAATGCTTCTTCCGACAACTCGACCGCATAGCCGCCTTTGTCTTCGGTTTGTAATCCGCCCAGATCGACCTCCAGGAATTTTGCGCCGAGCGAACGCACTTGTTCGCCTGCGGCGGCGCGCACATCGTAAGCTTCGACGACTGCGCCGAGTCTCCGCGCAGTAGCAATTGCCTGCAAGCCGGCAACGCCCGCGCCCAGGATGAGAACGCGCGCCGGCGGCACAGTGCCGGCCGCAGTCATCAATAATGGGAACATGCGCGGGATTTGATTAGCGCCGAGCAGGACTGCTTTGTAGCCGGTGACCGTGGCCATCGAAGACAACGCGTCCATCGCCTGCGCGCGCGTGATACGCGGCACCAATTCCATCGCGAAGGTTGTCAGTCCATGTTCTAAGGCAGGAGCTAACTCGGCTGGTTCGTCGAGCGGTCGCAGAAAGCCAAGCACCACCGCGCCTTTTTTCAGACGATTGAAATCTTCCGGTGATGGACGATTGACGACTACCAGGATATCCGCGGACGCGAGCAACGCATTGCGATCGTCGACGACGGTTGCGCCGGCAGTTGCGTAATCATCGTCAGTGCGCGCCGCGCCCAGACCGGCGCCGCTTTCGATTGAAACGGATACCTTCCGCGCTACGAGTTTCTGGGCTGAATCGGGCATCAACGCGACCCGCGCCTCGCCTGCTCCCGTCTCACGCAACACCGCGATGTTCATCTGTTCTTCTGAGCGAGCGCTACCGACTTGATGAAGATAAAATTGCGAAGGCGGAGTATATCATGCCACGCGAATAACGGAATGTGACGGCGCTCACATCCAGGGCCACGAATTTGGGTTCAGAGTTCAACCTTTAGGTTGCCATCCGGAAACAACCAAGCTAAAGCTTGAACTCTCAACTCACTCCAACTTGCGGGCGTGTGGTGGCGACACCTATAATCCCAAAGTCATCTGCGGCGCATTGGTGTAGTTGGTTAACACGCTGCCCTCTCAAGGCAGAGATCACGGGTTCGAGTCCCGTATGCGCTACCAATAATCAAGAGTTAGCGGCCACCATCACGGTGGCCGTTTTCGTTTTGTGGTTTAGCCGCGTAGCGGCGAAATATTTATAGCTCTCGACGTTCCCGAGTTTTCAAATCCGCGTGGAGCGAAATGCGCAACATTTCGCTCCACGCGGAATGGTTTGAGATTTTTCGCGGTCTATAAACATTTCGTCCCTACGGGACTCTTTCCGCGAAACCGCTCTTGGACTATGATACGGGCATGATTAGCTTTCGTCGGCATCGTCTCGCATTCATCCTTTTGGGACTCATGGCCGCGGTAGGCGTGATCGCTCCGCTATTTCTGATCGCCGGCTGTCGCACATTGCAGCAAACGCCGCAAGAAATGAAAGCGCGCGAGACTTTGCGCTCGATGACGCGCGGCGGCGTTTTGCCCGCGGAAGACGCGGTCGCGCGTATCGAGTCGGATTTTCCCAAGACGACCGCGGGTGCGCTGGCAAGGATCGTGCACGCGCGCATCAAGCTGAACGCGAAAGATTTTGCCGGCGCGGCCTCGCTTCTGGATTCAAGCGCGATTCGTGATTACACAGTGATCGGCGATTACGGTTTGTGGCTGCGCGCGGGTGCGCTCGAACAAGCCAATCGGCGTGTGGAAGCGCGCGCGGTTTATGAACAACTTGCGCGCGACTATCCGAATTCGTCACGCGCTCGCGAAGCTTTCCTTCATGACGCTCAATTGTTTATGCAGGACGGCCAGGCTGCTGCGATCCCTGTCGCGCTGAAGCAACTCGCCGCGAAAGATGACGGCGCGGCGTTACTGTTAACCGCGAAAGCTTACGAGCAAACCGGAAACACGACCGGCGCGCTCGCGAGCTATCGCCGCATCTACTTCTTTGCGCCCGCGTCAGTGGAAGCCTCGGACGCGGCCACCTCGATCACGCGTCTGAGCTCCACGACTGCTCCGGCAAACGCCGAAGAGGCGAGCGTGCGCGCTGCAAGACTTTTCGCGGCGAAACATTTCAGCGAAGCCTTCGACGCTTACACCGATGCATTCACTCGATTTCCGAATACCGCGACGCCTGACTTGCAAGCGCGCCGTAGTATCGCCGCGTCAAACGCGAAACGGTTTGCCGACGCCGCCTCAGCTTTGAATGCTTCGCCAGCGCCAACTGGCGAAGCGCGCGCCGAAGCTTTGTTCAATCTGGCGATGGCTTATGGCCGCGCAAAGCAGTGGGCACAGGCGCGCAGCGCGGCAGAAGATTTGCGCCGCGCTTTCCCCGGCAGCGCCTGGACGACGCGCGCATTTGTGCAGTTGGGTCAACACGCGGAAGAAACGAAAGACGATGCGAACGCGAGCTATTTCTATCGCGCCGCGGTGAACTTCTATCCCGGCAATGCCGACGTTACGCCCGCGCAATTCTATCTCGCGTGGCAGGCACACGAAGCTAAGAACCTGGCTGAGTCGTCGCGGATGTTGACTGAGCATCTCGCAAATTACGCGGATCGCAACACTGACTTTCGGGGCAAGGCGGCTTACTGGGCCGCGCGTGACAGCGAGCGCAGCGGCAAGCTTGCGGAAGCGCGCGCGATCTATCAAGGCTTGCAGGCCCGCTATGACGCGAACTGGTACGGCTATCTCGCCAAACAGCGGCTCGACAACATGGCGCGCAACGGCAACGTGCCGCAGAAAGACTTTGCAGCGGACTCGCCTGTCGGTCGTGCCGTTGCGAATCTGCAAACGGTCAGCGTCGCCGAGGAAACTGCCGGGCCCAGTGAAGACGAACGAATCGCGAAAGCCGATCAGCTTTCGATCATCGGAACCGACGATTGGGCTTTGGAAGAACTTGGCGTCGTTTCATCCGTCGCGCCGTCGAGCCCTCGTATCAATCTCGCCATCGCCAAAATCTACCGTTCGCGCAACGACAACGTGCAGGCGCTGAATGTTCTGAAGCGCAGCTATCCAGACTATTCGCAGATGAAGCCGGAAGAAATGCGGCCCGACGAATGGGACATTTTTTATCCGCTCGCTTACTGGGACATCATCGCGCAGGAGTCGCGCGCGCGTTCGCTCGATCCATACCAGGTCGCGGGATTGATTCGCCAGGAATCCGTTTTCAATCCCCGCGCCGTTTCGTCGGCAAAGGCTTATGGGTTGATGCAAGTCGTCGTTCCTACCGGCATCATGACTGCAAAGAAGGTAGGCGTCGATCGCGCGATCACGATGGAATCGCTGTTCGAGCCGCGCCTGAACATTCAACTCGGCACGGCCTTCCTGCGCGATCAAATCGACAAGTACGGTCGCATCGAATACGTCGCCGCCGCATACAACGCCGGACCGGGACGCGTCGTGCAGTGGCGTGCGACTTTGCCGCTGGAACTGGACGAGTGGGCCGAAGCCGTGCCGTTTCGCGAGACGCGCCTCTACATTCAGGGCGTGGTGCGCAACACACTTCAATACCGGCGGCTCTATGATCTGAACGGCCAGTTCCGCGCCGAAGTCGGCGCGCGCGCGGTTTATCCATCACCGAACTCAACGCCCGCCGCTCCCGCAAACTCAACCATTCGGATAAAAAGATCGATTGGCGAAGAAGAAGAGTAGTTGGGCATCTTGCAGGCACCCTTGCGACATCGGAGGTGATGTTCCATACAAAGTCTCCCTGGCAGTTAACCGATCACAACCTGAAAAAGGGGTATGACATGCGTAAACTTACAATAGCGTTGTTGCTAGCACTATGCGGAATCGCGTTGAACGTCTCAGCCAAAACCCATTCACAAGGTCGGCCAATGGCCCTTCATCTTGTCCAGAAGATTTACGTAGAGGACATGGGAACGTCGCCAGAGGCCGAACGCTTTCGATTGCTTTTGGAAGATCAGCTTTCCGAGAACGGCTTTGTGGTCGTTGGCAAGCGTGAACAGGCGGACGCAATTCTAAGCGGCGCAACTTCCGTTTCACGATCGGGGTTCTACGGAGGTCCGGCGGACATAAGCGTTACCGCCAGACTCGTTTCTTCTGACGGCGACCGGTTATGGAGTACTAATATGGGGGGACAAACATACAGTCTTAACCCATTTAAGTCTCTCAAGTTCACAGAGCCGGTTGAATACCGCGCCCAAGAATTGGCCAAGAAATTGAGGCATGCTCGCGAGCAGTCAGCGAAGACTGCCGGCATCAAACGTCACTAAGTGAACTACACCACGGCATCGCGCGTGTGAGAACTCTCCCCGATGCCCAACAAATCGTTGGACGCGAGCGGCGGTAGCGTGTTTCTTAACATGATTGGTGCGGCGAGGCTTGAATGAATTCGCGCCGCCGCGTCAACTCAAACGTTTGTCCGCCGATTACGCAGATTCCACAGATTTATCAACTCAGCCAAGTTAAAATCCTTATCTGAGTAATCTGTGAAATCTGCGGATGAGTTTTGCGCTACAATCCCGTCATGTACGTTCTAAAAGTCCGTTCTAATCAACGCGAAGAACTTGTCGAGTTCACGGATCAAGTCCAACAGAAACTGAAGGAATCCGGCGCGAGCGAAGGCCTCGTGGCGCTCTATGTCCAGCACACGACCGCCGGTCTCACGGTTAACGAGAACGCCGACCCCGACGTGCCGCGCGACTTGCTGCATGCGCTGCGCACTTTGATTCCGCAGCACGGCATGGACTTTCGTCACGGCGAAGAAAACTCGGACGCGCACATCAAAGCGAGCCTCGTCGGCTCAAGCATTACCATTCCTTTCAAAGACGGCGAGCTGCTGCTGGGTCGTTGGCAGGGAATCTTTCTTTGCGAATTCGACGGCGGGCGCGAGCGCAAAGTGATCATGCTTGTGAAGTGACATAGGTCATCGCTCAATCCCCATCTGGCTGAAAACTAATGCAGAGCATTCGACTCTTGTCGGTCAGGGAAAACTGGAGTAAGCTCACTCTTCAATCAGGCTAATAGTCTTGAAGAACTGAAGCTGTTTTTCGGGTACGAGACCTCCATTAGAAGTCTCCTCTTATTTTACCGGAATCATTGCCGATCCGTTTTCCTGGCGTGCCGCAAGCGACACGCATCCATGATGAAAAGCAAACGCAAGCTGAAGTTTACTTGGCTGTGCGGGTTGGTGCTCTTTTTCCACGCGGTAACGCTGACTTCCCGGGCATACGCCCAGGGAGTAGCCGGCAGCATTAAGGGAACTGTCAGCGCGACTGCGGGCGATGCTTCTGCCCGTCCAGAACTGATCCCCGGTGCGCGCCTGACACTCGTTAACCGCGACCTGCCGGCCACACCATTCAAAACCGTCACCGACGAGACCGGCAACTTTGCCTTCCTCGATCTTCCGGCCGCGACTTATACGTTGACTGCCCAGGCTACTGGACTGCCAAACGCAACGCGCGAGATTCGCCTCACGACCGGCGCGGCGCTGGTCGTCGAAATTATCCTGACTGCCAGCGTTACTGAGTCGGTTACCATAAGAGGCGAAGAAGGGTTGCTCAGCACGGGACAAACCACTACGTCCAATACGGTCCGCGCCGAAAAGCTGGAAGACCTGCCCTTGCGCGCCGACAACTATCAGAGCGCCCTGCCACTAACTCCCGGAGTTTTGCGCGGGATCGACGGAGCTGATCACATCAAAGGCACGCGCGCCGGGCAAAACTCCTACACGCTGAACGGCGCGGATATTACGGACCCGGTCAACGGTAATTTAGCTTTTGATATTCCCCTCGAAGCGGCTGCTAATGTTCATGTCGAGGACAACCCGTATTCCGCGGAGTTCGGCAGGACGACTGGCGGCTCAAGCAACCTGGAAACCAAGACCGGCGGCGATAAGTTCAAATTCGGCGCCTCTCGGGTTTTTCCAACTTTTCACAGAATCATCGGCGGCAAGATCGATTCGTTCAGACCGCGCCTGACCTTTAGCGGCCCCATCATCCGCAAGCGTCTGAGCTTTGTGCAATCGTTTGAGTATCGCTTCTCGCGGATTTATGTGCCGAGCCAGCTCGCGCCCCGCGACAATTCAACTGCCGAAGCTTTCAATTCGTTCACGCAACTCGATCTGAACCTGAACAAAGGGAATACTCTGAAGTTCGTAGGCGCTCTGTTCCCCGAAAAGAAGCGTTTTGTCGGCCTCAACACTTTCAATTCGCAGGAAACGACAGCCAACACCAAACAGCGTGGTGAGCTCGTTTCGGTTTCTGAGCAGGCCATCTTTCACGACGAATCATTCCTTTCTTCACTGTTCGCCTTCAAGACTTTTGGCTTCGATATTTTTGGCCAGGGGCCGAAGCCGCTCACGCTGGCTCCTGACAACAACACGGGTAACTACTTCGCCGACCGGCGGCGCTCGACGCGACGCCTGCAATGGCAGGAACAGTACTTCGCGCATCCGCTCACGCTCGCCGGGCAACATTCAGTCAAGATAGGCGGCGAGTTCGACCACACGACGATGTCCTCAGTCTTTGACTTCCGGTCCATCTTGATTCGTCGTCAGGATCAGACGCTGAGCCAGCGCATAGATTTCGCTGGACCAACATCACTAAACCGGCCGCTCGGCGAGCTCGGCGCGTTTGTCCAGGATCGTTGGACCGTCAATAAGAACCTGACTGTAGATGCCGGGCTGCGTCTTGATCGCAATAGTATTTCCAGGCACAACGACGTCTCTCCTCGTCTCTCAATTCTTTATCGCCCATTCAAGAACGACCGCACCATCGTCCGCGCCGGCGCCGGATTGTTCTACGATCGCAGCCCGCTTCAGTCCAAGTATTTCGAGCTTGGGAACCTGGGTGACGATGACGAGTTGCTCGATAACTCCGGGTTGGCAATCGATTCACACACACGCTTCCCGGGACGCGTGGTCACGACTTACGCGCTGGATGGGCGCACAATCATCGACGGCCCGCGCGCGTTCATCAACGTCGTCAGAACGCCTTTACGCGATGCTCACAGTACGCGCTGGAGCTTGCAAGTTGATCGCACCCTGGCGAAACATCTGACGCTCCGCCTGGGCTATCTCCGGCGGGCTACGAAGAATGAACCAATCATCTTTCCAAGGCTGAGCAAAACCGGCGGAGGATTGCTGGTTCTCAAGAGTCGCGGTCAGTCGAATTACCACGAGTTTCAGGCGCTCGCACTTTACGACAGCCAACGCTTTCATAATTGGAATGTTTCTTATGTGTGGTCAAAGGCCCAGGGAAGCCTCAACACAGCAGACAATTTCCTCGGAGATTTTCCGGCTTTCGTCATTCGATCAAATCAGTACGGCCCGCTGCCGTTCGACATCCCGCATCGCTTCCTCGCATACGGAGAACTGAAGGCGCCATCCGAGATAACAATCATGCCGGCGGTGGAAATCCGCTCGGGGTTTCCCTTCTCTGTCGTCGACGATCGGTTGGACTTTGTGGGCGCTCGCAACCACTCCCGCTTCCCAACATTTCTGTCGCTGGACGCGACGATCCTGAAGGGTTTCAAAGTTCCTTTCCTGGACAAGAAGGCGCGCGCCGGCGTCGTCATTTTCAACATCACCAGCCACTTCAACCCCCGCGATGTTCAGAACAACACCGGCAGCCCGCATTTCGGCCAGTTCTATAACAGCCTCGGCACGTCCGTGCGCGGCAAATTTGAGCTGGATTTCTAAGCTCTAACGCGCAAGCTGCCAATCCCAGGCCCGTTCAGTCAGGGAAACCCATTCTTCGCATCATCAGCTTGATTGTTTTCGTGTTTTGAGAAGGATGGAACGAACTAGAGTTGCCGATGTCTAAGTCAACGACTAAACCAAAACCTCAGGAGGTAAGCAGACATGACAGATCAAATTTCCACCTCATCAAGAACCAGCTTGATGTTCTTGTTGAGCTTGTGCGTTGCGCTGTTTCTGGTAGCTGGATGCGCAAAGAAATCCAACAACGCCACGAAGGTCACCGTCGCCGGTGAAGCTGTTACCAGAGTTGAACCCGACTCGGCCGTGCTGGTCTTGTCTGTGGTGACGCAGAGTGCACAAGCCGTCACGGCTCAGCAGGAAAACGCGCGCAAGAGCGATGCGGTGGCGAATGCAGTCAAAGCAACCGCCGGGTCAAACGTCGAAATCAAGACGAGCGATTACACGCTGCAACCGCAATACGATCCGCGCGACACTCGTTTGCCGAAGATCATCGGCTATGACGCGCGTAACAGTGTGATCGTTACGATGAGCGACTTGAAGAACGTGGGCGCGGTTATCGACGCAGCCTCGCGCGCCGGCGCGAACAGTATCGACGGCATTTCCTTTGTCTTGCGGCAGACCAGCCCCGCTCGCGGACAGGCGTTGGCCGACGCTACCCAGCAAGCCATGAACAAAGCTCGATCTATAGCGCAGGCCCTGGGCGGTCACGTTTCGCGCGTGGTTGAGGAGAACGAAGTATCGACGGTGAACGAGACTCAACGAATGGACTACGATTCAATTACTCGTGGATATGCCGTCGAGAAGAGGGCGCCAACTCCGATCTCGGCTGGGCAGTTAAGTATCAAATCCAATGTTCAACTGATTGTCGAGATTGAAAGTTAGTCCGCGCTGACTTGCTTCATCGTTTCAACAAATTTCTCGACATCCTCGCGGGTGCGTTCCATCTGGCGACGGCTTTCGAGGTAAGCCTGCCACTGCGCCGTTTGGGTTAGCGCTTTGGTGGTGTCAGAATCGAGCGCCTGGGCCATCACCGCGATCAAATCGCTGACGACGCGCGTGTGCTCGAGCAGCGATTCGATGATCGAACGCGCAAGTTCGGCCTGATCGTGTTCGGGCGCGTTCCCTTCGGGAGTCTGAGCTTGGTTTTCGGTCATTGTTCCTAAGTCCCGTAGGGACGGAATATCTATAGACCATCATTCAACTGGTTTCTCAAGCTCCGTAGGAGCGAAATATTCCTCGTCGTTTGGGAATCGAACATGACGCTCCTACGGAGCTGGACTTTGTATTGGTTTGTCGTGGCTATAAATATTACGCTCCTACGGAGCTTAATTCCTGTACCAACCCCCGCGAACAAACGGCAGCTTTGCAACCTTCGCCAATAATTCCTTTTCAGACGAAATCACTTTGACGTTCGTCTCCGGTGCGAGATAATCATACTTCAAATAACCCAACGCAATCGTTCGACCCAGCCGCGGTGAATACGCAACCGAGGTGACCCGGCCAATCTCTTTGTCGTCGCTCGAGAAAATCTTTGCGCCGCTTTCCAGACTCACTTCGCTTTCAAATATCAGCCCCGAAAGTTTCTTTGCCACGTGGCCGCGATACTTTATGCGCGCGATGATTTCCTGACCGATGTAGCAACCCTTCGTGAAACTCACCGCATCGTCCAGGTTCGTTTCCGTCACCACGTTCGTCTCGTCCATGTCGATGCCATAGCGCGCGATGCCGGCTTCGAGGCGCAGCGTTTCGACGGTGTCGTTACCAATCGGCTGCGCGCCGGCTTTGATGAATGCGTCCCGCAGAGTTTCCACCTCTGTCGCCTTGACGAATAAATCGAAGCCGTCCTCGGCCGTGTGCGTCGCGCGAATGAGCGTGATCTGTTTGCCTTGCCAGGCAACGCTGGCCACTTTGTCTCGACCGAGAGTCGCAACCGTCTCGTCGAATATCGCAGCCACAATCTCAGGCGTCTTCGCGCCTTGAATCGAAACCAGCGCTGTGTCTTGCGTTAGTTCCGCTAGCCGAAAATCCCCGGCCAGCGTGAAGCGCTCCAGTAGTTTGACCACCGTATCTTGCGTCGCGCTCTCGGTGTCGATCAAGAATCCATCATCGCGATGAATGACGCGAACCGCCGCCAGCAGACGGCCCTGCACGTTTGGAAACGCCGCGGGCATCCATGTATTCGCCGCCAGCGTTTTCATGTCGTTCGTGATCAGCCCGTTCAGAAACGGCACGGCTTCCGAGCCGCTGATCAAGATGCGACCACGCACCGATAGATCGATCAGTCCGGCGCCGCCGTCGCGCACGGCGGTGTATTCTGGCGTCTTTGTTGCTTCGGTAATCACCTTTTTCCGATCCGACCAAGTCTATCCCATTCTAAAGGCCATTGACTTACCAGCCAACTTGGACTAGAAGGGCTTTGCTTTATCATTCAAACGAAGTTCAGGAGGAGATACGGTATGTATCGTTTACTATTCTCGGCTCTGTTCGTTTTGGCAATCGCGGTTCCGGCCGCGCTGGCTCAGGACGCTACCAAAGTCGATGCCAAGCATTACAAGGTCGAGTTTCAGAACTCGCGCGTGCGGATTGTCAGAGCGCATTATGGCCCGCACGAAAAGTCAGTGATGCACAGCCATCCGGATTTGGTCGCGATCTTCCAGACCGATGGTCGCGTCAAGTTTACCTATCCAAACGGGAAGACCGAAGAGAGAGACACGAAAGCGGGCCAGGCGGTCTGGACACCTGCGACCAGACACTTGCCTGAGAACCTGACGGACAAGGACATGGAAGTGATCCTGGTCGAATTCAAGACCAGGCGCAAACCGGCGGCGAAAAAGCCCGCCGATACCAACGCTACAACTACGCCCAAGAAGCAATGACGAATTCGTCGGGGCACTTCCTCCATGTCCCGACATTATTCTTATCTCATCGAGTTACCGTGATCTCGCGCATGGTCGAGTTGTACTCGCCGTTGTCCACGAGGTTGCCGTCTTTGTCCACCAATTCAAGTTTGACTGTGTGCTTGCCGGCGATCCATCCGCTCAGCCAGATGGGCTCCCACTTGTCGAGCAACTTTGCCTCGCCGCCGTCAATTGAATAGCGCACTCGATACTGTCCCCCGTCGCCTTGCAGCTTGGCGTTCGACAGCCAGAAATCGATCATGATCGGATCGGAATCTTCGCCCTTGTATTCGCCTTTCGGGCGGCTGTAAGTGAGCAGAGGTTTCGCCGGATCGACATTGCCGCCGCTGCTCTTGGCCATGTCCTTACCTTCGCGCGCCGGCGTCGGACTCGCCATCGTCTGGCCATCTTTCGTGGTCGTCGGCTTCGACGCATCGCCGCCGCCCTTCACAGTGAAATCGACCATCTGAAAATTACCTTCGTTCTTGTAGCTCTCGTGCCACGGGCGCGATGCGAACACGCGCAGGGTGTGTTTGCCTTCAGTCACGTTGCGCAGCTCGAACGGCTGATTGATTTCGTAGTAGGCCTCGTAAGGTTGATTGTCCAAAATCACGTGAATGTGATTGCCCTTGCCGGTCGCCGGATCCTTGTGCGGCGTGTAGCCTTTCAGATCGCCGCTCAAATCCAACTTGACTTCAACAGTCGAGCCATTGATGGTCGCATTCTTTGCGGGCATCGCGATCTTTAGCATCGGCTTGGCATCGTCTTGTTCACCGCGCGCTTTCATCATGTCAACGATCTTTTGCGGCCGCGGAATCACCGTCAGGCTCTGCGCTCCCGGCGGCGTGGCATTGGTCGTCGCGGTTGTGTTCGCGTTTTCATTTGCCTGCTGACAGCCCGCGAAAATCAGAACTGCAGTAAAGCAAAGGCCAAATGCGAGAAAGATTCTCCGGATTCTCATCTCACCCTCCAATAATGCGATAACTCGTCTGAAGCCGTCGAAAGTCCCGTAGGGACGAAATATTTGTAGTACCGCGAGCCGCGCCTGCAATTCAAAGCTCCTTTAGGAGCGACATCTACCGCCCATAAATGGGCTGGAAGAGTTCATTGGGCACCGCGTTGCGATAAATATTTCGTCCCTACGGGACTTTCAAATAACGCCTGCTATTTTCCGCCGCTGAAAATCAGCCAGTCGTGCGACGAAGTGCCCATGAACAAAAGCATCGGCAGCGACAACCACGCGTTGGTGCGCGAAGCGATAAAGGCCTGCCGCGCGAGCGTCGGATCCGCAGCCGGCCCGCCTTGCAGCGCACCGATAATTCGTTTGTTCGCGGGCCAGATGATGCCCCAGACGTTGAGCAACATCAGCACGCCATAGGCGCCGCCGATGCCAATCGACATCGTCTTGTTGCTGGCATTGCCCCCCATCATGGCGGGGAAAAACTTCATCAGACCAAACGTCACGACCGCCACCAGGATCAGCATGACGACGAAAAACACGCGGCCGTCTTTGATCAGCGCCGGCACCTTCTTGATGATCAGGAATTCGATCAGGAACAACACGATTGGATAAGTGAGCCACTCGATCAGCAAAACCCACACATTAAGGTGCGCGCCCGCGTTGTTCGCGTTGTTGACATCGGCGCCGAGGATGAACATCGCAAAGTAGGTTAAGCCGGCGAGCACCGTAATCACCGCGCCCCAGCGAAAGAACCACAACGCCGGCAGCAGCAAGCCAGGATTCACCTTCTTCTTCGTGTCGGCATCCAGCGTTTTTTGCAACGGCACGTTGACCAGGTTGAAAAAGTAAAGCATCCCAATCCAGGTTATGCCGGCGACAAGGTGGAGCCAGCGCACGATGATGTGCGCCAGGTCGGCGCCGCTGGGCGGGTGAAAGACACCGTCGAGTATTGCCAGACCGATGGGAAGATGAGCTGTTGAATCGACCAGCATGAGTTCCTCCTGATGCTCGGCGCAGCCGCTCTAGCGGGCCGCAAGCACATTTTGTTGGTTGATATTTCGAGCAAAGATTACACCCAGAAGCCTTACGGCGCAACAGTCTTGCAACCATAAATTCAGTCGAATTGGCTTGCAGGCGCGCGTTTGTTGCGGTAAACCTACCGGAAATGAAATTACGAATTTGCCTGGCGGCTCTCTTGCTCGCGGTTTGCGGCGTGGCTGGTTTAGCGCAGCGCAAACCAATTGCGGCGCCGAACTCAGGGCGGACGCTGACGATCGTAACTGAGCCGAACGCGATCGTGTGGCTCGATGAAATTCGTCGCGGGGCAACGGACGCCTCCGGGAAGCTGTCGCTGGCAAAAGTTACGTCGGGCGCACACTCGCTGCGCGTGCGCGCCGGCGGCTTCAAAGAAGTGACGATGCCGATTTCACCGGTGCAGCGCGGCGAAATCAGAGTTCGAATGGCGCGCACAACCGACGAAGCCGAGCTGACATTCCAGCAAGCCGAGACTGCGCGCGAGACGGCAAAGGATGATCAGTCGCGTCAGAAGTCAGCCGATCTCTATCGCCAGGCGCTCCGGCTTCGCCCCGCGTTTCCGTCAGCGCACGTTGGGCTGGCGCGCGCCTTGATGGATCTCAACGATTCAAACGGGGCGTTGGCTGAAATAGAAAGTGCGCGGCGTGACAAGCCAGTCTATCCCGAAGCATCCGCCGCCGAAGGACGCATCTATCGTGAGACAGGGCAAACTGACGAAGCGATCGGTTCGTTCAATCGCGCCATACGCGAAAGCCGCGGCTTCCAACCGGAAGCGCACGTCGGCCTGGGCCGCGTTTATGAAGAAAAAGGCCTGTACGAATTGGCCGCGCGCGAATATCAGATCGCGATCAATCAACTCTCTGATACTGAGCCGATCATTTATCAACTGCTCGGCGCGGCTTACGAGAAGAGCGGAAAAAACAAAGAAGCAGTTGTCGCTTACGAGAATTATCTCCGCCTGGCGCCCAACGGCTCGCTCGCCCCGGCCGTGCGCTCGATCCTTGAGCAGTTGAAATCCCAAGTGCCGGATTAGCCACAGATGAACACGGATAGACACGGATGAGAACAAATGAAATAATCCGTTGCCTGATGAACATTCTCGGTTTCTGATCTGTGTTTATCTGTGTGAATCTGTGGTTAATTCCATGACGACACCCGCACCCTCAATTTCGCGCCGCGTCTCGCGCAAAGCGAGCCTGTTCACCGAATCCGTGATTCGCGAAATGACGCGCGAGGCTATGAAGTATGGCGCGGTCAATCTCTCGCAGGGCTTCCCTGATTTCCCCGCGCCGGGAGACATCAAGCGCGTAGCGATGCAAGCCATCGCCGACGATGTAAATCAATACGCGATCACCTGGGGCGCGAAGGATTTTCGCGAAGCCATCGCCCGCAAGACGAAGTGGTATCTGGGATTTGAAATCGATCCGGAAGCTGAAATCACCGTGACCTGCGGCTCGACCGAAGGAATGATCGCGGCGATGATGGCTACGGTCGATCCCGGCGAAGAGGTCGTCGTCTTTGAACCGTTCTACGAAAACTATGCGCCGGACGCGATCCTCTCGGACGCGCGGCCGCGTTACGTGCCGCTGCGCGCGCCCGACTGGAGATTCGACGAGGCGGAGTTGCGCGCGGCTTTCAACGCAAAGACAAAAGCGATCATCATCTGCAATCCGAATAATCCCACGGGCAAGGTTTTCACGCGCGCTGAGATGGAATTCATCGCCGGGCTCTGTCAGGAGTTCGACGCGCTCTGCTTCACCGACGAGATTTACGAACACATCTTGTATCCGCGCGCGGGCGCGGAGATCGCGCACATCTCGATGGCGCAAATCGAAGGCATGCGCGAGCGCACGGTGATCGTCAATTCAATGTCGAAGACTTACTCGGTCACCGGCTGGCGAGTCGGGTACTGCATCGCCAGCCCTGAAATCACCAGCGCGATTCGCAAAGTGCACGACTTCCTGACCGTGGGCGCGGCGGCGCCGCTACAAGCGGCGGGTGCGTACGCGCTGTCTCTGCCGCCGTCGTACTACGATCAGCTCCGGTCTGACTATGAAGCACGGCGCGACTTGATTCTGCCGGAACTTGAGAAAGCGGGTTTTGGAACGTTCTCCCCTGACGGCGCTTATTACATCATGACCGACATCAGCGCCTTTGGTTTCAAAGACGACGTTGAGTTCACGCGCCATCTGATTCGCGAAGTCGGCGTCGCCTGCGTTCCCGGCTCAAGTTTCTACAGCGATCCGGCGCTGGGCGCGCAGCAAGTGCGTTTCTGCTTTTGCAAGAAGGACGAAACCCTCCTGCTCGCCGCTGAGCGATTGAAGAAGTTGCGTGGGTAGCGCAAGAGTGTCAGAAGCCTGACCGTCAGGGAGGGCCTCTTTCGGAACTAGCCCTTGCTGACGCGCGGGCTTCTGACACTATCTTAGCGGCAACGTGAAGCTAAACCAGGGTGAGGTTTGTTGAAATAGATCGCGCTCTTGACCTTGCCCTCGATGCGGCTTAGCATGAGTTCACGGCATTCCCCAATTACTGAAGAACCCGCAAGCTTGAATTGAAAGAGTAAGGAGGTTCGCGCCTATGTCCGAAGAAACAACTGGCAAGTGTGCACACGGAGTCTGTGACTGTCCGCCCGAAGAAGGCAGCAAGTTCTGTAGCGAATACTGCAAAGAAGCCGAGAAATCACACGTGATGGAAATTGGCTGCGGATGCGAACATACGGCTTGTCGCTGAAGCGATTCGCATTGCCGCGTTGCTGTCTCTGCTCGCTTGCCGAACGTTGCCTCGCCCACCAGGACTCTCCCGCATCGTGTCTTTGACAATGGCGAACTCGCTTTGTTAGCGTGAGGCGGCCCAGAAAAGTTTAACGTAAGTCGCGCCGGCGCCTGCCTTAGCGTCAGCCTTGATTTCAATCATTGATGATAAATCCTAAAACTCGTCGAGTGGCCGCCAACGCGCGGCTGGTAATGGCGTTAACGGTAGTCGTGTTAACCGCGACGTCGTGCCATTTGGTGCACAAACCGGTTGCGGTCGAGAAGCTCCTCGCGCCTCTGTCTGAAGCAAACACCGCGCAGCTTGTCTCTGAAGTCAATCGTCTGGTCGGGGCCCGTTCGATTCAAGGCAAAGTTGATATCCAGTTTGAAGACACGTCGTTTGCCACTTCCGGCATCGCCGAGAAATATCGCACGGCCGAAGGATCCATAACCTTGCAGCGTCCAGCCAAGGTCTATCTCGTCGTAGAAGGTCCGTTCGCAACGGCAGTGGCGCAGATGACTTCAGACGGCGAGCATTTCAGAATTGCGATTCTCAAGGGCGACGAAAAGTATCACCGCTTTGTGCGCGGCACCAATCAGGCGATCTATGCCAAGCTCGACGGGGATGGCGTCGGCGCGGAAACCAAAAAAGGAAAAGCAAATACGGAAGCGCAAGCAGTGAACGCGCTTTCCAATTTACGGCCGCAGCATCTGACTGATGCGTTGATGATCCGTCCGATCGACTTGCACGCGCCGGGTTTGATATACGCGCAGAGTGAGTTCTATCAATCGGAGAAGGATCCGGCGCCGCAGAGCACCAAGCGCGTCGTGCGCGGCTATTACCTGCTGGACGAGCTGCAACCCGGCGACAACGGTTCTGCGCGCCTGCTGCGACGTTTCTGGTTCGACCGGGTCAATGGCGTTCGCCTCGCCCGGCAGCAAACCTTCGATGAAAAAGGCATTCTGATTACCGATGTCAGTTACGGCGAGTCAAGAAAGTTCGGTGACAGCAACGCGATGATGCCGGTGCAAGTCGGCCTGACACGACCCCAGGACCATTACAAGATCACGATCACTTACCAGGCGCCGGAATCCGTTAGCGTGGATCACGACTATCCGCCCGAGGTCTTTGTGCTCGAAAACAAGTGGGGCCTGCGGGAAGTCGATTTGGACGCCGAGAAAAAGCCAACTCCAGCAAAGAACTAGGTCTTCTTCGGTCTCAATCTTCCCCCTTTTTCCCAGCATAAAGCTCACCAGTTAGGCGTTCTTACGAACCTGTATTAATATTTCGAGCATAACAACGAGGCTCGTCTTCATTGGACAGTATAGTAGTTTCAAACATCAGGCAGCGGCCGCTGCGCTCGGCGATCAGCGTGCTCGGAGTAGCGCTCGGCGTAGTGCTGGTGATGCTATTCACCGGACTCACCCGCGGCATGTCAAATGACCTGCAACGCCGCAACTCGAACGTGCGCGCCGAGATTATTTTCACGCGACCGGGCTCGATTGAGCTCACCTCAGCTTCAACAAACCTGAGCACGAAATACGTCGAACGGCTGAAATCGATCGAAGGGGTCGAAGCCGCGTCACCGGTAATTCTGGATTTCTACCCCAGCGGAGCGTTCGGTGTGGAGCAGGTTGAGGGAGTCGAGTGGGACAGCTTTGCGAAGATGAACAACATCAGCCTGATCGAAGGCCATCCGCCGCGCGCTTTTGATGAAATCGTAATCGACGAAACGAAAGCCAGCCGCAAACATCCCGTTGGCAGCACGGTAAAAATTTTCGGCGACAAGCCGTATCGGGTCGCGGGAATCTATTCGCCCGAATCCGGCGCTCGCGCCAAGTTATCAATCGAGGCGTTACAGAACATATTGGAAACGCCCGGCAAGTGCACTTACATTTTGGTGAAGTGCAAGAACTCAAGCGACCAGGTTGCGGTCGCCAAACGAATTAACGAACAGCTTCCCGGCAACAAAGTTCAGTTCACGCGCGACGTCTTTACGAGCATCGAGACGGCGATTCCCAGTCTGGGCATTTTTCTGCGAGTGCTGGTCGGCGTGGCTTCAGTGCTCAGCGCGCTGGTGGTCATGCTGGCCATGTACACGACCATTACTGAACGCACGCGCGAGATCGGCATCCTGAAAGCCATGGGCGCGTCGCGGCGTTACATCATCAGCGAAATTGAAAGAGAAGCGCTGTTGATTAGCGTCATGGGTCTGGCGGTGGGGTTTGCCTTTGCTGCCGCTGCGGGCTTTTTCATTCACAAGGCTACGGGACTGATTTTCGAGTTCGGCGGCTTGTGGGCATTGACCGCGGCGGCGATTGGTCTGGTCGGCGGCGCAATGGGCGCGTTTTACCCGGCAGTGCGCGCCGCCAATCTCGACCCGGTTCACGCATTGGCGTACGAATGATATTCAACTGTAGCTCGGCTGGAAGTAACCAACCACCCAACGCAGACGTCCGGGATGATGAAAAGAAGTTTTTGATTTCACGATGGCAACGATCTTAAAAGCCGAGAATCTCGAGAAAGTTTATCGCGTTGGCAAGGTTGATGTGCCGGCCCTGCGCGGCGTGTCGCTCGACGTGGAAGAGGGCGAATTCCTTTCCGTCATGGGGCCGTCGGGTTGCGGGAAATCAACGATGCTGCATTTGCTGGGCGGTCTGCTGACGCCGACGAAGGGCCGCATCGTGATCGCCGGTGAAGATTTGACCGCGGCTTCCGACTCAAAGCGCACCGACATTCGCCGGCGCAAGATTGGGTTTGTTTTTCAACGCTTCAATCTCTTCCCCACCTTGACCGCTGAGGGAAATCTGCGTCTGGCCGAACGCATCCACGGCAACGGCGACGACGATCCCGGACACCGCCGCGAAATCCTGCGCCTGCTGCGACTCGAAGACAAGATGCATCACAAGCCTTTGGAACTTTCCGGCGGCGAGCAGCAACGCGTAGCCCTGGCGCGCGCGGTCGTCACGCGCCCGGCGATCGTGCTCGCCGACGAACCAACCGGCAACCTTGATTCGGAAAACTCAGCCATCGTTTTGAAGATGTTTCAGGAACTCAACCGCCGCTTCAATCAAACCATCATCATGATCACTCACAATCCCGAAGCGGCCGACGCCTCTCGTCGCGTTATTCAAATGCGCGATGGTTATATCGTCGAGCATGCCACGACCGTGCGCACACCCTGAGCCGACGCCAAAACCAAAACGAAGGGTCCTGCCGCCCAGTTTCGAAAGCGCCGTTTCGGTCTCGACAAATGCCAGACTCTGGCTAATAATCACGCAGCACTACCGAAACCATGGGACTACTTTCAACCAGCGCCAAGAGAGTCTTTTTCTGGACTTACCCGCGAACGTCGTGGCAGTGGGATGTGCTGTGCGTGTTGATCCTGGTTTTCATATTTCTGACGCCGAAAAGCTGGTTTGAAAACACTGCTTTTCAACGCAGTCATGCGGCCCAAACCACGATCATCATGCCGGCCGATGTCGCAGGCGCCCAGTTGGATAAGGGCGAGATCGGGCGGCGGGTGAAACAGCTTCCGGGCCGCGCTAACGCTGAAATCATTGCCATGCGCGAGCAGCACGACGCAACCGGGAAATTAATCGCGTATGAGGTTGACATTCGCTGACCATGCTTTATAATTTTCAAGCTTAATTAGCCTGAGGCGCTTTATTAAGATGACGCACTCAAGGCTTTTCAATAGGGCCCGGTTGGGCCTTAAGTTTTAGTCAGGAGCCATTATGAAGAGACTTTTTTCCTTTAGTTTAGTTGTCGGATTATTTCTGGCGACGATGTCGATCGCTCCAGCGTCGGGAACAAATGCGCAAACCGCAGGTATGGTGAGTTCGGCTCTGAACCGCATGGAACGGAATAAGAAAAACCTGAAGACGCTTCGCGCGGACATCACGATGGAGAAATACAACTCGCAGCTTCGCGAAAAGGAGATGTGGTCCGGCATCGTACTCTACATCCCAGTGGCGACGGGCAGTGCTTTTGTTCGCTTGGAATGGAACAAGCCCCAGCACCAGATTTTGACAAGCGAAAACGGCAATTACACTTGGTTCCGTCCGCGTCTGAAGATTGCGATTGAAGGCAAGACGAATTCGATCAAGAATCGGAACGACAGCGACGTCCTGTCGCTGATGAACATGTCAGCGACCCAACTGCGCACGAAGTTTGGCGAGTTTCAGGACGGGCGCGAAGAAACGCTCTGGGGCGGCGTGGCCACGACGCACTTCAAAGTGTTTCCAAAAGTCGCCGCCAGCTATAAGTACATCGAAGTCTGGATCGACAACGAAGGCATGCCCGTGCAAACCAAGATGGTCGAAAAGAACGACGATGCGACCACGATCCGTTTGACGAACCTGGCGAAGAACCAGACGATCCCGCCGGATCAGTTCAAACAAAACCTGGATTCGAGCGTCAAGCGAGTTAAGGGCTAAGCCAACTGTCTTCTGTGATTGATGAAGGGCTTCGGGAAACTGAAGCCCTTTTCTGTCAGAACCGCCTGCGGTAGCGGGCGGTTGATTTCTGGTTTGGGTGGCTCTCGATGATTAGAGTTCAACCGCCCGCTACCGCAGGCGGTTCTGACCAGATGCTTGCCTTCACGCCAAGGCTCGGCATATTCTTCTGGCACCCGAACGCCGGCGTTAATTCGTAATGCGAAAGAGCACCTTTCTTAAATGGAAACTGCGCCAGGCCGCCTTCATTTCGCGCGCCCTGCTTTCGACCAACCACGTCGTCCTGGCGCACATCATTCCAATGCGGCGCTGCAATCTCGCCTGCGGCTATTGCAACGAATACGATCACACGTCGACGCCGGTGCCGCTCGACGTAATGAAGCGACGCATCGACAAGCTCGCCGAACTCGGCACTTCGATCGTGACGATCTCCGGCGGCGAGCCGATGATGCATCCGGAGCTTGACCAAATCATTCGTTACATTCGCTCGCGCGGGATTATCGCCGGGCTGATCTCGAACGGCTATTACTTCACGCCCGAACGCATCAAGCGTCTGAACGAAGCGGGTCTCGACTCTCTGCAAATCAGCATCGACAACGTCAATCCTGACGAAGTTTCGCGCAAGAGCCTGCGCGTCCTTGATAAGAAACTCCGTTACCTGGCCGAGTACGCCGACTTTCATATCAACATCAATTCGGTGATTGGCGGCGGAATCCACCAGCCCGGAGATGCGCTGACGGTCGCGAAGCGCGCAGTGGAACTTGGCTTCTCAACAACCGTCGGCGTGATTCATGACGAAGATGGCACGCTGAAGCCGCTTACTGAAAACGAGAAGCAAGTCTTTCATGCGGTGAAGAAGCTGGGCAACAAAGATCACGCGCGGCTCAACTGGTTCCAGGACAGCATTGCCGAAGGCCAGCCTTACGAATGGCGCTGCCGCTCAGGCTCGCGCTATCTCTACATCTGCGAAGACGGCCTGGTGCACTGGTGCTCGCAGCAGCGCGGCTATCCCGGCACGCCGCTCGAAGACTACACGATGGAAGATTTCGCCCGCGAGTATAAGACCGAAAAATGGTGCGCGCCCACCTGCACGATCCAGTGCGTGCATCAGGTTGGGATCCTCGACAACTGGCGCGACCCGCAAATGACGCCCGTCCAAATCCGCCGCGACCAGAAGCAAAAAGAACGCGTGGGTGAGATCCTGCGAGCTGAGTGAATGCTTAATTTCTAAGCTCCCACTATGAGAGAAGAATCCAACCCCAAGAGCCAGCCAGAATTGGTCTTTGGTATTGTTGCCGCTGTGGGCGCGAATTTGGAGCATTTTCAGAATATTCTGACTACTCACCTAGCAGCTTTTGGATATAGAAGCAAGATTCAGAAAGTTAGCGAGTACTTTAAGAACATCGAAATCATTAGAGACCAGCTCATAGAATCTCCTGAAGATGTTAGGCTGGAGTCTTACATAAACGCCGGGAATGCGATTAGAAGATGGTCTAGAAGGCCCGATTTCCTCGCCCTGTATTCAGCTTCTGAGATAAGTCGCCTTCGGCCAGAACGGAACGATCGGTCTATTCCGAATACTGCGCATATAATCAATTCGTTGAAGCGTCCAGAGGAGGTCACTCAACTTCGAAGCATCTACGGCCCCGGCTTTTTCCTCGTTGGGGTCTATTCTCCTCAACATTCAAGGGTCGACTATCTTGTCAATGTAAAGAGCATTCCCCGTGAGAGAGCCATGTTTCATGTTAGGCGGGATCAGAAAGAAGACGATCCATTTGGCCAGCGGACTCGGGACACTTTTAAATTAGCGGACGTTTTTATTCGCTTGGATCTTGGGGATCCAGATCAAACGGGCGTCGAGTTATGTCGCTTCTTAGATCTAGTATTTAGCGATCCGTATCACACTCCTAAAGAGGATGAACAGGCTATGTTTTTGGCGTACGCGGCGTCACTTCGTTCCGGTTCACTCGCTAGACAGGTCGGTGCTGTCATTACATCCGCTAGGGGAGATGTTATTGCTACAGGCGCCAATGATGTGCCCAAAGCCGGGGGAGGGCTTTATTGGCCTGGAGCTGCTGATCGTCGTGATCATGTTAAGGGATTCGACTCGAACGATGAACGACGAGATCGAATGATCCTCGAAATAATGGAGAGGCTTAATCCGGATGAAGAAAGAAGTCCTCAAGAGAAAGAAGAACTGTTAGCTAAAGGTAAAGCGGCGTTAAAGGAAAGTATGGTGTTTGATATAACTGAATTTGGCCGGGCGGTGCATGCGGAAATGGAGGCTCTACTGTGCGCTGCCCGCGCCGGAGTCAGTCCCGTAGGGGGAACACTGTATTGCACAACTTTTCCGTGCCATAATTGCGCAAAACATATTGTTGCCGCCGGGATAAAGAGAGTTGTCTATGTTGAGCCTTATCCGAAGAGCCAAGCCAAGGAACTACATTCTGATTCAATTGTGGTTGAAGGAGAAGAGGACGCTTGCCATGATTCAAAAGTTCATTTCGAACCTTTCGTAGGAATAGGGCCTCGCAGGTATTTCGATTTGTTTTCGCTTGGGCTTAGCACTGGATATCCAATTGAGAGGAAGAAGGATGGTAGAATGGTTGACTGGAATTCGAGTATTGCTCGACCTAGGGTTCCAATGCATCCAACCACTTACATCGATCGTGAAATTGCCGCGGCAGGTTTTGAATTAAAGAACGCTATGGAGGAGGCACGCAAAAATGTCTTGGTGGAAAAAGTCAAAGGGTGAAGCTGCTGAACCAACCGGTTACGACCAGGGCTTTTGGGAATACGTAGAGAAGGCTTCTGACGAAGTTTCCGGCTGGTCAGATTGGAAAAGAGAAGGCTGGAGTCTCGTCCAAGAGAGTGAGGTGGTAGTCCGGAATTCTCACTCTTCTGATTTTGAAGAAACAAGAGATGAGGACAGCTAGTTGTTAGGTATGAGGTGCTAACGCCGCTCTCTTCGCTTCCCAAACCCATTCACGATGCCAATATCGTCGAACGGCTAAGCAACCGTCTCGTGTATATCTCCCCCGACTTTGTAGAGCGTCACTGAACTCGACAGACCCAGGCCCGAAAGCCTCCCCGCCATAATCACCACGGTCTCGCCTATTTCGACCAGACCAGCCTCAAGCAAGATCTTCTCGCCTATTTTCAGTATCTCTTCGGTACTTTTTGATCGGGCGATGATCACCGGCTCAACGCCCCAAATCAGCGCCAGTTCGTTCATCACGTCGCGCGAAGACGTCAGCGCGATGATGCGTTGACCGGGACGCAGGGGCGAAAGGCGGCGGGCCATCAGACCCGATTCAGTAAAAACGGCGATGATGCGCGTGTTCATCTCGTCCGCGGCAAACGCCGCCGCTTCGCACAGCGCGCGGCTGACGCGGCCTGACTGTCGTCCCACGAGTTTGCTGACGATCGATCCTTTCTCGTTCCGCGTTTCCGCCGTTTCAATGATGCGGGCCATCGTCGCGACTGCCGCCACTGGATAAAGTCCCGTCGCAGTTTCGCCCGACAACATCAGGCAATCTGATCCGTCCCACACGGCATTAGCCACGTCGGTCGCCTCGGCCCGGGTGGGTCGAGGGCTGGAAACCATCGATTGCAGCATCTGGGTGGCGGTGATGACCAGCTTGCCGGCCTCGTTTGCCTGCTCAATGATCTTTTTTTGATAAACCGGGACCAGCTCGACACTGGTCTCTACGCCCAAATCTCCGCGCGCGACCATCACGCCATCGGCGGCGGCGATGATTTCATCCAGGTGATCGATGGCTTCAGCCTTTTCGATCTTGGCGACGAGCGGCGCCGCGCTCCCGGCACTCTTAATCAACTCTTTCGCTTCTAAACAATCAGCGCCGCTGCGAACAAACGAAAGCGCAAAGTAGTCGACGCCTTGCTGCGCGGCCCACTTCAAATCGTCCCGGTCCTTTTCGGTCAGAGAGGGAATCGGCAGAGTGATGCCGGGCAGATTTATGCCTTTGCGCTCGCCGAGCATTCCGCCGTTGATGACGCGCGTAACCACATCGGTGTCAGTCGTGCTTTCCACCCGCAGTTCGATCGCCCCATCGTCGAGCAGGATGCGCGCGCCCGTATGCACGTCGCTCGGCATGCCCAGGTAGTTCGTCGCGACCCTGGTGTTGTCGCCTTCGACATCGCGGGTGGTGATGATGAATTGCTGGTTGGCCTCCAATTTCACCGGTTGATGATCTTTAAGCGTGCGCGTGCGAATCTTCGGGCCCGCGAGATCGACCAGCACCGCCAGCGGGCGGCTCATCTTCTCAGCGGCCGCGCGCGCCATCCCAATATCGTTCGCCTTTTCGTCCTGCGTGCCGTGCGACATGTTGACGCGCACGCCGTCGATGCCCGCGGCCAGCATCGCTTCGATCAGCTTCGGATCGCGTGAAGCAGGTCCCAGGGTCGCCAGAATTTTTGCTTTTCTCATCGAACTATCGACTCTTGTCAGAACCGCCTGCGGTAGCGGGCGGGCCCTCAAAACAAAAACGGTATCACAGCCGGCACGCGCCGCGCGTAGGAATCGAATTCCGCGCCGAACGCGCCCCGCAAAAGTTTCTCTTCGCTGCGCACGCGAACTACCGTCCCAACTGCGTAGACGACGATCGCAATCAGCAACCCAACCCAATGGCTGACAGCCAGGCCGGTAGCCAGCAACAGGCCGAACATTCCCGTGTAGATCGGATTGCGCACCAGCCGGTATGGGCCTTCGGTAATCAACTTGTGCCCTTCGATTAAACGCGCGCCCAGGCTCCATTGTTTGCCAAGGGTTCTGATCGCCGATGAGACGAACCACACCGATCCGCCCGCGACCAGCATGGTAAAAACACCGAGCCCGATCTCAAGCGGCCTGCTCAAGGAAATTATCGGAGTAAACGGTTGCCGATGAACCGACCAAACTAAACCGTAGCTGGCCGCTTGCAGTGCGATACCGATTATCGATGCTCGCTCTCGTTTACTCACCGGAGCCTTTGGCGGTTTCTTGCGCGCGAAGAACAGAATGCCGAACGCAAACCATGCGGCCATCATAACGGCAAAGACCAAAGTTGGTAAGAATTCAAGACTCACAATCATGATTGGTCTGGGTCTGACTCGGCAAGCAGCTCACGCCCTCACTAACGATGTGCCTACTGCCCCGCTGCCAGCGACGTCTTAACTAAGCGCTCGAGCTCTGCGCCTGAACTGTCACTGTACCCGATAAAGCGCTTTACCAACTTCCCGGAGCGATCGAACACGAACGCTTGCGGGATATTTTGATTGTCGCCGAGAAACGAATCAGCGAATGCGTCGTCGGGGAATCCGAGCGGGTATTGAATCCCAAACTCCTTGGCATATCCCGGAACTTGATCGCGATCGTCGGCGCCGCCGACGTTCAGCCCGACTACCTGTAATCCCTGCTGCTCGTATTGCTTTTGTAGTTGCACCAGATGCGGCGTTTCCGCGCGGCAAGGCTCGCACCACGTCGCATAGAAATCAAGCACCACAACTCTACCTTTGTAATCAGCAAGTGTCGCGTGCTGTTTGTTATCAAGCGTCCAGCCGCCAGTCTCGACCGTCCCGGCCGGTTTCCTGGTGCAAGCAGTAAAGACGAATGCCGAAGAGAGCACCAGCACCATCAGCGCCAGATCGAACTTGAGTTTTCGATTCATGGTTGGAGGTCTACGACTCTTCATCGGTCTCGTTATTCGCTTCGCCGGGATGCGGCTGCTCGCCGATTTCGACTGAGTCAATCTTCTGTCCCGGCACCAGGTACTCTTCGTTCGCCCACCGGCCAAAGTCGATCAGCTTGCATCGTTCGGAACAGAAAGGCCGCCATGGATTATCTTTCCACTCGACCGGCTTGCCGCATGTCGGACACTTCAGCACTAGGCAAAAGTAAGAAGGAACAAGGTAAAAGTAAAGGCTGGGGCAGAAGCTCGAACCGTGAAGCGGTTCCGTAACGAAGCCCGACGTTGCCGCTCGGCGGCTACGTTGGGTATTCAAGATGACAATTATTAGGCGCAACCCTGTCAGGGTTGCGGACACGAATGACGCCCATCATTCCCAGGGTAGCCGAAGCGGCAACCCTGGGCTTTGTTTGCTCAACCGCTTTGCGGTTAACTTGGTTCACAGCATGATTATTGCTGAACCAAGATCCCCCTACTAGCGTAGAATGAGTGGCGCAATTTGCTAAATTGCGTCGTTGTAATGGAAACACTTATGATCGCAAGTTAACAACTTGCGCTACAAATTATGGCTGACTACAAAGAGAAATTCGATGACCTGCATCGCGCGGCCCAGCGCAAGGCACGCGAGATCGACGAGAAGCTCGGTGTGAAAGGCCTCGTCGAAGACACCGCGCGTGTTGCCGGCGACGCCGCCAAGCTGGGAGCGAAAACCATCGCGGACGGCGCTGAGCAACTGCGCGCTGAAGCCGGGCGCTTTGCTGAAGACAACAATCTGCGCGAAACCGCCGGGCGCGCCGCCGCTGAAGCGAAACGCCACGCCAAAGACGCGGGCGAATTTATTCGAGATGCGGCCGGTGACGCCGGCAAGATCATACGCGACGCCGCGGGCCCGGCCGGCAAAAAGGCCGGCGAAGTTTTCGACGACGCGAAGAGTTACGTCAGCACTGCGGCGAACGTCGCCGGCAAAGGCGTGCGGGCCACGCGCGCGGGCGCGGCCGCGACTGCGGGAATCCTGAAAGCTAAGGATTGGGTCAAAGAGAATCCCGGCAAAGCCGCCGCCGTTTCGTTCTCGCTGATCTTAGGCGTGCGCATGGGCGCGGCGCTTCCCGGGCTGGACGCGGTGCTTTTGGGTTCGCATCCGCACTGGCTGACGCATTCGGCGCTGCCGGTCTGGGGACTGCGCAAAGCTTTTGAAAGCTTTGATGGGTATTTGAAGAAGCAGGAAGACTTGATCGCTCGCGGCGAGTTATCTGAAGCCGAGCGCGAGCGCATTGAATTCCAACGCAAGATTACCAAGTACGTCGGTGCGCCTCTGCTGGGCGCATTCAGTTGCGCGGCGGGCGCGGCGATGTTCGCGCAGATCGCCAATCCGGTGGGAATCACCGGCGCGCCGATAAGCTGGCTGCTCGGAGGCAATCCCTTTCTCGACGGCGTCTGGCTGTTCGCCAACGGCGTGATTTGTTTCCACCAGGGCTACAAGTTTTTCATGATCGCGCTCGCCGATCAGGAAGAAGTGAATCGCGTGGTAAGGGAGATCAAGGGGCTGTTGCCGGCGGCGTAGCGAAGTGGCTTGTTCATCACTTCTTTTTTTTGGACAACTCTTGTAACCGGGCCATGAGTTGGTTTCCATTTATGAGTTCGAGTCGCGAAGGGATGAATGGAACGATTAGCGGGTCGTTCTTTAGCCGAGGCGCAAAATCTGATGTTGTCGTAAGAAAACCCTTTGAGGCTCCATCACCTTGCAATACTCCCATTAACGCTCTGACGTCGTCAGCAGTCACAAGATGCCCAGGTTTGTACGCTTTGACTTGATCTATCACACGGACAGAACCGACGCCGCGCTTAACCGCAATTACATCACGTCCATGATCCCCACTGTGGGGCGTAAGAATTACTTCATCAAAGCCAGCCGCCTTGTAAGCGCCCGCAATCAACTCCTCCCAAGCGCGAGGTGAAATCTTAAAAGCAAGTGTAGGGTCCTTATTCAGCCGCTCGAGGATTTCGAACCAGGGAACCGCCACGGCCTCAATGAGCTGCCCTTCGCTCGTTCGTCTCCCTGGTACTACCAGAGTCTGCAAGAGCAGGTTGGCTCCCGGAACGACTGAGATCGCTGCCCTCGCTTCTATGTTTACCGTCCCGGCCATGCTGACAAAGAATATCCGTGACTTTGATCCGCAACGTGGGCACGGCTCTCGGTTCTCGATCGGCAGATCCTGGGGCTCCGCAAGTCTAGTTTCGCAGTTGCTACACGCAACGTTGCTGATCACGGACTCATCACTCACGACCACGTGTGGCGGGACTTGTGAATTCAAAGAAGTGTCCGGCATGACTAAGCCAGTTCCTTCCGCAGAATCTTATCAACGATTTTGGGAACGGGTTGATGAAGTGAGGCGGCTTCTTGCTGTAGTTTCTTGAATACGTCTTCGGCAACCTGGACCTCGAAAACGCGCTCGCTGATTTCGATGGTATCGTCGGTTGCTTCCAGGTGTTGCTGATAGTCCATAGTGCTGTGAGAGTCCCAGAACGCTCCGGCCTGTTCTTCGGTCCCGAATGAATCGGGCAACGGGTCGATGCTCCTGCCTTCGTCTTTCATACCGCGCTGCATCACGTCAGCTAACCACAACTGTGAATCCTGCCTGCTCAAAATCCCCATCGAAGGTTAACACTTCAGTCAGCTTAGACTCCCACATCACTACGAATGAAACGCAATCGACCAGGCCCCATCTTTTATCAGCGTACTTCTCGTAAACTGCCAAACCTTTATCGAGAAGTTTCGCGTTGATCTCCGCAATCTCGACTCTGGCTGAGCCTCTTAGAACTTTGATAATCCTCGCGGCTTCCGTCCTGAAATCCTTTGCCAGCGCGTTGCCGATTTCGAGGAGTCACAGCGCCGGTCGTTATCAATGGAGCATTTTCGAACTCGTAGGACAGAGCTACCGCTTGATTGTGATATTGGTCTCTCTCGTTTATCAAAGCGACGACAAACGAGGTGTCCAGAAAGATTCTATCGGGCATGCTTGTCGGGTGCTTGGTAGAGGTCTGCCGTGGTAGAGAAGTCTGACGAAGCTGAAATCTTGATCTGTCGCAGGGCGGCCATCACGTTTTGATCCGTTTCTTCTCCGTCGGCTCTCGCTTCGAAGTCCTTGATTATCTGGTAGAGTTCGTCCAAATACTTCTCAGGCATCTTCCGAACTTCAACGACGACGTCCTCTCTGGTTACCATACTCTTCGTCTCCTTCTGCCTTGAATATACTTCCCTGTAGTCTTCGTCACAAGTCTACTTCGCAAACGGGGCTAGTCTTAGAAGGCATCGCTCAGAAAAGCTGAGCCCTCCCTCACGGTCGGGCTAATGCCCCGAGCACCCGAACGGTAAGAGACCCACCTCAACTAATCGTAATCGGAAACGGCAGGAAGCAGAGCGCGAAGACGATCAGCGTGATGATGCCGATGGCGACGCGCATCGTGCCGAGAGGTTCCATCTGTTCCGGCTGTGGATGACGAACGTTGAGCATCACCGCCAACAGCACGACGTAGACGAATCCGCTGGGGCTGCCGTGCCAGAACCAACCGAGCACTGAAATCACCGCCATCGTCACAAACGCGATGCGCCCAAGCCAGTGATGCGCCAGTTTGCCGAACGCCGCAAATGTTCCGTGGCCGCCGTCGAGTTGACCCACCGGCATCAGATTCAAAGCAGTCACCAACGCGCCAAACCATGCAGCCAGGTAAAAAGAATTTGCCGCGGAGTTGTCGAGATCAATTTTGAACGCGCGCGCGATCAAACGAAACAGGAGCGGATCGTTGAAAATAATTCCGCTGCCACCGCCACTCGCTTCGCCGGCAATCACCCGCGCGTGCTCGAGCGTTAGTACTCCCGCAAACGCCACCGGAATGATCACGATGAATCCAGCCAGCGGTCCGGCCAGTCCAATATCAAACAAGGCGCGCCGCGAAGGCACCGGTGATTTCATTCTAATGAACGCGCCGAATGTTCCGGGAATCAAAAGCGGCGGCTGCGGAATGAAAAACGGCAGCGTCGCGTCAACTCCGTAGTAGCGACAGAACAGGTAGTGCCCAAATTCATGCGCGGTGAGAATCGCCAGCAAAGACCCTGAGAAGACCAGTCCCTGGCCGAGGGATTTAGGGTGCGTGAACGCGCTCCGCACGATCTCGACAACCGCGCTGGCGTAGTACCACGGGATAAGGAGAATTGAGCCAGCGATGCCGCCAGTCGCGGCCGGCGAGCCACTGGCAACGTCCAAGTCCGGCCCGGCCATTACGATCCCGCAGATGGTCGTGGTGATCGCCGTCACCAGAAACAACAACCCATGCAGCGCCCACTGTCGCGCCGTCGGACGCGGAGCGCGGCCTGCACCGGGCGTTGGCGATTGAAACGTTTCGGTTAACTGGGACATGAATCGATCAAACAAGAAGCCAGAATCCGTGATCCAGCAATTACTGCTGATTCCGAAATTCTGGCTTCAAATCTAACAACTGTACCAGCGCTACGCGCTCGGACTCTCGGCTTCCTCGCGGGCCTGCAAATCCTTCCCCGGTTTGAACCGAATAGTCTTGCCCGAAGGAATCGCGACTTCTTCGCCGGTGCGCGGATTGCGCCCGATGCCGCGCTTGCGTGGCTTCACGATAAAGACGCCAAAGCCGCGCAACTCGATACGGTCGCCGCGCGCCAGCGATTCCTTCATCGAATGAAACAGGGCATCCACGGCCTGTTCAGCTTTCAGTTTCGGCACGCCGGTGCGTTCGGCGATGCGGTTAATAATGTCGAGCTTGATCACGATCCCGCTCCTCCGCTGTGGCAATCGCCTCTTGCCGGCGATTCATGGTTTCGCAAAGCTTCGTCTCAATGTGTGAGGGATGATAAGAAGCCGCGTCAATGACTGTCAAGCTTTACCGATGCAGGCTGATTGTGGCACGCGCATCTTGCGCGTGATTTCACGGGCGGGACGCCCGTGCCACTCTTCCAAACTGCCCGCGCTCCACAGAGCGCGGTTGGTTTGACAATGCTGGCAAACGACGGATAACCTCGATTTGCCGCAGCGCGCGGGTGCCAAGGCCGGAAAAAAACGTACATCTATCGTCGCTCGCATCATCTAGGATTCATGTTCCAAAAACGATTCAGCCAACCGCCGCCCTTCGGCACAGTTCATCCGGACGACGACACGGATATTGAAGTGCAACGGCCCAAGGACGCCGCGCGCAAACATCTGTGGCACGAATCGCGCCTGCTATTCCGTGATCTAATCTTCGCCTTGATGCTGCTCGCGCTGGTGATGGTCTTTATCGTGCAACCGGTGAAAGTCGAAGGCACGTCGATGCTTCCTTATCTGCACGACGGCGAGCGCATCTTTGTCAACAAGTTGATCTACTACGACGACTATCGCTGGGCGCCCAAGGTTTATCGCGGTGACATCGTCGTGTTTTGGTTCCCGGAAGATCCTTCGAAGAGTTATATCAAGCGCGTGATCGGTCTGCCCGGCGACACCGTTGAAGTGCACGAAGGCCACGTGCGCGTAAACGGGCGCGATATGGAGGAAGCCTATCTCGATCCGCAATTGAATATGTCGCGGCCCAACCGGCCGCCGGTTTACGTCAAGCCGGGATACTATTTTGTGATGGGCGACAATCGCGACAACTCGAGCGACTCGCGCATTTGGGGTCTGGTGCCGAAGAAATATATTTATGGCAAGGCGCTGTTTCGTTACTGGCCGCTGACGAACGCGACCTTGATTTCGCGCGACACACATAACAGCGCGATTCCGGCTGGACAGAATTACCGACGCGATGCGGCGAACACACCGGATTCAGACGATCGGTAGAGTTTCAGAAGCCCGCGCGTGAGCAAGGGCGAGATTGATTATCTTGCCCTCCCTAACAGTCGGGCTTCTGACACATTCCATAAGGATCAATGACTGACTGGCTCAAGCTCGTGGCAATGATCTTCTACGCGCCTTTGCGTGGCATGCGCGAAGTGCGTGACCGAGGCTCACTCGGGCCGGCAGTGCTGTGCGCTTATCTTTCGCAGGTGGCTTACATCTTTGCGACGCAGTGGCTGGCGGGCGATCGCGCGCTGCTGACGCACGGGCCCTTGATTATTGGCGGCGCTTTCTTTCAAGGTGTGGCTCCTATTCTGACGATCGCGATCGTCTTCGTGCCGTTGCTGGCCCTGACCACGAACTTGTTCGATCGTCGAGGCAGTTTCACCGTAGTACTCCAGCAGGAGTATGGCCCGCTGGCGTCGGTTACGTTTTATATGCTCGCGGCTACGTCCCTGGTGACGATTCTCATCACCGCTTTCTTCCACTTCAGTGGAATCCAGGCGGCTTACGTCGCCAGCGCAGCGCAGTCTCAGGGCGTCGAGCAACTGCAAGCCATGGCGCGGTGGTTTCGGCTATCGGCAGAAGAAGTTGCGCAACTCAAGACACAGCTCTCCGATCCAGTTGTTGTTTCCCGGAACCTTTTCAATACGGTTAGGCTTGCTCTGTTCGCCATTGGCGGAGTCGCGACTGTGCGGGTAGTCTTCCGCGTTCCGGTCTTGCGGGCGGTCGCGATCTTTCTATTGACCTCGCTTACCAGCTTGCCACTCTCTTTTGTTCTTTACCCGATGTTTCGCACCGTTGTCGGATCGCCATTTCTCCTTCTGTTCGCGTTCTTCCTGCTGCGCGGCTATTTCAGCGGCATCGTCAGCACTCAGCGCGCGCGCGCCTCGTTCAAACAGAACCTGGAAGCGGCCACGATCAATCCGCGCGATTCGTCCGCGCACTACAACCTGGGTTTGATTCATCAGCAACGCGGCGAACTGGATCAGGCGCGCGAACGTTTTCATCGCGCCATCGACATCGATCCGGAAGAGATGGACGCGCATTATCAACTGGGCCGCATTGCCCGCGCCCAGAATCGCCTGCCTGACGCCGTCGGACACTTCGAGCAAGTCGTCCAGCGCGATCAGGCGCACGCGCTGCATGAGATTTGGCGCGAGATTGGCGCCACCTACAACGCTGCGGGACAGTACAGCGACGCGCGCAGCGCTCTGGAGAGGTTTCTCGACCGGCGTCCTAACGACCCTGAGGGTTTATATCTAATCGGCCGTGCGCACGCCGGGATGGGCGACCAGCAGGAAGCCGCCAGCTCTATGCAGGCCTGCATCGAAGCAGTCAAGACCGCGCCCGCGTACAAGTACCGCACCGAAAAGCGCTGGCTGAACGAAGCGCAGCAGTTCTTGAAAGGCAGGAAGCAGGAGGCAGTAGGCAGTAGGCAGTAGCAGGTGGGCAGGTGGGCAGTGTAAACGCGCTTCGCCCGGCCAAGTCTCGTCAAACGGAATCTGTTATCCAACTACTACCCTACTTTCTACTTCCTACTTCTTCAATTCCGCATCGCATTTCGCGATTTCTTTCGCGAGTTCGTCAGGTTTACTAACATCCGCGCCGTTGAGCGTTGCTTTGCTCTTCATGTCCTGATAGATGTCGAGGCTCTTTTGATACCAGTCTCTCGCTTCGCGCCAGTGCGCGATTTGTTGGTCGGCCGGCGTTCCTGTCTTTGAGGCGATGACGGTGTGCACTTTACCGAGTTGTGAGTAGATGAGTGCGAGGTTACTGCGGGCTACAATGTTCTTCGGCGCGGCAGCGACCAGAGCTTCGTCAATCGTCTTTGCTTGCTGAGCATTGGTCAGGGCTCCCGGCACATCTCCAGTATCCGACATAAACGTACTGATTTTGAGATAGGTCAAACCCTGTTGCCGACGAAAATCGGCGTTATTCTGATCTTTAGCAACTAACTGCTCGAAGAGCTGCAACGCCTTGCGGAAGTTTTCCAGCGCTCCAATTCGATCGCCATTCCCGCCCAACGCTACGCCGATATTCCGATAACCTACAGCCGCATTTCGACGGATGTTGGCGTCATTTGGGTCTGCGGTTACCAATGCTTCGTAGAGTGATTGTGCCTGTCGGAAGTTCTCCAGCGCCCCAGCTTTGTCACCTATGGCTAACAACGTGCTGCCAAAATTTCCATATTGAACCGCGAGTTCGCGTCGATAGAACGTATTATTACCATCATCTCTCACCAGCGCCTCATCGATTGCTACCGCCTTGCGATAATTCTCCAGCGCCTCGGTCTGCTTACCGCTATTGAACAGCATGAGACCTAACGCGTTATATGAAGCGGCGAGAGATTGTCGGTACTTAACATCAGCCGGATGCTTCGCTGCCAGTTCTTCATCGATCGTCAGCGCCTTGCGTAGATACTCGGAAGCTCCCTTTGTGTCGCCGACGTTAGCTGTACTGGGACCACCTAAAGCTTTGCCCATTGCATAATAAACTTGATCCAATTCCAGACGGAGAGTTTCGTTGGCCGGGTCGGCGGCAGATAACGCCTCAGAGATCGGGATTGCCTTGCGTAAGTACTCCACAGCCTTATCAGGCTGGCCCAGAATTATATAAAGATCACCCAGGTGGGTATGGCTGTATAGCAACTCTCGGCGAAGTTCTCCGTTAGAAGGCTCAAGAGCCGCCAATCTCTCGCGGATAGCCAGGGCTTTGCGGTGACTTTCTAAGGCCCCTGTTGTATCGCCGAGATTTGAGCTCGATAGAGTACTGCCACCAACCAGTGTGCTAGAACCGCCCTGAACATCACCAACCTTCGCATAGGCTGTCGCCAGCTCACGCTGTAGCGAGATATCGTTGCCAGCTTCTTTGGCAAGGCTGTCAAGATACTCAAGTGAATCCTTGACTAGTTTTTCGCGTACTTGAGTCGAACCGGGCAGCGCAGCTATCGCGTCGTGGTAGTCAAACAGAAAAGAATGTGCCAGCTTGCGAACTTGATTGAACCGTTGCTCTGCCCGCGCGCGTTCACTCCGGGCGACGCGCGCCTGCCACGTGGTGGCAACGATGCCGCCCACGAGTGTCAGCGCGATGACCGCCGCGGCCGCCACGGCAATCTTGTTTCGTTTGATGAACTTCGACGCGCGATATTTGAAAGTGTCCTGACGCGCACGCACCGGAAGCCCTACCAGGTGACGACGAATGTCGTCAGAAAACTCACCGACGGATGCGTACCTTCGCTGTGGTTCTTTGCGCATCGCCATTAGCACGATGTTATCGATGTCCCCGCGCAACGATTTCGGATTGCGGATTGCGGATTGCGAAATTGCTTCTGCTTCGTTGGCCCTTGTTAGTTGTCCAGACGGTTCTGACTTGTTACTGACCACTGACAACTGACCACTGACTGCCTGGCTTGGTTTCTCAGGCTCCTTAAGGCAGATCGCCTCGGCGATGTCGGCAGGCTGCCGGCTCCGGAACTTGTGGGGACGCTGCCCGGTCAATAGCTCGTAAAGAACTACGCCCAGCGAGTAAACGTCGGTGGCTGTGGTTATCTGTTCGCCCTTTACTTGTTCAGGACTTGCATATTCGGGAGTCATCACCCGAAACACCGTTGCGGTTTCATCGGTCGCTGCCGAGTCATCGGCGGCCAGAAGCTTGGCGATACCAAAGTCCAACAGTTTTGGATCGCCATCAGTTGTAACGAGGATGTTGCTTGGCTTGAGGTCGCGATGAATAATCAAGTTCTGGTGAGCATACTGAACGGCGTCGCAGACTGTGCGAAACAGTTTGAGGCGATCGGTGGTCGAGAGCTGATGCTCATCGGCATAGCGATCGATCGGCTGGCCCTCGACGTGTTCCATTACAAAAAACGGAACTCCGTCGTCAGTCGTACCGCCGTCGAGCAAGCTGGCGATGTTTGCGTGATTCAGATGGGCCAGTATTTGTCGTTCATTGTTAAAGCGGCGCAGCAGTTCCTGCGTTTTGAAGTTACCCTTGATCAGCTTGACCGCGACTTTGCGATCCAGTTCCTGGTCCTGCGCGAGATAAACCTCTCCCATTCCTCCTTCACCTATAAGCTCCAGAAGCTGGTAGCGTCCAATCGTCTGACCTGAACGTGTTTCGGCTAACTCACTGGCGATTTGGTGGGCCTGGATCTGGAGAGCAGGCTGGCGCATAAAGCTTTCGGCTTCCGCCTCATCATGTGCGGCCAGAAGCGATTTTACTTCAGCGAGTGCGCGAGGTTGACCCGCACACTCATTAGCGAGAAATTGACTCTGTTCTTCCAATGGAAGTTCCAGCGCCGCCTCAAACAACTGGATCACTCTTTGTGTGGGTTCGTTCATGAATTTCCTTCTAGTTCTTGCTGATCTCCTGATGCAGCCAGGCTCGGGCAAATCTCCAATCGCGCTCGACTGTGCGCAGCGATATTTCTACTCCGCTCGCACTCAGCACCTCGGCAGTCTCCTGAGCACTTAAGCCACCGAAGAAAAGCAGTTCGACGACCTGGGCCTGCCGCGGATATTCCTCCGTCAGCCTCTTCAGAGCTTCGTCCAAAGCCACGAGGTCCACGTCGCTCTTTACCGGCGTGCGCTCGGCTCGGCTCAAAGGGAGTTTGATTTCTCCACCACCGCGCTTCTCAGCAGCGTGCTTGCGCGCGTGATCGACCAAAATTCGTCGCATCATCTGTGCGGCGAGGGCGACGAATTGCCCCCTGTTTTCCCATTCGATGCCGCTAACATCCTGCAACCGGAGATAGGCCTCATGGACGAGGGCGGTCGCTTGCAAGGTGTGATCTGGTCGCTCGTTGCGGAGATAGCTGCGAGCCAGGCGTCGCATCTCCTCGTAGACGTAGGGCGTGAGCTTCTCCAGGGCAGACTCATCACCCTGGCCCCACCTGATTAGCCAGTCAGTAACGGGTTGCGATTGAACAAGGTCCAGCACTCTTGTCTCCCGAATTCCAAATCCACTTGGGGGGGATTAATGGCGCGAAATGTCAAGCAAAGCGAATTCTACCAGAACATTTCCCAAAAGCGCATGGCGGGATTGCTCTCGCAAATACGCTTACCCAATGAAGAACAGTTTGACCTGAGTTCTGCTGGACGCGGTGTCAGGCGAGTCCGGTCCGGCAGTTGGGGCGGGCAGATGCCAAGTCCCGTGTTCATCAGCACAGACTGAGTGGGACCGCTGACAACTGCCCGCGATCCACTTCGGTCCCGGCACCCGCGAAAAGCTCCGGCGAGAGTGCGGCTTGGGCCAAAGGATCAAAGACGGCGACTTGCCACCGAAGAACTTGCCTCCGGAGCAGGCTAACTAAAAAAGGAATCAAAATGAGAAAACAAACAAGATTTTGCTCGCTAACTTTGCTTGCGCTTCCTGCGATTATTCTGTTCGCATTAACGCTGACGGCTTTTGCTCAAGATGACGCGCAAGAGCAAACAGTGTACAAGGTCGGCGACCGCGTTGAAGTTGACCCGCAAGCGTATGCCATGTCTTACAAATATAAAACCTGGCATAAAGCCACGGTGACCAAAATCGGACCGGTCGGTGGTGGTGTCCATGGATACTACGTAAGAATTGATGCCGAAGGCGATTCCGGCCCAACCGACAATTATGTTATGACCGGTTCGAACATGATTCGCCCGTTGCAGGAAGCTGAGAAGAACGACGCTAAGAAAGGCGCTGAGGACCAGGAGAAGAAAGCTGAACCTGAAAAGGAGCAGAAACCTGCCGCAAACGCATGCGCGCCTTCAGACGAAGTGAAGGGCAAAACGCAGAGCGACATTTTCAAGACTCTGATTCTTGACCAATATGTACATAAGTCCAAAAGCGAGCAAGACCCGGCCGTAACCGTAACGTTCCAGACGCTCAAAGTCGGCGCCACGCATGGATGGCGGCCTGGCATTGGCGGACAAAGCCCGGACGGTCCAGGCGGTAGAGCCGGCACGACAGTCTACCCCGTCAAGGCGGTATTTACAGTTTGCACCGACGTGCCTGGCTACAAACCATCCGGTTTTCGCGGCTGGACCAAAACTCACCAGGACGACACCACCTTTTACTGCTTGAAGAATCAATTCGGGGAATGGCAGTGCAATCTCGACGCGTCCAAAAAGACTGAAGAAAAGTACACAAATAAGTAGGAAACAGTAAAACCGGAGAAGTAAGTGCCCACTGAACAAGATCTCGAAAGCTGAAGTGCCAAGTTCCGACGACACACTCGAATCGGCCGTTAATCGCGCGGCGCTTCAAGGACAACTTCGGCGAATGGGTCAGTGCGTCTGCTTCCGGGGATAGAACCAAAAGTACGAAGGACGAAAAAGCACCGAAGTGGAAGGCGAAATGAACACGATTGGTCGCCAAGAATCTGCGGAAGCATTTCTACCGCACGAGAACAACGGTCCAGACGGACGTGAGCGTCTTCAACTGCAAGTCCCGTGCTCATCAGCACAAACTGAGTTGGGCCCGCTGACATCCGCCCGCAATCCATTTGGATTCCGGTCTCCCTAAAATGGGCTCACCGGAGATTGGGACGAATGCCTTCTGGAAGAAAGGCAAAGCCGAGAGAGAAACACGAGTGAACTAGAAACTCATTCTCGTAAGGAGGACAAAATGACGAAACAAAAAACATTATTCAATCTAACCGTTGTGTGCGGCCTTTGGCTTTGTCTGGGTTTCACTTGTAATAGCGGCAAGCGGAGAAGCAGTTCAAACAGCGGAACGACGCAGTCAGGAACACCTACCCAAGGCGATGCCTCGACCGACACCAACATATCAGGATTACCAGGGACAACATGGGCACTCATAGCACGAGGGAAAAAGGGTGAGACTGTAAAAGAGGTTGCGACTCCGCCAAATGTTGAGTTTTGTAAGAATGGGAAGTGGTGGGTATATCACTACGGCGGTAGGTTTGAATCGGGAAGCTATAAGGTTCAGGGCAATCGTCTGGTAATGAAAAATGAAGTTGGCTCCTTCGGCAGCGATTATCAGATGAAACAAGATGGAAGCATCCTGGAATTAGATGATGGAGAAAATGTTTTTCATCTCAAAGCCGACGGCGCAATCGATTGTTCTTAAGTCAGCTTGTCAGCGCAAACTGATAGGAGCCCGCCGACAACTGCCGCTCCTGCGAGACTGCGCCCCGAGCACAAGGATCAAAGAAGGCGAGATCATAAACATTCGGGTGCAATGAGTTCCAGACGCAGTTTCCGGCTTATCAAACTGGAGACGAGTGACTCCTTACACAGCGAGGTGAATCATGAATATGCAAAGACTGTTGACTCTCGCGGTAGCGAGTATCCTGGGCTGCTCCATCGCCGCTAGTGCGCTGGGCCAGAACAAAGACGCCAAGGATCAGACGAAGACCGAGGCGCCCGCTCAACCAGCGAAGAAGAAAGGCTTTCTTGATAGGTTGAACGACAAGCTGCAGAAGGCCAACGAAAAGCTGGACAAGGTCAATGTGGCCGTACACAAACAGGCGGGCGGCGCTCAGCCGGCGGAAGCGAAAACGGAACTTGCTCAACCCGCTCCGCAAACTGATGCTGCACCTGCCACGCCTGAGGCGCCAGCGGGTGATGCCGGCACGCCTCTGGCAACCGAGCAAGCCGGCGCGACCACAGCGGCTACTGATCCCGCGAATCAACAACTCGTGAATCAAGCAGCGGCGCCCACTCAGCCAGCGAAAAAGAAAGGCTTCTTTGATAGGTTGAATGACAACCTAAAGAAGGCCAACGAAAAACTGGACAAGGTCAATTCGGTCGTAAACAAACAGACAGGCGGCGCTCAGCCGGTGAAAGCAAAAACGGAACCTGCGCAACCCGCTCCGCAAACTGATGCCGCACCCACCGATCAAGCAGCGGAGTCGCCGCAGAATCCCAGCGAAACCGACTCGGTTTTCAAAGTTGGAGACCGAGTTGAAGCGGACCCCATGAGGGTGAGCCATTGGTACAAAGGCACCGTCATCAAAATTCAACAGATGTCGCTGGGTGATGTAACCGGGTATGTCGTGAGATTCGATGCGGTTGGCGACAGCGATCCTGCGGAGTACACGGTGGGCAATAAGCCGAAGTGGATCCGTCCGTTAAAGCAGGCTCCGAAATGAAAATGTCGGAATAAGGGATCGAAATTCTCGAGAACTAAATTGCAACAGAAGAAAGGACGTGGCCAAGGGGACTGAAATATCCCAAGCCGTCAAAGACACACCTACTCTGCGCTGCGGCCGGCAGAGTCATCAGTCAAATTCTAAAGGGAGAATTATCATGTTTAAGTTCAAATCAATTCTATTCACACTTCTGGCAGCGGGCGTTCTGATGTCGCTGTCTTCCGCGATGGCGAATGCGCAAAATTATGTTACGCCCACATCTCAGGCGACGGCAAATGCCAGGAGAACTGGTCCCTGTAGTGACCCATGGGTGACTATAGCGATCATTGAGGTTACTGGTATCTCGAGAAGAAGCATTGCCGGCGTCGGTGAGTTTGGACAATGCAACACGGCCTTATACAACGGCGGATCCTGGAGCAGTTATCCGGATCTGGCAAATGCAGTCCATAAGGTACAACAGGCGTTGAGTGGAGCCGGAGTAAGTTTCCAGATGACCTCTCTGGGCGGTGGACAGGCGCAGATCAAAGTCATGGATGGCGGAACTGTTGCAGATAAGATGACTGTACAACTTATTAGTGCCAATAGTGGCAAGCTTATCAGTCAAGATGGCGGCACGCTGGTGGCTTCAGGTGGCGGCAATCACCAGTATTCAGTGCAATCGACATCAGCGGAGAAAAGGATCAATCTCGGGAAGAGCGTGCTGATTATTAAGAAAAGGTAATAAAGCTGCATGCGGGTTGCGGCACTGACGCGTTGAACGGTCCGGTGCCGCAACCTTTGTCGATGCGCACCCGGTTTTCCTTCCGCTGAGTAATCTCCGGTATCCCGACACCTTGGTCTCAGTAAGGAAATAAGCAATACAACCTTTCCAGCAGGGTCTGCCACATGCCGATTTCGATGCGACATCGCGCGCAGGCTGTGCATCGAGACCTCCTAAACTAAAAGGAGAAATTCAATGATATTCATAGTTCTGGCAGCGTTGGTAATACTCATCAGCATAGTAATGTTCATTCAGAAGGTCGTGCTCAAAGGCAGAATGGCGCGCGGTCTGGGACGAAAAGTTAATGACCGTGAGCTAACGAGCCTCACCGCCTGGATGGCGACATCGGATAAGTTCGAAAAGAAAAGCAATGTCGAAGGAAAATAAGCATGAAACGCTGTCCAACTTGTAAACGAACTTATGCTGATGATGCACCACCATTTTGCGCTGACGACGGCGCACAACTGATAAAGGAAGAAGCAGCTCCGCACGTGCCACCACCCACGGTCGCCCAAGCTGGCCCGCCATCTCCCCCGCGAGTGAAAACATCGTCCGGGTTCGAGCCGGGCGTGCCAGCTCCTTCTTATGCGCCGGCTCCGCGTCGCAGTAAAGGGTTCGCGATCGCCTCGATGATTTTGGGATGCGTCAGCTTTACATTGATGCTGTATCTGGCATGGCAAGTAGCGCTGCGCAATTACTTCTTCAGCTCGCGGATCCTATCGCGCATTATCCTAAGCGCCTATGGTTTCGAGTTCGGTTTAGGATTTGTGCTGATGATCATTGCCGTGCTTCTCGGCGCGATGGCTCTGTTCCAATCGATAAGAAATCCGACTCGTTATGGCGGAAAGATCCTGGCGATCATGGGTCCCTTTTTGTGCGTGTTGATGACGCTGATCGCGGTTGGGACGTTTGTGTTTAGACAAATCGAAGGCCCGCCGTCGTATTACTCAAATTATCCGACCTACCCTTCAAGTCGTCCTTCGCCGACGCCGGCGACATCGAGTACGACTTCGATGACTGACGAAGAGAAGTACCGGCTCTTCTATGCCGCGACGAAAACTGACGACAAGTTTTTGCAGTCCGAAGCTGCAAAGAAGATTGGGATCATCGATGCCGCCGACAAGCCAACCGCGTTCTATCAGAAGTTTGTGGCCGGCTCGGTGACTTGGGCGATGAATGATACTTCGTTCATTAAATCCGTGGACACGCCCGAGAAGGCGCGAGCCTATGTGAACTCTCATATGAACTACTAGAGATCAAGAACGGAGAGTTAAAAATGAAACGAACAAATTTAAGATTGGTGGCATCGTCGGCAATCCCCGCGGGTCGAATCGAATACGCCGCGTCAATTGGAGCAGGCTGCCTCCAGTTTGGCGCGTCGGATGAACAGAATCCATTTTGATTGGTATCGACGAGGAAGATATCAAAACACACATTCAACCTCTTACGACGATTTCAGTAAGGTTTGCTTACCTGGCGACCGCTGTAGTTTTGTCTCTTTCCGGTTGCACATCGAAGACTATTACGAACTCGACGAACAATACTTCTTCGAGTACTGCGGCGAATTCCGCAACGTCCAAGAAGTCCTCGACCGAAACACCGAAAGATAAACGTGCAGCGATGCTGCCGCAGATAGACAAGTGGTTCGAGGATCATAAGCAGCGCTATGTTACGACGGTCGCGCTCGGTGCTGATAAAGATCAAATCGCTGTGAACATCCCGGGTGTGAAGGTCTCTCCTGAGACTGACAAGCTAGCGAAGGGATTTGCCGCAACAATGGGCAAGCAATTAACCGACGCAGGATTTGCTAACAAGTTTCAGCTAACGGACCTTGCCCACAAAGTCTCGAAGACTTACGAATTCAAATCAGTCGATGTGAAAGCACGCGAGGTGATGTTGTCATGGACTGATCTGTGGTTCATCTCGCAAAAGAAAATCAAAACTACCTCCACGCTCGACCCGTCGGACGATACAAAGTTGATCATCGCCAGCCCCGCTTTCAACGACGACAATCATGTGCCGCTGGCCGTTGAGTTCGGCATCAAGAACGGCCAGCACCTCAAAGATTTGGGATTCAACCCCACCTTCACCGTGACAGATGGCAAGCAATCTTGGACACACAAACTCTATTGAGTGTCCATAAGTTTTGAAGCAGTTGGAGAAGAGATAGATATGAAGAAGTCAATCAGGAAGCAAATAACAATCGCGCAATTAGTCGTGCTCGGCCTGGTCCTGGGCGGAGCATTTATTATGCCGGATTTCCCTGGCCCTTTCGATGGTCGCTAGCGCTCTGGTGGTCATCGGTTGGATGGTCATAGGAGTAGGTGCGAACGGCGGTGGCGCGCTGGTGCTTTCTCAAACACTGTACGGTTTATTTCATACGGTACTGGCTTCGCCGCTAATGCTGCTCTTTCTTTTCTTCCTGTTGCGCGGCTACTTTGCTGAAATCGTCGGGACGCAGAGAGCGCGGGCGGCGTTCAAGCAGAACCTGGAAGCGGCCATGATCAATCCGCGCGATTCGTCAGCGCATTACAACCTGGGCCTGATTCATCAAAAGCGCGGCGAATTGGATCAGGCGCGCGAGCGCTTTCATCGCGCGATCGACATCGACGACGACGAGCTGGACGCGCATTATCAGCTTGGCCGCATTGCCCGGGCGCAGAATCGTCTGCCTGATGCTGTCGGACATTTCGAGGAAGTCGTCCAGCGCGATCAGGCACACGCGCTGCATGAGATTTGGCGCGAGATCGGCGCCACCTACAACGCTGCGGGACAGTACACCGACGCGCGCAACGCGCTGGAGAGATTTCTCGATCGACGTCCTAACGACCCCGAGGGTTTATATCTAATCGGCCGCGCGCATGCCGGGCTCGGCGACCAAAAGGAAGCGGCCAGCTCGATGCAAGCCTGCATCGAAGCCGTCAAAACCGCGCCCGCTTACAAGTACCGCACCGAAAAGCGGTGGCTGAACGAAGCGCAACAGTTCATTAAGAACAGCAGGCGGGAAACAGTAGGCAGTTAGTCCCGGAACGCTTTTGAATGTTAAGATTCGATTTTCTTCAGCAAGAGGGAGTTCTGTTCGTCCACCGGCCGAGGAGAAAGAAATGAAATCTATCTCAAGTCTTGCAACCATATTTTTGCTTATCTTTGCATGTCGACTTTGCAGCTTCACCGGACACAAAAGCACTCCTAAGCCTTCCTCGTCTCCAACGTCTTTATCCTATGCTAGTGACCTTATCAAAGAGCAACTGGGCACTTTTAGGCTAATCAAGAGCTACAATAAAGAAGAGGCCAAGAAAGCTTCTTATGGCTTCACCGTGAAACTCATAGATCAATCGACGGACGCCGCGCTTGGAGAATACAAATCCTCCAACGGTCAGTCTGTGGTTCTTTTGGTTACCTCATATTCAACTACGACGCTTCCTGCTTCGCTGGTAGATGAGATCGGGAAAGACCGCGTTTGGAAAACGGTGAAGGTCATTCCCAAACAGACTGGGAAAAGAGTGGAAGGCGAAGATGGGCTCGGCAACGTCGTCATAATTTGGAGCAATGGCTACTGGGTCTTCATGACGGCTGGTGATAGTCGTTCCGATGCCAGTTCACTGGCCGACAACGTCGGTTACTAGGGGCGCGCAGTTCCAAAAAGAGCTGACCGAAGCAACACTCGGCGCCCAGTTCAATGCAAGCCTGCATCGAAGCCGTCAAGACCGCGCCCGCGTACAAGTACCGCACCGAAAAGCGCTGGCTGAACGAAGCGCAGCAGTTCCTGAAGGGCAGGAAGCAGGAAGCAGTAGGCAGTAGGCAGTAGGCAGTGAGCAGTGAGCAGTGAGCAGTGAGCAGTGAGCAGTGAGCAGTGAGCAGACGGGTCTCGCCATCGTTTAGTTTAAAGTAATGGAAAACCCAGCAATCCTTGCTCTCGAAGACGGCCGCGTGTGGCGCGGGCGTTCGTGGGGCGCTGCCGGCGAGAGCATGGGCGAGATGGTCTTTAACACTTCGATGACCGGCTATCAGGAAGTGCTCACCGATCCTTCTTACGCCGGACAGATCGTCTGCATGACTTATCCGCTGATTGGTAACTACGGAGTCAACAGCGAAGACCCGGAATCAGCGCGGCCGTGGGTCGAAGGCTTCGTCGCCCGCGAATTCAGCCGCATGGCTTCGAGTTGGCGTTCGGAAGAATCGCTCGACGCTTACCTGAAGCGCTGGAACATCGTCGCCATCGATCACCTCGACACGCGCGCGCTGGTGCGTCACATTCGCGACAAGGGCGCGATGCGCGCCTGTCTTTCCACCATCGACGCCGACGCGGACAGCGTAATTGAAAAAGCGCGCAACTCGGCGCCGATGGAGAATCGCGAACTCGCCAGCGTCGTCACCACGAAAACAGCTTACGAATTTCCCGCGCAAGGCGACGAGCGCTTTCACGTTGTCTGTTACGATTTCGGTGTGAAGACGAACAGCTTGCGCGAGCTGGCACGCGCTGGTTGCCGCATCAGTGTCGTGCCCGCGTCAACGCCGGCTGGCGAAGTTTTCGCGATGAAGCCCGACGGCGTGTTTCTTTCCAACGGTCCCGGCGATCCCGCCTCAATGAACAAAGAAGTCGAACAAGTGAAGCAGGTGGCGCAATCTGGCGTGCCCACGTTTGGCATCTGCTTTGGCCATCAACTGCTGGGACGCGCCTTCGGTGGAAAAACATTTAAGCTCAGGTTTGGTCATCGCGGCGGTAACCAGCCGGTAAAGGATTTTCATGACGGGCACGTGGAAATCACTTCGCACAATCACGGCTTTGCGGTGCTTGCCGACAGTCTCCCGCCCGAAGTCGAAGTCACGCACGTCAATCTCAACGACCAATGCGTCGAAGGCATGCGCCACAAAACGCTGCCCATCATCTCAGTTCAGTATCACCCCGAAGCTGCGCCGGGCCCGCACGATGCCGCGCATCACTTTGGAAGGTTTATTGAGTTGATGGAAGCGAGAATCGCAAGTTAACAACTTGCGCTACAGCGTCGCCGCGTTCCGCTGAGCGTCAGACATTCCAATCATCTTCGGCCCAAAAGCCATCACGCCGAAGAAGAGAAAGAACACTCCATAGCTGGTCTCGATTAGCGAAAGCGTTCCCGTCTGAATTACGGAAAGCGTCACCACGCACACAACCAGAGACGCCTGCACAATCGCACAATCTCTCAACCAGGTTTCTTTTTTCCGCCTGATGCTTGACCACGCCAGGGCCATCGCGAGGCAAGCGCCCAACGCCGGCACGACGAGCCCGGCAAACGGCAGGACGGTTTGAAACTCTGCGACTTTGTGCGACTGAACGTGCAGCGGAGTAAAGCCAACCGGGTCGTGGATCCAAAACGGAATCGTCACCGCCGCGAAAGCTGCGCCGGCCAAGGTTACATATTTCAACGCCGCGCGCCAGCCCTCTTTGATAGTCAACGCCGCAAACAGTTGCGGCATCACGAGCAGGAAATTGGCGCGTGAAGATAGTCCAATTCCCAGGAGCAGAGCCGCCAGGACTTTTTTCCAAGCCGGAGCATCAGCGCTCGACACCCATCTCACGGTGAGCAGCATGAAAACCAAAACATAGATGCCGTTTGCGACGTCATCGCCACCGGTAACCACATAATTCATAACCACCGGGCTGAAGATTAGCGGCGTCCAAACGAGAATGAGCCCGCGGCCGAAACTCCGCGTCCCTCGTGAAACGGCAAAGAAGAAAACCGCCAGCCAGAAAAGATTCTGATACGCGCTGTTGCCGAGCAAAATAAACGGCGCCGCGAGCAGAATCGCACCCGGCAGACTTGCGATCGCGTTCTGCAGATAGGTTTGGACATTGTATGGATAACGTCCGTGCAGAAGCTCGCCCGCGGCCAGGTTCAGCGCATCATCAGCGTCCGAACCCCTTCCCGCGACGTGCACATTGGCCCTTGGAAATACCAGAGCGAACACAACGATCAGCGCGACAAGGCTCGCAACAGCAAGGAGCTGCGCCTGTCGCTCCGACAATCGTGAAAGAACAAGTTCGCACAGGTAACGATAAGCAAGCCACAGAATCGCCGTAGCCGCGACCAGATAGACCAGAAGCCCAACGTTGCCGAAGTATTTCTGGATTACTCCAAAGGAAGGAACGACGAGACAGAAGGCCAGCCCGGCAAACGCGCGGACTTTGCGGGATGTATCGGGAAAAGATTGTTGGTGCTGACTAGCTGGTTGATCCATCTAGCGATTGTCGCGGGACTTCGGTTTCGCGGATCGCGCTCGCACTCACTCACGCTTCGGCAACTTCAGTGCGCCGGTGAGCAGATCCGGACGCGCGCGCTCCATATCTGATGCGGTCGTGGTAGTCGTGGGGCGTACTCGTTGTTCGGCCTTCGCTTCCGCCTCAACGACTGCTTCTTCAAAAACCTCGGCGATAGTTTCGCTGCCGCGGTGCTCCAGCCAGTTGCGGTAAGTGACCGTAATAATCGCAATCACCGGAATCGCCAGAAAAATTCCGGCGACTCCGGCTATTTCGGCGCCGGCAAGAATCGCCAGGATCACCGCGAGTGGATGCAGGTGAATTCCCACGCCGATAATGCGCGGATAGATCATATAGTCCTCGACGACGCGCATCACACCCAGAAAAGCCAGCACGACCAGGGCCATAACCCAACCAGAGTGCAGCAGCGCCAACAGCACCGCCAGAATTGCCACTGTTAGCGGGCCGACCAGCGGCACGAATTCCAACATCCCCGACACCAGGCCAAGCACTAGCGGGCTGGGTAATCCGATCAGCGCAAACCCGAGACTGGAGACAACGCCGATCAAAAGACAGGCCGTCAGTTGTGCGCGAATGTAAGCCGCCAGCGTGCTGTTGACGTCTTGAAAAAACTCGTCACCGCGCCAGCGAATTCGTCCGCGCGGCAGCATCGCCAGCGCCGAACGGCGAAAGGCGTCGGCATCCTTTAGGAAGAAGAAGCTCAGGATCGGGATCAGCACCAGCCAGGGAAGGTAAATGATCAAGCCGATCATTCGCTCGACTGCCGCGCTCACGATCCCGCCACCTTGCGCAATCAGACCCAGCGCCGTCTTGTTGACCGCATCAACCAGACCCTCAGGCATGCGGTGTTGCTTGAAGTATTGATTCAACCGGTCGGTGTCACCACTGATCGTCTTGTAGTACGCAGTCGCCTGCCGCTTGAATTCGGGAAACTGATCGGCGAGTTGCGGCGCTAAAAAATAGATCGCCAAGCCAATCCCAACGAACAGCACCACGTAAACAATCGCGATCGCCAGCGCGCGCGGCATCATTCGCTCGTGTCCGCGGATGCGAAATGGGCGCTGGACCAGATCGACCAGCGGCGCCACGAGGTAAGCAAAAAAGATCGATAGCACGACCAACAAAAGGACGGTCGTGAGCTTATAGACGACCCACAACAATCCCAAAGCTGCCAGCAGAATGACCAGAATGCGCAGGACTGCGCGCGTCTGTAGCATCGCGACTTGCGGGTTCTCTTTTTCTGTCGAGGGTTGGCTGCCAGATGACATAAGTGTTATCGCATGATCGTGACCGCTAACATCATTCTCCATTTACCATTTGACATTTTTCATTCGCCATTTAGAACTCAAGAGCCTTGAACTCACGTTAAGTAAGCAACGGCGTAACGTTGACGGCGTTTGCGGTCTGCGATCTCAAAGGAGAAGTTGAGCTATCCGCCAAATGTTAAATGAAACATGTCAAATGATAAATGGAAAATGATCTAGTAATCATCGTCGTCATAGTCTTCGTCAGCCGCGGTCATTTTGATCAGGGCCTCTTCCCAGACCAGGCCGCGCCATTCGTCGGTCGAGCCTAAAAGCTGCAACGCCGCCTGCGGGTGCCCGGGATTGCGCTCAATGCGCAGCACCTCGGCCACCACGCGCAGCTTCTCACCTTCGTCGCCGAGCACCAGCAAGTTGACCCGGCCGCCGACGGGCGGTAGATCGCGTTGCAGGTGGATCAAAGTTCCGTCGGGGCCGACGTTCTCCGTCTCACCCTCAGAGACGATGTGCACGCCGTCGCTCGTGTCCCACTCGGCACGCACCGGAAACGCCGCCACGTAACGCGGGCCGGATCGATTCTCCGTAACTGGGCTCTGGGGCATTAACATGAACTCCTCGTTTCTGAGACTGAGGGCAACCCGCACATGATACAGGGAAAAGGAGAATTCGCAGAGGATTTTCCGTGGGTTAGTTGTAAGCTGCCCTCTCCCGTTGGGACAAGGGCTGGGGAAGAGGATCAGTTTGAATGAAGCTCGCACCCTTAAAGCCCTCTCCCCAAAGCCTCTCCCAGAGGAAGAGGGAGCTATTCTTCTTCAGTCCTCAATTTTTCCAGCACCGAAAAATCTTCGAGCGTCGTCACATCGCCCGCGACTGAGCCGCTGGTTGCAATCTCGCGCAGCAAACGCCGCATGATTTTTCCGGAACGTGTTTTTGGCAGCATGTCAGCAAAGCGAATCTCATCAGGTCGCGCGAGCGCGCCGATTTCTTTCGCGACGTGCTGGCGCAGTTCTTCTTTCAGCGAATCTGTCGGAGTGCGTCCGCCTGTCAGCGTGACGAAAGCAATAATCGCTGAGCCCTTCAAATCATCCGGACGAGCGACTACTGCGGATTCGGCCACCGCTTCGTGTGAAACCAGCGCGCTCTCGATCTCGGCCGTGCCCAGACGATGACCCGCGACATTAATCACGTCGTCGATGCGCCCCATGATCCAGAAATAGCCGTCCTGATCCTTTCGCGCGCCATCGCCGGCGAAATACACGCCTTCGATTTGCGACCAATACTGCTCGCGATAGCGTTGGTCGTCACCATAGATCGTCCGCAGCATCCCCGGCCAGGGTTTCTTGATGACCAGGTATCCGCCTTCGTTTGCGCCGACAGGTTTTCCATCGCGAGTCATCACGTCGGCTTCAACCCCGGGGAAAGGTTTTGTCGCGGTGCCGGGCTTGGTCGGCGTTGCACCCGGCAGCGGCGTGATCATGATTCCGCCGGTTTCCGTCTGCCACCACGTGTCAACAATCGGGCAGCGCTCTTTGCCTATGATGCGGTGATACCACATCCACGCTTCCGGATTGATCGGCTCGCCCACAGTGCCCAGCAATCGCAAGCTGGAAAGATCATGTTTCAAAGGCCACTGCTCGCCCCACTTGATGAACGCGCGAATTGCCGTCGGCGCGGTGTAAAGAATGTTCACCTGGTGTTGCTCGACGATGCGCCAGAAACGATCCGGCTCAGGCCAGTTCGGCGCGCCTTCATACATCAGCGCGGTCGCGCCATTCGACAGCGGCCCGTATACGACGTAACTGTGTCCCGTCACCCAGCCGATGTCGGCCGTGCACCAGTAAATATCTTCGTCCTTAATATCAAAAATCCATTTGGTGGTGAGATGCGCTTGCAAGAGATAGCCGCCGGTCGTGTGCAGAATACCTTTCGGTTTTCCCGTTGTGCCTGAAGTGTAAAGAATGAAGAGCGGGTGTTCGCTGTCGAGTTCTTCCGCCGGACAGTTTGCATCGACCGTCTCGATCAGCTCATGCCACCAGTGGTCGCGGCCCGCTTCCATGTGAACACGGCTGCCAGTTCGTCGCACCACGATGCACGACTGAACCGACGGCGTTTCTTTCAGCGCTTCATCGACGGCCGGCTTTAGTTTCACTTCGTTGCCGCGCCGCCAGCCGCCGTCGGCGGTGACCACCAGCTTGCACTGCGCGTCGTTGATACGATCGACCAGCGCGGCGCTGGAAAAGCCCCCGAAGACGACCGAATGCGTGGCGCCAATGCGCGCGCAGGCCAGCATCGAAATCGCCAGCTCCGGAATCAAAGGCATGTAGAGCGCGACGCGATCGCCTTTCTCAACCCCCAGCTTCTTCAAAACGTTCGCGAACCGACACACTTCGGTATGCAGTTGTTGATAGGTAAGCGTGCGCGTGTCGCCGGGTTCGCCTTCCCAAATCAACGCGGCCTTGTTGCGTCGCCAGGTGCCGAGATGTCGATCGAGGCAGTTGTCTGAGATATTGATTTTGCCGCCCACAAACCACTGCGCATGCGGCGGCGCCCACTTCAAGACCGTGTCCCACTTTTTGAGCCAGTGCAATTCGCTTTCGGCGAAGCGCGCCCAAAACTTTTCCGGATCGGCGCTCGCTTCCGCGCACAACACCTCGAGTTCCGCCATCGACTTGATATGCGCTTGCTCAGCGAACGCTTTGGGAGGCGGGAAGACGCGCGCTTCGTGCTGCAGTGATTCGATGTTGGTGGTGACAGACGACATGACGGTTTTGGTGATTCCTAAGCCATTATCGGTCACTGCCGGATTGTTTACCATAGAAGCGCTTAACGCAACAACAAGGTGGTTGCAGTATTGGACGCGAGGCACTTCGCCGGAAGCTCATGGAGTGGAAGGATATCGCTCAGATTGTTTACTATGTCGCCGGAACTATTGGCGTGCTTGGAACGCTGCTCGCCGCTTGCTTAGCGCTCTGCGTCTATCATCGGAACTCTGAACTTGAGCGCGCCAGGTGGGCTTCGAGTCTTTATGAGAAATTCTATGAAAAGAAAGATCTCAAAACCGTTCGTGATAAACTAGATGGCGATGAGGCGGATTCCGATGCGGTTCGGAAACTAGTTAGTGACGCGGAGTCTGACTTTACAGACTACCTGAACTTCTTTGAGTTTATCGCCTTCCTCAAGAAGTCAAAGCAGCTTAACGCGGCTCAGGTAGAGGATCTCTTTGGTTTTTACTTAGGCTGTTTCGAAAAACACAGCGTCGTCATGGGATATGTTCTTGAGTTAGAGAATGGCTACGAAGGCTTGGCGTCACTCTTGAGAAGCAGAAGAGAGAGTAAACAAATAAGGCGATGACCGAATACTTGTTTCTTTACGGAACACTGAAGCCCAACGAGGCCGCAAGTGGCGTCGCTGAGACTGTGAGGACCTTTCGCCGTGTTGGTTCAGCTACTGTTTCCGGCAGGCTCTATGATTTCGGCGATTACCCCGGGGCTGTGATTGATCAGTCAGCAAAGACTTCTATTAAGGGTGAGCTTTTTGAACTTCCAAATGACGATTCTGCGCTGAAAGCGCTCGATGACTACGAGGAATTCAACAGGACCGACCGAAAGAACAGCTTGTTTATTCGCACTCGAACTGTTGCAACACTTCAGGGCGGACGTCAGCTGAACGCTTGGGTTTACGTCTACAACCGCAATCCGGGAAGCGCTCGGCAAATAGCCAGCGGCGACTACTCCGAATCAAGAGCAGCGTAGCGATCTCAATTTCCTACTACTCGGAAAGTTCAGCGACAATCTCGCGCAGCGCGGCCCGGCCCTCTTCGACTTCATTGGGAGCAAACGAAATCGCGCCCACCACGGCGTGTCCGCCGCCGCCGTAGCGTTCGCACAGCGAAGCGATGTTGTGCCGGCGCGGACGGGGCGCCCAGGGATTCGAGCCGACTGAGATTTTTGTGCGCTGCGGCGCACGCGTCAGCGCCACGGTGTAACTCGCTTCCGGAAACAGGTAATACGGAATGAATTTGTTGAAGCCTTCGTAACCTTCGTCGACCAGATCGAAATGGACCACGCCGTCACTGAACGTCGCTTTGCGGCGAATCGTAGCGAGCGTTTCGCGATGCTGTTTCAGGATCGGTTCAAAGCGCGCTCCCACTTCTGCGCTCGTTGCGACTTCATTCAGCGGACGCGCTGTCAGGTCGCGAATGATCTGTTCGATGAAGGTCTCGTCGGGATCAGCTTCGATCACCTGCATCAGTTGCAGCGGTGGTTCTTTCAATTCCACGCACTGCGCCGCCGATTCGTACAACGCGCCGTCAATGATGTGCGCCCAATGAATCAGATCGCGGAGCGGTTCGGCGTCAAAGCCAAACTTCGTGCGCGCGACATCGGCAATGAACTCAGTGCATGACTTCCGCGTCGCATCGAGAAACTTTTTGCCTGAATGATCGGCGTGAAAGTGTGCTTCGTCTTCGGGCGTGAGAAAAGCCGACTGATGATGATCGAACCACCACGTTAACTTGTCCGATGGCGAATACTTGAAATCGACGATGGCGTTCTCGTCGCCGTCGAACATGTTCCCCTCGAACAACAAATTCCCCGGGCGATGCAGCAGGCCGGCGTACTGTATGTCGGCGCCCAGACTGATTCGTTCGTTGTAAAAGCGCGTGAATGTCGCCGCCGATGCGACGCCGTCAAAACAGTGGCCGTGATAAAGGACGCGTAGTTTCATCTCAGATTGTCTTCCGAACGGCTTCGACACTTGCGCGCCGCCAGCGAATCACGAACAAAATTAAAGCGCCGACGCCCACCACGATGCCGATCATTTGCGAAGTCGAAAGCCCCGTCAGCGTCGTCAGGCCAAAGACGTCGCCACGCGGATCGTCGCGCACAAACTCGATCAGAAATCGCACGGTCGCATAGATGGCCGCGTACGCGAGGATTACTTCACCACTAAACTTTTTTCGCTTGTGCAGCCACAGTAGAAAAAAGAAGACAATCAGCATGGCGCCGGATTCGTACAGCTGCGTCGGATGCAGCTTCACTCCCGTCGGGACGCCGGTGACTTCGTGGCCAAGTTCGGTAAAACGAACGCCCCACGGCAGGTTCGTTGGTTTGCCCCAGCAACACCCGGCCGAGAAACATCCTTGCCGCCCCAGCACATTCCCCAAAGCGATCCCCGGCGCGCAGGCATCCGCAGTCTTCCACCATGGCAGCTTCCAGCGCCGCATTAAAAAGTAGCCGGTGATCATCGCGCCAATCAGTCCGCCATAAAAGACTCCGCCCGAACGAAGAAAGTCGAGCGAGATCATTTGCAGCGGATGCTCGCGATACTCGGGCTCAGTCAGGAACATCAAAAGTTTCGAACCAACCAGCGACGATAACAGCAACCAGAGACATAGATCGTAAATCCGTTCGCGCGGCAATCCATCACGCGCGGCGAGTTTCACCGTGACAAAGATCGCCCCGAGAAAAGCCAGCGCCAGAAACACTCCGTACGTGTTGATGGGGAAACCGTAGATGCGGAAGAGAATTGGGTACATGAGAAAGCAGCAGGCAGTAAGCAGTTTACCCCGTGAGATACAACTTGCAATGTGAGCTGACGTCCAAAGTCTATCTCACGGGGTAAAGGCGGCAATCAGGAACCAGAAGCCAATTGTCGGCTCGCGCCTGAATCCTCCTTCGCCTTTCGGTTCGCAAAAATGAGATCGTAAGCCAGCAGCAAGGCACCGATCGAAATACTCGCGTCGGCGACGTTGAAAGTTGGCCAATGATAAGAACCCGCGTGCAACAGGATGAAATCGACCACAAAGCCGAGCCGCACGCGATCCGTTAGATTGCCAAGGATTCCCGCGAGCAGAAGCGCACACGCTCCCAAAACTCGATCGTCATTGCGCGGCGTGCGAAAAAAATAGAACAGCACCGCGATCGCGGCGGCGCTGGCCAACACGACAAAGAACCAGCGGCCGAACTGTCCGCCTTCCTGCAACTGGCCAAACGCAATGCCGCGATTCTCGGCATAAACAAAGTCGAGCGCCCCGCGGATAATCGTCCGATCTTCAAAGCGCACGCGCCTGACGGCCCAGGCCTTGCTCGCCTGATCCATCAGATAAACGCCGAGCGAGGCGACGAGGTAACCAACGCGCCAGGTGATGCGATTCTTGGTGCTTGAATTCGAGTGGCGGTCGCTCATTCGTTTGCGGCTCTGCCGCCGGACATTGCGGAAAGCCTATGGCTTTCCGGCTTCAACATTCAATCTTCAGCCGCGTAGCGGCGAAATATTTATAGAACCAACTGCCCCCAAGGATTTCCGCGCTCCGAAGGAGCGCAACGCGTTCTGTCGCCCATAAATGGGCTCAAGAAAATCGATAGGCCGCATCGTGCTATAAATATTCCGTGCCTACGGCACTCAAGCCGAATTCGGACTTGCCTCGATTTCCTTCAACGCCTCAATACAACGTTCGCACACGGTTGGATAGCGCGACGATTCGCCCACACGCGCCGAATAGTTCCAGCAGCGGTTTTCAAACAGCCGCGTAGCGGCGGAATATTTGTAGAACCGCCCCCCCAAGAATACCCGCGCTCCGAAGGAGCGAAATATTCTATCGCCCATAAATGGGCTGACAAGGAACTATAAATATTCCGTGCCTACGGCACTCAAAACAACTGCGGGCTTGCCTCGATTTCTTCCAGCACTCCGACGCAACGCTCGCACACGGTCGGATAACGCGACGATTCGCCCACACGCGTTGAATAGTTCCAGCAGCGTTCGCATTTCTCTCCTCTTGCTCGCTCAACCGCTATTTGATTTAGAACCATGTGCTCTCCTTGCTCGCCGATTTCCACTTCGGACACGATAAAAATGTAGCGCAGCTGATCAGCGAACCTTTCGAGCAATTCGCGATCTTCACTGAGCGCGCTTGGCCTGATCACCACGCGGGCTTCAAGAGAACTACCTATGACCTTCGCTACGCGAGCTTCTTCAAGCTTGCTTAAGACTTGATCACGTACTTGGAAGAGCTTACTCCAGCGCGCCAGGAGTGTTCGATCCCTTATCGGATCGCGAGCCGAGGAGGGAAGCTCCATCAGATGCACCGATGAACCACGCTGTTCGCTGTCTGGTAAGTTCTCCCAGATCTCATCAGCCGTGAACGCCAAAATTGGGGCGAGCATACGCGCAAGTGAGTCGGCAATGCGATAAAGGACAGTCTGTGCTGATCTGCGCTGAAAACTTCTCGGCGCAGACGTATAGAGTCTGTCTTTGATTATGTCGAAGTATCTTGCAGACAGCGTGACGGTGCAAAAGTCATACAACGTGTGTAAGACATTATGAAAGTCGTATTTTTCGTACCACTCGTGCACATACCGTGCTGTCTCGTTAAGCTCCGCGAGCGCCCATCGATCGACCTTCAGCATCTCGTCTTCTGAAACCGAATCCCGCGCGGGATCGAATCCGTCGAGGTTACCCAGGGCAAAGCGGGCCGTGTTGCGCAATTTGCGATAACCGTCCGTAACCCGCTGAAGAATCTCGTCCGAGCAGCGCATGTCTTCCATATAGTCCGAAGACGCGCACCAGAGCCGCAGCACTTCAGCTCCCAACTTCGGAATAATTTCGTCAGGGCTAACCGCATTGCCCAGAGATTTGTGCATGGCTTTGCCCTGCGCGTCGAGCGTCCAGCCGTGCGTCAGAACCGCGTCGTATGGTGCTCGATCGTGAACCGCGAGCCCCACCATCAAAGACGAATTGAACCAGCCGCGAAATTGATCGCCACCCTCGATGTAAACATCCGCCGGCCAACGGAGGTTGTCGCGATTCTCCAGCACGGCGATTGAAGACGATCCGCTATCGAACCAGACGTCGAGAATGTCAGTCTCTTTGGTAAAGTCATTCGCACCGCAACTCTTGCAGGCAAACCCGTCCGGCAAAAGCTCGCGCGCTTCGCGTTTGTACCACGCGTCGGCTGATTCCTTTTCAAAAATGTCGGCGACGTGTCTGATCACCGCAGCATCGGCAACTACTTCGTCGCACTTTATGCAATAGAACGCGGGAATCGGGACGCCCCAAACGCGCTGGCGCGAGACGCACCAATCGGGCCGGCCCTTCAACATGTTGCGCATCCGCTCGCGGCCCCACGCCGGAATCCACTTCACCCGCTCGTCAACTTCACGCAGCGCCATCACGCGCAAAGAATCGCCCCCTGATCCGTTGCCGGCGGTGTTATCCATCGAGATAAACCACTGCGGCGTGGCGCGAAAGATGACCGGGTTCTTGCAGCGCCAGCAATGCGGATAGCGATGGTCGTAGCTTTCGGTGAACAAGAGCACGCCGCGCTCGCGCATGAACTCAACAATCTTCGGATTCGCTTCGAAGACACCGAGGCCCGCGAAGTGTTCGACTTCCGCAGCGAACTTGCCGGCGTTATCAACCGGGCAATAGATTTCGAGGCCGTACTTCTTTCCGAGCACGAAATCGTCGTGACCGTGACCGGGCGCGGTGTGCACGCAACCCGTTCCGGCCTTGCTGGTCGCGGCTTTCCCGCGAGCTTCGCTGACGTCGAGTTCAGTTTCCGCATCGGCTTCGCCGCCGAGCGTGACGTGTTCACCCAACATCAGGAGCGAGGAACGATCCAGCCAGGCGTGACGGCATTCCAGCCGATCCAGCTTCGCGCCCTTGAAACGCGCGAGCACGTTCGGCATTGAAGGTTTTCCATCCTCTTCAGGCGTGCACAGCCCGCATTTCACCACCACGAATCCGAGCAATTCACTCGCCAGAATGTAAACTTCGTCGCCACTCTCTACCGCGACGTACTCGAAATCAGGATGCACGGCGATGCCGAGGTTAGCCGGCAGCGTCCACGGCGTCGTGGTCCAGATGAGCACGAAAACTTTGCGGCCTGCCAACGCCGGATCGATCTGCGCCGGGTCACTCGCCAGCGGAAACTTCACATAGACGGACGGACTCGTGTGCTGGTCGTACTCGACTTCGGCTTCAGCGAGCGCAGTCTGATCGTGTATGCACCAATAGACGGGGCGCGCGCCTTTGTAAACGAAACCGCGCTCGACAAAGCGCGCGAACAGCCGCGCCGTCTCGGCCTCGTAGTGATCGGACATCGTGCTGTAGGGATTGTCCCACTCGCCCAGGATCCCGAGCCTTTGAAAGTCTTTCGTCTGCCGCTTCAAAGCATTGGCCGCAAACTCGCGACACGCGCGGCGGATGCTCAGTGGCGGCATGTTGGCTTTCTTCGCGCCGAGTTTTCGATCTACGTGCAATTCAATCGGCAAGCCATGACAGTCGTAACCGGGCACGTACGGCGCGTCATAGCCCATCATCGTGCGCGACTTGATGATGAAGTCTTTCAGGATCTTGTTGAGCGCGGTGCCGAGATGAATGTCGGCGTTCGCGTACGGCGGGCCGTCGTGCAGGATGAACTTTTCCGCACCCGCGCGCGCCGCACGAATCTGTTGATACAAATCCTGTTCGGCCCATTGTTTCAGACGCGCGGGTTCGCTCTGCGGCAGATTCGCCTTCTGCGCGAACTTCGTCTTCGGCAGGTTAATCGTCTTCTTTAGTTCGAGTGCGGGTGCTTCAGTTGACATGTCTTCGGCTCTTCTACAAAAGGATTGATAGTAACAGCATGGATGCTCGCTCACCAAAAGCCGCATGGGCGTGTCAGAAGCCCGCGCGTCAGCAAGGGCTAGCTCAATCACGTGAACTCTCCAAGGATTCATCGGGGCCCTCCCTAACGGTCGGGCTTCTGACACAAAAAGCCCGAACCACGCTCTCTCAGAGACGATGGTTCGGGCTGTTCGAAGCCTTTCGATGTTTTCCGAAGTCAGCCGATAAACATCTCCTCGTCCCCATACGAGCTGTTAATTGGACTTGGCGCGGGCGCCACCAGGACTTCCAGGCCGCGTCGCAAGCCGGCCAGAATCGCGGCCAGCTCGCGCGCCGGCTCGATCACTTTCGTTTGGATGAACTCAGTCGTGTTAGCCACGCGTTCGTGCGTGGTATCGATGGCGCGACTGACAAGCTGGACTTTCTCGCGCGCCATATCGGCTGTTTCGTCGGCGAGCATCATCAATCCGCGCACTTCTTCCTTAATCAGTGCCGTCGACTCTGACAAGTGCATTGTCGCTGTCGACAGGTGCCCCGACATCACGTTGAACTGTTCAGCAATCTGCCGGCCTTGCACGGCAATCGCGGTTCCCTGCTCGCTGAGCGCGGTGGCCCGAGTCATCAACGGCGCCAGCCGCTCTTCCATTCGGTTCACCGACTTGACCGCGCGATTGACGAACACCGCCATGGCAACCATCGCGGAGGCAATCATGATGAACGACAGCGCGATGATCGCGGTAATCACTACCAGCCAGAAGAGTGGTTCGTGTGGATTCATCTCAACAATGAACTTTGATCTTTGTACCTAGTACTTTGCTTGTCTTCACCTCAGAAGTCCGTTGACTTGAACGAACCGCCGGCTGAACGAAAACAAAGGTCAAAGATCAAAGCACCAAGTACAGCTTTGGTTACATCGCCTTCTCAGGCTTGTAAGTCGGCGCGGCTTCGGTGCGGCCGGAAAGCTCAGTCTTGCGCTTTTCTTCGACGTAGGCTTTCTTGCCGGCCTCGACTGCCGCCTGGATTGAACCAGCCTGGCGCGTCGCCGCCTCACGCGTCTTCGAAGCTACTTGGCCGGCCTTCGAAGCTACTTCGCCGGCTTTCGCCGTGGCCGTATCGTAAAGCTCAGTCGCGCGCTCACGAGTTGCTTCGTAATACTCGCCCGCAGTCTCGCGCGCTGAGTCGTAAGCCTCGCCCGCCCGCGTGCGCGTGGCGTCGTAATATTCGGTCGCCTTCGCGCCCAGTTGCTCTGCGGCTTCTCTCGATCGATCGATGCCTTTTCGCGTAGCATCGGCAATATCGTTGCGCAGCTCTTCGCCGGACTTGGGGGCGAACAATAGCGCCAACACTGCGCCGATGCCGGCGCCCACTAGAAAAAATGTCAGCTTCGTGGAGACATTGTCGCCATAATCACGATCGTTTCCCATTGAATTAACCCTTTCTTCAGAGGCGAGTCCCCGCAAGGATCGCCGATGTTTCTCAAATTTTCCCGGATGATGACTGCCGCGAATATATCAAATGGCTAATAACTTGCGCAAGGAAAGTGCTTGAGACGGCGATTTTGATTAGCATTTTTCACCGAAACGCGGGGCCGCCGTCCACAACGTCCCGGAGGACTAAATTACGAACTGTAGATGAGTGGCGACATACCAGAAGACGAAAATGGTTAAGGCCAGCGAGCCGAAAAGTAATGCTAGCAACACCCCAACGATTAGAGCCACAAACAACCAGTCACTGGTCCGGCCGCGCCGCGCTTCCTCGGCAGAGACTGTCGCGCGACCTCGCAGCAGATTAATGTTTCGAATGTTCGGTTTCCACCAAGCGTCGAACAAGTCGCCGGCAAAAGGCACCAAGCCGCCGACAAAGTAGATCGCGATGTTCATTCCCATGCGCGCCAGCGTGATCTTCGGCACGCGATAGCGAACCGCGGAAACCAGTATGTAGAGCGCGACGATTGTCGTGGCGATGTCGCCAACTTCCGGAATCAGATCGATGATCGCATTCAGCCCAAACCGCCAACCGATCACGGGGACGCGAAACTGGTTGTCCATCAACTGGCTGATAATTTCCAGCTCACGGTCGACTTGAATGGCCGTCGGACGCAGCACGGCGTGCGACGGTCTTCGCGCTAATTCAATTTCCCGATAAGCCTGCATCAAATCATTTCCGATTGCCGATTTCCAATTGCCAATTCAAGAAATCACCGTAAGCTTAGACGCCAATCGGCAATCAAAAATCGGCAATTGGCAATGCTATCTAATTCGGGTCATCTGCTGCCAGAAAAACTTTCCGACTTTGGCAAATGCCGTGAACACGCTCTTCCCGTTACCAACCGGCGCCGGCAACCCGAGTTCGGCTGCCAGCTTTGCGTCCGGCGGCCCGATGTCTTCGTCGCCGCGCTTGCTGGACAGCCAACGATCGAAAGTACGAGTTACTACTCGCCTTTGTTCGGCCGGCGCTTCCGCGACAAAGGCGCCGCGCAAGTCGTTCATGTCCGCGACTTCAAGCTGGTTCGTCTTGTAGTAGCTGCCGAGGGCTGCAAAGAACCTCTCGTCACCGAGCAGCTTGCGCAGGGCCTCGAACAGGAGCGCTCCCTTGCAGGTCACTATCGCGGCGTACTGAAACGAATTGCGATACTCGCGCGCCGCGCGGCTCGCTTCCATGTCTTCGCCTCCGAACGTGCGATACACTTTGTAAACTCCGCGCAGTTGCTCATCCATTGCATCGGCGGCCTGCTGGTCGCCGTGCGCTTCGCGGTAATAAAGCAGCGCCGACCAGTTTGCCAGCGCCTCGTCCAAAATTGGTTCGCGCGCCGGATCGTTGCCGACGGTTACGCCCCACCATTGGTGCGCGACGACATGCGCCACGGTCCACTCCAAACTGCCTTCGACCGACGGGCGCTGTTCGCGAATCACGTCCGGCATGTTGCGCATCATCGGCGAATCAAAGTCCACATAGAACGCACTGGCAATAACGCCTAAGCCCGCGAATTCCGCGGTGCCCAGCGTGGCCACCAACGGCGCATCGACCAGGCTCACGGTCTTCATCGGCAGAGGGCCAAGGCGCTTGGAATAAATCCCCACCGCGTCCGTGGCAATGTTGAGCACGCGGCGCGCCACTACCTCGTGTTCCGGTTGGAAGATCGAGCGAATCGTGACGTCGCCCACGCTGCGCTGCTCTGAACGCAAATCGCGACCGGCGACGATGGCGAAGTCGCGCAAGTTATCAGCCGCGAAAGTTGTCGAAGTCAGTTCGTCTTTCTGCGTCGCAGTTTGCGCGGCCACGGGAGCGTAAACGGCGACATTCCGTGGCGCGGCAACGGTCACTTCGTAATCGGCCACTTCAGTCATCGCCGTGTCGCCGATGCTCAATTCAACCTTGCGAAGCCAATCGTCGCCCGTGCGCGCCGCCAGCACCGGATAAAACGATCCGAGCAGGTGCACTCCGCGGCAGCGAAAATTCGTGTCGCGCGGACGGCGCAACTCGCGAGCGCCGCGCAGTGCGGCGCTGACCTGCTGCATGACGTGCGTGACCAGGCCAGTCTCTTCCGGATCAATTTCCGGCACGCTGCCTTTGAACTTGATTTCGATTTCGGTGGCCGCGTTCGGCGCGACGGGCTCGCGCAGATTGACGCGCAGCGTCGTTTCCAGATCGTCAAGGTCATACACCAAGACACTGCCATCACTCGCGCTGCGCACTTCGGTGATTTCCAAACGCGGCTCGTCGGAAGTCATCTGGCCGGGTTCAGCTTTGGCTGGCGCGGCAGGTGGCGCATAGCCCGGCACGCGCACGTTCGGGTAGAGATGGAAGTACAGAGTCGAGATCGAATGCTCGCCGCGATTGACGAAGCGCACGCGCTCCGTGCCCGTGTAGGTGCGATTCTCAAAGTCGAGCGCGAGTGTGATCTGATAGCGCGGGCGCTTTTCCGGCGCGAGCGGTTGACGTGTCTGCGCGTGAGTGGCAGCGGTCGAGAGCAACAATACAGCAACGATTAAAAGACCCGAACATTTACCACAGGGGACACGGAGGAACAGAGCGCGCACAGAAATCCGCTCTGCTGTGTCGGGCTTTCCTCTGTGTCCTCTGTGGTTAATTCTTTTCATTCACGATCACCCTGCGAATAATATCCCCACGCGCGATTTTATCCACCACCTCCATTCCGCGAATAACCCGGCCAAAGACCGTGTAGCCGCCGTCGAGGTGCGGTTGCGGTGAATGCGTTACGAACCACTGCGAGCCGCCCGTGTCTTTGCCCGACAAAGCCATGCCAACCGCGGCGCGTTCGTAAGGCACTTCGTTGATCTCACAACGAATCTGGTATCCCGGTCCGCCGTTCGTGTCGCCACGCGGATCACCGGCTTGTATCACAAAATTAGGCACGACCCGCGGAATCGTCTGGCCATTGAAAAATCCCTTGCGCCCAAGTTGGATGAAATTATCAACCGTCAGCGGCGCATCTTCCGGCAGGAATTCGATCGTAAACGAGCCCTTCGACGTTACGACAGTCGCCGTCACATGTTTACCGATGCGCCCGATTGCGCGACGATAATCGGCTTCGGTGTTGCGTGTCTGCACCGTGCCGATGCGATTCGAAAAGTCGCCAACACCATTTGCTTTCAACAAAGCCACTGCGCGCCGGCGAATCAAATGATCGGAAGAATCCAGCGCCGTCTTGATCGCGTCATTTGCATCTTTGTTTTTCTGTTTCGCGAGCGCATCGAGGATCGCCAGCGCGGCGTCGTTCAAATCCTTATCTTGCAACGCCCGCGGCAACGCGTCGATCAAGGCTCGCATATTCGCGTCACTGGGCGGTTGCTCGCCGAGCAATTCGGCCGCCGTCGCGCGAACGATCACATCTCGGTTGGCAAGATATTTCGGAAGTAGTTCACTCAGGTCTTTCGGTTTAAATACGGCATATGCGTTAAGGATATTTGGCACGGCTGACACAGGAGTGCGCCGATCATTCAACATGCGACGCAATTCGAGCTGCGACCCTTCGATAACCTTCGACGATGGCAGCGGTTTTACTCGACCGAGTTCACCTAATCCCGCGGCGCGCGCTGCAATGCTGCGCCAGCCGTAAAACGTGCGGCTCAGATCGGTGTTTGACGGAAGGGCCGCTGCTGATTCAAATCCCTTCAAATAGTCCAAATACTGCTCAGGATCCTCACGTGCAAGCGCAACTTCATCTTCGAGAACATTCTCATTCGTCATAGCTCGGACTCTCAACCCTAGTTCCATAATCGCCGCTACTCTTGGGCCTGTATCCTCGCGCGGTTTACCCATAAGGATAAAACCGAGCGCGCTTAGAATTTCCAATCCTTCATTGCGCGCGGCTCCATTGCCACTCGTCAGGTGCGCAACTCTGAACAATTCGGATCCGCGCCGACTAAGCTGGATCGCCGCCCGCTCATCTTTCAAACTTCCCAACGCCCGAATCGCGCTCACGCGCACGCGCAGATCGTCATCATGCAAAGCGCGATCGAGCAGCGCATCGAACGCTTGTTTGTCTTCCGTCGCGCCGAGCACGCGCGCGGCGTTCGCGCGGACAATCGCGTCGCCGTTCCCGAGCAACTGGCGCACCTGTTCGTTTCCATCCTTCAAGCGCAAACGCGCCATCGTATTCAAAGCGTCCGCGACGATGCGAAAATCTGTGTACTTCAGGAAACGAACCACGACCGTACCCGCGCCCTCTGGCCTGGTGCGCAGGACAGCGGTCAGGCCCAGCAGAATCGTTTCGCGATCAGACATCGAACGGCGCCCGGCTTCGAATTTCAGGGCCTCGAGAATCACGGTTCTTATTTTCGCGAGTTGCTTGTCCTCTACTTTCGGTGAAGGCTGATCGCTTGAGGCAGGCGTCCTGCTCAACAACGACCCGCCAATCTTTCCCAACGCTTCGACCGCGCGCGCGCGCACTTGGCCCGGCGCACGAGAGTCGCCCAGAACTTCAATCAACGCATCCGCACCGACAGGCGATTCGATCTCGCCAATCGCGAACGCAATCATCTGACGCACGCCTTCGTCGGGTTCGGTCTTCAGCAACTCGACCATAGCCGGCACGGTGCGCCCATCGCCGATGCGCCCCGCAGCCAGCGCCGCGCGCCTTCGCACTGGCGCGCTCTTGTAGGTCAGCAGAGACGCGAGGTCCTTGTCCCAGCGTCGCTCGTCTTCGGCGCGCATAATGCGCAGCAAAACATTGATCGGAATCGCAGAAATAGGCCGGTTTGCGCGTGGTTGCTGCGCGGCCGCCGCTGGGAACAAAGCAACCAGCAGGAGCAAAGCACAGAGGGTGGTTCGATAGCTTCCCAATTGCATAGTCAGAGGTGTTTGGTGATTGGATTGTACCGCGTGCAAGAGAGATTGTCGCGGGAACTCGTTCGCGCTCTGCGCTCAATCGGGGACAAGGATGTCCGCGCTCCCAGCAGAAGCGTGTCATCCAAAACAAAAGGGCGGACCAACGTCCGCCCACTTTGGAAAATCCAGAACTGAGCCGCGCAAAACTTTTCGCGCTGCGCGCTCAGTGCGGACAAGGATGTCCGCGCTCCAGCAGTATGCGGCCCCGTCTCGATCAGCTCGCCGCAGCGACGTTGGCGATCTCAGGTCTCTTATTCGATCCGTCAACTTTGCTTGCCGCATCAACCTTGACTGCTTGCAAGCTCGGCGTGTCAATGACGTTCTCTTTGCGCTCAACCTTCGCAGGCTTTTCGGTCGCAGCCTTTTGCTGAACCATCTTGCAACTGCCTTCGAACACGCCACCCTGTTCGATCACCAGCGAAGGAGTTTGAATGTTGCCATTCAATTTTCCGGCGCGACCCAACTCAATGCGCTGGCCGGCGATGATGTCGCCGTTCACCACACCGTGAATCGTGGCGACCGCGACTTCGACGTTCGCGTCAACCTGGCCACCCGCGCCCACCAGCAGTGTGCCTGAACTGGACGTGATGCGTCCTGAGAAGTGACCGTCAATTCGCAGCATCGCTTTGAACGTCGCTTCGCCGGTTACGCTCGTGCCGCTGCCGACAAAGCCGCTGAGCGTGCCGTCTTTGATCTCGCGCGCAGTTGTTTCGCTTTCAGTCAACGCTTTCGTACTCGCCGCAGGTTCAGCCGTCCTTTGCGGCTCGCCGCTTTGATAAGGAGAATAACTGCGTGAACTGTCAGTGGCTGGCGTCTGGCTTTTTTCTTCGTTCGGGTTCCGTCCCATTCTGAGCATAACTAACCTCCCTGATTGAATCGGCTGAGGAGTCGTCACTACCGCCCGCGAGTGTCGACAAACCGTCGCACGATCGTTGGCAAACCGAGAAACTGGCCGCGCTGGCCAATCTTAAAGTGGGGAACCGCTCGTGAGCGGGGCACACATAATAGACAAAGGCGCGCACCCTGTCCAGCAGAAGTTTTCAAACTATCAGAGTGGGGCTCCGGTCCACGTTAACAACCGCACGGGGTTCCGTCAAGAAACTTCTATTTGCGGTCGATTTCGGTAGCTTCCAAAAGCGTTTCGAGCACCAGAGTCTCGCGGAAGTTCTCTAGAAGCGGAAAGTATGAAGCCTCGCGGTCGAGCGCCGCGCGCGGCAGGAGCCCGACGATTTCCGCGCCGGCGATTTCGACTGACCGCCGAGCCGCCGCGTTGCGCACCGCCGCGAAAGCGCGCGCGATCGAGGTCTGGCCATAGTCCGTCAGGTTCATCGACACCTGGACCAGTCCGCGCGTGTGCAATTCAAAACCCAGCGCCTTGACGCAGGGCAAGCCGCCATCGCGCTCGCGCACGGCGCGCGCTATCTGTCGCGCAATCGCGATTTCGTTCGAGCGCAAGTTCACATTGAACGCAATCAGAAAAGGACGCGCGCCCACGGCGATCGCGCCGGCAGTTTCGTGAACGTTGTGGTCGCCGATGTCCGGCGCGCGTTCGGGATTCGTCGTGATTTCGTCACGCAGTCGCTCGAAGCCCTTACCGCGCACGTTTTCCAATCGCGCCCGATCAGATCGCCGCGCCGCGCGCTCGTAAAAGTAAACGGGAATCGAAAGCTCTTGCCAGATGCGTTGGCCGGCTTCATGCGCGAGCGCGACGCAATCGTCGATCGCAATACCGCTGACCGGGACGAAGGGCAGAACGTCGGTCGCGCCGATGCGCGGATGTTGGCCGGTGTGTGTTCGCAGATCGATCAGCTCAGTTGCTTTTGTCACCGCGCGTAGCGCCGCATCTACGACTACTTCCGGCGCGGCCACAAAAGTGATCACCGATCGGTTGTGATCGGCATCCATGTGTCGACCACAAACGACCGCGCCCTTCACCGATTCAATCGCGCGCGCGATTTCACGAACGGTTTCAGGCTTGCGGCCTTCGCTAAAGTTTGGTACACACTCAACCAACATTGCCGATTTGTGATTGCCGATTGCCGATTTGGAAATCGGTCGCTGCGATCTCAGATTCCAGTTCTGATTGTAATTCGGAAATCACAAATCGGAAATCGACAATCGGCAATTGGCAATGAATCATGCCTATCGATCGTTTCATCAACGAACGCAAGAGCGCCTGGCAGAGACTCGAGGAGCTGTTGAAACTTCTCGACCGGATGACTCTGCGGCGTCTGCACCGCGAGGAAGTGCGCGAGTTGGGGAGGATTTATCGCCGGACGGCCTCTGACCTGGCGATTGCCCGCGCTGAATCGCGCGATCCGCGCCTGATTAACTACCTTAACAGCCTGGTAATTCGCGCCCACGGCCGTATTTACCGGGCCGACGCGCAAGGCTACGGCCGCATCCGAGACTTTTTCACGCGCGATTTTCCGCTCGCCTTTCGGCGCACCTGGCGCTATACGGCGACCTCGTTTGGCGTATTTATGCTCTTCGCCCTGATCGCTTTTTTCGGCACGCGGCACGATCCGGACTTCTCTGAGTTCGCCGGAATTCCTTCGTCCTTTCGCGAAGTCGTCATCAATCAGCGCACACATTGGTGGGAAGATCTGAACCAGGCGAATCAGGTCGGGTCCAGTCAGATTTTCACCAACAACATTCGCGTGACCTTCTACGCTTTCGCGCTGGGAGCGCTGCTCGGCGTGGGCACTCTTTATGTTTTGGCATTCAACGGCGCAATGGTCGGCGCTATCCTGGCGCTGACTTATCGCGCTGGTTTTGGAAACGATTTGGCGACGTTCATGGTCGGACATGGCGTGATTGAGTTGTCGTGCATCTTCATCTCCGGCGGCGCGGGTCTCTTGATTGGGACCGCGCTTTTGATGCCCGGCGATCTTTCACGCGGGGACGCATTGAAGTCGCGCGGGATGGAAGCTGTGCGTTTGATCATAGGTTGTGTGCCGCTCTTGATCGTCGCGGGAATTATCGAAGGCTTTATTTCGCCTCAACCGATCAGCCCGATAATCAAGATCAGCATTGGCGCGCTCACTGGCATCGCTTTGTATTCGTATCTGCTGCTCGCCGGACGCGAGCCTACAGCAGACCGCGCTCCTTAACTCTCAAATACGTTTCCAACAACTTCGGCGCGAGAGCCGCGGCCGTCACATCAAGCGCCAAGCCACCCTGTGATTCGACCAGACGCAGAGCCGCCTCGCGCAGGTGAATGATCTCTTCAGCGACAGATTGGGTGAACATCTCGCGCTCGTTCTCAGGGCTTTCGCGCACCACGGCTTTCAGATCGCGATCGGCGATTGTTACCACCAGCGGCAGATGGCGTGGCCGCAAAAGCTTCAGCGATGACAGCAGCTCGCTCGATCCTTCTTCGTCAACCAGATCGGTGAGCACGACGACGAGCGAACGGCGACGGCTATTCGCGGAGATGAATTCAAAAGCGCGCGAGTAGCTCGGCTCGATCATCTCAGGCTCGATCGCGTGCAGGGCTTCGAGGGCGGCATCGAGGTGCTCGGCGCCGCGCTTTGGTGGCAGATAAGCTTTGATCCGGCGGCCGAAAACCAGCAGCCCGGCGTTATCCCCGGCGCGCGCCGCCGCCGACATCAGCGCCAGCGCCGCATGCACGGCGGAGTCGAGCTTCGTTTCATTTTCGATCCGCGCGGTCATCAGACGCCCGGCGTCGAGCGCAATCAGTATCGTCTGGTCGCGCTCCATCTGATATTGCCTCGTCACCAGCTTGCCGCGCCGAGCCGTGGCGGTCCACGAAATGTGCCGCATCTCGTCGCCGCGCACGTAGTCGCGCATCGATTCAAAGTCGCGCCCTTCGCCGCGCCATTGCGATTTGCGCCGCGCCGCGACGAACGAACGCGCGCCCAGCGCTTTCAATTCAGCTTCGCGCGCGCGTCGCATGTTCGGATAGACCTTCACGATAGTCGCCTCGCCTGCGAATGTTTCACACCACGCAAGCCGCCAGCGTGAAAGATAGCGCACGGCGATTAGGCCAAACTGAAATTGCCCGCGCTTCGGCGGCGTCAACCTGTAAACCAACGACGCGCTGGTTTGCCCATCGACGTTCAGACGCGCTGCGCGCGCGCCGGACAGTTTCATTTGCGACGGGTGTTCGTCTTTGACGATCAGGGAGATGTCACGAGGCGTGTGGTTTGCGATCTCGATGCGTACTTCAGTCTCAGCGTTGACCGCAAAGCGGCTGCCGAAATGTCGTTCGATCCGCACTCCCTTCGAAAGTGCGCTGTTCCACGCATCGAAGATCGCGCAGGCGATAATGGCCAGGTCATACGTGAGCGTCACCCAGCCCAGGATTGGCCGGCCCCACGAAAGCGAAAGGGGAACGAAGCCGATTGCCAGCAGAGCGTAGAAAAGTTTGGTGAAGACAAAACGCATTTAGTTGCGAATATCAATCGGCAGTTAGCCAAACTCAGATGTATCTCCGGTCAAGGGATCCAGCAAAGTTAGTCCCTCAATCCAATCAAAGTCTACCGCGTTTCTCGTTACTAACCTGAGTCCATGAACTAAGGCCGTTCCAGCGATAAGCGCGTCACCCAAGCTAAGCTTTCGGATTTGACGGAATTCGATGGCTTTTGCAAGAACCGAGTCCGAAATAGGCAGGACAGTTGCGGTTGAGAAGAATTCTTCGAAATCGGTACGGTCCACTTGGCTCAGCAGATGATAGCCAAGAACCTCAACGCGACTGATCGCCGAAACTGCGGGAGCGTGCTTCGCGATGAAACTCTGGAGGGCCGCATATTTCGGTAGCGCGGCGTAGATGATGCTGTCGAGAAGCATTAAGGCTCACGACCTGGCAGCGGACGATCCTTACGAATTTCTCTCTGCCATTCACTTGGGTCTTTGATGTGAGAGAGCGCATTAGCCGCGGCTATCCGCTCAAGGGCTCTTGCCATTCGTTGACCTTGAGTGGTCGCGTCGACATCGCCTGGCGTGTCCAAGATCGTAACTTCTACCGGCTGCTCGGCGTCCAAATTTGTTGGCTGTGACTCAATCCATTCCAGCCGATTTCCTTTCAATATAGCTCGATAAGTTTCCATTGGCGCGATCTCCAAGTTTCAAGCGAATGCTCGCACAGAAACGGAATGCGGGCAAGTAAAGTTACGAGCAGGGTAGTTGGGTAAATCTGTGCTGCTGAATCCGGCAGTCCTATCTCGGAACTTCCGCGGTCTGCAAAATATCCGTGATTACCGAATCCGGCGTGGCGCCGTCGAGTTCCGCTTCGGCGCGCAGCGTCAAGCGATGTCGCAGCACCGGCCGGGCAATGTCGCGCACATCATCGGGAGTCGAGAAGTCGCGATCGCGAATCGCGGAAAGCGCTTTCGAGCACAACAGCAACGCCACGGCTGCGCGCGGACTGGCGCCGTAATGCAGGGCCGGATGATCGCGCGTGCGCCGGACGATGTCCACGACATAGCGCTGCACGCCCGGCTCCATGTGCATGTTGCGCACTTCGGCGCGACAGCGCGGAATCGCTTCCGCATCGGGTAGCGGCCGTACATCCACTTGCTCCAGCCGTCGGGCATTGAAGCCGGCGTCCCAACGCGCCACCACCTGATGCTCTTCGTCGGCAGAAAGATAGGGAAGCAATATCTTGAGCAGGAAACGATCGAGTTGCGCTTCCGGCAGCGGGTAAGTGCCTTCGTACTCGATCGGGTTTTCCGTCGCCAGCACCGTGAACATGGGCGAGAGCGGATACAATTCGCCGTCGATGGTGACCTGTCGTTCTTCCATGGCTTCAAGCAGAGCGGCCTGGGTCTTGGGCGGCGTGCGGTTGATTTCGTCGGCGAGCAGGATGTCGGTAAAGACCGGGCCGCGCCGCAAACTGAAGCTCGACGACCCCATATTGAAAACGTTCGTGCCGGTGATGTCCGAAGGCATCAGATCGGGGGTGAACTGAATCCGGCCAAAGCCGGCGTTAACGATGCGCGCCAGCGTTTTCACCGTCAGTGTTTTCGCCGTGCCGGGAACTCCTTCGATCAGCGCGTGACCTTCGGCCAGCAGGGCGACCAGAATTTGTTCGATGGGCTCGTCCTGGCCAACGATTACTTTGCGCAGTTCGTTGCGGATGTGTGCGATGGTCGCGGAAACGTATTCAGGCATTTTAGATTTCCAGTCAGAACCGCCTGCGGTAGCGGGCGGGCCTCTCCTTTTTTATCAAGAACCCACAGGCTAAAGAGTGGGCCCGCCCGCTACCGCAGGCGGTTCTGACATACCCCGTGCAAAGCCCGACAATCAAAGCCCAAAGATCGGAATTAGTCAAAGAGTTTCGGCTGCTTGTCTGGCGTCGCGCGCACGCGTTCCCAGCCCGAGCCTGGATTCGATCTGGCGCAGACGCTTTACCAGCCGCAACGTTTCTTTGCCGTTCGTGGGCGCGCCGTTGATTGTCTCTTCGCACTTGCGCATCAGAGATTCAAGCTCGGGCCGGCTCAGTCCCGATCGCGCCGCCACGCGCGCCGCGATTTCTGCTCGCGGGCTGCTGTTGGTGAGGCCCGCATGGCGCACCAACCCCCTGCGCACCCGGCCGTAGATATTCTCAAGCGCGAGATCGTGCCCCTTGGCGCGCTGTTGCAGCTCAGCCATCGAGGCGACGAATTCCAAACTCGAACGCCGATCGATTTGTGGCAAAGGCAGCGGCCGCGCGAATCGTCGCCCGCGCGACCAGACGATCGCCAAACCAATCAGGGCGAGCTGTCCGAAAAGCGCCATCACCGGCGTGCCTGAGAAATACTGAATCAAAGCGTTGCGCGTGGCCGCGTGGCCCTGGTGAAATTCGTCGAAACTCACGAGTCCGCCATAGCCGGCGACGACATTGATCGCGAGTTGCAGATTGTCGGCGCGACTGACGCCGTTGTTGGCGACGATGAATGGATCTGAGAGCAGGACGATTGTGCCCTGGCCGTGTGGATAATCGACCAGCAGCGCGCCCCGCTCTCCTTCAAAGTGGACCACCGGCGCGGGAGAGACAACTACTTTTGGTTTCTCGGGCTGATCAGACACGGTGATGGTTGCGGGTCGTTCCGCGGAGTCTTCCGATTCTTCAACAGACTCTCCCGTGCTGCCACCGTGGGAATCGTTCTTATCGCTTGGGTGATCGCCGGGCTTTGGCTTGTCCGGCGAGCCCCTGGCTGGCGCAACCATGATCGCGGCCGCGAAACGCGATGGCAGAACTGTTTCAACTTGCCGCGCAAAGGCCGTTGGCTGCGAAGGAGTCAGCGGCTTCACTCCCGCGGTCATCTGCTCGAGATTGGTCGGGTCGAGTTCGGACGACGGGTAATTCGAAGCCAGCGTCGCGATAGTCCATTCATTCGACGCCGGCAGCAGACTGTGATCCGGGTTGCGATCGATGATGACGAGTCGGCCGCCATTTTCAACCCAGTGCAGAACCTCTTCGCGCTCGGATTTCGTGAAGGGAACGAGAGTGCGCCCCACAATGACGAGCGTCGCCGGCTTTGGTCCATTGAAACTCAAGAGCGCTGACGGCGGTTCGCGCCAGCGCGCGACTTGATAGCCCGCCTCTTGCAGAAAATCGTAAAGCGCGCGCGTGCCCGTCGCGCCCGAATTAAATGTCGAGCGGTCCGGCGACTGCTCAGAGTCCGGCGGCTGCTCAACCTTCACGTAAGACGCCGCATTGAGTCCGATCAGTATTACCAGAACGACCAGGACGGTGATGATGATGGCGAGACGTTGACGCATTGATGTGTGCCCGTTTCGGAAGTCGCTGCTGGTTTTTCTCTAGCCCAGGCGTTCAGATAGGGTGTCAGAAGCCCGCGCGTAAGCAAGGGCGACGCTCGCCTCTGCCTGCTATCGTCTCCAACACGCAGCCAATTCTTTCATCGCAAGTGCCTACGGGTCCGGCCCTCCCTGACGGTCGGGCTTCTGACACCGCCTATTCACGTCTGGGTACGCGATTCATCGGTCACTTCTAACCGCATTCAGATAGCCCGCGCGAAAGTTGGCCCAGTCATCGGGTGTGGCTGGGACAAACCCGTACCAGTGAATTTCAAAACTATTAGTAAGACCTCGCATCGAGAGAAACAGCGATGGTCGATCGCGCACCGCGCCGAGGTAATCGCGATTGGTCTTGTGCTGCGCCAGACTGATCACTTTGCGATCCCCAAGCTCACACAACAGCGCGATGTAAGCTTTGCGAATCGCGGCTCGCAGGTCGCCCGAGCGCGCCAGTGATTCAGCCTGCGCCAGGAGATCCGCGGAGGTTTGATCCGGCTCGAGCCGCTCGCCCAGCACGATGCGCGCTTCGCGCCTGGGTTTCTTTTTGCGGCGGTTGTGTAGATATTGCGGCGCGAATCGCCAAATCAGGAATCCAATCGCCGCCACGCTCACGCCGATGACGATGACTTGAGCGATCCTCGACAAGGCCATTGCATTCCCCGGTTGCAACGGCTTCGTTTGCGGAAACAAACTGGCCAGCCAGCGCAGGAATCTGTTCATTAGGCGCGTAAGCGCGCTGCCTTCTTCAGCCTGCTTGTTGTATTCCGAGCGCCGCAAGATTTCCGCCAGGCGCGTCTTGTTATCGTCTTTGCTGGCACTCGGCTTTCCGTTTTGCATTTCATCCAAACGCTCGCCGAGGGCCCGCAGACGCTCGTCAATGTGGGCGACCAGTTCAGCACGCTGTGCGCTGTCGGCTCTCACCTTTTCTAAATTATTCAGCGCTTCGTGGAGCCACGTGTTGTCCACGGCCACGGTTTGCCGCCCGAGCAGAACAGTTTCCTGCGCCGGCAATTCGGCGCGCACGAGCGCGACCGTTGCCGCGACGAATTGTTCTCGCTGTGATGGAGACTGGTCAGCGGATGCCGCTAGCAACTCCTGGATCGAGGCGCGCGCCCGCGAGACTTGATGCCGATAATCCTCAAGAGTGACTGCGCTCGCGCTGGCCACGCAGCTCAACACGACGAAGACTGCCGCCACAGCGATGGATGTTCTCCGTACTGATTTAGGAATTGCCGGCATCTCGATTGGCTTAACTCAACCCCAGGACGCTGCCCGTATTCATCTGACCGGGTGGCGGCGGAACGAATCTCGGCGCTCGACCTGTCACCAGCGCGGGTGCGAAAGGCGATATGACGCCCGGGAGCTTTGGCATTTCGGGAAGCTCGCGCGAAGCCATCAGCTCGACGTCGTAACCTTCGTGTCGCACGCGCTCGTCAACGTAGAGCAGCGAAAGTCCCAGCATCCAGATCGGCGCGAGCAGGATGTGACTGCACTGCCAGATGACTTCATACCCAATCGCGTACCAGGCCGGCTGTTCGAATCTGCTGAAAGGAGAAATGTCCACGCCGTTCAGATAGCCATACCAGCCCAGAGGAATAATGAGCAACATCAAAGCCGAGTAAGTCGCGAATGTAGTGAAGAGGGTCATGGCCATCAAGCGACGCACGTTGCCGCTGGCGAGACCAAAGCTGCGGGCAATGGCCCCAGAGACTGTTCGGCCTTCGACCATTATGGCTTGCGGAACGTAAGCGACGCGACCCGCCATCAGAAAGAACAGACAGACGCCGAGTACAGTCGCCGCGATGGTTCCGATCGCAACGACGATGCCGGTGACCCAGGGTGAGATCGAAGAGAGCACGAAAGAGGCGATCGCCACAAACCAAAAGACCATGCCTCCGCCCATGGAAGCGATGCCCGCCGCCAGCCCCAGCCAGAGCGCAACCAAAATCGAACCACCGAGCAAACTCCAGAACCGCTCCTTGACCGCGCGGTAGGTCGCGCGGGCGCTCACGGGTTCATTAGACAGCAGATGCGCGACCAGGTTCCGCGTGGCTCCGCCAATGACGATCACGCTGAAGAGCGAGCCGCAAATTGTGATCGCGCCGCCACCCAAAAGCAGAAAGACGTAAAGGGCCAGGCGAATGTCGCTACCAGTGGCACTAATCTCTCGGAAGGCGATCGTCGTAATCGTCGAGCCCAGGGCGGAAAGGAGCACCGGCGGCGCGGCGATGCGAATCAGGGTAAAGAAATGTTGGCGATACATCCGCACGGCGCGGTCGATTAGATCGCCGGCGCCCAGGGGCGCCAGCGAGAGTTGGTCATTGATTGCGTTCATTCGCTGAGAATGATCCTCGTTTTGCGAGGCCGAATCAAGCCGGCGTTTCTTGTTGCGAGACTTCAGGGAGCTTTGGGTATACCAATGGCAGGATTCTTTCGCTCACGCTTGCTCTCGGGCATCTTTTGAAGCTTCTGTATCAACTCGCGAGCTTCGGCGGCGTACTCACCTTTCGGCGCCAGCTGGAGATACTCTTCGTATTCGGTTCGCGCGCGTTCCGGCTGATTGAGCCGCAGCAAAATATTTCCGGCGAGCACGTGGGCTTGGGCAAAATCGGGCTTCAGTTGCAGTGTGCGACCGATCGAGGGCCCGGCCTTCATGACCTCGCCTTTGTCCCAGTACAACCGGCTCAGCGTAAAGTGTCCGTGCCAGTTCTTATCCTCCAGCTTGAGTCCTTCAAGCAACTCATGCTCGGCTTCGTCGTATCGCTTTTCGCGCCAATAAACTTCGCCCAGAGCCAGCCGCGCGGCGGCATTGTCGGCTTTGATTTCCAGTGCGCTCAACAAAACACGCTCAGCGTTTTGCCAATCCCGAAGATCCATAAACGCCGTGGCGAGCAGCAAATCAGCTTCGAAAAACTCAGGATAAAAAAAGAGCGCCTTCTCAAAATGGGCGATCGCGTCCTGCGCGCTCTTTTTTGCGAGCGCTTCCCGCCCGCGAATAAACTCCTCGCGCGCACTGCGTGGAACCCGCGCATCGATAACTTCGATCGAGGCGCCCAGTCCGTTAGCGCTGTTCGAATCTGTCCTCGTCAGCGCAAAAAGCAGGTAGGCTTTGAAAAGCAACGTCAGGTCGGCCTCTTGTTGGGCCGGACCAAAACCAGGAGCATTGATAATTACCTTATAGTAACCGCGCTGAAGGTTCACAAAACGAAAGCGTCCGCGCGAGTCGGTGGTGATCTGGTCTATAATTTCCCCGCTGAATCTTACCAGGCGCACTGGAACATTTACCGCCGGACGGCTGGTCTCGGTCACATTCACTTGTCCAGACACCTCAAACGATTGATTGCTTGGATTGTAAGAATCGCGATCACGCTGAGCAGAGGCACGCGCAGCTATCAGCAAAAGGACCGAAAGAATTGTCAGACGAAAGATGAAACGTAACATCTTCGTTACCTCAAGGATGAGCAGCGAGGGAATGCCGGAATCATGCTACTTTATTGATTAGAATACAAACCGTTTTATCGTTATCACGCAATGGTGACTCCAACCCGATTCCAGAGAAAACGGCCGGACGGTTTCCGCAAACCGCCCGGCCGGAATTGAAACTCACAGCTCAACGCCGAAGGGCCAGTATCAATGTCGGTAGACCAACCCGAACTGGATCAACCGGGCCGGAACTGCCGTCTCGGTGATCTGGGAAAAAGTCGACGCGGTAGCAAGTGACACCGACGATGGGAAGCGAAAGACCGGATGGTTCCAGAGATTGAAGATGTCCGTGCGGAACTGGAACTCGTGGCTCTCTTTAATATGGAAACTCTTTTGAACAGAGAAGTCCCAATTCTGCTGGAATGGCCCGCGGAACGCATTCCGTGGAGTACTGCCATATCCGGTTACTGCGGCTCCCGCTGAGTTCGGAATATTCGTTTGGGGCGTGCTCCAGCAGGTGATGTTCAGGTAGTGCGCAAGTATGGCGTCCCGGGAACCAGTGGTGTAGGCAGCTTGGGCATTCGGGCAGGTGAATATTCCCGTGCTCGTTCCTCCGCCAAAGGCGCCGCCTCCGGTATCCGTAACGGAAAAGGGGAGCCCGCTCTGATACGTGATGATCCCGCTGATGGCCCAGCCTTTGAAGAACTGATTGTTCATGAAACCGCTCTTCATTGTGGGCAGGTCATAGGTGTAGCTCACCACGAGTCGATGTGGCCGATCAAAGTCCCCTCGTGCTTTGTTCTGTTGGGCGTTAGATCCATCGTTGAAGATAGTGGCGCCGCCCTGTCCGGCACGCGTCGAGTTTAGCTCATCCGTGCTCTGCGAGCCGCTCACGTTGTCAATGGTCTTGGAGAAGGTGTAAGCGGCCTGGAAGTAGAGACCCTTGCTCAGCCTGCGCGACAGCGTCGCCTGCAGCGAGTTATAGGTCGCAAAACCGATGTTTCCGGAGTATCGCGACCCTTGTCTGCGCGAGAGGCCGAGGATTTGGTGACGCAACGATTCGTTGTTCACTGTGTTCGTGGTGATGGTGTAACTGACGCCGTTGATATCCTTCACGGTTATCGGGCTTGAAGGGCCGGCAGCCTTTGCCAGGAAAGGATCCCAGATTCCGAGGCCGCCAACGTAGTGTGAGCCTACATAGCCTATCTCAGCGGCCCAACCCTTAAACAACTGGCGCTGCACGGTCAGGTTCCACTGTTGCGTGTACGGTGTATAGACGTCGCGCGGCACGGTGGTAAACGACGCCAGGTTGATCGAGCAGTTAGTAGCCGTACCGCCAAAATTCAGACACGCTTGTCCGTCATCGTTGACAAAAATAGGCGCTACTCCTGGATCGTTCGGATCCAATGGGCCGGATCCGCTTACTCGCCGCAGTCCGGCAAAATGCGATCCCTGCGGTATAAACGCGGCGGCGATGGCCGACGGTGGAGGGATTGCACCGAAGGGGTTCGCCAATTGAAAGGACGGCGGCGTGGGATTGCTTGAAAGAGGCTGAACCGTGAAGGGCGCGGCGAGTGAGTTTTGCAGTATATTCTGGTTGGAGAGTCGTTGAAAGTAAATACCGTAACCGGCTCGCACGACTGTCTTCTGGTCGCCTTTCATGTCCCATGCAAATCCCACACGGGGCGCGAAATTGTTTCCGTCGAAGCAACTTGCCAGCGCACAGTCGGAGACTCCCGGTGTTCCCCTAAAGCCGGCTAGGTTGACCTTCGCGGGAATTAAGAAGGGATTCTTGCCTTGTGCCGCAAGCACGGGGTCGAAAATGCCCGCCCGAAATAGTTTGTCATGCCCAAAGCTCATGCCTTCCCACCGCACACCAACGTTGAAGGTCAGACGCGGGGACCAGCGGTAGTCATCCTGTATGAACCCGGCAAAGTCGGTGGCTATGAAGTTTCGCGCCGGATCGCCGAAGGCTGATTGAATCGCCGTAACGCGGCCTTGCAGAAAATTCTGGAACGCGGAGAATGCGTTGCCGACTCCAACGGTGGAGCCCGTTGTCAGCGCACCCCGAACGGCAAAGTTATTGAAGCGGTTCAATTGGTATTGGACTGACTCTCCGCCCAGGCGCAAGCTGTGCTTGCCATGGGTCCACGAGAAGGTGTCCACGATGTTATAGGTATTTGACACCGTTCCCCGATCATCGTTTACGCCTGTGCCCACGGAAAACAGTCCGGTGATTGAGAACTGGTACATTCCTGGAAACTGCGAACTGTTGCCCCGGCTGGCGCCAATATCACCCAGCGAGATCGAATCGGTCGGGATGTTCGCAAAGAGGAAACGGCTGTAACCCAACCGCAGTTCGTTGACTTTGGTTGGACTAAAGATATGTGTTTCAGTGATCGAAAGGAACCGGTTGAGCTGAGTGTCCATGCGTGGAAACGCCAGACTGCTAGCTGTGCCGTACGGCTTGGCCACCGCGCCGTTGTCCCAAAACCAGCGACCGGATATCTTATCCTTGCCGCCTCGCATCGAGCGGTCATAGGAGATCGTGTACTGATTGTCATAAATTGGCGCTATTGCGGAAAACGTACAGCGGAACGTTCCGTTTGTTGTCGTTGGTGTCAGACACCCCCCTTGTCCAGGTCTCGGAACTAAAAACTTGCCGCTGTACAACGTGCTGCTCACATTAAGAATCGTGATTGCAACCGGGTCAATCTGTGCCGCAGTTAAGCCGAATGCCGGAGCAATCAAGGCGGCTGAGGTGGTACCGTCGGAATTCATCGGGAAGGACTGGATTGTAGGGGTCAGACTGGACCCGTTCGGATCGAGTCCATTACGCGCCCGCACCCCTTGATAATTGAAGAACCAGAAGCCCCCAACCTTCGGTACTGGGCCGCTGCCGGAACCACCAAACACATTCTGCAGCAGACGCGCGCGCGTTCCAACATTCGTGGCATTGCGGAACCATTCATTGGCATTCAGGGCGTTGTTTCGATGCGACCAGTATCCCTCCCAATGAAAATCTTTCGACCCTGACTTGATCACCAGGCCCAACGCGCCGCCGCCTTTGCTTCCTTGCGAAGCGTCATACAGCGAAGTTGACACCTTCATTTCCTGCAGAGTGCTCGGATTGGGCAAGGGTACGGTGTCGAAGTGGGCAAGGTTGAAGTCGTTTACGTTTATTCCTTCGAGCGACACGCTGTTGTTGCTCGTCCGCTGCCCGTTCACCGTGACATCCGCGCTACCACGACCGGCGCTGCGTACGTCAGTCGGTTCGCTGGACACGCCCGTCGAAAGATTGAGCAGGAACAAGTAATTTGGGGACGCGAGCGGCAAAGTCCGCAGAGTCTGCCCCTCGAGCGGCTGGCCTGTGACGGCACTTGTCGGATTAATCAGTGTCGGCGTCGCTTCAACATTAACAGTCTCTGAGATATTACCTGCTTCGAGCGAGACGTCCTGCCGCGTCGTTTCAGTGATGTTCACGTGAACGCCGGCGACCACAGCCTTCTTGAAGTTGGTGGCTGAAATCTCTAAACGATAGATCCCGGGGCTCAGCAAGGTAACACTGAAACCGCCATCGCCGCCGGTGGTCATCGTCCGCACAGACCTCCCCGTGCCTTCACTGATGACGTCCACCGTGGCGCCTGTTACCAGTGCTCCGGATTTATCCATCACTACTCCGGTGATGCCACCTGTCTGAATCGCTTGACCAGACACGACAACGACAAACAATCCGACGAGCAACCCGCTTGCCAATAAGCGAACAACGCTACGCATCGCTGCTTCCTCCTTTTTTTGCTAACAACTGAATTGATTTCGAAGGGCGTCCGTCCAATGGAACCGAGACGCCGAAGCTTTGTTTTTCGGCTTAAGCAATCAATGTTCCGCTCGTGAACCGCCTCGGGTCTAGTCTTGGAAGCTAATAACAAGGGCGTTTTCCAGCTGATCGGGGTCATGGTGATCTCTGCCGAAATGAAAATTTGGTTTTATTCCAATTTCTCGGATTGATTGAGGCGAGGTCTGACGTAGGAGTTGGCGACTGCCCATGAGCACACTGGCTCCGCATGTCGGCACTCGGAAGCGCCTGCCTAGATGTCGTCGAGTACGCGTAGTAATGGATCGAGGAATGAAATATAATCAGTCCCCTCAGCACGGAGGTTCCAAATTTATTCATCCCGGAGGCGAGAGGTAGCTTATGAAACGAATTGCATCGTTCATTCTGGCAACTGGAGTAGTCTTATGCACAGTGGTCGCGCAAACACCGCAGACTCCTCAGAAACCGCAACCGGAGATCGCGCCTGAAGACATCATTCGCATTACCACGAATCTTGTCCAAACAGACGTGGTGGTCACCGACAAGTCCGATCAGATCATTCCCGATCTCAAGCTCCAGGACTTTGAGCTTTACGACAACGGAAAGAAGCAAGACATAAAGTTCATGGAGTTTGTCGGCGTGGATACTGGACGTCGTTCTGAAGGTACGCGGCCGTCATCTCTTCCCAACCTCCTCGATCAAACTGGCCCGGGACTTTTGGCGAAAGATCTCAAGCGGGTCGTTGCATTCGTCATCGACGACTTGACGATGCAGATCGAAGATCTGCCGGCCGTGCGCAAGATGCTTCTGGATTTTGTTAACAACAAGATGAGAGACGGCGATCTCGTAGCGATTGTGCGCGTGGTGGGTGGCAAGGGCTTGCTTCAACAGTTCACTACGGATCGCCAACTGCTGCGCCGGGCCATCGCTTCGATACGGATCGTCGCGCATCCGTTGGGATCTTCAGAAACTCCTGACGATCCGAAAATGAATCCACTTGCGCAAGTGGCCCAGGTATCTAATCCGGAAGGACCTACGCCCGCCGCCGATTCCCCACTTGCACAACAACCCGACGCACCAGAAATCTACAGCTCCAATGACGACACAGTTCGTTACTTTCGCGGATTGTCCGCGCTCACGACTGCGAATTTCGTCATCAACTCCTTGCGAGAGATTCCTGGTCGCAAGAATCTTGTGATTATTACCGGCGGCATTCCTATTTTTGAAGTTGGGAAAGCAGATAATGTAGATATCACGCGGCTGTTGAATCAGTTGACGGATAATGCGATTCGCGCGGGTGTAGTGATCAGCTCACTCGATCCTAAGGGACTCAGAGCTTCGGTCGGTGTGAAGGGTTTTAAAGAGACACCCGCCAAGAGCTCCCTGGGAGGAAACGATCCCGCCGACCTAACGTTTGGTCGCGGCGACCCCGGAGCACAGTCGGCGTTGACCCCGTTGTTATCCGGTGGCTCAGAGCACCTGGGTCTCAGTACGGTAGCCGGCACAACCGGCGGCGTCTCAGTCGTTAACACGAATAACTTCGACGCCGGGTTGGACAAGATACTGGCGCGCAGCAACGGCTATTACACCCTCGCTTATTCGCCGAGCGAGAAATTCGACAGGAAGTTTCACAAGATAGAAATCAAGGTGAAGCGAAATGGGACCAGGGTCTATAGCCATATGGGTTATGTCGCGAGAGAAGAAATCGCGCCGACTGCCCCACGAACAAAAGAGGAAGGGGTCGCGGTCGCAGCTCGTTCGCCGCTGGCCAAGAACGATATCGACGTCACACCCAATGTAGCGATCAGACTGAAGCCAGACAACAGAGCCGCGGTGGACATCCACATGCTAATCGACGCTAAGAAACTGCATTTCGAAGAGTCGGGTAATCAGTATCAGGACTCGCTGGACGTTGTCGGTTTTGTGTTCGATCAGCTTGGACGGCAGCGCGGTGGATTCAGCGAAACTGTAAATCTCAATCTAACCCGCAACGATTACCAACGCGCACTGGCCCAGGGCCTGACATACACGGCGACCACCGAGGTAACGCCGGATTACTATCAGGTGCGCGCTGTCGTGCGCGAAGCCAGTTCAGGCAGCCTGGGTACCTTCTCGAAGTATCTGGAAGTGCCTGACCTGACCAAAGGAAAGCTGGCGATGAGCAGCGTGTTTCTCTTTGCCGTCGACTCCGGGAAAAACCCAACGCCATTGCTGGCCATCAGACAACTTAATCGCAAGCAGGGCCTCCGCTATGTCGCGATGATCTATAACCCTAAGCTGAAAGACGGAAAGCCCCAGCTTCACTCGCAGATGATCATTTCTCAGGGAAACAAAGTCCTGTTTCGCGAACCCGAACAACCCTTCGAAAGCAACGGCAACGCACCAGGAACAAAGATGGGCCAGTTGGGACTGTCAAAGGTCGCGCCTGGCCGTTATGTTTTGACGCTGGTCATAACCGATCCACTGGCCGACAAGAAGACTCAGACTCAAGCACGCAGTATCGACTTTACGGTCGTTAACTAGGCCGGAAGCGCATTGCTGGAGGTTTGAACTTAGAATCTTCATCGCTCCACTCTTAATGCTCAGCAAGCAAAACAAAAAAGGGGAGAGCCAGGTGGCTCTCCCCTGAAGTTTCTGGTTTGGGTAAGACTAGAAGATCACTCTCATACCAAACTGAACCACGCGTCGAGCCAGGCTCATGTCCTGGAAATTGGCGAAGCCACCGTTCGCAACGCCGGCGTTATCCAGGACAGTGTTCGGAAGGAAGTCAGCGGCGTTGACGCCGTAGCCCGGATTGGGGTGATTCAGGAAGTTGAAGAACTCAGCCCGCAACTGGACTCTGACGCGCTCGCCAATCTTAGTGTTCTTGAAAAAGCTCATGTTGAGCTGGTTGATTGCCGGGCCTTTCAAGTAGTTGCGAGGCGAATTGCCAAAAGGCGTTCCGAAAATCTTCGCCGCACCTGGTCCGTTGATGATTAAGCGCACAGCACTCGTAGGTACCGCCACCCAATTGCCAGTCTGGTTGAAGGTCGTCATGCTGTAGAAAACGGTTGAAGTCCCGGCAACCGCCGGAGCGCCGTATACGATGAAAGCATCTATGGCGCTAATTCCCACCGAAGTCGCCGGAGCGGTTGGATTGCCGATAAACGCCCGCTGACCAGCGGTCAGGTAGGTGTTGCCCAGCCCATACGCTCCATTGGTCGCATCAGTTGGCGTATACGGATTGCCACTGGTGATTACCTGGACTCCGTTAATCTGCCAGCCACCCAACAAGTGACCCACAAACCCGTGCTGCTCCTTCATGAACGGGAGATCGTAGATGGCGCTTGCTGAGAAGGCATGCGGACGGTTGAGATTGGAAAGCGACTTTTCGCACGGACCGGAGCAGAACGGATTCTGCGGGTTCGGGGAGTTAATGCCGGCGAAAGCGAAAATCTCGCTCGCGTTGTCGATGGTCTTGCTAAACGTGTAGGACGCGTTTATCGAGAGCGCATTCTTCATGAAGCGTCCCGAGTAGCGCGATTGCAGCGAATGGTAAGTCGAATGGGCGCCGTTGTTCCTGATCGTGATGTTGTTTGCTACCTTCAGGCGTCCGTTGCAGACAGATTCGTTGACAAACAACGTCAGGGGATTGTCCACGCAGGTTTGGAACCCAGTACCCGCCGGCAATTGCGAGGCGAACGACGGGAAATCAATGCCGGTGCCAAACAAATTTGTGAGTCCATTAACTATCGGCTTGGTAAAGAAGTTGCCGTTGACGCTCTGGAACAGGCCGACACCCTGGGTGCCCACATAGCTGACCTCAAACACGTTGCTGCGATTAAGCTGCCGTTGAATCCCAAACGAGAACTGTTCGGAATACGGCGAGTGGAAATTTGGTGAAACCTGAGTCTGCGCCAGATAGATCGGGTTCAGTTTGCCCAGCGGCAAAACACCCGACGCCGACGCTATGGCTTGGTTATTGAGCGCCGTCGGATTAAGAGGCAAAGGCAGCGGCGAAGTGGTTGTCGACGCCAAAGCATTCGCCGATGAAAGCTGAAGCGCGGCTGAATAAGGCGCCACGTTCTGCAGGTTCAGCAGAATGTTGTAAAACGCCGGGTCGTAAGCGATCGCAAATCCGCCTCTGATAACCGTCGCATCGTTACCCACCAACTTGTGCATGAAACCGTGCTCGAATTTCGGCGACCAGGCAAAACCAACGCGCGGTGCCCAGTTATTCTTATCCGGCGGGACGAACGGCACCGTTCTAACGCTCAACGGTAAGGTTGGATCAAAGATCGCCTTTGGGGTACCGCTTTCGCGGGCCACCGTAATGTCATGCAGTTGATTGATCGGCTGTCCGGTGTATTCATACCGCAGGCCCAGATTCAAGGTCACGTTAGAGCGAATCTTGAAATCGTCCTGCAAGAAATAATACTGGTCGTTCTCTTTGTAGGTGGTGACCGGTTCGCCTGCGGTCAGGTTGATTGCCGACGGAGCGTTGTTGACCAACCGTGTGGCTGAGTTAAAGGAAAACTGACCCTGGAAGAGAGGCAGGAACGGCACCTTATTAACCAGGTGTTTATATTCCGCCCCGAACACGAAACTATGTTTTCCCTTGCTCCAGTTCATCGTGTCCGCAAACTGATAAACCTTGACCAGTCGTCCCTGCGGAATGTTGGTGGCCCCACCGATTGTTTGCAGCGCCCTGCCACCCTTGATGCTCGCAAGGCTAGCGCCGCTAAACGTGATATTGGCAATCGTGTTACCGATATCGGCGGGTTTCGGAACCGCGGACAGGCCGAAGCTTGGATCAGCGCCGCCGAACTCGACGTTAAGCTCCTGAGTCGTGGCCTTGAATTCATTGACGAACGAATTCGAGATCTGGTGGGTCCAGGTTCCGCCGAGATTCTTGCTGGTAAATGGCACATCAAAGCTAAAGCCGTTGGAACCTCCACCGTTATTCACGAAGACCGCGGCCTGGTAAAGGTGACGGAAATCGATGCTGTCCTTCGAGGTGGGCTTTGCCGTAATGCGATAGCTCCACTCGTTCTGGGTGAACGGGGCCGAGTAGTCACGCTCGGCAAACGCAGCCTGGAAGAGGTTGGGGGCAGCGGCCGTCCCGAGATTAATTACGTCAAACGGCCCGCCAGTTAGAAACGGCGCTCCCGTCGCGGGGTTAATAAAAGCCGTATAGGTGCCACAGCCGGCCGCGGGAGTCGCACCCACAGCAATTACTTTAGCGCAGCCCGCAGGCGGAGCTAAGTTGAACGCCGATGAGATTGTTCCGCCCAGATTGGTAGCAAGGTCAGTTCGGGCCCGGACGGCCCCATGTGGAAACGCAAACGAGCTAAGTTGGGTGATGTCAGCGATGGCCGTGTTCCCCGGAAAAGATGCGGCCAAACGCGAGAAGTCGGAGGCCAGAATGCTCATGCCGCCGCCGCGCGCGATGAAGGTAGACGGGTTTCTAATTCCCTGGTACGAGACGAAGAAGAAAGCCTTATCCTTGCCCTTCCAAATCGACTTGCCACCCTCGCCAAATTTTGGCAGCCAGATGGGCCCGCCGACGGTTCCGCCATAGGCGTTGTAAAGGTTTCGGCTTGGATAGAGCTGGCCACTGGCCCTTTCCTGATTGTTCAGGCTGTTCAGGTTGCGCCAGTCCTGGTGATACTCAAAGAGATCACCGTGGAAGGCATTACCACCAGACTTTGTAATAATGTTAACGACAGCGCCTGAATTGCGGCCATACTGCGCGGAAAAGTTATTGGTGATGATCTGGTACTCCGCCACCTGGCTTTGGTTGTCAACAAAAAGCGAGGGACCGCCAATACTCAGATCGTTGTTGTCCGAGCCGTCAATCTGAAAGTTATTTGATCGGCCGCGATTTCCGTTGACTGAGAGGCCAACGCCGTCCGTATTCACGCCGCTATTTCGTGACGCAACTACGCCGGGAGCCAGCAAAGCCAAAGTGTCAATACCGCCGCCTGCGCCATTGGAAGGCAGATCCTCGATCTTGCGCGTTTCAAAGGTAGTTGAGATTTGCGCCTGATCCTTGGTGACCAGCTCTTCTCCGGTGCTGGTTACAGTCACCGTCTCAGTCGGGGTGCCTACCGCCAGGGTTACGGCGAGTTCCGTAACCGAACCCAGGCCGATGATGACATCCGTAACAGACTTCTTGCTGAACCCGGTCTGTTCCACGGTCACCGTGTACTTACCCGGGAGCAAATTCGGAATCACATAAATGCCTTCGCCGTTTGTCGTGAAGGCATTACTAACCACGCCTGAGGCTTGGTTCTTGGCAGTAACGGTGGCTCCCGCTACAACCTGGCCATTCGGATCGGTCACCGTACCACGCAAAGTACCGGTCTGGGCCTGACCGAAGGCCAAAACACTCAACGCAAAAAACACAACCGCACCGAACGTTAGCCCGGCGGCGATTCTCGCAAATCTATTCATGGCTCCTCCTGTTTCCTTCATGCCTTAAGTTTTCAGATTTTCGTTTTGCTGCAGAAATCCCGTCCCAGAGCAACATATGTTCCTTGCTGACAGAGACGGACGATGATTACGCGGTTCGACAACAATTCTCGTGGCAGCAAGAGTCATACCGCCGTTCCCATAGATTCGTAAGCTATTGTAAAAGAAGATATTGTCCATCATTGGCCGGGGACGTCCCTCGGTTAATGTTGCCGAAATTGGATCATTTTACAAATCTTCGAATGCCGTTATCTCAGCGCGCTAATCATTTTTCGTGCCTGAGCAGCATCCGGGCCGTTCGGTGCCTCGCGCAGATAACTCTCGAACATTTTGCGTCCTCGCTCGCGCTCACCCCTATTCACGTAGATCTGACCGAGATGAAAAAGCGCCCTGGCGTAGGCAGCGCCGCCCAGATCGTGAGCGATGTTTAACTCTTGCTCGGCCCCATTCAAATCATCCGAGGCCTCCAAAGCCAAGCCATTATACAGCCTCGCTGCCGGCGAATTAGGTTGCAGCGCCAGGGCCGCTCTTAGCATGCCGGCCGCTTCCGCAAATTGGTGCTGCTGCACAAGTACGATGCCGAGATTCAAACGAGGATTGAAAGCTTTCGGATCAATTTGAATGGCTCGACGAAATTCGCTAGATGCTTCATCCAGCTTTCCCTGGGATAGTAGTTGCGCGCCAAGATCGTTATGGGCCATCAAATAGGCTGGGTAGATTTCTACCGCTTTTCTCAAATGCCCTATGGCGTCTTCAGTCCTTCCTGATTTACTGGCGTCGCTGGCGCGCTCAAATTCTCTTTTCGCTTGGGTCGGAATGGCGGGATCAAGCTCTCCTGTTGAGACCGCAGTCGCTGGGCCCTTCCGTTCACTTGGTTTCTTTTCTTTCAGGTTGATATGGACGATCGACGGCGCGCCCGGGAAAACTTCAACAGTTACTTTGGCTATCTCGAATCGATCACCATCCGCTTCGATTACGATTTCATAAACCGTCGGCGTCAGTCCGTTGAATTGAAAGTGACCCTGATTGTCGGTATAGACACTGCTCCTGACACCACGATCGGTTTGGAGCGTAATCCTGGCGCGTTCGTTCAGAAAGGCGCCGTTCGGAAGAACAACGTTGCCACTGATACTCCCGCCCTGCGCCGCAGCCGCAGCCGGCAACAAAAATAAAATACCCGCCAGAACGAGGCCGCTCTTCAGATTCACGTACCCGAAATTCATAACAATCTGATCGGCAAAGTTCATGCCAAGAGTCCGCAAGCGATAAGCGTAATCGTTGCTTTGATTCCCTGAGTTCGACTGATGACTTACTCTGAAAATCTGGATTTAATTCCGATTTTCTGGACATCGTGAACACTCGGGTGATCGCGAATCGAAGCTTCTAAGTTAGTCGTCCTTTGCGAACCTCGAATTCAAATTGCAGTTCCTTTCCCCGAATCACGTTGCCCAAATAGAACTCCCAGAACTTGCGCGTAAAGCGAAACGCCGGCCAGCGCTGATCGAGATTGGCGATGAATTCCAGACCGAGAGCGCGCCACAGGTTCGCCAGCGACACATAAATGCGAATGGGTTTCAGCTTCACCTCAGTATAAAAGGGGAAGAGCTGACGATCATCAATGAAGCAGTTGAATGAATAACTGTTGAGATGATTGCGGTGCGTCGGATCAGTTGGCTAATCCGATTCGAGCAGTTGGGAATCGTCTTTCTTCGGTCGTGTCACGCAAGCGGCCGACCTCCTCAGCGTCCTCTAAATCTCCCAACATGGCCAATGCGTAATCAAGCGCGGGCAGACTTCTTCTCACCGCTGGCAACAACAACTAAGGGGTTCCTAACAATTCCGCAACGCTCATGTTCATCTGCCGCCGCTTTCATTTCATCAGTGTTGAGGTTGACCATATGGATAATTCTGGCTTCAGTTTCATTGGCCCTTTTCGCTAGTGATGGGGTAATATCTCTGCATGGCTGTTAATGAATACAGACGAGTATTGGAAGATGCTAATCGCCTGGGCGAAAGGGAACGAGCCCGACTCATAAGAGAACTGGCCGCGCGCTTAGTCAAATCCCGAAAGCGGCCGGATCTCTCGAAAGTCGAAGAGGCTGTAGCTTACGTCGAAGGGATGCGGCTGGCCGAGTCACGCCACTCGAGTGGCCGTTTGAAGACTCCAGAGGAATTCCTCGCCGAACTTAATTCGTGGGAGGGCTAATCCCATCTCTTCGAGATCGACCAACTACCTGGTTGACACTGATGTCTTTATTCTCTGGCAACATCGAAATCCCGAGGCGCGCTGATTTTTCCGTCGTCCGCCGGGAACCATTTACTACTCCAGGCAAACGCGGAAGGAACTTCTGCACCCATTCCTCAGTGGGCGCGAGCGACGACGACTCGTCCAACTTCTGAAGCGATTCCGGCCGATAAATCCTGACGAGAAGATCGCGGTTGCCTTTTCCGATTTGGTCGCTCGATACCCATATCTGGGCACTCATCTTGGTGATGCTCTCATCGCTGCCACGGCCATAGTGAAACACCTGACTCTGCTGACGTGCAATGCGCGACACTTTACACTAATTGAAGAAATCAAGGTCGCGAGGTTCCCAGAGGGTTTTTACAGTTGATTTTCGCGAACGCTTGCGAACGCTATACAGCTACTCCCTCAGTTCTCGACCACTCACGTCTTTTTCACAACTTCAAACTCAAAGTGCAACTCCTTCCCACGAAAGACATTGCTTAGGTAGAACTCCCAGAACTTGCGCGTGAAGCGAAACGCGGGCCAACGCTGATCGAGATTGACGATAAATTCCAGACCCAGAGAGCGCCAGAGATTCGCCAGCGAAACGTGAGTGCGGATCGGTTTCAGTTTGACCTCAGTATAGAAGGGAAACAATTGACGATCTTCAATGAAGCAGTTGAATGAATAACTGTTGAGATGATTGCGATGCGTTGGATCGGTGGGCCAGTCCGGATTTGAATAGTGCGGAGTCACAATCTTGATTCGGCCGCCGGGCTTGGCGATGCGAAAGATTTCGGTGACGAAGGCCATTACGTCGGGGACGTGCTCGATGACGTGACGGCAGACAATTTCGTCGAACTCATCGTCGGCGAAGGGATATGGGATGTTGCCCAGGTCGTGAATTACATCTGCGTGAGTCTTCGGATTTGAATCCATGCCGATCGCGCCCGGCATCTTGTTCCAGCCGCAACCAACATCGAGGATCTTCTTGTCTTCTTGCCTTAGCCGCTCGTTGCTGCTCGCCGTTATATTTATGCGGTCTGAATCGGGAATCTTCACGTTAGGCTGGGGTGAAAAATAATCGGCGGCGGGCAGGTCGGCTGCCTTGTAACTTAGGTTCCTCGCCCTTCGAGCCATCTCTTGATTGATTGTTGACTCTCGCCTGACCGGCGGCCGGCGAGAATCCCTTCGACGCTAAGATCCTCATCCAGTTCAGGCCAGTGTATCAGCGTTCCGTCGCCAATTATCTCGAAATTGCGTCGCTCTTCTGGTTTACCATGCCAGAGACGCGGATACCACGAAAGAGGCGCGATTATTGTGCGACCATCGATCAGATTGACGGTTAGTGAGTCTTCTCCCACCGTCACACTCTGGGCGCGCGCCTCTCGAATTTCAAGCACCAAAGAACTCATGCAAGAACCCGTATGGGCCAATCCTGAGAATTGTTGGCATTCCATTTCGGTTAGAGCGGTCGGTGTACCGGCCTCCAGTTTCAGTTGAAAAGATCTTTAATCGAAACCTTGAACCCGGGAACCGCATCTGAGATATCCAAAACTGCGCCCTGTTCCAAAATGGTTATCTCGGCTAGCGAACGGTAGAGCGTCACTGTGCGCTTGCGTGGATTGAGGACTAGAACCATTACCGCGCCACTTTCGAGCCATTCGATCGCTTTCTCCTCAACCTCTGTGTACGTGTCTCCCGGTGAAACCACCTCCACTGCCAGATCAGGGGCGCCTGGCAAGTAACCTTCGACCTGCCCTATCGCTTCGAGCCGTTCGCGGCTGACGAAGGCGCAATCGGGAGCACGCACTGTGTCGGGATCTCTTGAAAGGACGAAGCCCGTTTCGGCAGCATAGACAACGCCGAGGTTATTCGTTTCAACGTGCTGGGCAAGTCGCCACCCGAATCTCATTGCGACCCGCCCGTGCTTCTCCCCTGGGGGTGGCGTCTTCTTCAATTCTCCTCGAATCAGCTCGTATCGGAAGCCGTCGTCCGGCATCCTGAGCAATTCTTCTGCTGTTATTGATTGGACCGCAGTGGACATTCAGTGTACCTCGCAAGCTAAATCATAGCATGATTGCGTGGCTGATCGGTTAGAAGGCGCGCGAACCTCCCGAAATCAAAAGCGTAAAGTGGCACGTCAAACTGTTCTTGTATTTCGTCGAGTCGCATACCGTCGAGCATGATCGGCTCATCGCTCTTCAGCGCCACGCGCGGGATGATCACAAAATCACCACGCACTCGCTCGCGCGCCGCCGCGAAATCGCCGCCAGTCAACAAGCCCGCCACGCTGACATCGCCGCCAAAGAAATTGTTCTCAACTGCAACGACGTGCAGACGCGAGCCGAGTTGTTGATTCGCTCGCTCGATCAATCTCTTTAGAACTGGGGCGAACAGTGCACCCGTCATGATCGTTCCGTAAAGAGCCCTCCCTAACGGTCGGGCTTCTGATACGGACTTCCGCTCAAGCCTGCGTACGAGCGCGTCGAACTCGTTCGCGAAGCTTCTGACCATGCCAATGCCGTCTTCGATCTGTGGATAGTCGCCGTAATGCTCGCGACTCGGCACCGAACGGCCGGCGCGCAGATAAATTTCATCGCCCAGGAAGGCAAACGTGGTTCCCAGTCGGGCGCGCAAATCGCGCTGAATTCGCGTCACCTCGCGGATCGTGCGCCGGCAAAATTCCGGCGTGACCGGCGTCAGTCGCGGATCGTTCAGATAGCGAGTTAGTCCCAGCGGCACAATCGCCACACTCGAAACCCTGGGGTGCAGGTCTGCTAAATCAGCGATCGTTCGTCGCAAGATTTCGCCGTCGTTGATCGTCGGACAAAGCACTACTTGCGCGTGAATCACGATGCCGGCGTCGAGCATCTGTCGCAGCTTGCCGGAAATATCTGCGCGCTCTTTGTCGATGCCGAGCAGATAGGCGCGCACATCCAAATCCGTGGCGTGGACCGAGACGTATTGCGGTGTCAGTCGCTGTTCAACCACGCGTCGCATCTCGTCGTCGGTGATCGAAGTCAGCGTCGTATAGTTGCCGTACAGAAACGAAAGCCGCACGTCCTCGTCGCGCACAAACAGTGACGGCCGCGCGGTTTCTGGATTACCTTTGCAAAAACAGAAGAGGCATTCGTTGGCGCACTGACGCGGTACAATCTGTTCGAAGCTGAGACCAAAATCTTCCGCTTCGTCGCGTTCAATGTTCAGCTCCCACTGTTCGCCGCTCGGCTTGCGCACGTCGACCACCATCTCAGTCTCGCCGGCAGTCTGAAAACGAAAATCGAGATAGTCGCGCACGGCGCGCCCGTTGACGCTCATGACGCGATCGCCCGGCGCCAGCTCCAGTTCCGCGCCCAGACTGCCGGCCGCAACCTCCGCGATCTCGACCCCGCGGCGGCGTATCTGGGTTACTGCTGGGGTGACGGCAAACTCGTACATTGAAATCCCTTGCGTAACGAAAAGCGGAAGTATAGCAAACGCGCCCGTCCTTTGGGCGTTGACAACGAATCAGGTCGAGTCTTACTCTCGGTTTGTCCGACGTTGGAATCGATCCCTGGCTCCCTTTTTTCAGCCCGTCGGATTCGCCTCGACTTGGTTTCCAAAATCAATGGACGAAAAGCACGTGTCTCCACCAGCAGATCTTGCCCAGCCCGCCATTGTTGCCGACCAGCCAAAGGGTTGCGTGCTTCTGGTTGAAGACGATCGCTCGGTGCTCCGCTATCTGGAAGTGACGCTGCAGCGCGCCGGCTACAAAGTGATTACGGCCAAAGATGGATTGGAAGCCATGAAGCTTGCGCTGTCGTCACCAATTGACGCGGTGGTCACGGATGCCGTAATGCCTCATCTGAGTGGTCAGCAGTTGGCTCGCTTCGTGCGCAGCAATGCGAAGCTGGCTCAGGTTCCGATCATTCTGTTGACGGGACAGGAAAACAAGGCAGCGGCGGCTTCACCCGATGATCTAATCGACGCTTTTCTTTACAAGCCAGTTAAGGCGGAGGAGTTGACGAGTTGTCTGGCGAGTCTCTTGCGGAAGCACTCAACCTAAAGAGACCAACTGATCCAGCGCGGTGTATTCGCGCCCCTGCGACAAAGCAACTGCTTCGTAAGTCAGCTTGCCCGCGTATGTGTTGACTCCCGCTTTCAAACCCGGGTCGCTCGCGACGGCATCTTTGAATCCATGGTTGGCAAGTTTCAAAGCGTAAGGCAGCGTCGCATTCGTCAGCGCGAAGGTTGAAGTGCGCGGCACTGCGCCCGGCATGTTGGCGACGCAGTAATGCAGCACGCCTTCGACGTAAAAGGTCGGTTCGGAATGCGTCGTCGGATGCGTGGTCTCAACACACCCGCCCTGATCGACAGCCACGTCAACGACGACTGCGCCGTCGGTGACATCTTTGAGCATGCCGCGCGTCACCAGTCTCGGGGCCGCAGCGCCGGGCACCAACACGGCGCCAATAATCAGATCAGCCTGCGAAACTGCATCGTGAATCATGTACGCGCTCGACGCGAGCGTCGCGATCTTGGAAAGGAAGATGTCGTCGAGTTCGCGCAAGCGATCGAGATTGTTATCGATGATCGTGACGTGCGCGCCCATGCCCACGGCGATCTTCGCGGCGTTCGTGCCGACCACGCCCCCACCGATAATCACCACGCGCGCCGCCGGCACTCCGGGCACGCCGCCCAGCAGGATGCCGCGTCCGCCGCTCATCTTCTCGAGATAATGCGCGCCGACCTGAATCGCCATGCGGCCGGCGACTTCAGACATCGGCGTCAACAGCGGCAAAGTACCGCGCCGATCAGTAATCGTTTCGTACGCGACGCCGGTGACTTTGCGCGTCAACAACTGCTCGGTGAGTTCGTGATCGGGAGCGAGGTGCAGATAAGTGAATAGCAACTGTCCTTCGCGCATGCGTGGGTATTCCGGCGCGATTGGCTCCTTCACCTTTACGATCATTTCAGCATCCGCCCAAACGTCGCCTGCCGCAGCGGCGATCGCGGCGCCGGCCCGCTGGTACAAAGAATCCTCAAAGCCGGATCCTGCGCCGGCGTTCGTTTCCACCAGCACGCGATGGCCGGCGTCGGTCAGCGCGCGCACGCCCGCCGGCGTCAACCCGACGCGATACTCGTTGTCTTTGATTTCTTTCGGAAGTCCAATGATCACTTTTTCTGCTCCCAATACTTTCGGGTTGAGATTGTTCCTGGTCCTATCAGATGTCTCGCTGCTTAACGCTGTGGCTGTCTTGCGCCGGAGAAAGTTGCGGCGGATTCGCGGGCGACGGCCGCGAGGTTCGTGCTCGCCTCTATTTTCAGACTGCGGCGAATGGCCAGCCAGGCAGGAGCAGTGGCGGCGATCTCTATGTCCGTGCCAATCAAAGAAAGGAGCACGAGTCGCGGGCCGAGCTGCAGCGAGTAAATCTCTGCGTTACCGGGCTGGTTGTTAAGAACTGCCCGCATTCTGACACCCGTTGCCTGCAACCCCGCCACATCGATCTGCGCCGGCGTGCGCAGGACATTCGGATCCGAATCGTGAATCTGTTGCCACATCGTTTCGACAAAACTGTCGACTATCTCGTGTCTGGCCGCCGCGAGCTGTTCGGCAGAGGTGATTTGCGCATAGCGAGAAACGATCATTATTTGCGCCCTATCCTTACTCTGGATAACCAGATGCTGACCGGTCGGGCTACTGCGATCGTCCAACTCAATCGCCGCGGGATAGTCGAACGACAGCCCCTTCGCGGCAAAGTGTTTCAGGTCCTGGGCGGGTGTCTGAGCGAAAACCAATAACCCCAGCACGCCGCCAAGCATGAGCATCGCGAAAAGTCTTTTCATCATTTGTCTTGGTCGACCTTGCTCCGACCTCTGGCCTCTAGACTTCCACTTCATCGATCTGCGCGCGCTGCAGCTTGCCACTGTAATCAAAATAAACCGACTTCCACTCGGAAAAAATGTCGAGCACCTGCGTGCCGGCTTCGCGATGGCCGTTACCGGTGGCCTTGGTGCCGCCAAACGGCAGGTGAACTTCCGCGCCGATGGTCGAAGCGTTGACGTAGAAAATCCCCGTGTAGATTTCGTTCATCGCATGAAACGCGCGGTTTACATCCTGGGTGTAGATCGCCGCCGAAAGACCGTACTGCACACCGTTGGCAATCTCGATCGCTTCGTCCAAAGAGTTCGCCGGAATCACGGACGTCACCGGCCCAAAGATCTCTTCCTGCGCGATGCGCATGTTCGGAGTGACATCGGTGAAGACGGTCGGCTCGATGAAATAGCCGTGCGCGTATTTCCCTTTCGTCAGATGCTTGCCTCCGCACGCGAGCGTCGCGCGGTCTTCATTCTGGCCGATGTCGATATACTCCATAATCTTGTGCACGGCCGCGTCGTTGACAACCGGACCCACGTCAGTCTTGGGATCGGCGCCGTTGCCGACGCGCAAAGCCTTCGCTCTCTCAGCCAGCTTCTTGGTGAACTGCCGATAGACTTTCTTGTGCACGATCAAACGCGACGAAGCGGTGCATCGTTGGCCGGAAGTGCCGAACGCTCCCCAGATCGCGCCTTCGATCGCGTTAGGGATGTCAGCGTCGTCCATGACGATGATAGCGTTCTTACCACCCATCTCGAGCGAGCAGATCGCGTTGCGTTCAGCACAGGCGTAGGCAACCGTGCGTCCCGTTTCAGTCGACCCAGTCAACGAAACCAAACGCAGAGAAGGATGACTCGTGATCCTCTCACCGACGACTGAGCCACGGCCCATCACGAGATTTACGACGCCCGGCGGAACGCCGGCTTCTTCACAGGCCTTGACCAAATTATAGGTTGAAAGCGGGGTGTCTTCGGCGGGCTTGATCACGACGGTGTTGCCGCAAACCAGCGCGGGCATTAACTTCCACGAAGGAATCGCCATCGGAAAATTCCACGGCGTGATCAAGCCGCACAGCCCGACCGGTTGCCGCACGCACATCGCGAACTTGTTGGGCATCTCGGCCGGCGTGGTGAATCCGTGCAAGCGGCGACCTTCACCGGCGGCGTAGTAAGTGCAGTCGATCGCTTCCTGCACGTCGCCGCCCGCTTCCTTCAGAACCTTACCCATCTCGCGCGTCATGTCCGCGGTGTACTTTTCTTTGTCGCGGATTAGAATCTGGCCAGCGCGAAAAAGAATTTCGGCGCGTCGTGGCGCCGGCGTCAGCCGCCAGCGATCGAAAGCTTCCGCTGCCGCCGCGACCGCCTGGTCGACGTCTGATTTGGTCGAACGCGGAAAGCGGCCCACAAGATCGCGGGTGTCGGCGGGGTTGCGATTCTCGCTCCACTCACCGCTGGCGCTCGGAACCCAGCGGCCCCCGATGTAGTTTTGATATGTCTTGCTGCGCGACTGATTTGCGGCGCGCCCGGCGGGTTTTCTTGCTTTCTTTGCGAGTGCTTTCTTTGCCTGGGCCATATGGTGGTTTCAAGTTCCAAGTTCCAGGTCTCAGGTTAGTAGCGACTTGCAACCGACTTGAAACCTGAAACTCGAAACCTGAAACTTCTACTGATATGTGAACTGCACAATTCGCGACACGATGCGCTCTGATCCCCGGTCGTAACTCGAAAGGTTGAGTACGACCGCGTCGCCGGGTTTCAGCGAGCTGATGACGCGTTGAAAATCAGCGAGGGTCGAAACCGGAACGCGATTGATACGCGTGACCACTTCACCGGCCAACACTTCCCGCGGCCGAATATCGGCGGCCAATCCGTTCGGGTCGACTTCCTTGACGTAGAGTCCCTTCACGCCGTTCAAGTGTTTTTCGGTGACGAGCTGCGGGGTTATTTCGGCCAGCGTCAATCCCAGCCGCGCGCTGTTCGTTTTCACCGCCGCATCCTTTTCCCTGGGCGTCGGCATTTCCGAATCGCGCGCGAAAACGTTCGGCCGCTCGCCGAGAGTGACATCGACTGTGCGGCGATCGAGTTTGCCATCGACCTCGCGCAAAACAGTAAGCGCCACGTTCTGGCCTACCTCTGTAGCGGCAACCTTCGCAATCAGGTCGTTCGAGTCTTGCACCGCCTGGCCGTTGAACTGGACCACCACGTCGTTTACTTGCAGGCCGGCCTTGGCGGCGGGCGTCGGCTGTCCGTTTCGATCGGGCTGAACGTCGGCGATGATTGCTCCCTTCGCTTCCGGCAAACCATAGACGCGCGCAAATTCGCCCTGCACGGGCGACAGGGTGACGCCCAGATAACCACGCTTAACTTTTCCACCGCCGAGAATCTGTTCGCACACAAATCTTGCTTCGTTCGATGGCAGCGCAAAGCCGATGCCGTTGTAATCGCCGGTTAAGGTCGCAATCTGCGAATTCACCCCGATCGCTTCGCCGTGCATGTTAACCAGCGGCCCGCCGCTGTTGCCGCGATTGATCGCCGCGTCGGTTTGCAGAAAGCGTTGAAAGTTGGTGAAGGCTTGCGAGTCGCGCTCTTTCTTCGAAATGATTCCCGCGGTCACCGTCTGGTCCAGGCCGAACGGCGAGCCAATCGCCAGCACCCAATCGCCGACCTGGGAAACATTCGAATCGCCAAACTTCATCACCGGCAGATCGCGGCCAGCATCGATCTTGATCACGGCCAGATCAGTTTCAGAATCTACACCGATCACTTTGCCGCGAAACCTCTCGCCGGTTTGCAGCCCGATCGTAATCCGCGACGCGCCATCAATCACGTGCTGGTTGGTCAGAATGTAGCCCTTCGCATCGATGATGAATCCGCTGCCCACTCCACGCGTCGGCCGCTGCGGTTGCCGGCGCAACATGTCATAGAGCGGATTGCCCGGCGGGCGATCGGTCTTGTCCTCGTTATCGCTTTCCGAGATGTCCGGCGAAGTCTGCAACGTGTCGATGTTGACGACCGCGGGCTCGACGCGGCGGGCAATTTCCACGAACGACGCCGAGAGTGCTTCCGGCCCGCGCGCGGCCGCTTGCGATCCGTCCTGGGCCACGGCCGGCCGGCCCGCCAGGATCGCGCCAATGCCGACGCCGGTCAGGACGCAGACAGCGCCCATCGCCGCAATCCACACGCGCAGTTTGCGCAGAACTTTGCTTTCAGCGTCATTAGTTTGCTTGCACGAGTCGAACATGATTCACCGCCTTAGAAAAAATCCCAGTTGAGCCGCGTTGCGCTTTGCCGAAGTGCATTTCCAATTTTGGAAAGATCACTTTCGGGCAGTATAGCGAAAGGCCGGGGGAAAAACTAGAAGTGTCAGAAGCCCGACCGTAAGGGAGGGCTGGATGGGAAAGCGACTAGCCCTCCCTTACGGTCGGGCTTCTGACACTCAGCGCGAGCCGAGTCTCAGGGACGCAGCAAAACTTTCAAGACTCCGGGCTCTGACGCGCGCTTCATCGCCCGCAATCCTGCGGTCAGCCGGAGCTCCTCGCTGATTAGACTTTCGACGTCGACCGCCCCCATTTTGAGCAACTCCAAAGCCGGCGCGAACCGCCCGCAACGCGAACCGACGACGCTGATTTCGTCAATTACAATGCGGGCTGCGTCCATTTCGGTGGCGCCGTGAAAAGTCGACTTCAGCACGAGCACGCCGCGCGGACGGACCAGGTCGAGAGCCAGCGCGAATCCGGTCGCCGAGCCGGAAGCCTCGACCGTCACGTCGAACAAATTCGCGCGTGATTGGGCTTGATTAGCCGTTATCGTCTCGATGCCGCGGCGCGTGGCGATTTGAAGTTTGCCGTCGTGCTTGCCAACCAGCACGACCTGCGCGCCGGTCGTTGCCAAAACTTGCGCGCAGAGCAAGCCGAGTTTGCCGTCGCCGACGACGGCGACACTTGTGTCTTTCGTGATCGATGTTCGCTCTAGAATTCCGCAAGCCGCCGCCAATGGTTCGGTGAACACCGCGCGCTCGTCAGAAATCTCGTCCGGAACCAGCAGCAAATTCGCGAGGGGTAGTTTCAAGAACTCAGCGTGCGCGCCGTCACGCCCAACGATCCCCAGAACTGTTCGCGTCGCGCAGTGACGTGAATCGCCGGCATGACAAAGATCGCACCGACCACAACCCGCGTTGATCTCGCCGACAACGCGTTGGCCCGGTGTCAGAAGCCCGACCGTCAGGGAGGGCTCCTTTTGAAACTGAGCCCTCCCTGACGGTCGGGCTTCTGACACGCTTTCGATCACTCCAACAAACTCGTGGCCAATCGTTCCTTCAAAGCCGGCATAGCCGCGCGCGATTTCCAGATCTGTGTTGCAGATTCCTGACAGCGTCACGCGCACGACGGCTTCGCCATCAACGTGAGGTTCCGGCACGTCGGTGACCGAGAGTTTCTGATTTCCGTAGCGAAGGGCCTTCATAAAAACAGAGGTCAGAGATCAGAAGTCAGAAGTCAGACGTTCATAACCGCCACTCTTCCTTGCGTCCGACCTCCGATCTCTGACTTCTGATCTCTGACCTCCGACCTCTGATCTCTGACTTCTGATCTCTGACCTCTGACCTCTGGCTCTAAAATTTCTTCGTGCGTTCGTACGCGTTGTCCATGGTCAGTTCGACGGTTTGTTCGCGGTCGGCAACGTTGACCGGCAAGCGCCATTCAATTGTCTCGCCGCCACTGAGCGAAGCTGTCGCGTGCAGCCACCAATTTCCCTCGCTCAATGTCGCCACCGCGCGGCCCGCGTTGTCGGTCGCCGCTTTCACGGGCGCGATTCCATGCATTCGTCTCAGCAGGAAATCGTCGAACTGTTTGGCGAGGTGCGGAGTCGCCTGGAACTCGCGCTGCGCGGCGACCAAATCGAACGGATAAATTTCTACCGGAGAATTCAGAGTCGCGCCCGTGATTTCGCTGCGCAACATCACTGTCAGCTTTGTTTTCGCGCCCGATTCAGTGGCGGCAAAATTCATCGCCGCCGATCCGTCGCTGGGCAAGCGCCGATAGACATTCCAGCCGGCGCCAAACATTCCGCCAACCAGCGCCACGCCGAGAATGATCTTCACGATCGCGACTGCTAAACTTTCTTTCGCCATTTATCTCTTGAACTGCCGCACGTATTGCACCAGCGCGTCGATCTGATCTTCCGAAAGCTTCTTCCCGAATGCCGGCATCTTGCCTTTGCCGTTGCTGATCGAATTGAACAAGCGTTCGTCGGTCACGCTACCCTGCCAAGTCGCGTCGGTCATATCGCGGGCGTGGACATGTTTTGCGTGCAGCGATTTGGCGCGGCCATCTTTCCCGTGGCATTTGGCGCACTGCGCGTCAAAGGTTGTTTTGGCGTCGCCCGGAGTCTCTGCTACGTAGGCGACCATCGCTCGGGTTCGCGGCGCAAGTGAGAAGACAAGAATCGCTGCCGCGATAGCCAACAAAAGCCCGAGCCCCAACTGTATTTGGTTCTTCATCCAGTTCAATTCCCCACGAAAAACTTCACGCGAACAAACACGTCAGTGTCAGAACCGAGAGCGGTAGCGACCGGATCATACACGCAACATGCGCATCGAAGGAGCTTTGGTTTGGTTCAGAAGTTGAGGGGTAGGATCCGGTCGCTACCGCTCTCGGTTCTGACACTGACAAGTTGCGCGTTACGATTCGCTGTTCGATGGCTGTTACGATGATACCGCAACCACCTTCCTACATATAACTCGGGTTTACGCCCTTTGTCGCGTGACGTTATGGAGTCAATGCGCGATAATCCGAAACGCATGATCGATCCGCTCGAAGACAAACTGCATGAAGAGTGCGGCGTGTTTGGCATCTACGGGCACGCGGAAGCCGCGCGTCTGACTTATCTCGGCCTGTATGCGTTGCAGCATCGCGGCCAGGAATCGTGCGGCATGGTCGCGGCCAACGGCGAGCGTTTGGTGGCCGAGCGCGCGATGGGCCATGTCTCGGAAGCTTTCGATCAGCCAACCCTCGATCGTCTGACCGGCCCCAGCGCGATTGGTCACGTTCGCTACTCCACCGCCGGAGAAGTTTCGGTGCGCGAATGCCAGCCGTTTCTGGTTACCTGTCAGCATGGCCAGATCGCCGTCTGCCACAACGGCAACCTGCCCTTCGCTGGCGAAGAGCGCAAACGGCTGGAAAAAGAAGGCGCGATCTTTTCGTCGACGTCCGATACCGAAGTAGTGCTGCACGGCATCGCCCGCTCGCGCGCGGCCAGCGTCGCGGAAGCGATTCCCGAAGTCCTGCGTGAGACCGAAGGCGCTTTCTCGATGCTGTTTCTGACGCCGAAGGAACTAATCGCGATTCGCGACCCGCGTGGTTTTCGCCCGCTGGCGCTGGGCCGTCTGGGCGACACCTGGGTGATCGCCTCGGAAACCTGCGCCTTCGATCTGATCGACGCGACCTATGTTCGCGACGTCGAGCCGGGCGAAATGATCGTGATCGACGAAAACGGTTTGCGTTCGTCGCATCCCTTGTCGGCGCAGAAGCATTCGATGTGCATCTTCGAACACGTCTACTTTGCGCGGCCGGATTCGCTCGTCTTCGGCCAGTCAGTGAACCGCTCGCGTCACAAGATGGGCGAGCGTCTGGCAATTGAGCAACCCGCGAACGCCGACATCGTAGTGCCCGTGCCCGACTCAGGCGTGCCGGCGGCGATTGGTTACTCAGCGGAAAGCGGCTTGCCGTTTCGGTTCGGCCTGGTGCGCAATCATTACATTGGCCGCACCTTCATCGAACCGAAGCAATCGATTCGTAGTTTCGGCGTGCGCATTAAACTGAATCCTGTGCGTAACCTGATCGAAGGCAAGCGCATAGTTTTGATTGATGATTCGATTGTGCGCGGCACGACTTCGAAAAAGATCGTGCGCATGGTGCGCGAAGCCGGCGCGAAGGAAATTCACGTGCGCATTTCCTGCCCGCCGACGATTAGCCCCTGCTACTACGGCGTCGACACGCCCAACAAATCAGAACTGATCGCGGCGAACATGTCCGTCGAAGAAATTCGCGCCTTCATCGAAGCAGACTCGCTCGGCTATCTTTCGCTCGAAGGCATGTTGAGCGCGACCGGCATCAATCCAGACTCAGCGTGCGTCGCTTGCTGGAACGAAAAATATCCGACGCGGATCACCCGCGAGGCCGAGACAATGCGCTCGCGCGAGCAGGCGGGTGACGCCTCGCGCGTAGCCGTCGAGATTTAGATCCCCCGCGAAGAATTTGCTTGGCTCCCATCCGATATTCATCTAGTTTAGCCAAAATCCTTACTTGATGAAGAATTGCGAAAGGTATACTCTCGCGCGGCTCTTCATCACATTGTCCCGCTTTCCCATTTGAAAGATGATTCTCGGCATCGTCGACTCGGTCAATGGAGTTCCGATTCGCCTTACTGATGAGCGGTGGGAACATATTCTCGATTCGCATCCTGAGCTGGGCTCGTATCGTGAAACCGTGCTTGATGCGGTAGACAACCCGGACTATATTCTAGCCAGCAGACGTGGGGCGCTCGCCGCAGTGATGGTTTTGGGACGAAAGGCTTTTCTTCATGTGTTCTATGTTGAGAAAGGCCGGCATGACGGATTCATTCTTTCCGCCCGCGTGGAAGAGAAGATGGATAAGGCAAAGATCATATGGCGCAAAGAGAACCAAGAGGAATAGTCATTCCCAGCAAAGAAGAACTGCTTGCGGCTGCGCGCGGGCGAGTCAGCCTCCCGCCGGGTGAATTGTGGCTTGATTATCAGGATGACGTGGACACGCTCTACATCCGCGTCAAAGAGAAAACACATCCTACCCACAGCGAGAGCGAATTCGACAATGGGGTCGTGTTCGATTATGAGGGAGAAGAACTGGTCGGAATCGAAATCATGGATATCACCGGCCAGTTGAAATACGCCAACCCGTCCTGAGTAGCCTACTTTATTCCCGTCGCTGCGGTTGAGACAATGCGCTCGCGCGAGCAGGCGGGCGACGCCCACGAGCGTGGCCGTGGGGATTCTCAGGTGGATTTGGCTCTTGCTCCATAGCAGTTAGCGCTAATATACTCGCGTCATGGCAACCATTACCGAAGTAGAGAAACTTGCGCTGGATCTGCCGGAAAACCACCGGGCCGTCCTCGCGGCCCATCTGCTAGGCTCGCTTTCCCCGGTGCTTCACGATGAGGATGAGGGTCTCGAAGAGGCGCGGCTGCGCGATGCCGAGTTTGATAAGAACCCGGCGCTTGGGATGTCATTGAAACAGCTTGACGAGCAGATCGAGCGTCGGCGAAGCTGATGCGACTGGTCCTTCATCCGAAAGTTCAATCTGATGTATTCAGGATAATGGAATATTACGAGCAAGTGAGCACTCCTGAACTTGCGGACGAGTTTTATCGAGAGTTAAAGCGTTTCATTGTGAAGGCGACCGAAGAGCCTGAATCCTACGCCATTCGTGAGCGTGACATCCGTCGAGTAAACTTGCCGCGGTTTCCCTACCATTTTCTGTTTCGCATCGTAGGTGATTCAGTTCGAATTCTGGTAGTTCGGCATCACAAGAGGCACCCATCTCTTGGCGGTGAGCGCCAATGAGTCGTGCGGTTGTGGCTTCATTCATCTGAAATCAATGAATCTCGTCGGCAAGCCCATCCCCCGCAAAGAAGGCCGGAAGAAAGTCACCGGCCAAGCCCTTTACGTTGATGACTTAACATTCCCGGGAATGCTGCACGGCGCGACCGTGCGCAGTTCGGTTCCGCGCGGTCGCATCAAAAACATTTCTTTCGAAGGCCAACGGCCCGCTACCGCAGGCCGTTCTGACTGCAACATTCCGTGGGATGAATTCACCATCGTCACCGCCAAAGACATTCGCGATTTGAAGCTTGGGGAAAACTACGTCGCGCTGATTCTCAACGACCAGCCTTATCTCGCCGACGCCGTCGTGAACCATCCTGAAGAAGCGATCGTCCTGCTCGCTCACACGGACAAATACCTGCTCGAAGAAGCGCGCCACCACGTCACTATTGAATATGAAGAGCTACCCGCGATTTTTTCTTTGCAGGATTCACTGGCGAAAAAAGAAATCATCTGGGGCGAAGACAACGTCTTCAAAAGGTTTCTGGTGGATAAGGGCAACGTTGACGACGCCTGGTCGAAAGCCGATTTCATCGTCGAAGGCGAATACGAAACCGGCGCGCAGGAACAGCTCTACATCGAGAATAATGGCGCGATTGCTATTGCAAATCCAGACGAAGGCGTGACTGTCTGGGGGTCGATGCAGTGCCCTTACTACGTGCACAAAGCGCTGATCAAATTATTCGGCTTGCCGGAAGAAAAGATTCGCGTGATTCAGACTGAAACCGGCGGCGGCTTTGGCGGCAAGGAAGAATATCCTTCGATGATTGCCGGCCACGCGGCGCTGCTGGCGTGGAAATCCGGGCTACCGGTGAAGATGATCTACGACCGCGCCGAAGACATGGCCGCGACGACGAAGCGTCATCCTTCGCGCACTACACACAAGACGGCAGTCACGAAAGACGGAAAGCTTTTGGCGATGGAGATCGATTTCGTGATCGATGGCGGGGCGTACTGCACGCTTTCGCCGGTCGTGCTCTCGCGGGGAACGATTCACGCGGCGGGTCCTTACTCCTGTCCGAACGTCCGCATCAAAAGCACGGCAGTCGCGACGAACATGCCACCGCACGGTGCGTTTAGAGGATTTGGGGCTCCACAAAGCATTTTCGCGCTGGAGCGTCATCTGGACAAAGTCGCAAGGACTGTCGGACTGACTCCTGAAGAATTTCGCCGTCGCAACTTTATCAAAGAAGGCGAGACGACCGCGACCAATCAAACGATTCGCGAAAAAGTCGATATGGGCGGCTTGCTCAATCGCGCGTTTGAAGTCAGCGACTATCACGCCAAACGCGAACGGTTCGCGAGCGAGAATCCTGCGTCGCGGATTAAGAAAGGCATCGGCTTCGCTTCATTCATGCACGGCGCCGGCTTCACCGGTTCAGGCGAAGTCTTCCTGCAATCCGTCGTAGGCGCCGAGGCTACACCGGAAGGCCGCGTCAAAATTCTGGCCGCCAGCACAGAGATCGGTCAGGGCACGAACACGATCTTTGCGCAGATCGCGGCTGAAGCCCTCGGCCTTGATTACGATCTCGTCGAAGTGGCGCAACCCGATACTGCAAACGTTCCGAACAGTGGGCCCACGGTCGCTTCGCGCACCTGCATGATCGTCGGTAAGCTGGTTGAATCCGCCGTGCTGGGATTGAAACAGACTCTGGTCGGCAGCGGCTTATTGAATGATCAATTCACGCAAGCAGAATTTCAAACAGCATGCGGCGCTTACATAGAAAAGTTTGGAAGGCTGAAATCGTTCAGCAAGTACCAACCCCCGCCGAATATTTTTTGGGACGACGAGAAATATCAGGGCGATGCTTACGGCGCGTTTGCGTGGGCGGTTTACGTCGCAGAAGTTTCGTACGACAGCCTGACATATGAAGTGCACGTCGATGACTTTGTCGCGGTGCAGGAAGTCGGGCGCGTGATCAATCCAGTGCTGGCCGCCGGACAGATCGAAGGCGGCGTTGCGCAGGCGATTGGAATGACGCTTTACGAAAACGTCGTCTGGGAAAATGGGCGGATGGCAAACGGCCAGATGACTAACTACATCATGCCGACCGCAGCCGACATTCCGCCGATTCGGGTTTTCTTTGAAGAAAATCCTTACGCCTACGGACCGGATGGTGCGAAAGGCATCGGCGAGTTGCCGATGGACGGACCGGCGCCGGCGATCCTGAACGCGATTGAGAATGCGACGGGCGAGAGCTTCAATCAGATTCCGTTGATGCCGGAAGGAATGATGGGAGTACTCGTCACTTAAAATCGATTTCACGATACTCGCCGGTGCTCATTTGTGCGAGTGCATCAATGATTCGGGAAACATGCTCCTTGATGCGCGGCCAGCTCGTAGTCGTAAGGACGAGAACGCTTAGGTTTCTTCCAGTGAGATTTTGCTGATATTTCAGCTGTTGGTCAGTTGTGATAAGCAAGTCGAAGGAGTCTTCAGCAGCGGCGAGCAGTGCACCGTTTTCCAGATTTGACCAACCCAAGTCGAACGCTGTTTGTACAGTGTGGTCAGTCAAATGATCTCTGAGGGGCACTGGAGTTCCTTGATCGAAGAGGATTCGCATTTCGATGGGAGATCTGTTCTGGGCCTAGACTTCAGCGAGGCTTTGCTCGGCATGCGCGAGCACCCCAGCGACTTGCTCAGCCGTCACGCCGGGAAACCACTCCAGGAATTGATCAACGGTGGCGCCTGTCTCCAGGTTTTCGAAGAGTGCCCGAACGGGCACTCGAGTTCCCCGAAAAACCCACGCGCCACTTACCTTGTCTTCGGCCCTTTCGACTTCCAGACAATCGGCCCAATCCAACATGCTGAACATGATATGCTTCCCTTTTTTAGCGGGCAAGTCGGTTGACGAAACGAGAATCTTCAACGCAGAGGACGCGAAGGATCTCGCAAAGATCGCAGAGGAACAAGTCTAGTGTTAGACAAGGTCGAAGTTAATTGCACTGTGAACGAGAAGCAGCGAACCCTCCATGCTTACCCCATGGAGCGTCTCCTTGATGTCCTGCGTGAGCAGTTGCACCTGACCGGAACCAAAGAAGGTTGCGGTGAAGGCGAATGCGGCGCGTGCAGCGTCATGATCGATGGCCAGATCGTGAACAGTTGTCTGGTGCCGGTGGCGCAAGTCGCAGGCGCTTCGATCAAAACCATCGAAGGCGTTGCGACCGGCGATCAGCTTCACAGAGTGCAACAGGCGTTCATCGAATGCGGCGGCGCGCAGTGCGGCATCTGCACGCCGGGAATGGTTCTGGCGGCGGTGAACCTGCTTGAGCGCACGCCGAACCCAAGTGACGACGAGATTCGCAACGGCCTGGCGGGGAATCTTTGCCGCTGTACGGGGTACATGAAGATATTCGAGTCCGTAGTGAGGGCGTGTCGGAGATAGCCGGAATGCCAAAGCTTTACGACGAGTTAAGAAAGTTGATCAGCGCTCTCGACCGCGACAAAATTGAGTATGCGCTTTGTGGCGGAATTGCGATGGCAATACACGGTCGCCCGCGAGCCACAGTTGACATCGACATCTTGATTACGCCGGAATCTTTACCCCAGATACTGAGAATTGCTGAAACACTTGGGTATGCGATACCCGGATTGGACATGAGCTTTGGAAAGGACGTGATCGAAATCAGGCGAGTATCGAAGGTCGATCGAGCCACTCGATTTGTGCTGACACTCGATATGATTCTTGTTACTGATGCGATTCGGGACGTTTGGGAAACGCGCGTTAGGGCAAACTTGGAGGGTGGAAAACTGTCCGTCGTTTCCAAAGAGGGTCTGATAGCTCTGAAGAAGATTAGCGGCAGACCGCAAGATACCGCTGACATAAGCGCTCTAACGGAGGATTCCGATGCCACCAGTTGATATGTCCGCGAAAGCCGTCACGGCTAGGCTTAAGCTCGTCTCAGAGCTAAGAGAACTGTGCCTGTTGCTCGGCACCGCGAAAATCGTATCAAAGCCTGAAGTGAAGCGTCGACAAGGTAGAAAGCGCCGGCTTAGTGGTCGGAAGAATTCAAAATGAGAGCTTACGTTCCTTCCTATCGATTGATTTCACCCGCGAGCTTGGGTGAAGCCCTCGATGTGCTCGCTCGTGATGAAGGCGCGTGGAAGCCCTTCGCCGGCGGGACGGATTTAATGGTGCTGCTCGAAGCGGGCAAGCTGCCGCACAAAAACTACCTCAACATCTGGAATTTGAAAGAACTGCGCGGGATCGAAGTAACAGACGCGCACGTCACGCTCGGCGCGTTGACGACTTATACGGAAGTTCAAAATCACAAATTGCTGCGCGAAGAGTTTCCGATGCTCTGCCAGGCCGCGAAAGAAACTGGCAGCATCGCGATTCAGAATCGCGGGACGCTCGGCGGCAATATCGTCAATGCTTCACCCGCAGCCGATTCTCCGCCGGCGTTCCTCGCGTACGATGCCGAACTCGAATTCGTTTCCAGGGAAGGTTCGCGGCGGATTCCATATAACGATTTCCACACCGGCTACAAACAGATGAACCTGAAGCCGGGCGAACTGCTGCGCGGGATTCGCTTGCCGCGGGCCACGCAAACGCTGACGCATTACTATCGAAAGGTCGGCACGCGCAAAGCTCAGGCCATTTCAAAGACTTGCTTCGCCGCTATTGGGCGCGTCGCAGATGACCACGTTGTCGAGGTTCGCATCGCGCTCGGCAGCGTGGCCCCCATTCCCCTGCGGTGCGTGCAAACCGAAAGCACGCTGCGGAACAAAGCAATCGACGCCGATAGTTTGGCCGCTGCTCGCGCCGCGCTCGCGGCAGAGATTTCTCCCATTGATGATTTGCGCTCGACGCGGAATTATCGTCTGAGAGTTTCGCTCAACCTGCTGGAAGATTTTCTTCGGAAAGTGGCACGGGCGTCCCGCCCGTGAATCACGCGCAAGATGCGCGTGCCACTACCAAGCTGAAGTACCACCCGCGAATAATTGCTAGTGACCCGCAAGAGAGCATGCGTTAGAATCGGCGGCGAGTCCGCATGAAACCTTTTTCGCACTTCATGAAGCATCCGCTCGTCGCCGTCGTGGCGATAATTCTCATCCTGTCTTCAGTGATCTCCGGCCAAAGCCCGGCGCCGTTAACCCCAGATAAGCCGGCCGCGCGCCAGCTCAACATGCTCGTTTTGGGAGATTCGATCATGTGGGGCCAGGGGCTGAACGAACAAAACAAGGCTTGGTACCGAGTAAAGAGCTGGCTTAAAGAAAACACCAGCCGAGACGTGCGCGAAAACATCGAAGCGCATTCGGGCGCTCTCGTCGGAGTAAACGATGTGCCGTGGTCGAACGACTCGCCGCGCGACGGTGAAGTGAGTTCTGCTGTTCCGACTGTCAATCACGAACTTGACCGGGCGCTTAAGTCTTACGCCGACCCGTCACAGGTCGATCTCGTTCTGGTTGACGGTTGCATTAACGACGTTGACGTCAGAAATCTGCTGAATGCTGCTAATTCAAGTGACGACGTCAAACGGATGGCGACGGAGAAGTGCGGAATGCCAATGCAGGCGCTGCTCAGGAGAGTTGCCAACGCGTTTCCCAGCGCGCACGTAATCGTAACGGGTTACTTTCCGATCATCTCGGAAAAAACTCCGAACAGCCTGCTGATGAAGGCCATGGCCAGGATGTTCTATCAGCCCGGACCAAGACCTGCAAAGCTGAAGCAAAGAGATTTGCGCGAAAACCTGATCGCCGTTTCGCGCACCTGGTACCAGGCTTCAAACGCAGCGCTGAGCGACGCGGTCGAAAAGGTTACCGCCGAACTCGTGACCAAAGGCTCGCGGCAACGCGTGCTGTTTGTCGAAATTCCCTTCCCGCCCGAGTATTCGTTCAATGCTCCTGAGACACGCTTGTGGGGCTTCAACGCTTCATTCCTCAGAAAGCTGCTGGCGGTTCTCACGTTGGGAAGAGTTACCTTACCAACGAATGACGAGCAGCAACGTCAACGCGTCGCGAGTTGCAACGAGCAATACAAGCGGCCCGCGAGTGAGACTGACAGCCAGAAAGGGACGCGCGAAATGCGCCGCATGCTCTGCCGGTACGCTTCGCTGGGACATCCGAACCGCAAGGGCTCTGCGATCTACGCTGACGCCATTGTCGGCAAACTGAAAAGTTTGATTGCGGAAACCGGATGGCTTAGAGATCGGCGGCCGGCAAATGCGGTTCCCTGATGCCGTGAGCGCGGCTATTGCGCGCAGACAACACTCGTGATAAGTCTCGGCTGACTAATTCGACGACGGAGGACTAGAGGCAATGATGAATCCAAACACGACTGACTTTAACAGCGGCGTCGTGGCCCCGGTCGAATGTCTGAAAGAAGGTTGGGCGCTAATCAAGGATCAGTACTGGCTGTTTCTGGGAATTAGCGTTGTTGGCATGCTGATCGGGAGCGCTTTCGCGATCGTGCTGATGGGACCGATGATGTGCGGCATTTATCTCTGCCTTTTTCAACAGATGCGCGGCGAACAAGTCAGCTTCGACAGGCTTTTCAAAGGCTTCGATTTCTTCGGTCAGAGTGTGATCGCCACACTGATCCAGATGATCCCGGCGGTAATCATCATCATCCCGGTTTATTTGATAATGGTGTTTGGCATGCTGGCCTCCGCTTCGGCGGCTGGCAGGCGCGGTGGAGAAGGCGCGGCGATGGCCAGTTTCTTTGTCACCATGATTGTAGTCTTCGTCGTGATCATGTTGCTGAGCGTTGTCCTTGGTGTCTTTTTCATGTTTACGTTCCCGCTGATAGTTGACCGAAAGCTCTCGGGCGTCGATGCAGTCAAGACGAGTGTGAAGGCAGCCATGGCAAACTTTGGCGGCCTCTTAGGATTGATGCTCCTGAACGCCCTCTTGAGTACCTGCGGTGTGCTGGCTTGCTATGTTGGGGCTTTTTTCATAATGCCGATAACGCTTACGGCGCACGCAATCGCTTACCGTCGGGTGTTTCCCGCGCTTCCTCAGAACTTCGAATCGCCTCCTCCTCCTCCGGCTAGTTGGGCTTGATAGAGAATGTCTGAAGCGGAACTCGTTATTCGTGGACGCCGGGTCGTGACTGAGAATTCAGTCGGCCCGGCGTCGGTGCATGTGACTCGCGGCTACATCTCGTCGATTTCGATTTTCGAAGACGTTCCTTCCGGATCTGATCTAGTCGAAGCCGACGCAAATTCAGTTGTTATGCCGGGCTTGGTCGACACCCACGTCCACCTAAACGAACCCGGCCGAACTGATTGGGAAGGATTCGCGACGGCGACCCGCGCAGCCGCTGCCGGTGGAGTCACGACGATTGTCGACATGCCGCTGAACTCGATTCCGGCAACGACCACGCGCGCCGGCTTGAAAGCAAAGCTGGAAGCAGCGAGCGGCAAGTGTTCGGTTGACGTCGCGTTCTGGGGCGGCGTCGTGCCGGGCAATCGAAGCGAGCTGGCTAAGCTTTGGGAGGCCGGCGTCGTCGGCTTCAAATGTTTTCTGGTTCATTCGGGCGTGGATGAATTTCCCAACGTCACGGAAAGGGACCTGCGCGAAGCGATGCCGGAACTCGCGCGTCTGGGCGCGACGTTGATTGTTCATGCGGAACTGCCGGGTCCGATCGAAGCTGCGTGTGGTCAGACATCGAACGGCGAAATCGAGCGAACTTACGAAGCTTTCCTGCGCACCCGCCCGCGCGCGGCGGAAAACGAAGCTGTCGAGTTGATGATCCGGCTCGGCCGCGAAACCAGCTGTCGCGTTCACATCGTTCATCATTCTTCAGCGGATGCGCTGCCGATATTGCGAGAAGCAAAATCCGCAGGCGTTGCGATCACGGCTGAGACCTGTCCGCATTATCTTCATTTCGCGGCGGAAGAAATTCGCGATGGCGCGACTGAGTTCAAGTGTTGTCCGCCGATCCGCGAGCGTGAAAACCGCGAACAGCTTTGGGACGCGCTGCGGGACGGCACGATCGACATGGTAGTGTCCGATCATTCGCCGTGCCCGCCGGAAATGAAGCTCCGCGAGCAGGGCGATTTCCTGAGAGCCTGGGGCGGGCTCTCTTCGCTGCAACTTCGCCTGCCGGTGATGTGGACAGAGGCGCGCGCGCGCGGCTTCAAGGTTAGTCAACTTACTGAATGGATCTGCGCTGCCCCGGCTCGTCAGGTTGGTCTTCATCGGCGCAAGGGATCGATTGCGGTTGGCTGCGATGCTGACATCGTGATCTGGAATCCCGATCGAGAGTTTCAAGTCTCGCCGTCGCTGATTCATCATCGACACAAGCTGACGCCGTATGACGGCGAGATCCTGCATGGCGTGGTAGAAAAGACTTTTCTTCGCGGCCAGATGGTTTATGATGGCGCCGAGTTTGTCTCGGGTCCCCGTGGAGAGATTATCTTGCGCGGAAAGAATTAGCCACAAGAAGGCACAAAAAGCACAAAGGAATGCAAGAAAGCAATCACCGAAGCCCACTGCTCGAAGAGATTCTTCGGCCGGGAGATTCAAATGCTCGGGACCATGCCGACATTAATAAGCTCTGTGACGTAATTCGCGAGACAAGCTTCGAGATTCACAAGTTCTTTCGTAGCGGACATCTTGAGAAGATCTATGAGAATGCGCTTGCTCACCGATTATCGAAGATCGGAATCCAGGTTATCCAACAGCACCCATTAGACGTTTCCGATGAAGACGGGACTCTGTTAGGTCACTTTTGCGCAGACTTGTTTGTAGCCAACAAGTTAGTTGTTGAAGTTAAGGCATGCCGCGGTTTGGTTGATGAACATATTGCGCAACTGCTGGGCTACCTTCGCGCTTCTCGAATTGAGCACGGACTTTTGATCAATTTCGGTGCGCAGAAGCTCCAAATCAAGAAGTACATTCTTAGTAAGATCCCATGAGCTGACTTTTCCCTTTGTGCTTTTTGTGCCTTTTTGTGGCTAGAATCTGTGGCTAGAATCTTATGGATTTCACTGAACTAGTCGATCTTGCTTCCGAACGTCTGGGCGGCGCGGTGCTCTGCGCCAGTGACGAGTTCTTTGCGCCGAAAGAAAATCTGCTCAAACCCGCCGCTCCGGTTTTTATCGAAGGCAAGTACACCGACATGGGCAAGTGGATGGATGGATGGGAGACGCGGCGAAGACGAACGCAGGGACTGGACTGGTGCATCGTTCGGCTCGGCTTGCCGGGGATTATTCGCGGCGTGGTTGTCGATACCAGCCATTTCAAGGGCAACTACCCGGAGGCATGTGCGCTGGAGGCTTGCGCGATCGACGGTGTGCCCACGGGCGAACAGTTGCTCAGCGATTCGCTTCCGTGGATCGAGATTCTGCCGCAGTCAAGTCTTATCGGTGATTCGCTTAATCAGTTTGTCACGAGCACCGAGCAGTGCTGGACTCATCTTCGTTTCAAGATCTTTCCCGACGGCGGCGTCGCGCGCCTGCGCGTGCATGGCGAAGTCGTGCCTGACTGGAATCGTCTTAAAAAAGGTGGCGGCGAAATCGATCTCGCGGCCATCGAATGTGGCGGGCTGGTGCTGGCGTGCAGCGACATGTTCTTCGGACATCGGCACAACCTGATCATGCCGGGACGCGCCGCGAACATGAGCGACGGCTGGGAAACTAAACGGCGGCGCGGCCCGGGACACGATTGGACCATCATCAAGCTTGGCACGCCGGGCCGGATTCGCCGCCTGGAAGTGGACACGTCGCACTTCAAAGGGAATTTCCCCGAGAGCTGTTCGCTGGAAGCCTGCAACGCCGCGGACGTGCCGCTCGAGACCTTGCAGGATCCGCAGTTTGTTTGGAAGCCGGTGCTGGCGCGCACGAAATTGCAGGCGCACACCCGCCACTTGTTCGATGAAGTGATGGACGTCGGTGCGGCTTCGCACGTGCGCTTTAATATTTTTCCGGATGGCGGAGTGAGTCGTCTGCGGATTTACGGAACGATCGAGCGATAACCACAAAGTCACGAAGGACACAAAGACGTCCAAATTCATTTTTCGTGTCTTTGTGACTTTGTGGTGAGTTGAGGCTTTGAATACTGGGCTTGATAAACTGAACGCGTTCTCGCGGGAGCAAGCCGAGGCCGAGTTCTTGAAATGCTGCGGCTCGCAGCGCTGGGCGTCCGCGATGACCGCGGCGCGACCGTTCGCCGACGTCGATGAGCTTCTGACGAAAGCCGACAGCACTTGGCGGTCGCTTAGTTCTGAAGATTGGTTCGAAGCCTTTCGTGCTCACCCCAAGATTGGCGAGAAAAAAGCAGCCGCGGCCCAATCAGAAGAAGCAGAAGAAGCGCGGAAGTGGTCAACACAGGAACAATCAGGGATTAACGACGCTCCGGCCACGACGATGGCCGCACTCGCGGCGGGAAACCGGGACTACGAACAGCGCTTCGGTTTCATCTTCATCGTTTGTGCCACCGGCAAGAGTTCCGAAGAAATGCCGGCTATTTTGCAGGCGCGCCTGCAAAATGATGCCGACACTGAAATCGCCGTCGCCGCCGAAGAGCAGAGAAAGATTACGCGACTAAGACTGGAGAAACTGCTTCAGCAGTGAGCGAAATCACCACACACGTTCTCGACACGTCCCGCGGCCGGCCAGCCAGCGGAGTTCCGGTTAGGCTTGAACTCGAAACTGCCGACGGGAGTTGGAAGCATATCGGCAAAGGAACAACTGATGCGGATGGCCGGGTTCAGGATCTGTTGCCGTCCGCCTTTGCGCTGCACGGCGGTGTTTATCGGTTGATTTTTGATACGGAAACCTATTTTGCGACGCAGAATATTGAAGGTTTCTACCGGGAAGTTTCGATCGTGTTCATAATTCGCGATCCGGCCCAGCATTATCATGTGCCGCTCCTGCTCAGTCCCTTTGGGTATTCCACCTATCGCGGAAGCTAAGTGAACATCAATCCAACAATCAGCGAGTGGCTCAACCTTCTGCTGCGTTGGACGCACGTCTTTGCCGGCATCATGTGGGTCGGCACGACTTATTACTTCACCTGGCTGGACGCGCGTCTCAGTGAAGAAGAGAAAGCTGTGCGCGCGACAGGCTCGACGGCGCAAATCTGGATGGTTCACAGCGGCGGCTTCTACGCAGTTGAGAAACGCAAAGTGCCGGATGAACTTTCGCGCAAGCTGCATTGGTTTCGCTGGGAAGCCGCAACGACGTGGCTGAGCGGCATGGCTCTGCTGATCGTTGTTTATTATCTCGGCGGCGGCGCCTTGATCGATCGCGATGTCGCGGATATCAGCCTGGGAGCGGCGGTCGCAGTCGGCGTCGGCGCGTTGATCGTCGGATGGTTGATTTATGACTTGCTGATGATTTCGCCGCTGGGACGAAATGAAAAGCTGTTTGCGTTCATCGCGTACATCCTCGTCGTGGGCGCGGCCTACGGCCTGACCCGGGTGCTGAGCGGCCGCGCCGTGTACGTCCATGTTGGCGCGATGTTTGGCACGATCATGGCGGCAAATGTCTGGATGCGTATCCTGCCGGCGCAGCGAAAGATGATTGAAGCCATCAAAGCCGGAAACAAGCCGGATGAACGGCTCGCGGCTTCTGCCAAGCTGCGTTCAAAGCAGAACACGTTCATGGCAGTGCCGTTAGTCTTCCTCATGATCAGCAATCACTTTGGCGGGACGACTACTGGCGGTTACGACTGGATTCATCTGGCAGTGCTGGTTCCGCTGGGCTGGCTGGCCGCCAAATTCATTCGCCGCGCCTGACGATGTACGACAAGCTTCAGCTTGTCGATGGCTGTAGCAATCGTGACTTGAACGACAAACTGAAGTTTATCGTACAATCGTCACTTTTTTCCCCTCGCCCAGCGTGACAATCACCTCAAACTCTTCTTTTGTCACTGGCATAACCGACAGACGCGTCTGGCGAACCAGTAAAATGTTGCTCAGCTTTGAATGGCCGCGAATTGCCGTCAGCGGAACCGGCTCTCGGAAAGGGCTCACCGGCTTGAGGTCCACGGCGACCCATTCCCGGTCGTCGGCCGTCGCGTCGGGATACGCGGCTTTCGCAACCTGAGCAATTCCCACGACGGCCTTCTGTTCGCCGGAGTGATAGAACAACACTCGATCGCCGACCTTCATCTGTCGCAGGTTGTTCCGAGCCTGAAAGTTTCTCACCCCAATCCATTCGGTGCCGTGGTCGCGCACTAAATCGTCCCACGAATAGGCCGCGGGCTCCTGCTTAACCATCCAGTAACCCGAAGCATGCTTGATCGAGGCCGATCCTTGCGGTGTTGACGCTGGTTTCTTTTTCTTGATCATCGTCTTTCGTTGCGGATTTGAAGTTGAGGTAGAATTCTATCGCTAGTTCATCTCAGAAAACGATCGGATTCAAACAAAAGTGGCCAAACAGCTCAAAGAAGGTGACAAGGCGCCGGATTTCGCGGTCAGTGATGCCGAAGGAAAACGCGTGCGTCTGAAAGATCTGCGCGGGAAAAAAGTTGTGCTTTACTTTTATCCCAAAGACGACACCCCTGGATGCACGAAAGAGGCGTGTGCGTTTCGCGATTCATTCGCGCAATTCAAAAAGCGGGGCATCGAAGTGCTGGGAGTTTCACTCGACAGCGAAAAGTCTCATCAGAAGTTCATCCAGAAGTACGATTTGCCGTTTCGGCTTCTGGCCGACACTGAGCGTGCGCTTTCCGAAGGTTATGGAACTTACGGCGAGAAGAAATTCATGGGTCGAACGTACCTGGGCAATCACCGCATGACTTTCCTGGTTGACGAAAAAGGGAAAATCAAAAAAATATTCAGCAAGGTCAAGCCCGAAGCGCACGCGGCGGAAGTGCTCGACGCTTTCGGCAAGTGACTCGAGCCCGGCAATGCCAAAGATGGAAGCAGCTTAAGCGCTCTTCGCCCTGCTGCCGTTTGGTTTCACCGTGCGCTTCCTGCCCTTCGCGGACGGCTTGCGGCCGGGCATCAGGACGCCAACCGAACTAAACGACGGATTCAACTCGGGCTCGCCGCGCTTTCGCCGGGCGTGAGCCGCCTCATTAGCGAGCCTGGATATGTCTTCCGCTACCTCGTTCACGAAATATCTTCGCGTGTGGTCTATGACCTCGGTGCGAATCTCGCGGGTCCAGAGCAGCAGATTTGCCAGCGCGTCGCAAACCTCGTCTTTGGGGAGTTTAGTGGTTTGGGCAATCTCAGTTTGAGTCTGAGCACCGCAGCGAATCGACTCGCGGACACGGTCCGCCGGCGACAACTTCCTGAGCATCCGGGCGATCCGTCTCGGAGAGAAGCCCAGCTTCGCTTCAATCGTCACCCGCGACCGGCTGGATCCCGCCGTCACCCCGTGCTTGCTGCGGGCATTCTTATACTCGCGCAGGGCCTGACGGCTCAGGGCGATCTTTTGTCGAATGCAACGCTTGCAATAAAGATTTAAGCCATCCTTGCGCGCTCGGCATAGGCCGAATTCCGACAACGGCAGCGACTCTTCACACCGCGGGCACCTTTTCAACTCAACTATGACTACGTCCGCCTGTCTCACCATTTCTGCGCTCCGCTCGAACGATTTCACAATAAGAAAGTACGGGCTATCGGATCAAGACACGTTCGCGACCGGCCCGACAAGCTGCCTTGCACCCTCGGTCCCCCTTGAACCCGTGTGACGAATGTTGGCGATGAGTTTCGGATGTGAGCCGAAAAAAGTTCGCCCTCGAACTCCGTGGAAACTCCGTCGCGGCATTTTCACGGCATGCCCTCGCCTTTCAACGCATGCGAATCGCGAAGCTTATCGAGGTTGATCGCAGGAATGGCTGACGGTTATCTTGCGAGGTTAAATAATTGCCGCTAACACAACTGCCGAACTCGCAACTCGATCGCCGGTGCGCTGACCTCTTTCAATTAGCAAGGGACTGGCATTATATTTACGCAGAGTTTTTTTGCAACCTCTTTCTCACCTTGACGTGGTCCATCTCTCTCGAGCGATCATTTTGTCGTTCGCAACACCTCAAAAACTTTTTTCTCTTTCACAACATCACTAGAGAGAAAGGATACGCAGCATGGAATCACACGCGCGAATTTTCGAAGTGACGATTTGTGTTCGTGAACAGCAATGACGCGGAACGAATTCGTTAACAAAAAGTGGACGTTTCTGATCAAATAGAAAGCGTTCGCCGATTGTATCGCGCTACACCTCGATGATCTTAGACGTGGGCCAACTATTAGTGGATTCTCCGCAACGCACATTCCTGGTTGCGCAACGCGCGTGAATCATGATGTGTCGTCTGCAGGATCGAAATCAGCATCTCGTCGCGCACGATGACGTCTTCATCTTTGGGATTAGCCGGTGCTTATCTGGATGGCGAGTTGATTAGTAAGCAGAAAACGACGCTCGGCTCCCGCTGACGTTGAAGTTTCGTCCCGTGCGGCCTTTCTGTGAATGCCGCTCGCCTGTGCAAAGTGCTGCAACTGTCTGAATTCAAAGTGACTTTGACAGGATGCGGTGGCTGGTATTCACAGCTTTTCCACAGTTTCTGTGGAAAACAAAAAGGGCCGATTAAAGCTCGGGTGAAAGGAATTGAGGTTGCTAAGCGCGTTGGATTCTTGCTCGATCCTTGAGCCGAAAAACGAACTTGAGCCCGGACCAAACGTCATCGACGGCGCAAATCTTTACATCGACCAGGCCTGCTGCCAGACCGATAGTCCGCACATTTGTTTCCGATAAATCGGTTACCACGCCAGAACTCTTCTTTGGCCAAGCGACCCAAAGCATTCCTGCGGGGGTTAGCCGCGCAACGTACTCTGAAAACCGAACAGTCAGTTCCTTTTCACTCTTAACAAACAACAGCGCAAAGTCGAGTGGCTTTCGTGTTTTCAAATTGATCGTCACGTTGGCCGGCAGATCGAGGTGTCGCGCAAAATCGCGCGGCGCGTTTACGAAAGCGACATTAAACCCGGACTTGATTCCGAGTTTCTTGACGAGAGGTGTTCCGGAATAACCAGCCATAAATCAGCAACCGCGCGATCAATTCTGCTTCACTTCACTTCACACGAAATTCTCAAACGTGTGCCAATGTTGTTTTATAACTTCATCTTACGTGGTTGATCACTCATTGATGATCATCTCGCCGCCAAATTCGATTCCACGGTTTTCGCGTCCGAGCGCAATCACCAGGGCAGCGCCGGCAAACACTGTGGCCGCCGTCAGTGACATTGCCGTCGCGTAACTCATTCTCTCAGCGAAAAGAGCCTCGATGTAAGCTACTGAGCCCGCCACAAGCACCCCGCATTGATACGCAAATCCAGGAAGAAACCCTCGCACGGAATCGGGCGACAGTTCTGAAAGGTGAGCCGGGATGATGCCCCAAGCTCCTTGTACCATAAACTGCATGAGAAACGCCCCAACAATCAATAGCGTTAGTGATGGAGCGAAGGCCCACAGCGGAACCACTGCGATTGCGCATCCCAATGCAATGATCATCGAACGGCGCCGGCCAATCCGATCAGACAAGAGTCCAAACAGGATTCCTCCGGTAATCGCTCCTATCATTGAAATGGCGGTTACCATCAAACGCTGAGTTGGACCGAAACCCCAATACCGCTCCAGAAACGTCGGGTACATATCCTGCGTGCCGTGCGAGACGAAGTTCATCATAGTCAGCATCAGCAGCAGGAACACAAAAAGTCTCCAGTGCGAAGCAATTGCGCGCACTAATTGGCCCCAACTCTCGTGACGAGTGCTTTTCCAAACCTCCGACTCCTTTACGCGAAATCTCACAAAGAGAGCCAATAGTGCAGGAAGCCCGCCGATGAAGAAAAGTGGCCGCCAACCCCAACGAGGAAGCACGATTAGCGAACAAATGGCAGCGAGAAGATAGCCAGCTGCGTAGCCCTCTTGAAGCAACCCAGATAACACCCCTCGCCGGCCCGGTGGCACTTTCTCCATAGCCAACGAAGCGCCTACGCCCCACTGGGCGCCCATTCCGATTCCAAACAATGATCGCAGCACCATGAAAGTGGCGTAGTTAGGAGCCAAACCTGAAAGCACCTCGATGACCGAATAAAACACCAGCACAAACATGAGGGGTGGTCTTCGGCCATAGCGGTCGGCAATCAAGCCGAAAATGAGTGCCCCCACGGGACGAAAGCCGAGCGTGAGGGCAATTGAGAGCGCAATAGCCTTGTCTGAACGATGAAACTCCCTGGCGATCGCAGTAAGGGTCACAACCACCAGAAAGAAATCGAAGGCCACAAACATCCATCCGAGGAAGCCCGCAACTAATGCAGCGCGGTGTCCATCGGATTGCTTCTGCAAGTGATTCATTCCATTCGGCCCCGATAGTTAGCTTGACGAGCAAGAAAACGCGGCGATACTAATAGTTACTGGCCCAGCGTTCAAGCGTTTTGTTAAGATCGCGGGCGATTGCAAACCAAACGACGAACTCTCCCGTAAATCCAGATGTAAGGAAACCATGAGTCCGAAAGACAATTCACTGGCATGCTGATTAAGAAACCGAACGATATTAAGTCAAGCGAGATTACTTCCGAGAAGACCTACTTGAACCGCCGTTTGTTCATGCGCGGGGCGATTCTGGCGGGCTCAGCCGTGGGAACTGGCTTGCTGTATCGCAAACTCAATCCGCCGCCGGCAATTGTCGAAGAGCGTGCAAAGATTGCCGACATCGTAACACAACCGTCCGAGGACGCGATGCGACGCGGTTTCACCGTAAACGAGGCCAAAACTTCATTCGCAGACATCACGAACTACAACAACTTTTACGAGTTCTCAACGGACAAGGGTTCGGTCGCTGGCGAGGCGCGCGATTTTGTCACCCGACCGTGGACGGTTTCCGTCGAAGGCCTGGTCAACAAGCCAAAGACGTTCGATCTTGACGATTTGCTGAAACTGGCGCCACAGGAAGAGCGAATCTACCGGCATCGCTGCGTCGAAGGCTGGTCGATGGTGATTCCGTGGGTGGGATTTCCGATCGCATCCCTTCTAAAGCAAGTCGATCCACTTTCGTCGGCGCGCTACGTTGCTTTCCGAACTTTGCTCGATCCGAAGCGTCTGCCGAATCAAAACACCGGAGTGCTCGCCTGGCCGTACATTGAAGGTTTGCGGCTGGATGAAGCGATGAATCCGTTGGCGATTCTGGCGACCGGGCTTTATGGCCAGACGCTGCCGCCGCAAGATGGCGCGCCAATTCGCCTGGTTACGCCCTGGAAATATGGATTCAAGAGCATCAAGTCAATTGTGAAGATTAGTTTGACGGCGAATCAACCCCCGACGACCTGGAACGTCGAATGGCCGGCCGCATACGGGTTTTATTCAAACGTGAATCCTAACGTCCCTCACCCGCGCTATAGCCAGCAGATGGAGCATCGCATCGGCGAACTTGGCTCACGCCCGACGCTCTTGTTCAATGGCTATGCGGAGCAGGTTGGGCACCTTTACGAGGGAATGGACTTGAGCGTGAGTTACTGAGATTCGAGGGAGCTGCAAAACAAATGAGACAAACCATCACCTCAATGTCGTGGCTAGCATTAGCTCTTGCTCTCTTTGGAAGTCACGTGTCATGCCAAACCAAGGGTGAGAGTCCCATTCCCAAGGATACTAACATCACGCTGGATAGAAGCGGATGTTATGGAACCTGTCCGATTTACAGACTGACCATCGAGGCGGATGGATCGGTCACATTCGAGGGGCGTGACTATGTGAAGACAAAGGGTACGGCTAAAGGTCACATCAGCCAAGAACAGTTACGCCAGTTGATCTCAGAGTTTGAAAAGATCGACTATTTTTCCCTGAGAGAGAGGTATCAAGATGCGGATGACGGCTGCCCTTCCTTTGCCACTGATATGCCATCAGCTGATACGTCAATTCAGATGAATTCGCGAAAGAAGAGCGTTTCACACTATCTCGGTTGTTGGGAGAGGGGTGGTGACTTCAAGATTTATCCAGCCGCGCTCTATAAGTTAGAGGAAAAGATTGACGAGATCGTCAATAGCAAGCAATGGATCAAATGAAGTTGTCGAAACAATGGCTCTCTGAGCTCATGAAGAACCGCTAGCGGCGCGCCCATGAAAGACACGCGTTTCACCAAACTAGTTCTCTTCACGAACGCCATCGTGCCGCTGGCGCTGCTGCTTGCGGACGTATATCGCAAGCAGGTCGGCGCGAATCCTCTGGAATTCGTGACGCGCACAACTGGGATCCTGACGCTGGTCTTTCTCCTGATTTCACTGGCAGTGACGCCTTTGCGCAGAATCACGGGATTGAACTGGCTGACCAGGTTTCGTCGCATGCTCGGCCTGTTCGCGTTCTTTTACGGCTCGCTTCACCTGATGACTTACGTCGCGTTCGATCGCTTCTTCCATTTGAAGACCATTCCCGGCGATGTAGCCAAGCGTCCGTTCATCGCGATTGGCATGACCGCGTTTTTTCTGATGGTTCCGCTGGCAATCACCTCAACGGATAAGATGGTCAAGCGTTTGGGCGGCAAGCGCTGGGTCCGCCTGCATCGCATCGTCTATCTGTCGGGAGCCTTCGGGGTGCTGCATTACTACATGCTGGTAAAGTCAGACGTGCGCCCGCCGCTGACGTTTGCCTTCGTGCTGGCGTTGCTGCTCGGTTTTCGCCTTTTGGCGAAGTATTACGCGACTCAGCCAAGCGTTTCCCGGAGCGTGGTTCCACCGCGATGACCGCCGCACGTTGCCTTCGTGCTTCATCGTTGTTAACTTCCCCTCGTGCTGGATCCGACCAAGCGGTTCTCAAATCGCGTCGACAACTACGTCAAGTACCGCCCCAATTATCCTCCCGGCGTTATCGGCCTGCTTGAGGCCGAGTGCGGCTTAACACCAGCGTCAGTCATTGCCGATGTGGGCTCGGGCACCGGAATCCTGAGCGAGCTGTTCCTGAAGCACGGCAATCGCGTCTTCGGGGTGGAGCCAAATCGCGAGATGCGCGCTGCCGGCGACAAATTGCTCGCGAAGTATTCGAAGTTTTCCAGCATAGACGCCACGGCGGAGGCGACGACGTTGGTTACCGCTTCGGTCGATTTCATCACGGCGGGCCAGGCTTTTCATTGGTTCGATCGCGAACGGACGCGCGCTGAGTTCGTGCGGATTCTGAAGCCGGGTGGTTGGGTCGTGCTGATGTGGAATGGCTACCGAGTCGAGATCAGTCCAATGATGGCCAGCTATCAAAACCTGGTGCTGCGGTACGGAACCGACTATGACGCGGTCAGGCGCGAAGTAATTACCGGCGACGTCGAAGCATTTTACGCTCCTGGCAATTGCAAGTGCGAGCGATTCGAATTTCAGCAGATCTTTGATTACCCGGGCCTTGAGGGCCGCTTGCTCTCATCGTCCTTCGCGCCGGAACGCGGACATCCTAACTACGAACCGATGCTCCTCGATCTTCAAAAGATTTTTGACGACAACCAAAAAGACGGCCAGGTTGTCTTTCACTACGAGACGGAACTCTACTACGGACAGCTTTCAGCCCAATAGAATCCGGTTTGCAGCCCGGCGATACACGTAATCGTTGTCAGATCGCGCGCGTCGGTTGTACACTCTGGCTGCTTCCCCGGACCGATAAAGGAGACTGATCGATGATTAAGAAAGTTCTCAGCTTTGTCTTCCTGCTTGCGGCAGCGTCAATCGCCGTGGCCCAAACACCAACTCCATCGCCGGCGCCCGCCAAAGCGCCGCCGGCCGCGCCACACACCAGCTTGAAGGTTGGCCAGGCGGCGCCGGACTTCACCTTGCCGAGCACAATCGTCGGCGCGGACGGCAGAGGCATTCGCTACAAGCTCAGTGACTTCAAAGGCAAGAAGAACGTCGTGCTCGCCTTTTACATTTTTGCTTTCACCGGTGGTTGAACGAAGGAAATGAAGGCGTATCAGGCTGATATCGCCAAATTCGATTCGACAGACACCCAGGTTTTCGGCCTCAGCGTTGACAGCCCTTATGCCAACCGGGAATTTGCCAAACAGATCGGCGTCACGTTCCCGCTGCTGAGCGACATCAAACATAGCGTGGTGAAGGACTATGGCATCTTCAACGAAGAGGGAGGCTACGGCAATCGCGCCACTTTTGTGATCGATAAAGAGGGGATCATCCAACACATCAAGGAAGGCAACGACGCCGTCGATCCGACCAGCGCGGAAGACACCTGCAACATCCTTTCGCACAAGAAGACGACGCCGTAGGTACAGAATCACCGGTACAGAACCGCTTGCGGTAGCAAGCGGGTAACGTGTCAGAACCCGGAGCGGTAGCGACGGGATCAAGCGGTACTTCCGTCGATACACTAAATTCTTACCCGCTCGTTACCGCGAGCGGTTCTGTACCTTGGCGAACGCCTTCTCAATCGCCGCGCGCAGACCGTCGGCGCCAAGCTCGGCCAGCATCACGCCGTTGATGAAGATTGTCGGGGTCCCTTCGATGCCGTACATCTCCCCGTCTTCGATGTCGCGGCGAATGTCCGCGTCGTACTTGCCGCTTTCAAATTCCAGATCGAATCGCTTGCGGTCGAGCCCGATCTGCGTCGCGTACTTCTTCAGCGAATCGGCATCCAGCGTGTTCTGGTTCCGAAACAGAATATCGATGTACTCCCAAAACTTTCCCTGCGCGTGCGCGGCACTCGCGGCCTGTGCGGCGCGGAATGCGTTCGGATGCAGCGCAGTCAGCGGAAAGTCGCGAATCACAAAGCGCACGCGATTGCCGTAGGATTTCAAAACGTCTTCCATAACCGGATACATCGCGCCACAGGCCGCGCATTGAAAGTCAGTGAACTCAATGATCGTGACTGCCGAGTTTGCGTCTCCGCGCGCTGGGCCGTTGGCGGCGCTGACGTTGAGCACCGGCGGCGTTGGTTCTTTCAAGAGCAGTTGTACCTTTGCGCCGGATCGCAGTCTTTCAGAAAGCGCAGTCTCCAGTTTCTCCTGCTGCTGTTGCTGTAGATAGTTGGCTATGGACGCGCGCGCTGAAGCGAGATCGCCGGTGATGCGCGCCTTGTTCTCGTTGTAAAAATTCGTGACGTCGGCTTCGGTCGGAGGTTTCAGCTTGTCCGTGACTTCAGCGCGGACAATCTCTTCCGGGCCAATTTTGCGTTTGTTCGCTTCCGCAATCAGCAGGAGATCGTTGATGCGCCGATCGAGCGCGCTCTTTTGGACAGCGTAAATCCGCATTTGCAACTTGTACACGTAAGCCTTCATCCGCTCGTTGATCATATCGACGCGGATTGGATCGCCGTTGACTGCGGCCAGCACGGTGCCGGGCGCGAGATTCGGCGCGTTCACGTCGGCGCGTTTAGCGACTGCATTGGTCATCCGCAAACGGTTAAGGTAAGCCTCGTACAATTCCTGGCGGCGCTGGTTGCGCAAGTAATTGATCAAGTCGGGACGGACCTTTTCCAAATCCACCGAGCCCAGCTGAGCCCGGTTCGCATCGTAGGCGGCCTGGATTTCCTGCTCCGTGGGCGGCGTAATCTTCGCGTTGATTTCGTTTTCGACGATTTCATCGGGTGACTTGGAACGCTTCTTAGCCTCGGCGGCAATCAGCAGCGAATTGATGCGCGCATCCAGCGCCCGCTGGCGAGCTTCTTTGATCTCCTTCTCCGGATCGAGATAAAACGAGCGCAGATAGAGATCGGGATCGTTCAGGATTGCTGCGTTAATCTGATCGGCAATGTCCAACTGCGTGATGCTCGCGTCGTTGACGGTGGCGAGCGTCACCGGCGGCGGATCCGCGGGCTGCTGCGGTTGGCTGGTGACGGGCGCCGGCGTCGGCGTCGGAGTAGGTTTAGGTGCAGCAGCGCCGGTGCGACGGCGCGGCGTCTGCGCGACAGTTATCGCCACGCAGGCGATCAGCGTTATTGAAATGATTAAGAGTCTGGTTCGATTCATAGCGTTAGTAGTCTTTCCAATTATCGATTAGTCGGATTATCAACTTGCGTTGTTGTCTTCGACAAGCTTCCTCACCGTCTCCAGCGTATCGATCTCGTCAACCGTCTTGTCCGGCCGCAGGCGTACGATGCGCGGAAAGCGCAAAGCGTAGCCGCCCTTGTGGCGATTTGATGGCTGCACCCGGTCAAAAGTGACTTCGATTACGATTCTCGGCTCGACGACCCGGACGCGGCCGTGGGCAAACTCTTTCACAGTGTGCGCGCGAAACCACTCGGTCATTTCCGCGATCTCGGCGTCCGTCAATCCTGAGTAAGCCTTGCCGATGTTCAGCAACTCGCCGTCAGTTTCCGAACGTCGCACGGCGAAAGTGTAATCGGAAAGCACGTGACGGCGCTTGCCGTGACCAACCTCGACGACCGTCACCACGACATCGAGCGTGGCCAGCGCTTTCTTCAGTTTTAGCCATTCGCGCCCGCGCCGGCCGGGTTTGTAGAGCGAGCCCGGATCTTTGATCATCAAGCCTTCATTGCCGCGGGCGCGAGCGGCGTCGAACTCAGCGTCGAGAACTGTTGAGTCATTGAATCGTTTCGCCACGGACAATCGCAGGGTTCCCAGGTTTACCCGCTCGCTACCGCGAGCGGTTCTGACAATCTCCTCAAGCTTCGCGCGCCGGGTTTCTAACGGATCGTTTATGAGAACTCGCTGGCTGGCGTACAAAAGATCGTAAGCCACGAACACGACCGGCGCTGATTTCAACAGATCTTCGCTGACGGTTTTGCGGCCCAGACGCTTTTGCAAATCGCTGAAGGGCAGAATCTGTGCGCCGCGCGCGGTGATGATCTCGCCGTCAATGATCGCGTCGGTGGGCAGCGCGCGCAGCGGCTGGTGCAACTCTGGAAAGCGCATGGAGATTTCGTCCAGCGTGCGCGAGTAAATCGCGACTCGCCCGCTCTGCACATGGGCCTGCGCGCGAATGCCGTCGAACTTATCTTCGACGAAAAATTCGCCGGGCATCGTGCGCGTGATGTCATTCAAGTCAGCGGCGGGCGTCGCCAGCATGAACTTCAGCGGATGGAACAGCCGCATCGCTACATCATGCAAATTGCCCGTGCGGGCGCGCACGGCGGCTTCGCCGATGTCGCCGGTTAGCATGTTCGCCATCGCGACGTCACCCAGCGGTTTGCCGAACGCGCGGGCAATCGCGTCTTCGACCAATCCTTCGCGCAAACCGATGCGCAAATCGCCCGTAAGCAGCTTGACGAGGTACTTCGCTTCCAACGGCGTCGCGCTCGTCAGCACTTCGACCAAGAGCTTTTGCTTTCCCTTAGCGCCACGAGTTTCGCTGAGACTCACCAGCAGCGAATCAGTGTACGCGAGTGTCAGGCTCGGCGCATTCATGCCCTTGCGCTCCGCGACAACTTCGAAAGCCACGTCGCCGGCATCACCCAGACGCACGTAACGCGGGCTCAAGTCTTCAACGCTGAATCCGGTCGCCGTGCTGAGCGACTCAGAGAGAATGCGGCCACCCACGTTCGTCGTGCGGGCATCTTTCAAGGCGAATCGCTGGCCGGCAAAGTAGCGCGCGGCGCGCGCCAGGTCTTCGTCCGACAACGCTTCGAAATATTCGCCCAGCAGCGCCGCCTTTTCGAGCTTCTTCGTCGTCTGGGCCACGGCTTCCGCGCTGCGCGCAAACTGCTCGAGAGAATTTGGCGGAAGATCTGTGACTTTGTTCTTCATCAAATCGTTCGCAAAGATTGCTTGAGCACGACTGGGGCTGTCAAACGACCGTTCTGTGGCGCGAGCTGGCAACTTGCGCTACGTTTACCCGCTTGCTGCCGCAAGCGGTTCTGTACCTCGCGGTTCGCTACGCGCTACAATCCAACCAAGGGGCTGTCACGCAAATAGTGCCGGCAGACGTTCGATTAAGATGACCATCATGTTTCTCTTCATTCTGGATTCGTTGGGAACCAGCGAGTTGCTGGTGATCCTGGCGGCGGCGCTAATCTTTTTCGGGCCGCGGCGGTTGCCGCAACTAAGCCGGCAGCTTGGCAAGAGCCTGGCTGAGTTTCGCCGCGCCTCGGAAGATTTCAAGCGCACCTGGGAACGCGAAGTCAATCTGGACAATTTTGACAAGGGAGTCGAGCCTTCCGCAGACAGTTCGATTTTGGACAAAGCCGCGGAACGCATCCGGGCGGCGCGCGAAGTGGCGGCGTTCGATTCGGGTTCGCCGGAATCAATTCCGTCTGCGCTGGCGCCATCAGTTACGCCGGTCGATCCGTCGCTAGTCCAACCACGCGAAGCAAAGCCTCAGGCGACTGAGCCGGCCGCCGCAGAAACGGCAACCAGCAAGCACGAATGGCTGTGAAACGGAAACGAATCCGCGCCTGCCACTGAGATCAGATGCCCAGCCTGAGACGACCCAAAAATAACGAAGAAGCAGAATCGCGCGAAGATCTCGGCGGGCAGATGTCGTTTCTCGAACATCTCGACGAGTTGCGCAAGCGCTTGATTCGGAGCATGGCGTTTGTGTTGCTGGCGGCGATGGCGTGCTGGTTCCTTTCTGATCGCATCTACAACTTTTTGGCCCGACCGGTGATGCAAGCGCTGGCGAACGCGCAACAGCGAAAGGTTCAAATCGACGGCTTGAACGGGCAGCAGACTCCCGCGCCGCTCAGCTCGCTGAAGGTCAACGACAAGCTCCGCTACATTTTCCCACAGACGACCAGGCTGGGTTCGGCCATGATTCCGGCGGGCGCTTCGGTCGCAGCGCGGGTTGATAAAGACAAGGAAGGCCAGGTCGGAGTTTTCACGGATGAGGCCCTATCCGCCGGCGACACAGTTGTGCCGAAAGATGTGCGCCTGCCGATAGACTTGAATGCGCCGCTCGGCGCTTTGCCCGATCCGAACGACAAACTAATCGTGACGACGGCGCTGGAACCATTCGCGCTTTATGTGAAGGTATCGCTGTACGCGGCGCTGGTGCTCTCTGTCCCGTTCCTGCTCTGGCAAATCTGGGCCTTCGTCGCCCCGGGACTCTACCCGCATGAGCGAAAGTACGTGACCCCGTTTATTGCGCTCTCCAGTATCTTTTTTATTCTGGGGACAATGGTCGCCTACTATCTGATCTTTCCGCCGGCGGCAAAGTATCTACTCGGGCTGGGCCAGGATTTCCGTCTGCTGCTCAAGGCCGACGACTATTTCGATTTCATCATTCTGTTGATGCTCGGCATGGGCATCGTGTTTCAGATGCCGGCGGTGACCTACATTTTGGCACGGATCGGACTGATCACCGCGGGCTGGATGTTGCGCGTCTGGCGCACTGCGGTAATCGTCATCTTGATCGTGGCCGCAGTCTTGTCGCCAACGAACGACGTGCCGAACATGTTGTTGTTCGCCGCGCCGATGTTTGCACTTTATGCGATTTCAATTCTGGTCGCCTGGATCTGTGGCCGCGAGCGCCGGGCGTACTGAACTAATCACCACAAAGACACAAAGTCACGAAGAAGTACGCGGAAAAGCGTGGCAACGGAAGGTTGCTGAAAACCACGCAATAGGCCCCGCAGATCCGACTGCAACCCCTTTCCTAGGGCAATTGCTTGAACTCTCCGGGTGAGATCGCGGCGATAGCTTGTTCAATCTGAGGCAGCAGGCCGATCACAGATGGGACATCGTTAGTTGGAAGAATGACTATTGAGATTTGTCGCTTCTTAAGATTTTGCTGGGCGGGAAGACTTTTGTCGGTAGTTATCAGGATTTGAAATTGTCCGGTCATTAGATCAAGCAACGCGCCGTTCTTAATGCCTCTCCAACCCATTTCCTCCACGTTGGATATCGAAAGCTCTCTTAAGCGCTGCTGGATGATTTTGGGAACGCCTTCGTCAAGCAGAATCTTCAACTGGAGAGCCCTAGCTTCTTTAACGTTTCGCTGGAAAACTTCAGCACCGCGAGCGCCTGCTCGCGGGTAACGGTTGGGAAATTTTCAAGGAACTCGTCTAGCGAAACGCCGGCCGCGAGGTTGTTCAAGAGTGCGTCTACCGGAACACGGGTACCTTCGAATACAGGAGTACCGCTCATGATTTCCGGATCAATGTTGATCGGCAGGCGCTCGACTACTTCTTCTTCAATAACCAAGCTCATTGTTTCACCTCGCTGAGATTCTATCACGAACCCGCCATGCATTTGGTAGCACGCCAAAAATCAGGTTCTCCCATCCAAAGGAGTATAATTCTTCAAAGGAATTTCTGCATTAACTTACTATGCCACTCAGCGCCACAGCAGCTTCACTCGCTACGGTTTTGGACGAGATGACCGCCGAAGGTGCGCGGGAATTAACCGAGCATCTTGCGGACGACGCGCTGCGCTGTTTCGCGTGCGGCCACCGTTGCTTGATCAAGGATGGTAAGCGCGGTATCTGCAAAGTTCGTTTCAATGAGGGCGGGCATCTGCGCGTTCCCGTGAATTATGTCGCGGCTTTGGCGTGTGACCCGACCGAGAAGAAACCTTTCTTTCACGTGCTGCCGGGTTCCGACACGCTGACATTCGGCATGCTTGGCTGTGATCTGCATTGCGCTTACTGTCAGAACTGGCTCACTTCGCAGGCGCTGCGCGATGACGCGGCCGTATCACCACCCAACGCCACCACGCCGGAAAGATTAGTAGCGATGGCGCGCGCGTACGGCGCGTCGATGGTGGGGTCGAGTTACAACGAACCGCTGATTACCGCGGAATGGGCGGTCGAAGTTTTCCAGCAAGCAAAGCCCAACGGCTTTCGCACTGCCTTCATCTCCAACGGCAACGCCACGCCGCAAGTGCTCGATTATCTGCGGCCGTGGACCGACTGTTACAAGATCGATTTAAAGTCGATGAGCGATCGCAACTACCGGCAACTCGGTGGTGTCGTCGACAACATTCTCGACACAGTGAAGATGGTGCACGAACGCGGCTTCTGGGAAGAGATCGTGACGCTGATCATTCCCGGCTTCAACGATTCCGAAGCTGAGTTGAAGCGCGCGGCCGATTTTATCGCGACGGTTTCGCCGGACATTCCCTGGCACGTCACCGCGTTTCATCAGGATTACCGGATGACTGAGAACGCAAACACCACCGCGGAACAATTGATTCGCGCTTGCGAAATTGGACGCGCGGCGGGTTTACGTTATGTCTATGCGGGAAACCTGCCCGGAAGAGTCGGGCGTTGGGAAAACACTTATTGTCCGTCTTGCGATGAGTTATTAGTCGAGCGCTATGGCTATCTCATCAAGCAGATGAAAGTTACGAAGGATGGCAAGTGTCCATCGTGCGCGACGAGCATTCCCGGCATTTGGGCCTGACAGCGGGATCCTATTTCGCGGCTCTGCCGCCTGATGTGCGGAAGGTCTTCGACCTTCCGAAGACTCTCGCAAAGACTATGGGCTGCGCCCACAACTAAGGGCGCAGCCCATTTCGCTTTCTATCTACGGTTACGGTGGGGCAAGCCCCACCCCACATCAAGCGGCAAAGCCGCGAGCTTACTGATCTAAGGCGTCTTCGTCTTCGCGGGCGACGAAGCCGGCGCGGCCTTCATCGCCGGTGAAGGCTTCATTGCCGGCGAAGGTTTCGCTGTTGGTGACGCCTTGGTTACCGGCGAGGCTTTCATCGCGGGCGATGCGCTTGGCGAGGGTGATGGTTTAGGTGATGGAGACGTCGTGCCCTTCATCAGTGGGATGGCCGCGCCGGCAACCACCTGCCACTGACCGTTGCGCCGCGCGAACGTATCTATCCAGCGAAAGTCCTCGTAAGGGAACGGTTGGCCCTTGTACTTTCCACCCTTAACCGTGCTGCGGCCCGTAGCAACGGCCAAGTCGATGTCGATTACGTTGACCTTAATGTCTGCAACTTCCCATGAGTTCGCCGTCAGCGTTGCCGACTCCATGTCCTTAACGTCGGTTGCTTTGTCGCCGATCGAGCCGTCGGGGTAGAGGAAAACTGCGTCATCTGCTTCGATCCGCTTCACCATGGCCGCATCATGCTCTTTAATAATGCGCGGCCAGTCGTTTTCAATCTTCTTGATCTCTGTTTCGATCGCCGCTTTGTCCGGCGTCGGCGACGGAATCGCCAGGTTCGCATTGGTCGAGGTTGTGGGTTGGGGGCCAGCACAGCCAAATTGCGCGAAAACAAACAGCGCCACGACGAGCGACAGAGTAACTACCAACAAAACTTTCTTCATAACCCGACTACTCCTTGCTTGGAAAGAATTCTTGAGTTGCAGACATCACAATGATTTCTATGCCAAATTCGATGGCGAGTCAATGGCGTTTTGGCCCCCGCGCTGCCGCCGAATTGCCTGGACTTCGGAAAGTATTGACTTGTGATCGCGCCATATCATATTGTGATTCGCATTCAAGCTGGGTTTTTCCAAGCCTTCCGCCGCGTATTTCTAACGCGGCACCGATTTAAGGAGGACCATATGCTTCGCGTTTCCCCGAAACTCTTTTCGAGTCGCACCATCAGACTGGCTTTTCTCTTTGCCGGCGCTCTGATCTTCATTGCGCTCGCGCCCGTCGCTCTGCGCGCCCAGCGCCAAAAAGCCGCGCTCGATCCCGACATGGACAATCGGCCCGCGTTCAGTGACTTCAAGGGCGTGAGCATCGGCATGCCGGCCGACGAAGCGCGCAAGAAGCTGGGCAGCCCGCGCGATAAAAGCGCGGAACAGGACTTCTATATGTTCGGCGACAACGAAGCCGTGCAGGTCTATTACGACAAGGCCGGAGCGGTAAATGCGATTTCGATCGATTTCATGAGCGGCGCTAGCGGGATTCCTTCGTGCAAGGATGTTCTCGGCGCCGAAGCTGAGAAAAAGCCTGACGGCTCAGTCTACAAATTGATTAGATATCCAAAAGTGAATTATTGGGTTTCTTACAGCCGCACGGCCGGCGATGGTGCGACCGTGACGATCACGATGCAGAAAATGCAGTGAGAGCTTCGCTTTCGCGCTCCTCAGAAAAGAAGTCGGGCGGGAATTATTCTCGTCCGGCTTTTCGTTTTGCGCAGTGGTCAGTTTAGAGTTCAAGCTTTAGCTTGCGTCTGCAATCAGCAACCTAAAGGTTGAACTCTGAACGCAAGCTGACCCACTACCTGGTTTAGGCTCGGCTGGACAGATCACGGCCGGCAGTGTAGAAGTGTTGGTTTCGAATTCCGGAGGAATCGTTTACCGAAGATTATGCTGCAAGCAGGTTTTGTGGGCTTACCGAATGTGGGAAAGACGACGCTCTTCAACGCTGTGACGGCCCAGTCGTCCGCGCTGATCGCCAACTATGCATTCTCTACCAGCAAGCCCAACGTCGGCGTGGTGGCGGTTCCCGATGAGCGTCTTGCGCCGCTGGCGAAGCTGGTCAAAACGGAAGTAATCGTTTCGGCCAGCATGGAGTTCGTCGACATCGCCGGGCTGGTGCGCGGTTCGTCGCAGGGCGAAGGCATGGGCAACCAATTCCTTCACGCCATCCGCGAAACGGACACGATGGTCCAGGTCGTGCGCTGTTTTGAAGACGAAACCGTTGTTCATGTCGATGGTGCCATCGACCCGCGCCGAGACATCGAGACGATTCAGATCGAATTAGCGCTGGCCGATCTCGCGACCGTCGAGCGTCGCCGCGAACGGGCGCAAAAGACAGCGAAGAGCGGTGACAAGACGGCAAAGGGTGAGCTGGAAGTTCTGGACAAATTGCAGCCGGCGCTGGAAGAGTTCAAGCCTGCGCGCAGCGTTTCGCTCAACGACGACGAGCGCGCGATCGCCCGCAACTATTTTCTTTTGACGATGAAGCCGACAATCTACGCGGCGAACGTTAGCGAGACGACCCTCAGCGCGCCCGACGAGAACGAACACGTCAAGACCATGCGCGAGATCGCCGCGAGTGAAGGCTCCGAGTGTGTAGTGATTTGCGCCCAGCTCGAAGCCGACCTGGTCGATCTTTCACCGGCAGAGCGAACTGAGTATCTTGAGTCGCTCGGAGTCAACAGCAGTGGCGTCGATCAATTAATCAAGAGCGCTTATCGCGTGCTGGGTCTGATGTCTTTTTTGACGGCGGGTGAAAAAGAAGCGCGCGCCTGGACTATTCCGCAGGGATCGCGCGCACAGGACGCCGCCGGCGCGATTCATTCCGACATCGCGCGCGGCTTTATCCGCGCTGAGATTGTCGGCTACGACGCGCTGATGCGCGCCGGCTCATACGCGGCGGCAAAGGAACAGGGACTGATGCGTCTGGAAGGGAAGGATTACACCATGCAGGAAGGTGATGTAGTTAATTTTAGGTTCAATGTGTGAGACAATTCGCCTGAATGAAAGTGCGCGACGTCCTCAGGTTGCTCAAGGATGATGGTTGGTATCTGGTTGTGACCGAAGGCAGCCATCGCCAGTTCAAACATCAGACGAAGAAGGGCCGGGTTACAGTTCCAGGAAAACCGAATGACGATTTACCGCACGGAACCTTGAATAGTATTCTGAAGCAGTCTGGCTTGAAGCGTTAAGGAGAGAACCATGCGTTATGCTATCGTGATCGAAAAGGCCGAGAATAACTACGCTGCCTACGTTCCTGACCTACCCGGATGTGTTGCAACCGGTTTCACGATCGAGGAAACCGAGCAGCAGATCCGCGAAGCGATCGACTTACACTTGCGTGGGATGCGCGAAGATGGACTGCCTATTCCAAAACCAAGTAGCAGCGTCGACTATGTAGAGATCGCAGCCTGACTTACTTCAACAGCGCGCGAATACCCACCACGATTAAGTAGATTATCGCAACGACGACGGCGACCTCGATTACAGTTGTCGCAACCCACACAACCAAGCCGACGGCGATATGAAGCAGGGCGAAAATGAAGGGTAACACCACGCTCAGGACTACGAGCGCCAGCACGACAATCAAAACGATTCGCAATACGTCCTTTGTCTCTTTCATTTTCCGAAACCTCTTTCGCGCCCTTTCTCGGCTTCTTCTGAGGGTTTTTGGTGCCCGCGTCAATATACGATAGGGTCGCGGCAAACGTTCCGTCGATCCCTGGCGTCGAGAAGTGTCAGCGCTTGACCCGATAAGAAACGGCGAGGTAGCCGCCCTTGAGGATCCGGCAATCGAGCAGTTCAAGTTTGATTTGCCGCTTCATCTCGTGGAACAGCGGGATACCGGAGCCGAGCACAACGGGATGAATGTTGAGGACGACTTCATCAATCAGGTCGGCTTCGAAGAGACTTTTCGCGAGCTCGCCGCCGCCAAAGACGACGATGCCTTTGCCTTTCTGGTTCTTTAGCTTCTTAACGTGCCAACAGTGACACGAAGGCCTCGAATGCACGGCTTGCCGCCCATAACGCTAGAATCGAGTGTGATTCGGGTGAGCGATCTCATTGTGAAAGCCGATAGCCCTAACGCGCGATTCATTTAATCAACTGGAAACTCTCGACGCTTCGCGCAAAAGGCCGATGACGGAGTCAACGATCTCCTTGAAGACCTCTGTCCTTAGCTTTCCGACACCGGCAGCAATCAAGCTATCGTTTCCGGTAAACAACTTTCCGGGACGTGCATAGCTCACCATCTTGAGCGAGCCGGAATCAAAACTGTCGTTGGTGATTTCAATCGCGCGCGAATCAGAGTAGGGGTTGCTGGTGATCTGGCAGAGAACCCAATCAGTCCGGCTAGCTCTGGCTAAGACAACTGCCGGACGTAGTTTTGTCTGAGAGAGATCGGAAAACGGGAAAGTAACGAGTACTACTTCGCCGGCTGAAGGTGCGACCATGCTTCGTCTTCCTCCGGCCGGTTCCAATCCTCAGCAAGCGACTGTTCGCTCAATAGCGCCGTCACGGGAATCGTCGCCCCAGGTTCGTCTTCGAGAATAGTCACAAGCGCGCGACGCGATTCGGTAAGCTGCACGTCTTCGAGCAAGAGCACCTTGCCGTCCGGCTCAATTATGGCTTCGACTGTTTGAATCATGGAGTTCTCACCTCAGCAGAATGAAATTATAGCATTGTCTTTGAAATGAAGGGGCTGCCATGTTCCAGGGGCATCGGTGTCGTCTCTGAAGTATGCAGTTGTTACCTCAAGGATACCGATCCATCGGGAAAGCTTCGTCATATAGCAGATTAGCCTGTCGCCTATCTGCACTTTGCTCGCGGCATTCTCTTGGCGAGGTCGGAAACCAGAGATGTCCTGCTTCGACTTTGTGAAAGCTTCGTAAGTCTCCGGGGAGAATAGGTCAAGATAATAAGCCATAGGAATCCTCAGCCCGTTCAGTACTCGTTCAACTCCGTAATCGCCGCAAACACATCCGCCGATTGCGGCAGGATTGCGTCTTCGAGTTGGGGCGCGTAGGCGACGAAGGTATCCAGGGCGGCGACGCGGCGGACGGGAGCGTCGAGGTGCTCGAACAGCTCGTCAGAAATGCGCGCGGCGATCTCTGCGCCATAGCCCCACGAGAGCGAGTCTTCGTGAGCAACGATCACGCGGGAAGTCTTCTTCACCGACTCGGCGATTGCGTTCCAGTCGTAAGGACTCATCGTGCGCAGGTCGATAACTTCGACGCTGATGCCCTGCTGCTCGGCTTGTTTGGCGGCGACGAGCGAGCGTTGGACCAGGGCGCCATAGGTGATGATCGAAAGATCCGTTCCAGCGCGCACGGTCTTCGCCTTGCCAAACGGAATCATGAAATCGTCGGGCGGGTAAGGCGATTTGTTGTAGGTCTGGCGATAGAGGTGTTTGTGCTCGAGAAAGAGCACCGGATCGTCGCAGCGAATCGACGTGCGCAGCAATCCATTCGCGTCGAGCGCGTTCGACGGATAGACGACGCGCAGCCCGGGAATCTGCGTGAAGGTTGAAACGGCGGATTGCGAGTGATAGACGGCGCCGCCTTTCAGATAGCCGCCCACGGGCACGCGCATCACCAACGGCGCCGAGAATTCATTGCCCGAGCGCCAGCGCATTACGGCCATTTCGTTGCGAATCTGGTGCATCGCCGGCCAGATGTAATCAAAGAATTGAATCTCGACCACCGGTTTCAAGCCGCGCGTGGCCATGCCGATGGCGCGACCGACGATGTTCGCTTCCGCCAGGGGGGAATTGAAAACGCGCGCGCTGCCGAACTCACGCTGCAAGTTGGCGGTGACTTTGAACACGCCGCCCTTGCCTTTCACCTGGTCGAGAGCCTGTTCGCGTGAGCAGTCCGCGACATCCTCGCCAAAGACGATGATGCGCGGATCGCGTTTCATTTCCGTGAGCAGACAACGATTGATCAGATCGACCATCGTGCCCGGATTGCCGCTGAGCTTGGCGCCGTCTTCGTTGTCGAACTCTTTCGAAGTAGGATCGACATCAGGCGAGTAAACAAACTTCGTCGCGGTCTCGGCCGCCGGTTGCGGACTGGCGAGCGCCAAATCGGCGGCTTCATTAATTTCGCGTTCGACTTCGTCCTTCAGTTGTTGCAGTCCGTCTTCATCGATGACGCCTTCCTTGATCAGCAACGAACCAAATCGCTTGAGCGGATCGTGTTCAGCGTCGGCAGTGCGCTCCTCCGCGCACCGATAAAGCCTTTCGTCGTCGGAAAGCGAATGCGAATACGGCCGAATCACTTTCGCATGGACGAACGAAGGGCCACGATTCTTGCGGCAGTTTTCGACCGCGCGCCGCATCACAGCGAGCGATTCAAGCGCGTCAGTGCCGTCGCAGCGCTGAATGAAAAGATTAGGGAAGCCTCTGATCAGTTTCGAAATATCTCCGCCCGCAGTTTGCACTTCGACCGGCACGCTGATCGCATAGCCATTGTCTTCGCACAAAAACAGCACGGGCAGCCTTAAGTTGCACGCGGTGTTCAGCGCTTCCCAGAACTCGCCTTCGCTCGAAGTGCCGTCGCCCAGCGAGACGTAGACAACTTCATCGTTGCGAAAATTCCGGACGCGCTTCTTCAGTTCCTTGATCAGCCTGACGCGGTAGCCGGCTTCGGCGCAGCCAACGGCCTGCAAGAGTTGCGTGCCCGTCGGCGACGACTGCGAAACGATGTTGAGTTTCTTGTGGCCCCAGTGCGAAGGCATCTGGCGTCCATGCGACGCGGGATCAGCTTCCGCGCCGACCGATTGCAGAAGCTGTTCGAGCGGCGTCATGCCGAGCTGCAAACACAGCGCGCGATCGCGATAGTAAGGATAGAACCAGTCGTAGCCCGGCTTCAGGCACATGCCCGCGGCCACCAGGATCGCTTCGTGGCCGGCGCCGCTAATCTGAAAGAAGATGCGGTTCTGGCCTTTCATCTGAATCTCTTTGTCGTCGAGTTTTCGCGACTGGTACATCGTGCGATAAATCTTCAACATCTCTTCGCGACTGAGTTGAGGGCGCTCACGCGGTTTTGCAACTGCGATCGGAGGCGTGGATTTCTGAGGCCGAGGCTTCGCGCGCTCAGGCAGACGGACCGGCGTAACTGCCGGCAGCGCCGCAGTGGGCTTTGCGGCAGGGGCGCTCTCGTGCTGATCGCCTTCAGATTTTTTTACTAAGCGGAGAACTTTTGTGTCGCTCATGATTTTCGCTTAGCCGCGTAGCGGCGAAATATATTGTTCGTGTCAGAACCGGGAGCGGTAGCGACCGGATCATAATATCAAGTTGAGTTCTAGGATCCCGTCGCTACCGCTCCGGGTTCTGACACGAGCGCCTACGGCACCGAATATTCGCTTTCCAAAATAGCCTTGTACTCTACAGCCATTCCCGGATGGCCGTGTGCCGTCGCCACATCCACTCCGCGTTGGTACGCCTCGCGCGCTCTTTCGGTTTGACTCGTGCGCTCGAATGCCCGGGCCAACATTCCGTAAGCGTTTCCTTCATCATCGGCCGCGGCGAGATACTTCTCCAGAGTCTCGATCAGCTTCGCATCGTCGCCGGCCTTTTCATACTCTTTCGCCAGACCAAACAACACCAGGGTGTTCGCCGGATCGCCGGTGAGCATTTGTTCGAAGACTTCGATTCGTGATGTAGCCATAGCTTTTACTTTCCACGAATTATCAACTTCGCGATCGTCTGCAACTGCATGTTCGAGGTGCCTTCGTAGATTGCGCCGATCTTGGAATCGCGCCAGAACTTTTCGACCGGATAATCTTTGACATAGCCGTAGCCGCCGTACATCTCGATCGCTTTGGAAGTAATGCTCTCGGCGGCGCGCGACGAAAACAGTTTGGCCATCGCGGCTTCCTTCACAAAGTTCTGGCCGGCGTCTTTCATGCGCGCGGCGTTATAAACCATCAGGCGCGCCGCCTCCAACTCAGTAGCCATCTCGGCCAGTTGAAACTGCAGGCCCTGAAACTCGTTAATGCTCTTGCCAAACTGTTGCCGCTCAGTCGTGTACTGAAGCGAGCATTCCAGCGCGCCGCGCGCTAGCCCAATCATCTGCGCGCCAATGCCGATGCGGCCTTCGTTCAGAGTTTCGATCGAAGTCTTGTAGCCCTTGCCAACTTCGCCGAGCACATTCTCTTTCGGCACGACGCAATCTTCCAGAATCAGTTCCGTAGTCGACGACGCGCGAATGCCCAGCTTGTTTTCTTTCTTGCCAACGGTAAAGCCTGCGAAGTCTTTCTCAACGATAAAAGCAGTAATGCCGCGATAGCCGGCTTCCGGATTTGCGTTCGCGAACAGCACAAAGATTTCCGCCTCTTTGCCGTTCGTGATCCAGAGCTTGCGGCCGTTTATGACATAGTGATCGCCGCTGTCGACGGCGCGCGTTTGCATCGCGAAGGCGTCAGAGCCGGAGGCGGCTTCGCTCAACGCATACGCCCCGACCTTTTCCGCCGCGAGCTGAGTCAGGTACTTCTTCTTTTGTTCCGGATTCCCCCAACGCAGCAAAGCGTTATTCACCAGAGTGTTCTGCACATCGACCAGGACGCCGACCGATGCATCGACGCGCGAAAGCTCTTCGACGGCGAGGATGGCCTGGAAAAACGAACCGCCCGCGCCGCCGTATTCCTCGGGGGTTTCGATGCCCATCAAGCCCACGTCGAAGCATTGCTTCATCAGCGCCGGATCGAGGTGCCCTTGTTCATCCATCGTTTCGACGCGTTTGCGAATCTCGCCTTCGGCAAACTCGCGCACGCTGGCGCGAAACATTTGTTCGTCTTCCGAGAGCGTCGTCAGCGGACGTGCGATTGATTCTTCGATTGCAGTTAAGGTTTGACTCATGTGTGCCCAGGCCCGAGGAAAAATTTAGTCGGCCGATCTTGAAACGACATCATAATCAACGCGGTCGCGAAAAGGCAAAATGCGGCTGGCTTTATCTGGCGAACGGCGGCGGCATCTGGCAATCGGCCCGGTTATGCCGTATTTTGTTGGCGCAGTCAGATTGCATCGACCGACAGTCATGGCGCAGGACTCAGCCAGAGCTTCTCACCAGAAAAAGTTTACGCCACTGGGGATCGTTTTCACGGTCGCCGGGGTGTTTCTGTTTGCTTACTTCGTGCGCAAGGCAGGCGTAACTCAGATCCTGGACGGCATCAAGAAACTTGGTTTTGGGTTTGTCTTGATCATCGCGATTTCGTCCATTCGCCACATTGTTCGTTCCGTTTCGTGGATGCTTTGCTTTGATGGGCCGGAGCGCCTGCGGTTTTGGGACGCGCTGCGCGGCCGTTTGATGGGCGATGCGCTGGGAAACATGGTGGGGTTCGCGAGTGCTCTGGTTTCCGAGCCGGCGAAACCCGCGATGATTCGCGATCGAGTGCCGCTGATGGCCGGCCTAACGGCGATCGCCATCGAAAACATTTTCTATGCGTTTTCGGTTTTCGTCTTCATCTTTTCCGGAATGGCGGCGCTGCTGCTCAGCTTTGATTTGCAGAAGCCTTTGCGGATCGCTGGCCAGGTTACGCTGATTACAATTCCATTCCTGATTGCGCTGCTCTATCTTTTTGTGCGCAGGCAATACCGGTTTATTAGCGGCGTCCTCGGGTTTTTGCACCGGCGGGGATTGTCAGAGCACTGGGTGGAACACGGGCGGACGCTGGAGGACAGCGTCTATGGATTCTATCGCCGGAGCGGCTCGCGATTTCTTCCGATCCTTCTGCTCGAAGCCTGTTTTCATATGGCCGGCGTGCTTGAGATTTACGTCACGCTGAGTTTCATCAGCGCGGCGTTGGCCCCGACGTTCTTGACGGCTTTTATTCTTGAGTCGGTCAATCGGGTGATTAACGTCGTGTTCAAGTTCATTCCGCTGCGCATGGGCGTTGATGAGGCGGGCACCGGCAAAGTCGCCGCGATACTTCAGTTCACCGAAACCACCGGCGTAACCCTGGCGATCATCCGCAAAGGCCGTGATCTTTTCTGGACCATGGTCGGCGTCCTGTTGCTGATCCAGCGCGGGTGGTCCCTGCGCGCCGCGACCAGGGCCGCGGATGCCGCTATTGTCGACGCGACCGAAGGCTAAGCAAACATTTGAGCCGTTTCCGGCAAGTGAATCGAGTAAGGAGCGACTGACGCCATGAAAAAAACGAGCAGCATAGCTTTCCTGAGAGTCGCACTTGCCGGCTGTGTTATTGCGCTGGCCCTCGCGGCCGTCGCTTTCCACGGCGATGCGGCTCCGGCGCGCGCGCACGTCGTGATTCTCGGCACGACCGACATGCACGGGCGCGTCTTCCCGATTGACTACTACACAAACAAATACGACAACGTCGGCATCGCGAAAGTCGCGACGCTGGTCAAAGAAGCGCGCAAGAACGATCCCGATCTGTTGCTGGTCGATTCAGGCGATACGATTCAGGGCACGCCGCTGGAATACTTTCATAACAAGAAAAACAATGCGCCGCCCGATCCGATGATGCTGGCCATGAACGCTTTGCATTACGACTCGATGACCGTCGGTAATCATGAATACAACTTTGGCTTGAAAGTTTTAGAGAAGGCACGGAGCGAAGCAAAGTTTCCGTGGCTGTCGGCTAACAGCTATGACAAGGGCACCGATCACCCGCACTACCCGCCTTACATCGTGAAAGAAGTTCAGGGCGTGCGCATCGGCGTGCTCGGCCTGACGACTCCGGGCATTCCCAACTGGGAGAACGTGCCGAACTACGAAGGACTGGAGTTTCACGAGACGATCCGCGAGGCAAAGAAGTGGGTGCCGATTCTCCGCGAGAAGGAGAAAGTCGATGTCGTTGTGATCACTATGCACATGGGCATCGAAGAAGACCTGCGCACCGGCCAAACAAATCCCGCACAAGTGCCAAACGAGAACGCCGCCATCGCCATCGCGCGCCAGGTTCCCGGCGTCGATGTGATCCTGATGGGCCACACGCATCGTGATGTGCCGTCGTTGGTGGTTAATGGCGTTCTGCTGACACAGGCGAATCGCTGGGCCAGTCATGTGGCGCGCGTCGATCTTTATTTGGAAAAGGACGAAGCCGGACGCTGGCAGGTTGCGGCGAAATCCGCGCGCACGATTCCGGTGACTGAGAAGACCGAGATCGATCCGGAAATCGCGGAGCTGGGTAAACCTTACGACAAAGAGACGCAGGATTGGCTGGGTCGCGCGATCGGCGAATCAGCCGAAGAGTTGACTGCGCGCGATGGCCGCTTCAAAGATACTGCGATCATCGATCTGATTCAGCGCGTGCAGATGGAGGCGGGGCACGCGGATGTTTCGATGGCCGCGGCCTTCAATCTTTCGGCGCGGATTCCGAAAGGCCAGGTGACGGTGCGCGACATCGCCGGGCTTTACGAATATGAGAACACGCTCGTCACGCTTGAACTAACTGGCCAGCAGTTAAAGGATGCGTTGGAGCATTCCGCGCGCTATTTTCGCGAGTACGAGCCGGGGAAGAGCTTGAACGAACTGATCGATCAGCGCATTCCCGGCTACAACTTTGATATCGCCGAGGGTGTCACCTACGAAATCGACATAAAGAAACCGTTCGGCCAGCGCATACAGAATCTGAAGTTCAAGGGACAGACGTTGTCGCCGAAGCAAAAGCTCCGCGTGGTCACGAACAACTATCGCGTGAACGGCGGCGGCGGCTTCACGATGTACAAGGACGCGCCGGTCATCTATCGTTCCAGCGAAGAAGTGCGCGAGCTAATCATCGACTGGGTCGAGCGAAATAAGAACATTCCCACCGAAGCGAATAACAATTGGCGGATTGTGCAATAGCGACTGGCTAAATCTCGCAATCAGTTTGGAAAGTGGACTTGTCCGCTACATGGCTTCTCACAGCATGCGTCGCGCTGCTTCGAAGGTGGGAATCAGCATGTCCTGCTCCCAGACAAAAGCGTGCCTGTTGTTCGTTGGAGTGTTTTGAAGAAAGCCGAGGGGATACATCACAGAGCCGTGATGAAAGCGCTAGCCTCAAACAGGTCGCTTCACTCACTGCTGCCACGAAGTGCGAATGACTGACCAGGTGACCTGGTACCGCGAGTTCTCGCCGCAACCTATCGGAGAATCCGTTCCCTCAAATAGAGTGTAATTGGGTGTAAGCTGCCCTTTCTCGCGGGTAAGAGAGTCGAGCGTTGGCACTCCCGGAAGGTTCGCGTCAGACTTGTTTAGGATAAGTCTTCCATCAACTGCAACTGGACCATCACAGCCGTCGAGTCCCCGAATTCTGCCAGCGAAACCACCCAATGTACCAATGTTTTGGTTCCGCACCAGGGCATCCAGGATTCCACTCGCTGCCTGTGAGATTGAATCTAACACCTCCGTTTTTTCGTGACCAAGATTTTCCACGTCGTACTGGAATACAAGATTGTCCGATACTTCCGGGATAAGGTCGAAAGGTCCGACTCTTACATTATTGACGACACGCGGTACTGGAATGGGTGCAGCCATAGCGACAACGCGGAACTCTCCGACGTCACCCTGCGCAACATTTACCCTACAGAAGTTTCCACCCACCACCTGGCAGAAGCTTTCGCCGATACCACTTCCTTGTAGACCAGAGCGCAATGAGATTTTCACAGTATCAGTAAACTTAGATCGGGGTTTATAAAGCTGGAAACTCTCAATGGCAATTTCGTAGCGTGCGGCAACCGGTACGAAGAAGTCTTCGCTTGAAGCAAGTATCGTCTCGCAGGGGCTGCAAGTAGCGTCGGTAACAACCAGCTTGATACTCACGGGAGCCGCACTACCGGCTGAGGGCGCGAACGTGTTGAAGTCGCCTGTAAACGTTTGGTTCGGTTGCAGCTCGGCGATGGCGCTGCAAGTTCCTTTATTGTCCGCTTGACATACAAAACCTCCCAACTTCGCCGGCGCGAGATCTCCTGTCAGTCCCACTTCTCTGACATCCAGCTGATAACGCACCTGCATAGATTGGTGTTCCAGCAGGCCCTGTGCGGGACTAACGCCGATTACCCTCAGATCGTAGGCCCTTTCCCTTGGCGGGATTACCTTTTCGAATCCGGTGATCGGCGTTCCTAACGGTATGCTTTCCACTTGACTGTCAGGAATACTCCTTACGTCCGCGCCGGGATAGTTCGCCGAGAGAGCTTTCGTGGTATCTATTTCCCTTCGCTTCCCCGCCTCGAGGTGGAATACTTCACCGGTGCTCGCCCTGATGAAAGAGGATGGCACAAATGGAAGGGCCGGTCCCAACTTTATGGCATCCAGTTGAGCATCAGGGATTTGTAAAACCGATTTTCCCAATCCATATGCGAGCAGACTATGTATATCGGGAACCTGTCTTCGGTATCCATTCACTATCAGATATATCTGGCCCGTGCTTCTTTTTATCACCGTCCCATCAGCGGGAGTCCTCGAGCAGGCAGTTTGAGTAGCTAACAAAATTAAAAAGACTGCGAGCGGCCTTACCAACGCAACCAATGCTTTCATTTTTGCCTCCTCTTACCAGGAAGTAAGTATTGAGCGACTTACACCTTCTTCAGTTTCAATGCCATCAACCCCGTTTGGGCTCGTGCTCTACTTACTAACGCGTAATCCGCGTCAGGATTCCCTCAGGCATTTCGAAAGTGATAGGATTGGGCCTCCAGCGAGCCCAAGGGCTGGCTAAACCTCGCTTGAATTCTCTGTACGTTTTTGGTCAACGGCGGCGGTGGCTTCACGATGTACAAGGACGCGCCGGTCATCTATCGTTCGAGCGAAGAAGTGCGCGAGTTAATTATCGACTGGGTCGAGCGGCACAAAAACATTTCCACCGAACCGAATAACAACTGGCGGATTGTGCAATAGCGAGTGGCGGCGCCGGTTGGCAAGAAAACTAGACGGAGCCAGCGTCAGCATGATTCCCAACGGGTGATCGTCCGGAAAATTCTTTCGCCAGCTCCGCCATCTCAATGGGAGACCGATTTCAAATCGCGTGGGGTCGTTTCATTGTAAAACCGAGTTCAGATGCTATAGCGTAGCCGCGCCACAAATCCCCTCACCAAAAAATGTTAGAATTAAGCCCCTCGTTTAAGGCAGGCCATTATTTAGTTGAATTAGTAATAAATCTGGGAACGAAATAGCGGACGAAGCATGCTTGGTGACGCGCCCGAAAGCATTACCGACCTTCTGTTGAAGTGGAGCGGCGGCGACGCTACTGCGCTCGAGCAGCTTATGCCGCTGGTCTATGACGAGCTGCGTCGGTTGGCGGTTCGTTATCTGCGCCGGGAGCGCGATAATCACAGCTTACAGCCGACAGCACTGGTAAACGAAGCCTATCTGCGGCTCGTGGATCAGCAGAAAGTTGAGTGGCAGAGTCGCGCGCAGTTTTACGGCCTGGCGGCCAGAGTAATGCGAAATATTCTGGTCGATCACGCGCGCAGCCGTCAGGCCGCTAAACGCGGCGGCGAACAGTTCCAGGTATCGTTTGATGGCAACCATCAAGGGATCGTCAATCCCGAAATTGAATTCCTGGCCGTGCACGAAGCTCTGGAACGCCTGGCGACATTCGATGCGCAGAAAGCCCAAATCGTAGAGTTGCGGTTTTTCGGAGGGCTCTCAATTGAGGAGACGGCAGAGGTTCTGGGTATTGGCCACGCCACTGTCGAGCGCGATTGGAAGCTGGCGAGGGCGTGGCTAAGGCGAGAACTTGAGTAATTGATAACGATATTGCGGCTGAGGGATTTTTGCCTTGGCTCACGCTTTAATTCTTGAGGGATCTCTAGAAACAAAAGGCGCGCCCACCTCTCTGGGGAAGCGCCAAGGCTAAGTAATGACACCCGAAATAAAAGCCGACCGCTGGCAGACAATCGACCGACTCTTTCATTCGACCCTGGAGTGCGCGCCAGAGAAACGTGCCGGCTTCCTGAGCCAGGCATGCGGCGACGATCATGCTCTTCGCACGGAAGTCGAATCGCTTCTGCGCGCGCACGAGCAGGATGGAAGTTTTCTCGACTTGCCTGCTTATGAAGTGGCGGCCGACTTCCTCGCCGATGCTTTTGGCGGACTGTTGGCTGGCCAGCAGATCGGTCCTTACAAGATCATTTCACCACTGGCCGCCGGCGGTATGGGAGAAGTTTATCTGGCCCAGGACAGCCGGCTGGGCAGAAAGATAGCGCTCAAACTTCTGCCACCGGACTTTGCCAAAGATCAGCACCGGGTGCGGCGCTTTGCGCAGGAAGCCCGCGCCGCTTCAGCGCTAAACCATCCCAACGTCTGCGTGATTCATGAAGTCGGCAAGACCAGCGACGGCCGTCACTTCATCGCGATGGAACTCATCGACGGGATTACGTTGCGCGAGCGGATCTCGCGGGGCCCGTTAAGCCTGACTGACGCGCTGACCGTGGCTGAGCAAGTCGCGGCGGCGCTCGCGGTGGCGCACGCTGCCGGCGTGGTCCATCGCGATATCAAACCGGAAAACATAATGCTCCGTAAAGACGGCTACGTTAAGGTGCTGGACTTTGGTCTGGCCAAACTGAACGACAGCCGCTCCGGACGGCACAACATCAACGAGGACTCGACCATCGCCCACGTGCACACCGAACCGGGCACGCAAATGGGCACGGTGAGGTACATGTCGCCAGAGCACCTGCGCGAACGTCCGGTGGACGAACGGGCGGACATCTGGAGTTTCGGAGTAGTCCTGCACGAGATGATAACCGGAGTCACGCCTTTCGAAGCGCGCACGCGAAACGAGGTCGTCGCTTTGATTCTGAGGCGACAGCCCGCCAGGCTTCGATTTTTCGACGACGTGCCGCTGGAGTTTCAGCAACTGGTGGCGAAAGCGCTCAACAAGAACCGTGCTCAACGATATCAAACCGTCAGCGAACTGGCGGCGGATCTAAAAAAATTACGACTGGAGCTTTTGGGAGAGACATCGGCCGAGCCATTGTCGATGGCCGAACAGAATGCGGCGCCGCGGCGCATCGTCACAAAGACCTCGCTGGAATCCGCAACGCGGCACAAGCCGAAAGTCCAAACCCACGCGTCCAGCGACACGTGGAAATCAGCGCTGACGTATATCTCACATACCGCCGAGAATGTTCTCAGCGGAATCAGGGAGCACCCCAAGGCGACAATCTTTTCGGGAATCACTGCAATCGTTGCCCTGGTGCTGATTGGCCCTAATATTCCGCGTTTGACGAACCGGTTGAAGGGTCTCTTCAGCCGCACATCTCAACAGCAAGTCATGCTATTCGATTCGATCAAGATGACGCCGCTGACAAACTCGGGCCAATCAGTCTGCGCGGCGATTTCACCGGACGGGAAAACATTTGCGCATGTCGAGAAGAAAGACGGCATGCAGGAGCTGCAACTGACCAACATTTCCAGCGCGGGCACATCGGTTGTGATTCCTCCGAGTGAGTTCAAGTATCGTGGCATCACATTTTCGCCCGATGCAAGCTACCTCTATTTCACAACAGGTGAGAGGACCGAAGCCGGCGTGCTTTATCAAGTCGCGCTTCCCGGTGGTGCACCCAGAAAAATCAAGGGTGGCGTGGACAGCCCGATCACGTTTTCTCCAACCGAAGACAGGTTCGCATTCGTGCGCTTAAACCGAAGCAGTGCTGAATATTTCCTGATGATTGCAAACGTTGACGGAACTGGAGAGCGCTCGATAGCCACACGACGGGATGGAAACAGATTGTCCCTTGGTGGACCTGCGTGGTCGCCCGACGGCCAGACGATTGTTTGCGGCGCCGGATGGTGGGATACCGGCTACCATATGGATCTGGTTGAAGTCGGCTTAGATAACGGCCATGAAAAGGCGATTAGTGGACAACGATGGTTTTCGATTTTGCAGGTCACTTGGCTGGAGGGTAAGAGCGGTTTGGTAATCAGCGCGCAGGAGCAGCCCACGAGCCCGAGTCAATTGTGGGGCATCTCCTACCCGCAAGGGAAATCAGTAAGAATAACCACCGATGCCGCTGATTATAGCAGTGTGAGCATGCCACGCGATGCCAATACGATCATATCCGTCGCGAGAAATAATCACTTGCAGATATGGATTGCGCCCGACGGAGATGCCGCGCGCGCCAAAGCAATCACCACAAGAGTCGGCGTGTGGAGCTATGGCCTGAGTTGGACTACCAACGGAAAGATTGTCTTTTCGTCTAAAGCAGGAAGCAATCTTAATATCTTACTGATCGATGCGGATGGGTCCAATCAAACCCAATTGACTGTCAATGCCGGGGACAATTACAGCCCGGCCACCTCACCTGACGGACGTTACACTCTTTTTGCTTCCAACCGCACGGGGAATTTCAACATCTGGAGGATGAACGCCACCGATGGCGGTGATCCGAAGCAGTTGACTTTCAGTGATGGCAACTTCTATCCGTCATGTTCAACCGACGGTCAATGGGTTTATTATGACAACCAAAGTAAGGCTACCTTGACGCTGGGGAAGGTTCCTATTGAAGGTGGTGACTCGGTGCAACTCTCTGACAAATACTCTCGCATGCCAGTTGTCTCGCCCGACAACCAATTCATTGCTTGCCGCTACTATATCGAGCCTGGTCACCAAGGAATCGCTATCATCCCGGCTGCGGGTGGCTCGCCGGTGAGACTGTTGCCAATACCAATCATGGAATGGCAGCGAGTTCAGTGGACACCAGACGGTACTGCTCTGACTTACATCGATGCCGTCAATGGCGTATCTAACATTTGGAGGTATGATCTGCCCAGCGGCACAAGGAAACAGCTTACGGATTTCAAAACCGACCAAATTTTTGCTTATGCCTGGTCTCCCGATTTCAAACAACTAGCATGTGAGCGCGGCACGACGGTCAGCGACGTGACGATTATTAACTCCCAGAAATAAGGCACAAATCAACGCTTCGTCGTTGATCACTCGACGGCGAAGCGTTTTTGCAAGGAATCCGTCCCTCATCTAGAGAACCGAAGGGTGGCTTATTCTTAGGAGCTTACTCCTGCCCCTCCTCCTCCCTTGTTACAACCGGGAGGGTCAAAGCCGGGAGCGTCGTCCACAAATTTTTTAGCCTGATCGATAAGGCTAATCTTGCTTTTGGATTTTTCCCCGCTGAGATGGTCGAGGATCAGATCAATGGCGTTATAAAGCTTTCCATTGATCTCTCTTTGATTCTTACTCACGATCTTAAGCGTCAGTTTTTTCTTCCCTTTTGCTGACTTGCGTCGTGCACCAGTTTTCTTCGTAGCCATCGTGATTCTCCTTTGCCCTGAGAGGGAATTCTTATTCGTTGCCGTGAAAAACTAACCCGGCAAGGAATTCGATAAAAAGCCGAAGTATTACCAATGAAGCGCGAGGTCGATAAATGCTTTAGCCCTTTGTGGTCGCGACTTATATAGCAGTCGCGATCAACTGTCAATCCTACTTATGCTCGCCCGCGCCACCCAGAGACGACTGGGTACTGCTCCCGTTTGTTCTCGTCTAACTACTAAGGCGCGAGCCGCAGCAAAACTCCCTCAGCTAGTTTTCTAATTCTGGTCGCGCGGCCAAGCTCGAGAGACACGTTTCGGCGCTCCGTAGATCGCGGTAGGACTGCCAGTTACCCAACAGCCCCCGCACAGATCCCGGCGTGCAGTTTTCCCGCACCGGGCTCTTCGTGAATACTCGCTTCCGCACGAAGGCTCAGCGACGCACGGTCACCAGGCAGGATTTTGGCCGCCCAATGATGTGTGGTCTGGCCAGTGCGAAGTGCTGTCTCAGAGCATAGTAGCCATCCCAAGTGTAACTCGGGCGCTGACTGCGCCGATTCAGCCACTTCAGATGCAGCCGCTGCAACAGATGATAGAACTCGTTCAAGCTGGCATAGTTGCCGTTCACTCCGTAGTAGTTGTAGTAACCACGGAGCTTCGCGTTCAACCGCCGAAACTGTTCCTTCATCCGCAGATGGCGATTCTTCTTACACCATTCGGCTACCCGTTTGATTGAGCCGCGAAACTTCTTCCGTGCGGTGCGCCGCTTCAGACGTGCTTGTCCTTTACGGTCGGTGCCCCAACGAAATTCGAAACCCAGAAAGTCAAAACTGGTCTCTCCACGACGGTAGCGACTAAACGGCATTACCCGTGTCTTCTCCGCCGCGAGTTCCAGTTCGAACTTCCGCAAACGCTCTTCCAACTCACTGTAGAAGCGTTGGGCATCTTCTTCCCGCGCGAAACCGCACACGAAGTCGTCTGCGTATCGGTGCAGGAATGCCCCGCCTTTACAACTGCGCTGGAACACTCTCTCGAACCACAAATCGAGCGCGTAGTGCAGGGGTACACATTCGCTAGTATCGGAGAGATGACGCCGCCCTGCGGCGTTCCGCCCTCCGGTCTTAGCACCTTACCGTCTGTGTCCAACACTCCGGCTTTCAACCACTTCTTAATCAAGCGCAGTATCGCCTGGTCATCTATCCGCTCCGCCAACATCCGCATCAACCATTCATGCGAGAGGTTGTCGAAGAAGCCTTTGATGTCCGCTTCCACCACGTGGTGATAGCCCCCGAACTGCAGCTTCACCGTTAGCTGGTCCACTGCTTCCAGGGCTCCCACTCGTGGTCGATACCCATAACTGCATGACAGAAAGTCCTGCTCATAGATTGCTTCCAGCAGACGCTTCACTGCCAACTGCAGCAACTTGTCTTCCGTGGCTGGTATCCCAAGCGGGCGCATTCGTCCCTCACCCTTCGGAATGTAATGCCGCCTGACCAACTTGGCCCGGTATCTCTTCCGCTTCAGTCGCTCCACCAGTTGGTGGATGTTCTCTTCGAGGTTGGCTTCGTATTCAGCCGCACTTACTCCGTCAACGCCTAAAGCCGCGTCTTTCCGTAGCAGCCGCCAACTGTCACGCAGCATCTCCTCGTTGAGTTCTCTGTAGAGGTTGCGAAACCGGTACCGCTTATCACTCTTTGCCTTCTTCGCTATCCCCAACAGGGAGGTTTGCACTGTCGTCTGTTCCTTCATGCTCAGTCAGTGTTTCCTTTGTTGGCTTCGTATCCACGCCAGCCCCTTCCCCCTGTAAACGGCTCTCCCGTTCGCTGAGTACTATGAGCTGGTCTGACTCCCAGATGACCCTCGGCTCGCCTTCTTTGGGTCGGCTTCACCTACCTGCCCGCGCAGGAACCAGCTGGGTCTCCCAAGTTATCTGGTGTTTCTCTTCACGCATGCCACGCTCTTTCCCGACCCCGGCAGACCCTCGGCAACCTCACCCTGACGGTTGCTTTGTTTTGGCTTCTGGAACGCCCACTCCATCGCCGCCTGCTTCTTTAACATTGACGAGGCTGTATCAAGCTTCAGGGACTGCGGTCTCCCTTACGGCCTGCGTGATTCCCTGTGTACGCTTCAACCGTTTCGTTCGGTCTTGACTGCTCCTCCTCACGGCTGCAACACTCGGTACGAGTGGTTGGTTAGACCTTGTTCGACTGGGACTTCCACCCAGTTAGAAACACCAAGCTTTCCTTGGCGCACGAGCGCGATGTTTATAGCACCCGGCGTCCCAAAACTAACCCAAGCTCCTTTAGGAGCGAAATATGCGGAAGGATATTCACACATTCCGCTCCTGCGGAGCTTGCCTGAGAATAGAGAGTCGCGGGTCTATCAACATCTCACCCCTGACGGGGTGAAGAGCGCTCATCTTCACGCTGTCAATAACCGCAATGGTATTTCTTTAGCATGTCCCGGTCGCGAGGGTTATAAACATTTGGTTCCTACGGAACCAAAGACCGCGCCTTTCTCGCTTGAAGCTCTCAAGCGCTTCACCGGCAGGAAAATTTAACGGCAACCCGGAAACGTTGGGCTGCCGTTTGATCCTAAAGGTAAAGATCAATTTGCTAATCACCGCCGCCGTACCCACCGCCATAGCCTGGTGGTAGTATGCAACCTACGCCCTCGCCGGGGACCGGGCCTATGTATCCCCCTGCCTTAGCCAATTTAGCGATTGCCGCAGCTTGGTCTATAGGAACGTGCGGAACGATCGTTTGCAGGACTTCCAGCATCAACTCATTGGCCGCATAGAGTCTTCCGTTGATCTTTCTTTGACCGTCAATCATAAAATCAAGAAGCGGCCTGGTACCTTCGGGCCAGGTTGATTGAGACGCCATCGCAATCTTTCCAGACGCAACCCCAACTCCTGCGCCGATAACGACAGCGGGAGCCTTTCCCAAAAACCTTCGACGTGATTTGTTCATGAGATTTTCCTTTCGGGAGTAGCATGAGAGTTTGCAAAAACGCCGTCAGGCTATTCCTGTTCGTTGAACCTGTCAATGAGATTAGTGGGAACAGTTCAGCGCTCCGTAGAGTGCTGGCGAGAGTCGCTAATGTGAAAAGCGAAGTGTCAGAACCGCGAGCGATAGCGACCGGAGGTACGACTCAGGTTTAATGAAACCACTCATTTGTGCTCGTTCTTTTCCCAGCTGCCTTAATGATCCGGTCGCTACCGCTCGCGGTTCTGACACTTGTCTTCCTCGCGATCTAGCGCGGTGAAGAGCGCGCCTTTCTCGCTTGCAGCGCTGTCAGAAATTTTTCATGAATGCCGCCAAAGCCGCCGTTGGACATGAAGGCGACCACGTCGCCCGATCGCAGCTCGGCGCTCAATCTCCGCACGATCTCGTCGACGTCGCTAATCGCAAAGGCGGGCTTGTTTTGGTTGGCAATGCCCTCGATCAGCCTCTTGGTGTCGAGCACGCGGCCTTTCTCGACAGCCTTTTCAGTATCAAACACGCCCGCGACGATCACGTAATCGGCCGGCGCGAAAGCATTCACATAGTCGTCCTGAAAAACCGCCAGGCGCGAAGACCAGGATCGCGGTTCGAAGACGGCCACCAGGCGCCGCCCCCGAAACTTCACGCGCAACGCGGAGAGGGTTTCGCGCACGGCGGTTGGGTGATGCGCAAAGTCATCGATCACGGTAATGCCGTTTACTTCGCCGCGAATTTCACAACGCCGGCTGACGCTCTTGAAGGTGACGAGGGCTTCGGCGATCGCTGTGCGCTCGATGCCCCAGGCATCAGCGGCCACGATCACGGCGAGAGAGTTCAGCACATTGAACGTTCCAATTAGCGGAGTCTCGAAGCTGGCCCATTCGCGACTGTCGTGGAAGACGCGAAAGCGCGTCATCACTCCAGAGTGATCAATGTCGCGCGCTTGCCAACGCGCCTCGCCGCTGGTGCCGAAGGTTTCCAGTTGCGTGAAAAGCTTCTCGCCCATCTCGCTCACGACTTCGCGCACGTGCGGGCTGTCCCAGCCGACAATCAGCCGCCCGTTGCCTGGCACAATATTCATGAAGCGCCGAAACGCCAGCTTGACCGCGTCGAGATCTTTGTAAATGTCCGCGTGATCGAATTCGATGTTGTTGACGATGGCCAGCTCGGGCAGGTAGTGCATGAACTTCGGCCCCTTGTCGAAATACGCAGTGTCATATTCGTCGCCTTCGATAATGAAGTAATCGCTCTTCGTTACCCGAAAGCCGGCGCCAAAGTTTTGCACGACTCCGCCAACCAAAAACGAAGGATCGAGTCCGCCTCGATCCATCACCCACGCCGCGAGACTGGTAGTCGTGGTTTTGCCGTGCGTGCCGGTAACCACCAGCGAGCGACGGCCGCGAATGAATTCTTCTTTGAGAACTTCCGGAAGCGAGCGGTAAGGAAGTTTGCGATCGAGCGCGCTTTCCATTTCCGGATTGCCGCGGGGAATCGCGTTGCCGACGATAACGCAATCCGGCGCAGGATTCAGATGCTCTGCCAGATAGCCCTGCTGCACCGAAATACCAAGCGAGGCAAGCATCGTGGACATCGGCGGATAGACATGCTCGTCCGACCCGGTGACATGATGCCCACGCGCTTGCAGCATCCCGGCCAGCGAAGCCATCGCAGTGCCGCAGATTCCGATCAGGTGATAGTGCATAGGCGATCTACAGCTCCACGCCTTTCACCGCGGCTATGCGAGGTAAGTTATCAAACATATCCTGCAGGAAGACTTCTAATCCTCCTCTTGGCACCCAGCCCAATTCGTTTCGCGCCCGGCCGGGATCGACTTGAATGACTGATGGATCTGCGGTCCGGAATAGGTGCGGATCAACAACAACCGCAGGTTTACCCGTCGAACCAAAGTAACCGCGCCATGAAGAGAAATCCTCACCTTGAAGATCCCATTCCAACTCGAAACCACCGATTCTAAACGCGCGGTTGACCAACTCCCAAACCGCGTGGTTCTTTCCCGTAGCCAATAGATAATCACGATAATTAGGCCCGACATCGGCCAGTGATTCTCCTGTTCGGTCAGCGCGAACTTGGATCTGGCGCAGAATCTTGCACATGCCTGCGACATAGTCCGGAGCAAATCCCCAATCGCGCTGAACCTTGAGATTTCCTAACGCGAGTGGCGACGAGTTGGCGATTTGTGCGGCCGAAAGTTCTTTCAGTCTCGCAACATGTGCGACGACTTTGTGAGAAAGGAACCAGATCGGACGGCGATGAGATTCGTGATTGGAAAGAATCCCGCACGCGATGCGTAGATTGTAGTCTTTACGATAAGAGCGACAGAGCAAGTGAGCCGCCGCCTTAGCGCTGGCATATGGGCTTTGAGGATTGAGGGCCGACTCTTCGTTGTATACAAGTGTATTGTCGGCTGAAACGCCGAACATTTCGGTTGAGGAAGCCTGGTACAAACGGGTGCGCGGACTCTGCAAGCGTACGCACTCCAATAACGCGGCCACAAACTCTGCGTTAGTGCGCCACGTGAGCAATGGCTCTGCGAAGGAAAGTGCCACGCTCGATTGCCCGGCCAGGTTGTAAACGTCTGTGGGCAGCTCCTGCGCGATCAAATCGAACAGGGGCTGCGGAGCCAGCAGGTCAAGGGAGTGGACTTGAAGACGGCGCCGCGTTCCGACGGTTTTGGCGAGCGGCGCCAGGGTCTCAGGCCGGCGCGCAAAGGCGTGAACGTTCCAGTCTTCATCCAGCAAGCGCGCAGTGAGGAAATAGCCGTCCTGCCCTGAGGCGCCAATCACAACCGCCGTCGATGCACTGAAATCTGAATGACTCACTTGGATCTCGATACCAATGGTTTTGTCTTTAGCCGGCGTCCACCAACCACGCATTGGCCGCTTGCCATTTAAACATACTCATGCTGGTTACGGCGGACCTTCAAGGCGAGACAAAGCATTAAAGCGTTTTCACCGGTCAAGATGTTTTAAGAAATAGTCGACCGTGCGTCCGAGACCTTCACGCAATGGAATTTTCGGTGACCAGCCGAGAAGTTGCTCGGCACGTGTCGTGTCGGGCTGGCGTTGTTGCGGATCGTCCTGCGGGAGTGGAAGGTACTCGATATGGATCGGAACATGGCAGGCTTGGGCGACCTCGTCAGCCAGCTCCCTGATCGTAAATTCACCCGAATTGCCCAGATTCACCGGATCGTAGACTTCGTCCACACTCATCAAACGGATAAGACCTTCGATCAGATCGTCCACGTAGCAGAACGAGCGCGTCTGTTCGCCCGTGCCGTAGATGGTGATCTTCTCTCCCTTCAGCGCTTGGACGATGAAGTTCGAAACAACGCGCCCGTCGTTCTCCAGCATTCTCGGTCCATAGGTGTTGAAGATACGCGCGATGCGAGTATCCACCTTATTCTGCCGATGGTAGTCCATCATCAAGGTTTCGGCTAAGCGCTTGCCTTCGTCATAACACGAGCGCACCCCCACCGAGTTCACGTTGCCCCAGTATTCCTCCGGCTGCGGGTGCACCTGCGGGTCGCCGTAAACCTCCGAGGTCGAGGCCTGCAGGATGCGCGCGCGGACGCGCTTGGCGAGACCCAGCATATTGATCATGCCCATGACGCTGGTCTTGACAGTCTTCACCGGGTTGTATTGGTAATGAATCGGTGAGGCCGGACAGGCTAGGTTATAGATTTGATCAACCTCAAGCAGGACGGGTTCGATCACGTCGTGACGCAAGAGTTCAAAACGTGGATTGTTCAGGAGGTGAGCAATATTCTCTCGCCGTCCCGTGAAGAAGTTATCGAGACAAATAACCTCGTTCTCTTCAGCCAGCAGACGCTCGCAGAGGTGCGAACCAAGGAAGCCGGCTCCTCCCGTCACCAGGATTCTTGGTTTACCAGGAGACACATTCGTCATTGGCGGTTCGTGATTTACGAAATCCATTTAGCGATGGCCGCGAACTTGGTGCGCTCCGGCCTGCGAGCGTTGCGGCACCAAAGATTCCGATAAGGTGAATGCATATTGCAGTGTTTGACAGCCAACGGTCAAGACGGCGGCTTGTTGGCCGGGTACCTGTCATACACTAGAGCGAGAGCGGAGGTTGCGCCCAAGGTGCACAGTAGGAGGAAAGCCACACGTGGGCCGTGCGTGTTGGTGTTGGGCTGAGCAGATGGTCGCTTGGGGGGTGCCCCGCCCTTGCAGGTGTGTTCTGTTCGAGGTTCGCACAAAACAACCCTCCCGCTCTGATGGCTCAGAGACGAGAGGGTGCAAGAAAATTGAAAAATTGAGCCCGGGCTCAGAATGCGGCGACCGAAACCAGGATCGCGGCGACGTTGTTCGACACGTTGCCCGCGCTCCGATTATTGCCAAAAGTGACTACCGTGCCGCCGGCCGAGGTAATCACGCCCTGGTTGTTGTTGGTCACCGTCAAGTTCGAGATGCGCGCCGTGGAAGCAAAACCTAACCCTCCCACTGACAGTCCGGCAAAACCATTGTTCGATGTCACCACAGTCTCGGCAAGAAGCTGCGCGGTCCCTGCGGTTGCTTCGACATTGATCCCACTTCCTCCATTCCCGGTAGTGGAACTGTCGCGCATCGTGACCTGGCTTCCGACACTAACCGACACGCCATTGTTCACATTACCTGAAAACGAGGACCGGTTGATGGTGACTAAGGACCTATTGCCTACCGTGCCCGAGTTGAGGACGGAGAGCCCATCGCCGACTCCAGCGAACCCATTGTTTCTGGAGATGGTATCGCGGATAAAAAGCCTGGCGCCATCGTTGGTGGGAGCAAAGAGGATGCCGGTCGGGGCACCGACTGGTCCGGTTCCATTGACGTTGCTAATCACGCAATTCTCTATGTGCAATTGCGCTATGGACTGGCCTCCGATAACTCCAATGCCAAAGGCAGCAGATCCCCGGCCGTTGACGCTCAACGCTCTGAGTACAACAACGTCAGTGGCCGCTGTGGCGCCGATACTAATCACAGAGCCAGCGTTCGTAGCACTCACACCGGCTAGCCCAGCTCCCGAGCCATCAATTGTAATGGATTTGATGATTGATATGGTAAAGCCGCCTGGGTTGTACTCAGCCGGATCGACGGCATCGATCTCGCCGCCCGCATTCGTTTTCGCCAGGGCCCCGTTAATGCTTCGACAGGCGCCGACACCACCGGCAGGCGCTGCCGGTGTAGTGCAATCCGCCGCGTCGCTACCAAAGCTGGCGATAAACGAGCGCGAGTTCTGCGCCTGCGCAATCAAGCTGCCTGCCAGGAGCACAACAAACACAATTGCTGCGTTGACTGCTAATCTGGATTTAGCCATTTGAGAGACTCCTTCTCTAAGTCCTAATGAGCGCGGGCTCAGAATGCGGCGACCGAAACCAGGATCGCGGCGACGTTGTTCGACACGTTGCCCGCGCTCCGATTATTGCCAAAAGTGACCACCGTGCCGCCGGCCGAGGTAATCACGCCCTGGTTGTTGTTGGTCACCGTCAAGTTCGAGATGCGCGCCGTGGAAGCAAAACCTAACCCTCCCACTGACAGTCCGGCAAAACTATTGTTAGATGTCACCACAGTCTCGGCAAGAAGTTGCGCGGTCCCTGCGCTTGCTTCGACATTGATCCCACTTCCTCCATTCCCGGTGGTGGAACTGTCGCGCAGCGTGACTTGGCTTCCCGCAGCAGCCTGCACGCCATTGTTCACATTACCTGAAAACGAGGACCGGCTGATGGCGACGAATAACGTGTTGGCTCCCCCCGAGTTCACGGCGAGCCCATCGCCGACTCCAGCGAACCCATTATTTCTGGAGACTGTGTCTCTGACAAAAAGCTGAGCACCGGAGTTGCTTGCTTGAAAAAGAATCCCCGCCTGCTTTGCTCCGGTGACCACACAGTTTTCTATATGCAACTTCCCGATACTTGCGCCGCTGACCTGAATGCCCGAACTTGTCACGCCGCGACCGTCAACACTGAGTCCCCGCAGCATGATTACATCCGTGGCCGTTGTCCCACTTGCGGCCAACACGGATGACCCCGCCGCGGTTGAGCTTACCGAGGCGGACCCTGCACCCGAACCATCGATCGTAATCGACTTGGTGATTAGGATGACAGCTGCTCCTGGGTTGTACTCGGCCGGGTCAACAGCATCGATCTCGCCGCCCGCATTGGTCTTCGCGAGCGCCCCGGAAATGCTTCGACAGGCGCCGACGCCACCTGCAGGCGCTGCCGGAGTAGTGCAATCCGCCGCGTCGCTACCAAAGCTGGCGATAAACGAGCGCGAGTTCTGCGCCTGCGCAATCAAGCTGCCTGCCAGGAGCACAACAAACACAATTGCTGCGTTGACTGCTAATCTGGATTTAGCCATTTGAGAGACTCCTTCTCTAAGTCCTAATGAGCGCGGGCTCAGAATGCGGCGACCGAAACCAGGATCGCGGCGACGTTGTTCGACACGTTGCCCGCGCTCCGATTATTGCCAAAAGTGACCACCGTGCCGCCGGCCGAGGTAATCACGCCCTGGTTGTTGTTGGTCACCGTCAAGTTCGAGATGCGCGCCGTGGAAGCAAAACCTAACCCTCCCACTGACAGTCCGGCAAAACTATTGTTAGATGTCACCACAGTCTCGGCAAGAAGTTGCGCGGTCCCTGCGCTTGCTTCGACATTGATCCCACTTCCTCCATTCCCGGTGGTGGAACTGTCGCGCAGCGTGACTTGGCTTCCCGCAGCAGCCTGCACGCCATTGTTCACATTACCTGAAAACGAGGACCGGCTGATGGCGACGAATAACGTGTTGGCTCCCCCCGAGTTCACGGCGAGCCCATCGCCGACTCCAGCGAACCCATTATTTCTGGAGACTGTGTCTCTGACAAAAAGCTGAGCACCGGAGTTGCTTGCTTGAAAAAGAATCCCCGCCTGCTTTGCTCCGGTGACCACACAGTTTTCTATATGCAACTTCCCGATACTTGCGCCGCTGACCTGAATGCCCGAACTTGTCACGCCGCGACCGTCAACACTGAGTCCCCGCAGCATGATTACATCCGTGGCCGTTGTCCCACTTGCGGCCAACACGGATGACCCCGCCGCGGTTGAGCTTACCGAGGCGGACCCTGCACCCGAACCATCGATCGTAATCGACTTGGTGATTAGGATGACAGCTGCTCCTGGGTTGTACTCGGCCGGGTCAACAGCATCGATCTCGCCGCCCGCATTGGTCTTCGCGAGCGCCCCGGAAATGCTTCGACAGGCGCCGACGCCACCTGCAGGCGCTGCCGGAGTAGTGCAATCCGCCGCGTCGCTACCAAAGCTGGCGATAAACGAGCGCGAGTTCTGCGCCTGCGCAATCAAGCTGCCTGCCAGGAGCACAACAAACACAGTCACTACGTTAATTGCAAATCTGATCTTGTTCATCGAGAAAAACTCCTCCCTTACGATTGGTTACTTAATCATTTTCTCTCGTAGTCAACCGTGGTTGACTAACGGTCGGTTTACATGACTAGACGCTAGCACCGCGATTCCGGGCAATCAACTTTTGGACAGATGCACCGGGGGACGTTATAATCCTTCCGACACTTGAACTTATGAACACGTCCTCCCAACAAGAGGCCATAGCCGATTTCGCGAAACTTAAGCGGGCTTCTATTTAAGCCTAATCCGACAAAAAGTCAACAGGTAAAACGGTAAATTGACAGAAAAGACATCGGTTGGGATTGAATCAGAAGGGAGAAGGAGATGAGCCACAAGCCATGGCTAGTTAGCGTTTTTCTCGTAATTCTTGCAGCCCCAAACGCGCCCGACAGTCGCGCGCAAATGCGGGGAGCGGGCCGCGAAACCTTGCAGGGCCTGACGGAAGTAGCCTTGCTACTTCGGACCACGCCGGAACGGATGGGCGAGCCCGACCAGCCCCGCTTGCCTGCCGACATTGAACAGAAATTACAAAAGGTTGGGGTCCGGGTGGTGAGGGGAGTGGGCAAGCCAATTCTATTCTTCCAGGTCAAGACGGCGAAGAATGATAAAGGATTCCTGGCTTATTCAGTCGAGCTTGAATTACTCCAGATTGCCACGCTAAAGCGCCCGCCGGACATGGTTACGTTTGCGTCCACCTGGAGCGAGGCCAGAACGGGCATCACCGATGCAGCCAACTCTCACGTCGTTAACGAAACGATGGACTCAATTCTGGACAACTTTATCGCCGACTATCTGGTGGCCAATCCAAAGCGAACTGGAGAGATAAAACGGTAAGGAAAGTCTTGGCCTCGTGGAGCAGGTCGCTAACTTGCAACCGTAGTTCGCCGCCACTGCTCACTACTCCCGTTAGAAGTTTCTGATTCTCATGAGTCAGACTTCTGAACGCGTAAGTTCTTCTAAGTCCTGATTCTCATAGTGCCAGAATTGCTGACCTGGCTGTGCGCCTTTACCGTTATAGTGCATGCGCCGGCCGCTAGAGTATCCGGCAATCTGAAGATCACCTGGGTAAAGTTGAAGTTAGGTACCGGCCGTACGTCTTCCGCCGTAATGTCGTAACTCTGGTTCTGGCTGTCGACCAGATTAACCACGACCGATTCGCCTTGCGCCAGTTGGAGGTTTGTCACAAAGATAATGACCCTCGTGTTTCGATCAGCTCCCTGGTTGAGTTGATTTGCCGCGTTTACAACTGGGAACGGATCTCTAAGAAATAGTTCAGAATCCAGCGCCGCTGCCTGATTGGGATCGGGGCCTGAGATGTCTAATAGCAATTGAAGTGGCGTTGGCGTTGGCGTCGGTGTTGGCGTCGGCGTTGGAGTCGGCGTTGGAGTCGGCGTTGGCGTTGGAGTTGGCGTCGGTGTCGGTGTCGGTGTCGGCGTCGGTGTTGATGTTGGCGTTGGCGTCGGTGTTGGTGTTGGCGTCGGTGTTGGCGTCGGTGTTGGCGTCGGAGTTGGCGTCGGTGTTGGAGTTGGAGTTGGCGTTGGAGTTGGCGTTGGCGTCGGCGTTGGCGTTGGCGTCGGAGTTGGCGTTGGTGTCGGCGTCGGGGTCGGGGTTGGCGTCGGCGTTGGGCGCGGCGT
>Ga0080064_1000192_pt1 | contig 180937 bp, 165 predicted proteins | sample Subgrocontami54m_FD_69260 | JGI IMG/M metagenome (GOLD analysis project Ga0080064, IMG submission 69260) | Subsurface groundwater microbial communities from S. Glens Falls, New York, USA - GMW46 contaminated, 5.4 m (SPADES assembly) (version 2) ...
ACGGGGATTTCGCATGTTTGGAGTTCATACATGCGAAATAACCCAGAACACGCCTCACCGCCAGAGGGGAAACCAGCCCTTGCCACGTCGAATCTCAACTGAATTTCTTTACCCTTCCCCAGTTTGTGACCCGCAATGGACGGTTAATCTTCTTCAATGCGGTCCTTCATCGAAGGCGGCCCGCCGGCAGTATAGTAAACGTCCACCACTTTAGGGACAGAAGCTGCCAGCTATTCGACGGTGCGCAACTGCTTTGTCCGAACCCCATTATGTCCGTGACGCAACAGAGCTTCCTCAGCCTCGGCCCAGACGGCTTCCATCGCATCGCCTACACGGAGTGGGGCGATGCGCGCAATCCGCACGTCGTGCTCTGCGTGCACGGCCTGTCGCGGAACAGCCGCGACTTCGACCGTCTCGCCGCCGCACTGGAACCGGACCACCGCGTGATCTGCATGGACGTCGTCGGTCGCGGGGACAGCGACTGGCTCGCCGACAAGTCGGGGTACAGTTTTTCCACCTATCTTAGCGATGCGGCGTCCTTGATAGCGCGCGTCACCACGCCGATCGCTGGCGGCCTACTGGAGAGCTTGCACGCCAGCCTGGGCGGGAACCGTCCAATGGCCAAGCTCGACTGGATCGGCACTTCGATGGGTGGGCTGATCGGCATGCTGCTCGCCGCCAAGTCCGGATCGCCGATCCGCCGCCTGGTGATGAACGATGTCGGCCCTTTCGTGCCGTGGGACGCGCTGATCCGCCTCAAAGGCCACGTCGGCGGCGAATCGCGCTTCACTAGCTACGACGAAGTCGAAAGCTACGTACGGCGGGCATGCAGTAGCTTCGGCCTACTCGACGACGAGTTCTGGCAGCACCTCGCCCGCCACGCAGCAGTACGCGAAGATGATGGCAGTTATCGCCTGCGCTACGACCCGGCGATCAGCCGCGGCTTGCCGGTGCATCTCGATCCCGAGTTGCCGATCGGCCCGGAGTTTCTGCGCGGTATCGACCTCTGGGCCATCTGGGACGCCGTGCATTGCCCGGTGCTGGTGCTGCGTGGCGCGGAATCCGAAGTACTACCGCCGGGAACCGTCGAGGAAATGCAACGGCGCAAGGCAAATCTGAAAGTCGTCGAGTTCAACGCGGTCGGCCATGCGCCGGCGCTGGCTTCACGCGACCAGATCGAAGTCGTGCGCGAGTTTCTTAATGCACCTGACGCCGGCTGACCGTTATAGGCCGAACCGTGCGCGGCCGACTACGATGACAAGAGGAGCCAATACGTAACGAATGTCGCAAAGATGCAATCGCGATAGATTGCATTGTTGCCGACTAATCGTTGGACGTCGCAGCGTCGATGGGTAACAGGGTTCTCACCTCTCTCGAAAATCCTTATGGCGACTATTGCGTCGATGTTTTTGCTCGCGTGGACGGCACATTCGGGTTTGAGGAATACCGCAGAGATCCGGAAGACGGTGGAGACTGGTACTCTCTATGCCGATATTCCCGTCTAGTCTTCCATTCCGAAGAGGATGCGCTTGCCCAAGCGAAAGCGTGCGTTGCGTGGCTGAAAGCGAACGGAACCTGAAAAGTGAAAGTCACTCGACGTCTAGCGGAGGCCAACGTGTCGATAACCCTGCGAAGTGCCAGGCCTTCCCCAATCTCCCAGTATCTGTCAAGAATGTTCCGGTCCTTTGCGAACGGATCACGAGCGCGAGAGGGTGGCACAAGCGCGACGTATTAGCGGCCCGCAGGCCTTGTTGCTCGCGCTAAAGTCGAGCTAGCCCTTGGATGAGATGCAACTTGCAAGCCCACGGCTGTGGCGTAAAATGAATTTCCACGGATTTACGCCTATGGAATGAGTGAGTACCCGCCCGCAGGAGCCGCCGACGCAGCGGGCTGCCTCCCCCGGAATGCAGATACCCTGGTCATTGGCCCGCACTTCGGTGTGGACCGGCCCATCGGTAAGTTTGCGAACCCGAGTAAGTCGGAAAGGTATGAAAGCCACGAATCCAAACCTGACCCCCGAGGATTTCGAATGGCTGCGCAAACTGAAGGCAGCTGCTGATGCGAAACGGCGTCCGTCACCAGTTCCCGTGGAAATCGCGGGCAAGCTTCGCACGTTCGGCTTCGCAATGCGAAATGGTATCGACGGTTTTGCAATTACAGATCAAGGACGCGGAGCGTTGTTGGAACAAGACATGCGGGACGCTGAAGACCGCTGAATCATTCCCCAATCATTTTGGAGCCTGAACGAGCGCAACCCGGCAGGTGGGCAATGGACCTGTTTCGTAACCTGTTTTCCGTAATAACGCCTGTGCTCCGGCGTCATTTCAGCGAGATCCTTGTAGCCGGGCGTGATGCTCACAGGCAGGCGAATGCAGAGGATAATGATCTGGCGGTCGAAGTGCCGGCACTTGAACGATGCATATACACTGTTTGAGCATGTCGTGATTGGCGCTAAGGCGAAGCTGATTGCTCGGCGCACCCTATGCGCCTGATTTGCTTGCACCACTTCCATACGGAGAATCGCCCATGAAAAGTGCGGCTCAAATTCTTAAGTCAAAACCCGAGCAGACCGTCCATAGCGTCACCCCTTCGACGACGGTGTTCGAAGCAGTTAAGTTGATGGCTGAGAAGAACATCGGTGCGCTCATGGTGACGGAGAACGTGAAGATTGTCGGCATCATCACCGAACGTGACTATGCGCGGAAAATCGTCCTCATGGCCCGTTCATCGAAAGATACGCTGGTCCGCGACATCATGACGTCCCCGGTCATGTTTGTGCGCCCGAACCAGACCAACGAGGAATGCATGGCGCTGATGACAGACAACCGCGTGCGCCACTTGCCCGTCATGGATAACGACAAGCTGCTCGGCCTTATCTCAATCGGTGACCTCGTGAAAGACGTTATTTCCGAGCAGAAATTCATCATCCAGCAGCTCGAGCACTACATTGCGGGTGACCGCGGCTAGGTGCCGACACCTCTTAGCCGGGGTCTGGTGCAACAACTGCAACGACATCAAGCGCGAGGTCTTGCGGATTCAGCGTCATGTCCTCACGGCGGCGGGCGCTTGCGTCGCCGGATACTCGGGGCGGATATCGAAGTGAAGCCGGCGATGGGCGATGCGCAGCGCGTTTTCAGCCTCCGCCGGGCTCGACGCACGGGCGAAGATGAATCCCAGGTAGCTCGCCCCGTCGGGAGGCGGCGCAATGATCTGGCCGGGCTCCGCCGTAATGCTCACCCCGGTGACCTCAGGCACCGACTGCGCGGCGGCCAAGCCTTCGAGCCCGCGGTAAACGCCGCGCCGAGGAATGGGGATCATCATGACTCCTGCGGCACCGCGCGCATTCGAAATCGGGAGCGGTTCGCCCACCACGCGGCGCAGGATCAGTTCCTCCAGAGTCATGCCCAGCGAATGCGTGAGCACCCGACCGCATAGGCCGCCGATAGATCGGGGCGCCAGCTCCAGCAGCCAGATGCCCTTGTCATTGACCCGCAATTCGGCGTGAATCGAACCATCGGTAAGCCCGGCAGCGCGGCAGACCCGAGCCACTTCGAAACGAATGCGGCTCTGAATTTCTGCCGGCAGTCGTGAGGGCGTAATGTAAAGCGTTTCCTCGAAGTAGGGTCCGTCCAGCGGATCGGGCTTGTCGAACAGCGCGAGCGCCATCAACTCGCCTTTGTCCAGCGCACCTTCAAACGCGTATTCGCGTCCAGGTATGAAGCCCTCGATGACCAGGCCCAGTTCTTCTGCGTCGCGATCGGCCCGAGACTGGATTGCCCGCACCCAGTGCACCGCCTGCACCAGCCCTTCAGAATCATCGGCACGGATCACGCCACGGCTCGCCGACAACCGCCGCGCCTTCACCACCACGGGAAACGTCAACTCGGGGACAAGTTTCCGGGGGTCTTCGCCGCTCGGCAGGTGATGGAATTCCGGACAAGGGAATTCGCGTTCCCGGAGCAGCCTGCGGAACGCCAGCTTGTCGCGTACGCGGCGCACCGCGTGGGCGGAATTCCCCGGCAGGCGCAGACGCTCCGCCAGCAGCGCCGCAAGCTCGACTCCCGGATCGTCCACCGCCAGCACCGCGTCCACGCTGGCGTCGAGTTCCCGCACAACGATGTCCGCCGCCTGCTCGGGCCGGTCGAAATGCAGCGCCATGATGGGAGCGAGGCCCCAGGATGGGGCCAGTTGGTGGCAGTAGTCGGCCGCGGCCACGATCTCCACGCCCAGCTTTTTCGCCGCGGCAAGAAAATCGTTGTTGCGGTAGCCAGTAGTGGGCAGAAGCAGCAGGACGCGCTTCATCGATCGGCTGGTTCAAAAAGACTGAAGCTGCAGGTCGGTGGGCTCGGCGCAGCAGTACCACGGTTCCGACAGACGCGGCACCGGGGAGCCCAGGTTTCGCGCGAGTTCCGGCGCGGGGCGCCCTGCGGCCTCGTGAGCCATGCGCCAGATGCCGGTGAACACGTCGCGGCGCGCAATACCTTCCCGTTCAGATCGCGCTACCCACGCGGTGATTTCCTGCTGCATGCGATCGACACGCGGATCGGCATGGTTCCAGGGATAGCCCAGCAGCGCGGGATCGAAGGCATTGAGCTTTTCCTTGAACCCGGGGAGCTTCAGGAGATACGAGCCTTCCGGAACGAGCAGCCGGATGGCGAGCTGCACCGGGGGCACGCTCTCCACGAGGTACAGTTCCAGCAGCCGCTGCAACAGCGCGATGTAGCCTCCCAGCGTCGTCCAGGGTGTGAACGCCACAAAGGTCGGGGCGAGCGCAATGCCTGCGTCGCGGGTGAGCGCCACCGCGCGGTCAAAGTCCCGTCCGCGGTGGTTCTTTTCGAAAAAGCGAAGAATGTCGTCGTCCACCGATTCCACCGCGGAGGTGATGAACAGGCACCCGCAGCGGCGCAACTCGGGTAGCAGCAGCGCATGATCGATGATGTGCTGCACTTTGATCGTGACATCGAATGTGACATCGGGGAACGCGTCGTGCAATGCGTGCACGAGCCTGATGCCGTGGGTAGGACCGTTGAAGAAGTCCGGGTCGCCGAAGGAAATATGCGTGGCGCCATCCCTCACTTGCTGCCGGATGTCCTGCATCACGATGTCTGCCGGAACGATGCGAAACTTCCCTTGGTACACCGGGACCACCGGGCAATGCCGGCACAGATGCTTGCAACCCCGGCTGCCCTGCGCAAACCCGGCGACGCGCGTCGATCCGTCCGGCAGCACTAAGTGCGCGTAGCTGGAGAGCTTCGGCAGGCCGCTGCGATCCGGTATCTCGAAACGAATCTTCTCCAGGCTGATCACCGGCTCGCGCTGCGCTGTTGCCGCGGCGGGTTCGCGCAGGCGCCGGACGAGGGACAGCAGCGCCGGCTCGACCTCCCCGCCCAGCACCGTGCCGACACCCAGCCCCCGCAGCAGCGCTTCGTTCATCGGCGCGTATAGACCGTACACGCAGATATGCGCCTTCGGCGCAAGCTGCCTGATGCGCGGAAGCGCCTGCACCGCGATCCGGGTGGCGGTGTGCATGCCGACGTAAAGTGCGACCAGATCCGCATCCTCGAGAGTTTCCGGATCAAGCTTCTGCAGCGAAAGATCGAGGCAACTCACCGCGAAGCCCCCGTGAATCAGCCACGCGGCAGGCTGCGCCAATGCAAACGGCTGCCGCCCCAGATCATAGGGATTGATGAGGACAACCTTGAAAGGGCGGGTCGCTCCGGGCGCGGAAAATGGCACAACTTGAGATGACGCGGTCAAGCTATTTTGATTTTGGCCGCTGCTCGAAAGGCGCGGGGCCCGGCTCACGGCTCGCCCCGGCCTGTTGCAGGCGCTTAAGATAGTGCTGCCACCTCTCCTCCTGGTGCAGGCCGTAGTCGTACAGCAGGTCCCAGTTGTAGAGCCCGGTGTCGTGGCCGTCGGAGAAGGTGAGCTGAATAGCGTAGCTGCCCACCGGCTCGATACGGGTGATCTCCACGTTTTTCTTTCCCGCCTGCAGCACTTCCTGCCCCGGGCCGTGGCCGCGCACTTCGGCGGAAGGCGAATAGACGCGCAGGAACTCGCAAGGCAGCTGGAAGGTCTTGCCGTCGGCGAAGGAAATTTCCAGCACCCGCGACTTTTGGTGCAGTTTGATTTCGGATGGCTGTGGCGTATTCGCGTTCATGCGGCCTTTCGGTGGCGTGTTCCTGCGGCACCACGGTCTACTTCTGTGACGGCGGGGTATAGCCGGCGGCAACGTCGGCGCCGCCGCCGAAAAAATATTTCTCCATCTGCTGCGCGAGGTAGTCGCGCGCCTTCTTGTCTGAGAGGTTGAGCCGGTTCTCGTTCACCAGCATCTTCTGGTGTTCGAGCCATTGCTTCCACGCTTCCTTCGACACGTTTTCGAAGATGCGCTTGCCGAGCTCGCCAGGATAGGGCGGGAAATCGAGCGCCTCGGCTTCGCGCCCAAGCTTGATGCACTTGACCATGCGAGCCATGAACGAACTCCACAGGACGGCTGTTGCAGTCATGACCACCCGTTGGTCGAGTGTAGCATGCGTCAATGGAAGCGGAGTGGACGGGTTCGGTTGATTTCCAGGTAAAGACACAAGCACCCGTGTGGTTATTCGCCTCTGTACGTGTCGACGTGAACGATTTGTCGCCGTGCCCTCAATGACCGAGCCCATAGGGCGGCAAGGTGGTCAGCCGAGGGTCCTCGACATGGCCTCCGGTCGTGAAGTGATAGAGGGACTGAAATGTCGCGTCGCTGAATCCAAGCAACTGATGGACCGGGTCATCGAAGAAGCAGCCGATTCCCGTTGCACGGACGCCGCTCGCTTCCGCCTCCAGATAAAGCACTTGGCCGATCACCCCGGTCTCCCAGAAGAGCCTGCGGTAAAACCAGGGTCCGTACCGGCGCAGGCTAGGTTCGAATTCCGCGATCATTCCCAAGGAAAACGCGCTGTCGCCGGCGATTTCCTGGCGGCAACTGACCTGGGCAGCCAATTGCCGTGCATCGCCTTGTTCAAGCAGGAACAAAGGCAACTTCTCAGGACAGCGAGGCGGCAAGGTCCAGGCGAATTGCCGGTGCGTCGCCCGTCTGAGCGAGTCCACCTTCGCCGGATCACGAACCAGCATATAAAGACCCGGAGCAATGCCATTCACCCGATGGACGAACAAGACGAGGTGAATCGCCGGCTCCCAGGGCAGGACGTCCCAAGGCATCGGACGTCGGCATGGTTCACGATCAACCCGTGGCATGACGCGGGCCAGCATCGTAAAGAAGGTGCCGGTTGAAATCGAGGTCTTGCCGTCGAACGCAAGCGCGCTTCGGCGCTGGCGGATCACCTGTCCGGCCCTTGGCCGTCCGGGGTAGATGCCCGGCGCATCGGTGCCCGGGTTGGTCAGGGTCTCCGCTGAAGAGCCGCCTTGATTCAGTTCGACCAGCCTCTGTTCAGTACTCGATTTCCACGATGCGGCTTCCACCTGGTCGAGAATCTGCCACTTTACCGGATCGTCGCGACTCAGCCGGTTGGCCTTGCCGTGCCAGATTCGCCGTGCCGAGTCGCGAACAGCATCCGTCGAAAGAAACAGGGGCAACGAGATCGTCTTGGCGGTAGAACGACCGGCTTGTTGGTCAGCAGGCCATACGATGGCGAGGCAATCTGGATGCTCCTGCTCCGCTCCTTCGAAATCCTCGGGTCGATCTGCGCCCAGCACGGCGGCCAGCGTGTCGTCCGCCAGGCCGTCCAGCAGCAGCGCACGCCAGCCCAGGGTCTGCGCCGCGATCCGAACGCTGCCGATCGCGTGCCCCACGTCGTGCTGGCAGTAGCGAAAGGCTCGCTCTCCGTACTTCCAGGTCTCCCGCCAGTTCACCGAGGTAAAGCCGACAAAGAAGGCGTTGGGGGGGAACCCGTGCAGGAGTGAGTCGAGACTTTCCGCCGGCACCTCTGCCCGCAGCTCCAACGCATGCTCCATGGCCGCGTAGTGATAAAGACCTGGGGCTGGCAAAAGGCCCGGGACTTTGCCAATGAGTAAATAGCCTTCCGTGGGATGCAGGTTGCCGCTCGAGGGGTTGGTTCGAAGCGCCCAGCGCATTTCGCCGGCCTGCTTCCAAGCGGAAATCGCCAGCGAAAGTTCGAGAAAACGCGAAAGGGTGCGGAGTGTGACCGGAGCGCTCGCGATCGCGCCAGGGCTATACATGTCGTCATAGAAAGGCGAGAGCGGCGCGTCCTCAGGCCCCAGGACCGGTAAGCGAATGAGCGGAGATCCCTCGTATCGCCGAAACGGATCCGGCTGATTCGCCCAGTCCATATAGCCGAGTGAGCGCGCGGAGCGTGAAAAATGGTGCTTCGTCTCCCGGTGGTAGCGCATGACGACTTCCAGGGGATCGAGTGCGTCCGCAGCATTAGCAGAGTCTTTCTTCGTCATTCATCGCCCCACATCGGCTTGCTAAGCGCTGCCGTGAACGCGGAAAACATCAAGTTGAAGCTCACGCTCACCCGGCTCTCGCCGCTGGCGTTGGCATCGACCGAGTGATGCAAATATGAAGGGAAGACAAGTAGCGTGCCGTTTTCAACTCGCGCCACGACCTGATCGGTGTTGGCGGCAGTGAGCTCCGTGACCGGTGGCCTGATGACGCCCGTCTGGCTGCGCGGGTCGTGGAAATTGATCGTGTCCGCGCCGGGCCAGGTGCGCACGTAGTACACGGCGCTCAGGTAATTGTTGGGGTGACTGTGCGCCCGGTGCGCGGCGCCCGGTGCATACAGGTTCGCCCAGCAGCCGGTGATTTGGATTTCTTGTTCGCCAATTTTCAGGAACTGCAGCACGCTCGCCGCCGCGCGGCTGACGCAGTCGCAAAGCTCGTGCAGCTCCTCACGCGCGTGCAGGTCATTGCCCGACTGCCAGGCTTCGCCCGGCTTCAGTTCGGGCAGCCCCTGCCGCAGCGAGTGCAGCAGTCCGAGCGCTCTCGCGTCGATTCGTTTGTGCACCCCGGCTCCAAGCTTGATCTTCCAGACCAGAGTGGGAAAAAGCGAAAGGACGTCCGAGCTCTCAATCCACGAATGCTTGCCCGATATCGCCATGGCGCCCCGCGCGCGAGTGTGAACTGCCCAGTATACTCATGGAAGGAAATTCAATGGCGCGTTCCGGAATATCACATGGCCGTCAGACCCTGTCCGGCCGCACCGGTCACGCACGCCTGACTCATTCCTGGCCTGGGCGAAGTCGCTGCACCAGCCCATTTCCGTGCTGAGCGCTTGTCGCTGAAGTTAGTATTGCTCTGCGCCGGACTATTGCCTAAACTCGACCAAGGGCGCGGCAGACCTTTCCCGGCGATACGGCGATCCAGCTAGCCGCCCGGCGCGGCGGGCGCGCCTCGCTACACAGAATGAATGAACAAGGAAGCATTCATGAGCACCGTCGCCAGTTTTGACATCCGCTATACACGGTTCCTCGATCCCCAGGGCGCAACGACCCAGCCGCTGCCGCAATTCGCACGCGATCCGATGGTGCTCGTGGCGCTATACCGCGCGATGGTGCTCACGCGCCTGTTCGACACCAAGGCGATCGTGCTGCAGCGCACCGGCAAGCTCGGCACCTTCGCCTCGTCATTAGGGCAGGAGGCGGTGGGCGTCGGCGTGGCCAGTGCGATGCGCGGTGAAGACGTTTTGCTGCCGTCCTACCGCGACCACGGGGCGCAACTGCTGCGCGGCGTCAGTATGGTCGAGAGCCTGCTCTACTGGAGCGGCGACGAGCGCGGCAGCGATTTCGCTGTGCCGCGGCACGACTTTCCGAACTGCGTACCGATCGCCAATCAGGCGTGCCATGCCGCAGGTGCGGCTTACGCGATGAAGATGCGGCACGAGCCGCGCGTCGCCGTATGCATACTCGGCGATGGCGCAAGCTCAAAGGGCGATTTCTATGAGGCGCTCAACATCGCCGGCGTCTGGACGCTGCCGCTGGCGGTGGTGATCAACAATAATCAGTGGGCGATCTCGGTACCACGCAGCATGCAGACCGGCGCGCAGACGCTGGCGCAAAAGGCGATTGCAGCCGGGATCGAGGGACTACAGGTGGATGGCAACGACGTCGTCGCCGTGCGCCAGATCACACAGGAAGCGCTGGACAAAGCGCGCGGTGGAGGCGGCGCCACGCTGATCGAAGCTCTCACTTATCGCCTCGGCGACCATACCACCGCCGACGATGCCACGCGTTACCGCGATGCCGAGGTCGTGGCGAAGCAGTGGGCGCTGGAGCCCATCCTGCGCCTGCGCAATTACCTGGTGCTTCAGGGTGCCTGGGACAAAAACTGCGAAGACGACCTAAACAGGGAGTGCGTCGAGCTCGTCAACCAGGCGGTCGAAGCCTATCTCGCGACAGCCATGCCGCTGCCGCAGGCAATGTTCGATCATCTCTATGCAACACTGCCGGCCGCGCTTTCCGAACAACGCACCGCCGCCTTGTACTTCGACGCGGCCGCCCGGGACTCGCATGGCTGAAGTCAATCTGGTGGAAGCGGTTAATCTCGGCTTGGCATACGAACTGGAGCACGACCCGAGCGTCGTGCTGCTGGGAGAGGACATCGGCATCAACGGCGGCGTGTTTCGCGCCACCGCCGGCTTACAGGCGCGTTTCGGCGCCGAACGCGTGCGCGACACGCCGCTCGCGGAAACTGCCATCGCCGGCATCGCGGTCGGCATGGCTGCGATGGGGCTGAAACCGGTGGCGGAAATCCAGTTCACCGGCTTCATCTACCCTGCGCTGGACCACATCATTAACCATGCCTCTCGCCTGCGCCATCGCACGCGCGGCCGCCTGTCCTGCCCGATGGTGCTGCGCTCGCCCTACGGCGCCGGCATTCACGCGCCGGAGCACCACTCGGAGAGCCCGGAGGCGCTGTTCGCGCACGTGCCGGGCCTGCGGGTGGTGGTTCCCTCTTCGCCGGCGCGAGCGTACGGCCTGCTGCTCGCGGCGATCCGTGACCCCGATCCGGTGATCTTCCTCGAACCGACACGCATGTATCGGCTGTTCCGCCAGGAGCTCGCCGACAGCGGCGAAGCGCTGCCGCTCGATGTGTGCTTCACATTGCGTCAAGGCAGCGACATCACGCTGGTGAGCTGGGGCGCCATGCTGCACGAAACCCTGGCTGCAGCGGACGCCTTGGGGCAGCAGGGCATCACGGCCGAGGTGATCGATGTCGCCACCCTCAAACCGCTCGACATCGGCACGATACTCGAATCGGTGGCGAAAACCGGGCGCTGCGTGATCGTACACGAGGCCGCGCGCAGCGGCGGCTTCGGCGCGGAAATCGCGGCGAACCTCGCCGAACACGGCCTGCTCTCCCTGCTCGCGCCGGTGCAGCGCGTCACCGGCTACGACGTGGTGGTGCCGCTGGCCAAACTCGAGTATCAGTTTCTGCCGAGTGTCGAACGAATCCTGCATGCGGTGCGCAACACCCTGGAGTTCACATGAAAGTCTTCAAACTGCCGGACCTGGGCGAAGGGCTGCAGGAGGCCGAGATCGTCAAATGGCATGTCGCCGTCGGCGACGAGGTACAGGCGGACCAGCCGCTCGTGTCGGTGGAGACCGCCAAGGCCATCGTGGACATCCCGGCGCCGTATTCCGGACGCATCGCGAAGCTGTTCGGCACGCGCGGCGACATCGTGCATCTGGGCGCTCCGTTGGTCGGCTACGACGGCGCCGGCGATGAGGATAGCGGCACGGTAGTCGGTGAGGTGCGGGTCGGACACCAAGTGATGGTGGATGAAGCAGCCGGCCTCGCGCACGGCGCGGCCGGCATCAAAGCGACGCCCGCAGTGCGGGCGCTGGCGCGCCGCCTCGCGCTCGATCTGGCCATGGTCACGCCCTCGGGCCCTGATGGCTTGATCACTGCTGCCGACGTGCAGCGCGTGGCGAAGATTCTGGCGGAGGCGGGGCCGCAGGAAATACTGCGCGGTGTGCGCCGGGCGATGGCGCATAACATGACGCTCGCCCGCAGTGAGATCGCCCCCGCCACGATCATGGATGATGCTGACATCCATGCCTGGGGTCCGGACAGCGATATCACCATCCGGCTGGTGCGCGCGATGGTTGCCGGCTGCCGCGCCGAGCCTGCGCTCAATGCCTGGTATGACGGGCACGCGATTGGGCGGCGGGTGTTAAAGAAGATCGACATCGGCATCGCCGTGGATACACCGGACGGGCTGTTTGTTCCGGTTCTGCGCGACGTGAGCCAGCGCGACGCCGCGGACCTGCGGCGCGGCCTGGATGCGATGCGCGCCGACGTCAAGGCGCGCAAGATTCCGCCGGAAGAGCTGCGCGGCAACACCATCACGCTGTCGAATTTCGGCATGATCGCGGGCAAGTACGCGGCGCCGGTGGTGATGCCGCCGACCGTGGCGATCCTCGGCGCCGGGCGCATTTTCGATCAGGTGCTCGCTATCGGGGGTGTCCCGGCCGTCCATCGCGTAATGCCGCTCTCCCTCACGTTCGACCATCGCGCGGTGACCGGGGGCGAAGCCGGGCGTTTTCTTGCTGCGGTGATCGCCGACCTGGAAGCCGCGACTTAGAGCGCTTAACACAATGAAACGCGTGTGCGACTATGGCGTTCGGGACGCGGCGCAAGGTGCGGCTTCGCCAAGCATGGGATCAAGCTGACCCGCGATGATGGCCGGCGTCGCCCGCGCAGCAGTTTGCCAATGAGGTTTCCGCCGCGCCGGTGCGTCGTTCCGTTCAATCTCCTCGAATGATGAGATCCCGGTAGGCATGCCAGGTCCCATGACCCAATAGCGGCAGAACGATGACCAGGCCGAACAGGAACGAAGCGAACCCGATTGCGGTAAGCGCCGCGATCAAGGTTGCCCATACAGCCATGGCTGCGGGATTCGTGCCGACGGCCTTGACGCTGGTCAGAATCGCCGTGTTCGTGTCTACCGCGCGATCGAAAATCAGCGGCGCCGAGACCGCCGACAGCACGAAGGCGAGCAGCGCGAAGATTGCGCCGGTAGCCAGATAAGTGACGAAGAACCCAGGGTAACTCCAATCGACAATGGTGCGGTGGAAATTGTCGCGAACCGACGGCGGGATACCGCCAAAAGCTTGTTCGAACAGCAATCCCGATAATAGCACCCACAGGATCGCCAGGATCGCCAACACCAATCCCAGGCGCGCCAGACGTTTTCCGTTTTTCAACGCGCCGTCAAGCGACGCGTCAAAGGTCGCCGGCTGCCCGACGGCTCGGAGTCGCGACAGTTCATAGAATACGGCACCGAATATCGGTCCCACCAACAGATAGCCGGAGACGGCCGCTGCCAGGAGATCTATCTGCGCGCTAAGAAACAACAACATCAGCCATCCCGCGGCAGCCAGAAGCAATCCGTGGGCGATGCTGGGTCCGGGGTTGTGGCGCAGATCCTCCCAGCCCAGCTTGAGCCAGGTAAACGGTCGCAGAGGCGCGATATGTGCCACTCGTGGCAATGCCGGCATTTGATAAAACACATGAATGGGATTGTCCATGGTTTTCTCCTCTTCGTAGTCGCCTTAGGGCGTTCGCGCCGCTCCGAGAATTCGATACCTCGCCTAGCGCTGGTCCGAAATCGCTCGCAAGGAAATCTACGGCACGCCAGATGTTTCAAGACTACTCCAAAAGGCTCGCTCAAGTTGGCCACGTCGTCGGGCAAGACAATTGAGCGAGCAACGATCCACCCCAGCCGCCGACCGTAGCCGTATACCAGCCATGGATTGCCGTTTTGCAACCGAATACAAATGACCGGAATCGACCAAAGGCGACAACCACCGATGCCAACAGTTTTTAGGTCGAGCCGCAGGCGCGCGAATGGCCGATGGGCTGCGCGACAGCGTCGCCGAATCTGTCGCCACGCAAACGCCGCAGGGCTCCCAGATCACTGCAATCGCAGGACCGGTGCCCACAAAGTGGATACTGTTACACCACCAACACCTTTACATCAGGGTAGCCCATCAACTTCAGGATGAAGTAGTTGGCTGCGGCCTCGCCCGGATCGTCGGCGAAGCAAATGATCTCGGCGTATCGCGGGAGGCCGGCCTTGACGAGGATGCTCCAGATGTCTTTCGCGGCTTTCGGCGTTCCGTCGGAATTCAGCAGATCGGTGTAGGGTAGGTGAATAACTTTGCCGTCCTGCCCTTTGGCCGGCACCGTTTTGCCCGACGCAAGGTAGACCTTCGGATACGACCCCTGGGTGCTCTGCGGGTCGCCGGTCACGATGCCCGGACGAGCATTGGCCGGATAAGTCGTAACAGGGATGGCAAGGTCCTGCGGCGATTTCCCGGGGCCCACCGTGGTGGCCTCCTTGGCGAGCGGAAAGCCACCGAGTCCCCAATCGTCCACGGAGTCCATCAGAACGGCGAGTTTTTTCTGTCCCAGCTTCTCCAGCAGAAGGAAGGCCAGGGCCGAGCTTGCGTTTAACCCGCCTTCGGAAACGATCACCGCTTCGTGGGCCGCATCGACGCCGGCTGCGCCCAGCACTTCGGCCAGTTTCCCGGGTGTGGCGAGGTGGCGCTTGAACACGTCCGCGGGGATGTTGACGGCATACGGCACATGTCCCTGTTTGTACGACTCTGCCGAGCGCACATCCACGACACTCAGTTTTGCCACGCCGAAGCTGCGCAACATCGGGTGGCCCCACGAGGCAAGCCAGTTCTTCTCGCGCAGCATGTTCGGCGCGTCGTAGGTCCAGTAAGGCAGGCCTCGTTCGTCGCGCAGCCACTCCAACTGGGACTCCTTGTAGAGTTTGACCTTGGGGTAGTTCAGCATGAACTTCATGGTGAAGAACGGCACGCTGGCGGCGATGCCGCCGCCGCAATGGGTATGAACCCGCTGTTCGGGCTTGACCCCCAGGTAGGCCAGCATCTGCCGGATCTCCTCGACGGATTTGAAGGTCTTATCCGTATTGTAGAAATCCGCACTGGGCGTCATGATGGCATTGGGGACATGGCCGGCCCGGTCGAAAAACTTGGCGCCACCAAAATGGTAGCTGGGCTCAAGCGCCTCGACGAGCGCGTTGTTCGCCGGATCGCCGGAGGCAAGCAGAAATTCCGGCAGTCGGACGCGCACGTCCTCCCTGAGCTTCGCGACGCGGAATGTTCCTGACTTCGGGGCAACGCTTGGATCTTTCGTGACCGCGCCGCCCGCCGCCTGCCACTTTGCAATGCCGCCGTCGAGGATGAACAGATCATCGGCCGAGAACCCGTGGTAGTAGAGGTCGAAGAACAGGCTGGTCGCCATGTAACTGCCGCCTTGATCGTAAATGACGATCTTCTTGCCGGCGCTGACGCCCCAGGACTGAATGCGCCGTTCCATTTCAGCGGCGGGAATTTCGCGGCCACCGAAGGTGAACACATCGACGCTTACCGCACCGGGAATGTGCTTCGCCGAGTACATCTGGCCAAGCGATGCATCGAGCAGGAGAACATCGTCACGATTGAGGTTCTTTTCGAGCCATTGAACGCTGACAAGATTGCCGTTGATTCCTTCTGCCGCGATCAAAGGCTGCGCCAGGAGCAGGCAGACTGTCACTGCAAGAAGGAAGCAATACCGCTTTGTTTGGGTGCTTATTATCATCAGTGAGTTCATTTCCATCTCCCGTTGCTTGCTCATTCGCAAAATGCAGATGACCTTAGGGTAGTAGTCTCGCCAGTTCAAGCGCCATGCGACGAATTGCGTGCGAACGGGCATGAACTGCTGATCCGAGCGATGGGCGTCGGGGGACCGAACCCCGGACAAACGGGTTACGAGTGCGGCACGCTATAGCTCGCCCGGATTTGTACTCTGAGGGTCGGCTTATCAAAGTCGCGACGGTCAGGGTTGGGTGGCGGGTTCGGACCCACGGTAATCCAGGAAGCAGACATTCGCGCGTGCGGACCTGGCTGATGGAACCAGCAAAGCACGAACGCCCGCTCAGACCGACAGGCGGTATTCGTGCAACCGATGCCAGCGTACTCCCCTGCCTTGGTCGACTTCGTCTTCTGGTAAACCAAGGAGCCGGACGACCGGGAGCTGGTGATCGCGATATAAGATCACGCCGCCCCGCTCCCGATCTCCCCATGTCGCCTCATCCGTCCCCAACTGCCGTGCAGCTTCCTTGTTCGACCAGCCCGTCGCGCGGCGTTTGGGGAGCAGGCGCTCCGGAATGTTCTTCGGCGCTGGGAACGGGTCGTAGCCCAGGAACCGTATAATGGCGGGCATGGACGCAATCGGCGGCCCGGTGTGGTCTTTCTCCCAGTTCAGGGCCGTCCAGGGGTTGACGCCTAGCCGCTCGGCTGCCTGCTTCTGGATGAGCCTGAGTTCCAGCCGTCGCTTCCTGACGTGCTCTCCCAAGGTCTGTGGCTCAAAATCAGTTTCCTTTGGTTTCAATGCTTTAAGAGTGATGGCTACGAATTGCAAAACGGCGACGCGTCCCTGCCCCTGCGGCTATCTCGGCCATTTCAGTGGTAAATGCCGCTGCACGCCGGATCAGGTGGCGCGCTATCGGGGCAAGATTTCCGGACCGCTCATCGACCGGATCGACATCCATCTAGAGGTGCCGGCGGTACCGCAGGAAGATCTGCTGCGCCAGGGTGCGGGGGAAGCGAGCAGCGTGGTGCGCGCGCGCGTCGTCGCCGCCGCCGCCCACGTCGCTGAAGCGATTCAATATCGCAAGTTCGACCGGGCGATCTAGGTATGGCAACTTACGCAATCGGCGACGTGCAGGGTTGCGTAGGCGCGCTGCGCCGGCTGCTCGACACCTTCGGTTTCGTCCGCGCGCGCGATCGCTTATGGTTTGTCGGGGATCTGGTGAACCGCGGCCCGGATTCGCTCGCGACCCTGCGCTTGGTCAAGGATCTCGGCGACGCTGCGGTGACGGTACTCGGCAATCACGATTTTCACCTGCTCGCCGTGGCGGCCGGACACGCGAAGAAGCGCCGCAGCGACACCCTCGACGCGGTGCTCGACGCGCCTGACCGCGACGAATTGCTCGCTTGGCTGCGGCAACAGCCGATGTTGCATGTGCAGGGTGAATGGGCGATGGTGCACGCGGGCCTGCTACCGCAATGGAATATCGCGGAGGCAAGGATGCTGGCGCACGAAGTCGAGGCTGCGCTGCGCGGCAAGGACTGGCATGGGTTTCTGGCGCAGCTCTATGGTGACACGCCGGATTCCTGGAGCGAGAGCTTGCGCGGCGCGGATCGCCTGCGCGTCATCGTCAACGCCATGGCGCGAATGCGTTTTTGCACGGCAGAAGGCACAATAGAGTTCCGCAGTAAAGGCGAGACCGCCAAGGCGCCACCCGGATTTTTTCCCTGGTTCGACGCGCCCGGACGCGCGAGTCGCGACCACACGGTCATTTGCGGCCACTGGTCCACGCTCGGCCTGACGCTGCGCCCCGACCTTCTTGCCCTGGACAGCGGCTGCGTCTGGGGCGGAAGCCTCAGCGCGGTGCGCCTGGAGGACAGAAAATTATTTCAGGTTCCATGCGAGCAGTGGCAAACTCCTGGCGAATAGCGCAGCCGCGCAGCCGGCGCCTTGTGGCGCCCGCCGGCACGGCACTTGTCATTATCCAGGCAGCGGAGAGGAAAAAACGATGCGCGACTGCGTGTTCTGCAAGATCGTCGAAGGTCAAATTCCTTCGACCAAGGTACATGAGGACCAGCTGACGCTCGCCTTCATGGACATCGGCCAGGTCAACCCCGGCCATGTATTGGTGGCGGTGAAACCGCACATAGCGAATATTTTTGGCCTGGATGACAGGCACGCTGCCGCGGTATTCCAGACCGCTGCGCACGTGGCACGGGCCGTGCAACAGGCGTACGCGCCCGAGGGCGTGACGCTATACCAGGCCAACGGACCTGCCGCGGGCCAGACCGTGTATCACTTCCACCTGCATATCGTGCCGCGATACGACAAAGACGGGATGCACCTCACCTGGCCGGTGCAGAACCCTCCGCGCGAACTACTGGAAGTGAATGCCGTCAAGATACGCGCGGCGCTGGAAAAAGGACGCGGTTAGCAGGCTGTTAGAAGCGAAGCCATCTGACGGTTAGGCAAGAAATTCGCTATTTGCCGAAGCCGGCCTCAAATACAACGTGCAACACCAGCCGGAATGTAACGGGTCGTTTCACCCTAACTGCGCGTTGAAATGCCGGCGGTAGAGCGCCTCGATTTCGGCGCGCGTGGCATGATGATTTTGTCCGCCGCGCGCACCTACCTTGAGCGCGCCCATGAGCGAGGCAAGCTGCCCGGTCGAGCGCCAATCCATGCCTTCGGCAATGCCATAGAGCAGACCGGCGCGGTAAGCATCCCCGCAGCCGGTCGGATCGACGATGGTGTCGACCTTGATGCAGGGAATCTCCAGCCGCTGACCCGCTGCGTGAATCTCGGACCCCGCGCTGCCATGGGTCACGATCAGCGCCTGCACCCGTTTCGCCAGGTTTGCGATCGATTCACCCGTCCGCTCTTCCAGCATTTTTCCCTCGTACGAATTGACCGCGACGTAGCTGGAAAGTCGCACGAAGTCGAGCAACTCGGCGCCGGAGAACATGGGCAGCCCCTGGCCCGGATCGAACACGAATGGTATGCCCTGCTGTTTCAGTTCGCGCGCGTGCTGCAGCATGCCCTCGCGCCCGTCGGGGGAAACGATTGCGAGACCGACATCGCCGGCCGCGGAAACACTATTGAGATGCGAATGACCCATCGCCCCGGGATGAAAAGCGGTGATCTGATTGTCGTCCAGATCGGTGGTAATGAAGGCCTGCGCGGTATAAGTGCCGGCGACTTCGCGCACGTGCGTGCGCGCGATGCCGAGCGCGTCCAGCCGTCTGTAATAGGATTCGGCATCCTCGCCCACGGTGGCCATGATGAGCGGCTCGCCGCCGAGCAAGCGCAGGTTGTAGGCGATATTGGCGGCACAGCCGCCGAATTCGCGCCGCAAAGCGGGCACCAGGAATGCCACATTGAGCATGTGGATCTGGTCGGGCAGGATATGCTCGCGGAAGCGCCCCTCGAACACCATGATGTTGTCGTAGGCGATCGACCCCAGCAGCAGGATGCGCATAGTCTTGGATTCCGTGGTTGCGCGCCCCGCGACAAGCCCGGGGCGTGAATTGAAAAACGCCCAAGGATAACCGATGTCGGTCTGGGGCCGGTTACGAAATGAGGGGATATCTCCCCTCATGCTCCCCTAAATCGGCCCGCTGCAAAATTCATTTTGCAGCGGATTCTCAGGGATAGAACAGATACAAGCGGTAGCCGGTGGCCCTGACCTGCGAGCCCTCGATGAATACCTTTATCGCGATTTCCGCGTTTCCGGCAATCCCGGCCTGGGCGTTGATCGCCTTGCCGAGGTAATCCTGTGGCGCGAGCACGCGCCGCACCACCGGCTGTTCCTGGGCGTCGGTGAGCGTCAACTCGAGCAGAGGATGCTGCTGATTGAAGATAGCGCGGTTCTTGACCGTCGCTGACAACACCATGACGCTGGGGTTGGTCGTGTCCGCCTGCAGGTCAGAGGCTTCGATGCTCATCATATCGATGCGCCGTGGCAGCGGCAGTTCGCAGCCCAAAGTGGCGCACAACGCAGCCGCATAGGGCTTGGTTTCCGGGAACAGCAGCGTGAGGGTGCTGCGGTAGTGGTACGCCGCCTGCGCGATCAAGGTCAGCAGCAACACAAACGCACCCAAAAGCCAGGGCCAGCGGCGCACAGGTCCGGCCGGCGCCGCGGCCGCGGCCGGCCCGAAATCGAAGGCGCCAGCGCCGGAGGCCGCTTCTGCATCACCGTTCACCGGTTCCGTCATAGCGGGCTCCGGCGCTGCCGCAGCAATTTCTGCTGTTTCGGTTGGCGCCAACCGCGGCGCATGAGCTTCCTCGGCAGGATCGGCGTGCGCGGCGTCAAACTCGGCTGCCGACCGCCGCGTGCGCGCCACGGGGACTTCTTCGATCAGGTGCTCGAGCGCATTGAATATCCGGCCGCATTTGCCGCAGCGCACCTGCCCGGTTCGCGCAGCAAGTTGCTCGGCGTGCACGCGATAATGGGTATGACAGGAGGGGCAGTGGGTAATCATGGCCGCAGGCCTTCCAGCAGCACCCAGTCCTCGTCGCTGGCGCTCAGGTGCAACGCCAACCATGGGGCGTAGGCATTCATCACTTCGCCCGCCTGCGACTCGAGTATGCCAGACAGCGCAATGCGCCCTCCCCGGCCGATGTGCCGCGACAGCAGCGGGGCAAGCAGTATCAGCGGATTGGCAAGGATATTCGCAACCACGAGGTCTGCCTGGAAATCAGGAGCCGTCTCCGTGTTGACAAAACGCGCGTCGACCAGATTGCGCGCGGCGTTCGCACGCGCCGCGATGAGGGCCAGCGGGTCGACGTCCACCCCCAGCGCTTCGCGCGCACCGAGGCGCAGCGCGGCTATGGTTAATATACCCGAACCGCAGCCGTAGTCCAGAATGCGCTCGCCGCCGCGGATCGAACGTTCCAGCCACTGAAGACACAGTCGCGTCGTGGGATGGCTGCCGGTGCCAAACGCGAGACCGGGGTCGAGCACGAGACTGATTGCGTGGGGATCCGGCGCCACTGCCCAAGAGGGCACGATCCACAGCTTGTCTGAAATGCGGATCGGCTCGAACTGCGACTGGCTCAGCCGCACCCAATCCTCATCCCCCACCAGCTCGGTGCGGTAGTCCGATAACGGCGTCAGCCCGACCTGCGCGCAGGCGGCGGCTATGAGTCGCCTGGCATCCACGTCCTGAGCACACAGCGTCTTGATCAAGCTTTGCGGCCAGGCGCCCTCCACGCGCATGCCGGGCTCGCCGTAAAGCGGAACCTCCTCGACAGTGCCGGCATTGGCATCCTCCACGCTGACCGATTGCGCGCCCTGCGCGAGCAGAGCGTCGCTCAACGCATCGGCAATGCGCGCGTCGGTACGCAGTATGAGCGACACCCAGGCCAGGGAATCACCCTTTCTCGAGCTTTTGCTGTGCGAGTTTCTGCTCGAGATAATGGATGCTCGTGCCGCCCTTGATGAAGCGCTCGTCGAGCAGCAGTTCCTGGTGCAGCGGGATGTTGGTCTGGATACCCTGCACCGCCATTTCCGACAGCGCGATACGCATGCGGCACAAGGCCTGCTCGCGCGTTACACCGTAGGCGATTACCTTGCCGATCAGTGAATCGTAGTTGGGCGGTACGAAGTAGCCCTGGTAGATGTGCGAATCGACGCGGATGCCCGGCCCGCCGGGCGGATGGTAGGAGGTGATGCGCCCGGGTGAAGGCGTAAATTTGAATGCGTCCTCGGCGTTGATGCGGCATTCGATGGCATGCCCGCGCAGCACCACGTCGCGCTGGCGCATGCGCAGTTTCTCGCCCGCGGCGACGCGGATCTGCTCCTGCACCAGGTCCACGCCGGTGATCATCTCGGTGACCGGGTGCTCGACCTGGATGCGCGTGTTCATTTCGATGAAAAAAAACTCTCCGCCCTCGTACAGGAACTCAAAGGTACCCACGCCGCGATAGCCGATCTTGCGGCAGGCATCGGCGCAGCGCTCACCGATGCGGATACGCTGACGTTCAGTCATGCCGGGCGCCGGCGCTTCCTCGATTATTTTCTGGTGCCGCCGCTGCATGGAACAGTCGCGCTCGCCCAGGTAAACAGCGTTCTTGAACTCGTCTGCGAGTACCTGAATCTCGATATGACGCGGGTTTTCCAGGAATTTTTCCAGATACAGCGCGGGGTTGCCGAAGGCGGCCTGCGCCTCCTGATGCGTCAGGTTCACCGCCGCCAACAGCGCCGCCTCGGTGTGTACCACACGCATGCCGCGACCGCCGCCGCCGCCGGCGGCCTTGATGATCACCGGATAGCCGACTTTGCGGGCGATCTTGACGATTTCGTCGTTCTGTTCGGGCAGCGCCCCTTCGGCGCCGGGCACACAGGGCACGCCTGCCTTGGCCATTGCCGCCTTGGCGCTGATCTTGTCGCCCATCAGGCGTATGGTCTCGGGGCGCGGACCGATGAATACGAATCCGCTTTTCTCGACGCGCTCGGCGAAGTCGGCGTTTTCGGAAAGAAAACCGTATCCCGGATGAATCGCCTCGGAATCGGTCACCTCGGCCGCGCTGATGATGGCCGGAATGTTGAGATAGCTGGCCGAAGACTGCGCCGGACCGATGCATACCGATTCATCCGCAAGCTTGACGTACTTGGCCTCGCTGTCGGCCTCCGAATGCACCATGACGGTCTTGATACCCAGTTCGCGGCAGGCGCGCTGGATGCGCAGGGCTATCTCGCCCCGGTTGGCGATAAGGACTTTCTTAAACATCGGGAAAAGCAGGATGCCATTTCGGAATTGCCAAAATGGCTACTGATTTACACGAGCTTGGGCGGATGCGCCACCAAGGTCTCGATCCCCTCAATTTGTATCGAACGGCAAAATCCACCGCCGTATATCCCGGCTTGCCCAAAATAGAGCCAATGCGACCAGCTGGCGCTTGCACGCGCGAATCCAGGATTCCGGTGTTCCCGCTCACTTCTCCCACCTCACACTTCAAACAATCACCACCAGGGGCTCGCCGTACTCCACCGGCTGCCCGTTTTCAACGAGTATCGCCTTGATGACCCCGTCTTTGTCGCACTCGATCTCGTTCAGCAGCTTCATCGCCTCAATGATGCAAATGATGTCGCCAGACTTGACCGTGTCGCCGACCTCGACGAAGTGCTTGGCGCCCGGCGACGGGGAGCGGTAGAAAGTGCCCACCATGGGTGATTTGACCACGTGACCCTGGATCTCGGCAGCGCTAGCCGCGGGCGCAGGCGCCAATACGGGAGTCGGAGCTGGCGCCGGGGCCTGGGCCGCATAGGCCGCGGCCGAGCCGCCGCTCTTGACTATTTTGACCTTTTCCTCGCCCTCGGTGACCTCCAGCTCGGAGATGCCCGATTCCTGCACCAGGTCAATCAGCTTCTTTAGCTTACGCAAATCCATGGCTGTTCCTCCTTACTGCGTGGCGCCAGCCCGGCGCGCCAGAATGCGCTAATCCCAGGTTCTGGACAGACCCTAGACTTACTGCAGAATAAACTGCAGCGCCAGCTCGTAGCCGAGGCTGCCCAAGCCGCAAATGGTTCCTGCCGCCTGATCGGAAAAATAGGAGTGCCGGCGGAACGGCTCGCGCGCGTGGATATTGGAAAGATGAACTTCAATGAACGGGATCGCAACGCCCGCCAACGCGTCGCGCAGGGCGACGCTGGTATGGGTAAGTCCGGCGGGGTTGATAATGATAGAGGTGACCTGGTCTTTCTTGCACTGTTGCACCCGGTCGATGAGCTCTCCCTCGTGATTGCTCTGAAAACAGATCACGCTCGCTCCAGCCGCCTTGCCGCTGGCAACCAGGCGCCGATTGATTTCGGTCAGAGTCTCAAGACCGTAGATCTCCGGCTCGCGACTGCCCAATAAATTCAAATTAGGCCCGTGCAGCACCAGGATTCTTCTTCGACCCTTCATTGGGCGGCGCCCTACTCTTACTGCGGGTGCGCTGGATACTTTTCTTTGCATATTTGGGAGTTTGCCGCAAATACGGGCTAATTGTCGAGCTTTTCGAAGAAGTTATAAGAAATTCATCGAGTTTACAAAGACCTGCTTAGAGCAACGGCGCCAGTATTGCGGCCAGTGACCCCTCGGTAAGTACCCCGGCTTGGACGTGCGCCAGCTTCCCGGTCCGGTCCAGGACGACGGTAAAGGGAAGGACACCCGCACGATTGCCCAAGTCCTTGGCCAAGCCCAAAGTTTCGGCAGCACCGATCAAAAGGACGTAGTCGACTCGCATCTCCTCTGCATATTCGCGAACTTTAACAACATTATCCAAGGCGATGCCCACAATTTTGACGCCATTTGGCGCATATTGCCTTTGCACCTTCATCAACGCCGGGATTTCTTCCCGACAGGGCACGCACCAGGTCGCCCAGAAATTCACCACCAGCACTTTGCCGCGCCATTGCGAAAACGTCTGCGGTTTGCCGTTCAGGTCGGGAAGTGACCCTTGTATCAGTCTGTAAACTGCATCCTGTGTCGCCGGAGAGACCAGGCTGCCTCGATTGAAATAGAAGCCGGCAGCGCCTGCCACTACCGCCACCACCAGGAATACGCCGGCCTGCAACCGTCTATTCACCGCTGGCGACCAGGGTCCTGACCGTATCCAGCCCGGCGCGTTCCAGCGGCCGGCCCGACGGAGAGGTTTTCACGCTGCGATACTCATCGTCCGGCCAATAGACAGCGACCCGCACCGGTGTGCCCTCCCAGTCCATCGACAGTACGCTTACTGCACGCTCCTGATTCCCGCTGTAGTGCCGTGACTCAGAGGCTTGGTACGGGATATTTCGATTCAGCAGAAAGATCTCCAGGTCCTTGCCGCTGTCCGCAAATACCTGGAGGTCGATGTCGGCGTAACGCCCGGCTGTACCCCTCAATACGGGACCGGTGAGGTAGGGCTTGAATTCCGCCAGTTGCTCCATTGCCGCCAGCGCCTGGCTGCGCAAAAAACGGACGCGCTCGCGTTGCTCCTCGCCCTGGTACAGCGCCTGGTACAGGCGCAGTTCGGACTCGATCTCGTCGTTGTTGGGCAAGGACTGGGTATCGGCGGCGCCAAGCTGGCGCGCGGCCTTGCGCTTCGCCATGGCAAAATCTTCGATACCGTCTTCGGCCATGATCCGCGCCGCGGCAGCGGCAATCCGGAGGCGCATGTGTTGTTGCTTCGACCTTTGTTCCTTGGGCATGGCTGCGCTCCACGCGTAATCAGACGGGAATGATAGCGCAGCGGGGCGGCATCTGAAATACGGTAAACTCCCCGGGCAGCGTCATTCGGTGGCCACAGGCTGGAGAATCAGCCTGAAAATCGCGCATTTCCCCGGTTTCGTCGAATGGCAGACGCTGCAACTGACCAACAGTCGTGACCATGCACATCCATATCCTCGGCATCTGCGGCACCTTCATGGGCGGCATCGCCGCGATCGCGCGGCAGGCTGGCCACAAGGTCACCGGCTGCGATGCCAACGTCTATCCACCCATGAGCAGCCAACTCAAAGCCCAAGGCATAGATTTGATCGAAGGTTACGACTGTGCGCAAGTCCAGATAAAGCCCGACCTGTGGGTAATCGGCAACGTCGTCACGCGCGGAATCCCCTTGGTGGAAGAAATCCTCGACCGCGGCGAGTCCTATATCTCCGGCCCGCAATGGCTGGCGGAGAACATTCTGCGCAATAAGTGGGTGCTCGCAGTCGCCGGTACGCACGGCAAGACAAGCACCTCGGCCATGCTCGCATGGATTCTCGAGGCCGCTGGCAAGAGGCCTGGTTTTCTCATCGGTGGCGTGCCGCAAAACTTTGGCACTTCCGCCAGATTAACTGATTCAGAGCTTTTTGTGATCGAGGCAGACGAGTACGACACGGCCTTTTTCGACAAGCGATCCAAGTTTGTGCATTACTGCCCAAAAACCGCGGTGTTGAATAATTTAGAGTTCGATCATGCCGATATCTTCCGCGATCTTGCTGCTATAGAACAACAATTCCACCATTTCATTCGAACTGTTCCAAGATCGGGATTGCTCGTCGCCAACGGCGTTGATCCGGCCCTGGCGCGAGTATTTGAGCTAGGCTGCTGGACGCCCGTCGAGCGCTTTGGCGTCAGTGGCGGTTGGCAAGCTGAGGTCGTGGACGCCGATGCCTTTCGCGTCAGCTTTGCCGGGGAAGAGCAGGGCAGGGTGCGCTGGGAACTGTTGGGCCAGCATAACCTTGCCAACGCGCTCGCGGCAATTGCCGCGGCAAAGCATGCCGGCGTGGCCGCGGGCGCAGCCTGCGAAGCGCTGGGGCGTTTCAGCAACGTCAAGCGCCGCATGGAACTGCGCGGTACCGCGGGCGGGGTCACCGTCTACGACGACTTCGCCCACCATCCGACGGCGATTGCCACCACGGTAGCCGGGCTGCGGCACAAGGTTGGAAAGGCGCGCATCCTCGCCGTGCTCGAGCCCCGCTCCAATACGATGAAGCTCGGGGTGATGAAGGAGGCCCTCCCGGGCAGCCTTGCCCAAGCCGATCTGGTCTATTGCTACAGCGCCAACCTGGGCTGGAATCCCGCGGACGCGCTCGCACCGCTGGGCGTCAAGGCGGTCTGCCATCACGATCTGGACGCCCTGGTTGCGGCAATCGCAGACGCAGCCAGGTCTGGCGACCAGGTGCTGGTCATGTCCAACGGCGGCTTCGGCGGCATTCACCAGAAACTGCTCGACCTGCTGGGGGCTGGCACGGAATCGCCGGGATGTTCGCCGCCGGCACGGTGATCCATCTGGGATGTGCGATGGTATCACTCTGAAATGCTGATCTACCTTCACGGCTTCAATAGTTCGCCGGGTTCGCACAAGGCCCAGGTGCTGAAACGCCAGATGGAGGAGCGCGACCTCGGCCATCAATACTGCTGCCCGGCGCTGCCGCACGAGCCCAGGCGCGCCATGGCAACGGTCGAGGCGGAGATTGCGAAGCACCCGCGCGAAGCCATCACCCTCGTTGGCAGCTCACTAGGCGGCTTTTACTCGACCTATCTCGCTGAGCGCCACGATCTTCGCGCCGTTTTGCTCAACCCGGCCGTTTGCCCGCATGAGGACTTGCGCGCTTATCTCGGAGCGCAGCGCAACCTGCATACCAACCAGCCGTATGAACTCACCGAAAAGCATCTGCGGCAGTGGGAACAATTGTATTTGCCGACGGTCCTCCCGCGGCGCTACCTGCTGCTGGTGGAAACCGGGGACGAGGTGCTCGACTATTGCCAAGCGGTGGAAAAATACCAGGGGGCACGACAGATCGTGATCGAAGGCGGCGACCACAGCCTGATGAGCTTTCCCCGGCATATTTCATTGATCCTGGAATTCGCGGGGGTAGCGCGAGCCTGACGCTAACCTCGTTCGGGCAAAGCTGCGCAGATCCAAGATCCGGGACGTGGTCGACCGCGCCCTGAATCGGCACGGCGATCCACCGGCGCGCAGACGCATGGCTGGCGTATAATTTCGACCTGCTGCGTTGAAACGGACGCAGCGCAAGCGCCAGGCCCTTCAACCTGCCCGTCAAATGTGGCGGCGGCGCTTAACCAACCCAATTCCTTCGGCCCTGATCCCATGAACGTGCTGTACGAAGAGACCGGCTCATTCAAGGTCGGCAGCGTGCTCGCCGAAAGCGATGCGTCGTTGCAGGTTGAGGCGCCGCACGGCAAGAGGAGCAAGATCAAGGCGGCGAGTGTGCTGTTGCGTTTCGAGATGCCGCCCCTTGCCGAACTGATGGACCAGGCCGACGCGCTCGCCGCGGAGATCGATACCGATTTCCTGTGGCAATGCTGCGCCGAAGCGGAGTTTGGTTTCACCGACCTGGCGCGCGAATATTGCGGCCATGCGCCCAATGCGCTGGAGGCCGCGGCTATCCTGATCAAGCTGCAATCGGCACCGATGTACTTCTATCGCAAGGGCAAGGGTCGCTTTCGCGCCGCGCCCGCCGACACGCTCAAGGCGGCGCTTGCGGGTGTTGAGAAAAAACGAACGCAGGAGGCACAAATCCGGGCGTGGGCGGACGAACTGCAGCGCGGCACTCTGCCTGAAGCGCTGCACGCCATGCTGCCGCGTTTGTTGTACCAACCCGATCGCAATCGCATCGAGACCAAGGCGCTGGAGCTGGCTTGCGCAGCGAGCGGGCTGTCGGCCGCAAAGCTGTTCGAGCGCGCCGGCGCATTGCCATCCAGCCACGACTACCATCTGGGGGCGTTTCTATTCGAGTACTTTACTCACGATAGCGCGGCATTTGAGGGCATCGCCGCCGACGAGCCGCCCAGCCTGCCGTTGGCCGAGGTCGCCGCCTTCAGCCTTGACGATGCCACCACCACCGAAATCGACGATGCATTTTCCCTGACTCGGCTTGCCAACGGCCGCTATCGCGTCGGTATTCACATCGCCGCGCCGGCACTGGGATTTGCACCTGGATCCGCGCTGGACAAGATCGCGCGCGAGCGCCTGTCCACCGCCTACATTCCCGGCAAGAAAATCACCATGCTGCCGCCGCAGGTGATCGAACGCTACACCCTCGCCGAGGGTCGCGAATGCCCGGCGGTGTCGCTGTATCTGGACATCAATCCCTTGTCGCAAGTGGTGGAGGGGCAGGAAACCCGCATTGAGCGGGTGAAAATCGCCGCCAATCTGCGCCATCATCAGGTGGAGGCCTTGGACGCGGCTTTTCTTGCCGGAGAAGAGCGGGGTGAACTGCCGTTCGAAACCGAATTGTTCTTCCTGTGGCAGCTCGCGCTCGAACTGGAGGCGGCGCGCGGCAAGCCCGCAGCGCACCAGGACCGCATCGACTATAACTTTTACGTGGAAAATGAGCGCGTCAGCATCGTCGAGCGCAGGCGCGGCGCACCGTTGGACAAGCTGGTATCGGAGCTGATGATCAGCGCCAACAACAACTGGGGCAGGCTGCTCGCCGACCGCGGCGTGCCCGCCATCTATCGCGCGCAAAGCAACGGAAAGGTGCGCATGACCACGGTGGCCTCTGCGCACCAGGGGCTGGGCGTGTCGCATTACGTTTGGGCGAGTTCGCCGCTGCGCCGCTATATCGACTTGGTAAATCAATGGCAACTGCTCGCCTGCCTTTCGGGCACGGCGCCGCCATTCGGGAAGAATTCCGCCGATCTGCTCGCGGTGATGCGCGATTTTGAACTGACCTACGCAGCCTACGATCAGTTCCAGGGAAAAATGGAGCATTACTGGTGCCTGCGCTGGCTGCAGCAGGAGCAGGTTACGCTGTCAAAGGCGCAGGTGCTGCGCGATAATTTGGTCAAGTTCGAGGGTATTCCGCTGTATGTACGCGTCCCCTCGCTGCCCGAGTCGGAAATCGGCAGCCGGGTGCTGCTCGACATAGAGGGGATAGATCTGATCGATAACTCGGTCAAAGCCCGATACAGGGGACCGGTTGAGGCCTAGATGCGATTGCCCATTGCGCGCATGAGCGCGGTGGATGCCACGCGGGGAAAGGCGGACGCAGGCAGCCGCGCTGGTTCGAGTTCGCGGCCCGGCGAGCCTGGCACACGCTACCGAAAAGCGCCTAAACGAAAGTTAAGATAAATTCTCATGAAAAGAATAGAATACCTTGATTTTAAGAGTTTTTGAGGTCTGATTGAACAGCGTTTATCCGCTCGGCTCCTGGCGTATGCGCTGGCCTGAGTTTATGGCTGGCATGGATCCGTCGTCGCGTAGTCTCACGCTCGCGATGGGCATGTCCATCGTGCTGCACGCAATAGCGCTGTCCATCCATTTCAAGTTGCCCGACATCATCCTCGACAAATACGCATCCCAGGCGCTGGAGGTGGTGCTGGTCAACAGCAAGACCCGCGCGAAGCCGTCCAGGGCAGACGTGCTGGCACAGGCCAATCTCGACGGCGGCGGCAATACCGACGATAACCGCCGCGCCAAGACGCCGCTGCCCGTGCTGAGGGAGACCGAGTCCGGCGCCGACGCCAAACGCGCAGCGCGCCGCGTGAGGGAACTGGAGGCGCAACAGCTTAAGATGCTGACGCGGTTGCAGGCGGCGAAAAGCGTTAGCGCCACCGAGCAGCCCAAGGCGACGTCCGCGGCGGAGGCGCCGCAGCCCCAGGTATCGGGTCAGGATCTCGCCACCAGCGCGCTGGCCATCGCGCGCATGGAGGCGCAGATCTCGCGTCAGCTCGACGAATACAACAAGCGCCCGAAAAAGGAATTCATCGGCTCGCGCGCGCGGGAATACCGCTTCGCGCAATACGTCGAGGACTGGCGCCTCAAAGTCGAGCGCATCGGCAATCTGAACTATCCGGACGGTGCGCGCGGCCGGGTCTATGGCAGCCTGGTCCTCACCGTTTCGATCAAAGCTGACGGCAGCCTCGAATCCGTCGAGGTGCAGCGTTCCTCCGGACACCAGATTCTCGACCGCGCTGCCGAGCGCATTGTGAAAATGGCTTCGCCATTCGCCGGCTTCCCCGCCAACATCAGGCGCGACACGGACATTCTCGTCATCACCCGCACCTGGACGTTCGCGCCGGGTGACAAACTGTTCGGAGAATGATTCTCCACCATGCCGGACCGATACGCCGTGATCGGCAACCCCGTCGCGCACAGCAAGTCGCCGCAGATCCATGCCGCGTTTGCGCACCAGACCGGGCAGGATCTGGTGTATGAACGCTTGCTCGCACAGACAGACGCGTTCATAGCGAGCGCCAATGCGTTCCGCGCCGGCGGCGGGCGCGGCCTGAACGTCACGCTGCCGTTCAAGGGCGAGGCGTTTCGCTACGCCGGCCGGCTGTCTGAGAGAGCGCGCGCGGCACAGGCGGTGAACACGCTCAAATTCGAGGGCGATGCAATCATTGGCGACAACACCGACGGCGCCGGACTGGTGAACGACCTCGTGCGCAATCTCGGCCGCACCTTCGCCGGTTCCCGCGTACTGGTACTCGGCGCAGGCGGCGCGGCGCGCGGCGTGATCGGGCCGCTATTCGAGCAGCGGCCGGCGCAGTTGCTCATCGCCAACCGCACGCCAGGCAAGGCGCAGTTGCTTGCGCAGAGCTTTCATGGCGATGTCGAAGCCGGCACCTATGCCGCGCTCGCCGGCAGGCAATTCGATATCGTGGTCAACGCGACCTCTGCGAGCCTGGCCGGCGAGTTGCCGCCGTTGCCGCAGGGCGTGTTCGCGCGCGGAGCGCTGGCCTACGACATGATGTACGGCATGGGGGAAACGCCTTTTCTTGCGTTTGCGCGCGGCGAGGGCGCCGCGACGCTCGCGGACGGCCTGGGCATGCTGGTGGAGCAGGCGGCGGAGTCATTCTTCATCTGGCGCGGCCTGCGTCCGGACGGCGCGCCGGTGCTGAAGCTGCTCCGGCAAGCAGCGGCTTGAGCATGGCTGGAGCAATCAAACGTGCCCTGATGCGGCTGTGGCAGGTGTTTTGTTACACACTGGGCCTGTTGTTCATCGCCCTGCTGCTGTACCAGAGCTGGTTCGCCGCGCACATCTGGTACTGGGCCGGACACAATCCGGAGAGCACCAGCTTCATGCAGGCGCGCCTGGATCGCCTGCGCGAAAAAGACTCGAAGGCGATCCTGAAGCAGCGCTGGGCCAGTTACGCGCGCATTTCCGACGAGCTGAAGCGCGCGGTGATCGTGGCCGAGGACGCGAAGTTCTCGGAGCACGACGGATTCGACTGGGACGGCATCCAGAAAGCGATGGAGAAGAACCAGAAACGGGGAAAAGTGGTCGCCGGCGGCTCCACCATCAGCCAGCAGCTGGCCAAGAACCTGTTCCTCTCCGGCGAGAAAAGCCTGTGGCGCAAGGGGCAGGAGGCCGTCATCACCTGGATGCTGGAGATGTTGATGGACAAGGAGCGCATTCTGGAAATCTATTTGAATGTCGCCGAGTGGGGCAGCGGCGTCTTCGGCGCCGAAGCCGCAGCGCGGCATTATTACAATGTCGGCGCGGCCGGCTTGAACGCCGAGCAGGCGGCGCGACTGGCGGCGATGCTGCCGCGGCCGCTTTACTACGAGCGCAACCGCGACTCCGATTACCTGCAGCGCCAAAGTGAAACCATCCGCGCGCGCATGAGCTCGGCCCAACTACCGTAAGCCGGACAAACCGGTATTCATGCTTTTCTCAGCGCGGCGCGCCGGCCGCGGCGCGCGTCAACACCCTGCAGAATCAGCAATCCGGCGACGAAGAAGGCGCCGGTGATGAGCATCGCGAGGCGATGGTTTCCGTCCGATATCCAACTCACCGCGCCGTAGGTGATGGGGCCGAGAATGGAAGACAGGTTCGTCGCCAGCCCCCACAGCCCGAAGAACTCCGCGCGGCGCGCGCTGGGGCTCAGATAGCCGACCAGGGCGCGGCCCGCCGACTGCGAGGCGCCCAGACACAAGCCGGCGAGGTTCGCCGCAATCCAGAACAGCGGCCGCGTGTCGGCCATCCAGGCGATCAGCACGGTTGCGATCCAGCCGGCCAGCGTGAGCGCGATGGTCGGGACGTGGCCGATGCGATCCTGCACGTTGCCAAGTGAAAATGCGCCCAACGCGGCGGTGACGTTGACCACCAGCACCAGCATGAGGGTGTCCTGGATGTTGAATCCCATCGCCTGCTGCGCGTAGATCGCCGCCAATGTGATCACGGTCTGCACCCCGGCCTGGTAGAACACGATGCAGACCAGGAAACGGCGTAGATCCTGGTAGCGTGCCGCGTGGCGCAAAGTGTCCATCAGACGCGCGAACGCAGAAGCGACCAGCGATGCGCCCGCAGCCGGCGCTTGGGGCCTCGCGCGTTCACGCAGGATGGCGAAGGTAGGCAGGCTCGCCAAGGCGAACAGCGCCGCGGTAATCAGCATGGTCACCGGCACGAACTGGGCCGCAGCCTGGCCAGCGGCTTGGGCCCAGCTTACGTAACCGAGGCAGGCACCCAGCGTCAGCAGTCCGCCCAGGTAACCCAGGCTCCAGCCCCAGCCGGATACCTTGCCCAGATCCCTGCCGCGCACCAACTCCGGCAGAAACGCCGCAACCAGGTCGCAGCCGGTGCAAAAGAAAAAGTTCGAAACCACCACGCAGACGACGGCGATGACAAGATTGCCGGGGCCGGCGAAAGCGAGGGCCGCGGTGCCGATCACACAGCCAACGGTGGTGACAAGCAGCAGCCGCTTTTTGTTCGCGCGCAGATCGGCGTAGGCGCCGATGACCGGGGCGGTGACGATCACCAGGGCATAGGACAGTGACAAAATTGCGGTCCAGGCGAAGGTCGCCCAGGGCGCGTTGCCCGCAACTACCGCGACGAAATAGGCGTTGAAAATCGCAGTGAGCACCACCGTGGTGTAACCGGAATTGGCAAAGTCGTACATCGCCCAGGCCCAGATTTCCATTGGGCGCGCGTCCGGTTCAAGCCCGCCGCCATTGCGCACTTCGGCCATATTCGAAACCGATGGAGAAGCGATGCCGCAATCATAACCCGGCTGCTAGAATTCGCCACGGGTGCGTGCACAACCCGGGATTCATCGTCTGTTATTGCTGGAGCTTTGCCCGCGCCGGCTCGTCGTTCGATTCGCGTTTTCTACTTGCCCAGGGTTGAGAACACCGCTTCGGCGGCGCTGATGGTCGCACCGATGTCCTGCGCGCCGTGCGCCGCCGACACGAAGCCGGCTTCGTAGGCCGAAGGCGCGAAATGCACGCCGCGCTCGAGCATGGCGTGGAAGAAGCGGTTGAACGCCTCTTTGTCGCACTCCATCACCTCGGCGAAGCTGCGCGGCACGTCTTTCCGAAAATAGATGCCGAACATGCCGCCGACCGCCTGCGCGGAAAACACCACACCGTGTTTCTTTGCCGCCGCGACCAAACCGTCGGTCAGCGCACGCGTGCTGGCGCCCAGCTTTTCATAGAAACCCGAAGCCTGCACCAGCTTCAACGTGGCCAGTCCCGCGGCGACCGCCACCGGATTGCCCGAGAGCGTACCCGCTTGATAGACTGGCCCTAGCGGGGCAATCCTATGCATGATCTCACGCCGCCCGCCGAACGCGCCCACCGGCATGCCGCCGCCGATGACCTTGCCCAGCGTGGTGAGGTCGGGCTGGATGCCGTAGCGGCCCTGCGCACCGGTCAGGCCGACGCGAAATCCGGTCATCACCTCGTCCAGGATCAGCACGGCCCCGTACTTGGTGCACAGTTCGCGCATGGCGCGCAGAAATTCGGGTTTGGGCACGACCAGATTCATGTTGCCCGCGACCGGTTCCACGATCACGGCGGCAATGTCCTTGCCGCTCTCGGCGAAGCTGCGCTCCAGTTGCCCGGCGTCGTTATAGTCGAGCACCAGGGTATGGGCGGCGACTTCTGGCGGGACGCCGGAAGAGCTCGGCTGGCCAAAAGTGAGCGCGCCCGAACCGGCCTTCACCAGCAGGCTGTCGGCATGGCCGTGATAGCAGCCCTCGAACTTGATGACGCGGCTGCGCCCGGTATAACCGCGCGCCAGGCGCAACGCCGTCATCGTGGCCTCGGTACCCGAACTCACCAGACGCACCAGCTCCATGCCGGGGAGCAACTTGCACAACAGTTCGGCCATTTCGATTTCGGCCTCGGTCGGCGCGCCAAACGAAAGACCGTTCCTGGCGGCCGCACAGACTGCGGCCACCACCTCGGGATGGGCATGGCCCGCCACCATCGCGCCCCAGGAGCCGATGTAATCGATGTAGCGCCGGCCTTCGGTGTCCCACATGCACGCACCTTCGCCGCGCGCAATGAATCGCGGCGCGCCACCCACCGCGCGAAACGCCCGCACCGGGGAATTGACCCCCGCGGGAATGAACTGCTGGGCCTTGGCAAACAGAGATTCGTTGCTCATTGCTGCATCCGCTGTTGTTGATAAAGTCGGCTAAAGCCGGCCGCGCTCTCGGCGATGTCGCCGGCGTCGAACAAGGCGCTGATCACGGCGACTGCGTCTGCCCCGGCGGCGAACACTTGGGGTGCATTTTGCAGGGTAATGCCGCCGATCGCCACCAGCGGCAGTGAGAAGCTGCGGCGCGCCTCGGCGAAAATAGCCAACGGCGCGCGCACCGCGCCGGGTTTGATGCTGGAGCTGAAGACGCTGCCGAAAGCCAGGTAATCCGCGCCCGCCTGCGCCGCGGCCTGCGCCAATTCAACACGGTCGTAGCAGGAAACACCCAATAGCTTGTCTTGCCCAAGGCGCCGCCTCGCCTCGGCCAGGTCACCGTCGTCGGCACCCAGGTGCGCGCCGTCGGCGCCGAGCTCCAGCGCGAGCGCGAGATCGTCGTTGACGATGAAGGCTGCGCCGGCTGCGCGGCATAGCGCGGCAAGCGCGCGCCCCTGCTCGAGCCGCAACGCCGTGCCGGCGGTCTTGTTGCGGTATTGCAGCGCCGAGGCGCCGCCGCGGAGCGCTTGACCTACTTTGTCGATGAGAATGTCAGTATGGGGCTCATCCGGCGTGATTGCGTAGAGCCCCGCGAGTTTGCGCTTCACGCCTCAATCCTCCTGTTTCTTCTCGTCGTCCTCCGCCTCGCGCGCCCAGAAGAATCGGTCGGGGATGTGCTGCCCCATTCCCGGGCGAAAGCCGGCGTTGAGCGTCTGCCAGGTGTATTCCTGCGCTTCACGCACCGCTTCCGGGATGTCCAGACCGTTGGCGAGCGTGGCGGCGATGGCCGAGGCCAGCGTGCAGCCCGAGCCGTGATAGCTGCCGGGCAGGCGCTGCCAGCTGTCGCTGCGAATCACGCCTTGCTGGCCATATAGGGTATTGACCACCTGCGGTGTATTTTCGTGGGTCCCGGTGATCAGCACGTACTCGCAGCCCATCTCCAGGATGCGCCTGGCGCAGTCCTCCAAAGACCGCTCCTCGTCGCTGCCATCGTCGGCCAGGCGCCGCGCCTCCAGACTATTCGGGGTGATGATCGTAGTCTGCGGTATCAGCATTTCGCGCATGGCTTCGATCATTTCCTCGGTCGCCATCTCGTCGCCCCGGCCGGAGGCGAGCACCGGGTCGAGGATCAGCGGCACGTCAGGATAGTCCGATACCACTTCGGCAATGGCGGCGCAGTTTTCGACGCTGCCCACCATGCCGATCTTGAACGCGGCCACCGGCATGTCTTCGAGCAGCACCCGTGCCTGGTCGCTGACCCAGTCGGCTTCGATCGGCAGTACGTCCTCGACCCCTGCGGTGTCCTGCACCGTTATTGCGGTGATCACGCTAAGGGCGTGGCAACCCATGCTCGACAGCGTCAGCAAATCGGCCTGGATGCCGGCGCCGCCGGTGGGATCGGTGCCGGCAAAACTGAGGACGATCGGGGGCAGGGAGGAGGGCATGGTGGGTGCCGCGCTGGAACAAGACGTGGCAACAAGGTAAGATGCGGCGCTATTTTAACCTAATCCAAGACCCGAAACATGACAGCAGCATCGATCAGTATCGAATTCAAGACCTGGATGTGCCTCATCTGCGGCTACATCTACGACGAGGCCGCCGGCGTTCCCGACGAGGGCATTGCCCCGGGCACGCGCTGGGAGGACGTACCCATCAACTGGACCTGCCCCGAATGTGGCGCACGCAAGGAAGACTTCGAGATGGTGGAAATCTAGCCGTGCGCCGCGACGCCGCATGGCTGTCCAGGCGAAACTGCGGTGCGCACCCGCTGCAAGAAAACGAAAATTGTGAATGTTCCGCCGGAGGGTTAAGATGGGGGTGTGGCGATCGACCTCACCCACCATTTTCTCATCGCGATGCCGAACATGGTGGATCCCTATTTTGCCAAGTCCCTTACCTACATCTGCGAACACAACGAACAGGGCGCACTGGGCGTGGTAGTCAACCGCCCCATCGACCTGAGCCTGCAAGCACTGTTCGAGCGCATCAATCTGCAGCTTGAGCCGCGCGAGTTGCACGGCATTCCCGTATATTTCGGCGGGCCGGTACAGACCGACCGCGGCTTCGTGCTGCACGAGCCGGTGGGAGAATGGCATTCCACGCTGAAGGTGCGCGACAGCCTCGGCCTCACCACCTCCAGAGACATACTCGAGGCGGTCGGGCGGGGCAGCGGTCCGGACAGGATGCTGGTGACCCTGGGCTACTCCGGCTGGGCGGCGGGCCAACTGGAGCACGAACTGGGACAGAACGCCTGGCTGACGGTGGAAGCGGGCGAGCAGATCATCTTTGATCTGCCTGCCGAGGAAAAACTGCCCGCGGCGATGGAACTATTGGGTATCGATTTCGCCAGCTTGTCCGAGGATGCGGGACATGCTTGAACGCGGCGCGGGGGAGAAGGCGAGCGGCAAGGAGAAGACGCGGTTGACCGCAATCGCGGCCCCCGCTCCACCCCTCCGACTCATTGATCATCGGCCCTCGACCGGAACGGTTCTCGCCTTCGATTTCGGCGAAAGATTCACCGGTGTCGCGGTCGGTGAGTCCAGCGTCGGCATGGCGCATCCGCTTGCACTGATCACCGCGGAGAGCAATGCGGCGCGCATCGACGCAATCGCCGCGCTCGTCGCCGAATGGAAACCCTGCTTCCTGGTGGTGGGGCTGCCGCTCTCGATGGACGGTACGGAGCACGAGTTGACGCGGCGCTGCCGCCGCTTTGCGCGCCAGCTGGAGTCTCGCTTCAGGCTGCCGGTCAAGCTGGTGGACGAGCGCTTGAGTTCGGCCTCGGCCGAAGAGGCATTGCGTTCAGTCGGAAAAGGGGGGCGCAAGCACAAGCTGCACGCGCATCAAGTGTCGGCACAGATCATTTTACAAAGCCATTTCGATGACCCAGGCTCTTCCTGATCCCGAAACCCTCTGCGCCGCATTGGTAAGCGAGCTCAAACCGCGCATTACCGCCGATACCGCGTTGGTCGGTATCCACACCGGCGGCGTCTGGCTGGCAGAGCGTCTGCACGTCGCGCTTGGCATCGTTTTGCCGCTGGGTCTGCTCGATATTTCCTTCTACCGCGACGATTTCGACAAGACCGGTCTGCATCCACAGATAAAGCCGACGCAAATCCCGTTCGAAGTCGACGGCCGCCATATCGTCCTGGTCGACGACGTGCTCTATACCGGTCGCACGGTGCGCGGGGCGATGAACGAATTGTTTGATTACGGCCGACCGGCTTCGATCAGCCTCGCCGTGTTGATCGATCGCGGCGGGCGCGAGTTACCGGTCGCCGCGCAGTATGTAGGCGCCAGGCTGGAGGTGCCGCCGGGACGTATGCTGGTGCTGGACCGTGACGAGAACGGCAAACTCAGGCTGAAACTGGATGCGTAACCCACAACTGAACGACAACGGCGAGCTGCAGCACCTGCTAACCATCGAGGGACTGCCGCGCGAGACGCTAACCCATATCCTCGATACCGCCACCTCTTTCGTCGGCGTCACTGCGCGCGAAGTCAAGAAAGTGCCGCTGTTGCGCGGCAAATCGGTGTTCAATTTGTTCTTCGAAGCGTCCACCCGCACCCGCACCACGTTCGAGATCGCCGCCAAGCGCCTTTCGGCCGACGTCATTAACCTCAACATAGCCGTGTCCTCGCATACCAAGGGCGAGACCCTGCTCGACACGGTGGACAATCTCTCGGCCATGCACGCCGACATGTTCGTGGTCCGCCACGCGCAAAGCGGCGCGCCGCATCTGATTGCGAGCCATGTGGCCAGCCACCTGCACGTAATCAACGCCGGCGACGGGCGCCACGCCCACCCGACCCAGGGTCTGCTCGACCTCTACACCATCCGCCACTACAAAAAGGATTTCACCAGGCTGTCGGTGGCCATCGTCGGCGACGTGCTGCATTCGCGCGTGGCGCGTTCGCTGATCCACGCGCTCACCCTGATGGGCACACCCGATATTCGCGTAATCGGGCCCATGACCCTGGTCCCCGCGGGCGTGGAAAAGCTGGGCGTCACCGTGTTTCACGACCTGAAACAGGGCCTGCGCGACGTCGATGTAGTCGTGATGTTGCGCCTGCAGAGCGAACGCATGCGCGGCGCGCTGCTGCCTTCGGCACAGGAATTTTTCAAGTACTACGGCCTGACCCCGGAAAAACTGGCACTGGCCAAGCCGGATGCCATCGTCATGCACCCCGGACCGTTGAACCGCGGCGTGGAAATAGATTCCGCGGTCGCCGACGGCGCGCAGGCGGTGATCCTGCCGCAGGTGACTTTCGGCATCGCTGTCAGGATGGCCGTGATGAGCATACTGGCGGGGAATTGAAGCAGATGAAAATTCATATCAAGAACGGCCGCCTGATCGACCCGGCAAACAACATCGACACCCGTGCCGACCTGTTTCTCGCCGCCGGCAAGATCGCCGCAGTGGGCAAGGCGCCGGGCGGCTTCAGCGCAAACCGCGTGATCGATGCCGCGGGCCTGGTGGTGTGTCCGGGACTGATCGACCTGTCGGCGCGGCTGCGCGAACCGGGCTTCGAGTATAAGGCGACGCTGGAATCGGAAATGCTTGCCGCGGTTGCGGGCGGCGTGACCAGCCTGGCCTGTCCACCCGACACCGAGCCGCCGCTGGATGAACCCGGCCTGGTAGAGATGCTCAAGCATCGCGCCAAGACGCTTAACCTGGCGCACGTTTATCCGATTGGCGCGCTCACTGTCGGCCTCGCCGGGCAGAAGCTTACCGAGATGGCGGAACTGCGCGATGCCGGCTGCGTCGGCTTCTCCCATGCCGATGTCCCGCTGCAGGACAATCAGGTGCTGTGGCGCGCGCTGCAGTATGCCGCCACTTTCGGCTTCTGCGTCTGGCTGCGCCCGCAGGACGGGTACCTGGCGAAGGACGGGGTGGCGCACGACGGCGAGGTGGCCACGCGCCTGGGACTGCCCGGAATTCCCGCTTTTGCCGAGACCATCGCCGTTGCCGCCATCATCCAGCTGATGCGTGCCACCGGTACGCGGGTGCATTTGTGCCGCCTGTCGACACGCGAGGCGGTGGCCATGGTGCGCGCGGCCAAGCGCGACGGCCTGCCTCTCAGCTGCGACGTCGGCATTCACCATGTCCACCTTTCGGAAATGGATCTGGGCTATTTTGACTCGCATTGCCATCTGCTGCCGCCGCTACGAAGCGCGCGCGACCGCGATGCGCTGCGCGAGGGATTGAAGGACGGCACCATCGACGCACTTTGCTCCGACCACGCGCCGGTAGACGAGGATTCGAAGCTGCTGCCTTTCGGCGAATCGGAACCCGGCGCCACCGGCCTGGAACTATTGCTGCCGCTCACATTGAAGTGGGCGCTCGAAATGAAGGTGCCGCTGGCGCAGGCGCTCGCGCGCATCACGCAAGTGCCGGCGCGCATCCTCGGCCTGGATACCGGCCACCTGTCGGAAGGCCATTCGGCCGATGTTTGCGTATTCGATGCGGAACACTATAGCCGGGTGAATGCCGCAGCGCTCAGGAGCCAGGGCAAGAACACGCCTTTCCTCGGCATCGAGCTGCCCGGCAAGGTGCGCTACACCCTGGTGCAGGGTCAGGTCGTCTACGACGCGGGACCTGGCTGAACGCTGTCAGGCGTAACGGCTAAGTTCGCGCAGCCGTCCCCCGTTCAGGCCTTTTCGCCGCCTTTTGCAAGCAAGGCCGCGGGTCGAAATTCCGCGATCGCGACAAACACGGTCTTGCGGCGCGAGCTTAGCCCCCTTGTGATCTTTACCTGAGCCCGCTTCACCCCCAAGCGCCCGGCCAGGAACTCGATCAGGCATTCATTCGCTTTTCCATCCACGGGGGGCGAAGCCAGGCGCAGTTTGAGACAATCGCCGTGCAGACCGGCAATCTCGGTGCGCTTGGCCCCCGGCTGGGCATGGACATGAATGGTGACGCCCCCGCCACCGGTCTGGTACCAGCTCAAAGCAGGGCCGCCGCGGAGCGCGTAAGGTACTCGAGCGGGATCAGCAGCAGTTGCGCCGCGACCAACGCGAACAGCGGCGACAGGTCGACGTTGCCGATGGGCGGAACCAGGCGCCGGAACGGACGCAGGAAGGGACGGGTAAGCGCGTTGAACAGCGGCGCCAGCGGCGCGTACGGGTTGACCCAGCTGATCACCGCCTGAACCAGGATGACGCCGATCAATAGATACAGGCTGAAACGCGTCAATTCGAGCAGGGCCAAGGTGAAGAAGACGCCTACCAGCACTCCCGAGGCCGCCCCGAGGCCGCCCCCCTTGAGCAGGTAGAGCAGGAACAACAGCAGCACCTCTGTCAGCCAGGCGAGCAGAAAACTCGCCAGGTCCAGGCCGAACATTCCGGGAATCAAGCGCCGCGCCGGAAGCACCAGCCAATTGGTCAAGGCGGTAACAAATTGCCCCAGCGGATTGCCGAACGGTGCGCGCATGAGTTGCAGATAGAAGCGTGCCAGCAGCACGAACACAAAAAAACCAAAGAGCGTGTCGAGCAGGAAATGCAGAATTTGGCTAAGCATTTATCTCGCCTGAAAAAAGGATGCCGCGGTGGATCTTCGATGCAGATCGACTCAAGAACAAGCGCCTTGCTTCTCGCGCAGCGATGCGCCCGGCCAGTCAGCCGATCATTCGTCCGCGCCCAATTGCTCGCCCAACTCGTGCGCGCGCCGGTTGGCTGCGTGCAGCGCGCGCACAATCAGGTCCTTGACCCGGTCGGCATCCATGCTGGCGAGGGCGCGCTCGGTCGTTCCGCCCTTGGAGGTGACGCGCTCGCGCAGCAGCGCCAGTTCCTCCGGGCTTTGCGCAGCGAGTCTGGCGGTCCCAACGAAGGTTTCGACCGCGAGCTTCCTCGCGTCTGTTGCGGAAAAGCCCATTTCCCGCGCCGCCTGCTGCAGCGCCTCGATGAAGTAAAAGACGTAAGCCGGCCCGCTGCCGGAAATCGCCGTGACCGGATCGAGCAGGTTTTCTTCAGCCACCCATAGCGTCGCGCCCACCGCGCCGAGTATGGACTCTGCCAAGGCGCGCTGGTCGGCGTCGACCGCGGCATTCGCGTACAGGCCGGTGATTCCGGCGCCAATGAGCGCCGGCGAGTTGGGCATGCAGCGCACCAGCGTGGCATAGCCGCCGAGCCAGCGCGACAGATCTGCAAGGCGAATACCGGCGGCGATGGTGATCACGAGCTCGCGCCCCAGCTGCGGTTGCAGCGCCCGGGCCGCGGCGCGCATCTGCTGCGGCTTGACTGCCAGCACCACCGCCTCGCCCAGCGGCATGGCGGCAGCCGCGCTGTCGACGCAGGCGACGCCAAACCGCGCGGCGAGCCGCGCGCGCGCCCCGGCCTGGATCTCGACCACACGCATGCCCGCAGGCGCATGGCCCTTGGCGATGAGGCCCCCGAGCAGGGCCACAGCCATATTGCCGCCGCCGATGAACGTAATCTTCACGCCTCGACCCTTTCACCGAATATGGCGGTACCCACCCGAACGATGGTAGCGCCTTCCATCACGGCCGCCTCCAGGTCCTGGGACATGCCCATCGACAGGGTGTCGAGGCCGAAACCGGCGCTATTGAGTTGCTCCAGCAGCAGGCGCAGGCCCCTCAGGCGCAGGCGCTGCGACTCGAGATCGTCGCTGGGCTCCGGAATCGCCATCAGTCCGCGCAGTCTGAGCCGCGGCAGGCTGCGCACCGCCTCGGCCAGCGGCCGCAGTTCTTCCGGCGCCACACCGCTCTTGCTTTTTTCCCCGCTCAGATTCACCTGCAGACAGATATCGAGCGCACCCAACTCCTGCGGGCGTGCCTCGGCCAGGCGCAGCGCGATTTTCTCGCGCGCGACCGAATGCACCCAATCGAAATGCTCAGCAATGGCCCGCGTCTTGTTGCTCTGGATCGGCCCGATAAAATGCCAGGTGAGCGGTAAAGCGGACAGCGCGGCGATCTTTTCCATCGCCTCATTGACGTAATTCTCGCCGAATTCGCGTTGCCCCGCCGCATACGCGGCGCGCACTTCGCCCGCGGCGAAGGTCTTGCTCACCGCCAGCAGGGCAACGTCGCCGGGTTCGCGTCCGGCGGCGCGGGCCGCCGCTGCAATGCGCGTTCTTACGACTTGCAAGTTACTCTCGATTGTGGACATAATTTGGCGCGGGCGTGAACGCGCGAAACCGGCGATAAATCGCACCCACTCGGTCAGTTGCATTCTCGCTTGGCGCGTCACTCAGCATGGAGCAATTATAAATGGATATCTCCGAACTGCTTGCCTTCGTGGTCAAGAACAAGGCTTCCGACCTGCATCTTTCGTCGGGCCTGCCTCCCATGATTCGCGTGCACGGCGACATCAAGCGCATCAACCTGCCGGCGATGGACCACACGGCTGTGCACGGCATGATCTATGACATCATGAACGACGGCCAGCGCAAATTCTACGAGGAAAACCTGGAGTGCGACTTTTCCTTCGCCATCCCGGGCCTGGCCCGTTTTCGCGTCAACGCCTTTGTCCAGAACCGCGGCGCCGGGGCGGTGATGCGGACCATTCCGTCCAAGATCCTGTCGCTCGCCGATCTGAAGTGCCCGAAGATCTTCGAGGATATCTCCGACCAGCCGCGCGGCGTCGTGCTGGTGACCGGTCCGACCGGCTCGGGCAAGTCGACAACGCTGGCGGCGATGGTCAATCACAAAAATGAAACCGAGGAAGGACACATACTCACGATCGAGGACCCGATCGAGTTTGTGCACGAATCGAAGAAATGCCTGATCAACCAGCGCGAAGTCGGGCCGCACACGCTTTCGTTCAACAATGCGCTGCGATCCGCTCTGCGCCAGGACCCGGATGTGATTCTGGTGGGTGAGATGCGCGACCTGGAGACCATTCGATTGGCGCTGTCTGGCGCCGAGACCGGCCACCTTGTGTTCGGCACCCTGCATACCAGCTCGGCAGCGAAGACGATCGACCGCATCGTCGACGTGTTCCCCGCGGCGGAGAAAGACATGATACGCGCGATGATCTCCACCTCGCTAAAGGCGATCATTTCGCAGACACTGTTAAAGACCAAGGACGGCGCCGGACGAATCGCTGCGCACGAGATCATGATCGGCACGCCAGCCATCAATAATCTAATCCGCGAAGCCAAGATTGCGCAGATGTACTCGGCCATCCAGACCGGCCAGCAGTTCGGCATGCAGACGCTGGACCAGAACCTGCAGGATCTGGTAAAGAAGAACATGATCTCCAACGCGGAAGCGCGCAGCAAAGCCGCGAACAAGGACAACTTCCCCGGCAACTAGCGCAGCCGGGCTGCAGAAGTTGCGTCGAAGGTTAATATCGGTGCCCGCGGGGTTCAAGGGCGAGCGAATTACGCCCGGCCAGAGTCACGATTTCCGGGTATATTTGGACGAAACCGTCAGTGAGGTGAAATATGGATAGCGGCCAGTCAACAAAATTCATGTACGACCTGCTGCGGCTGATGCTCAGCAAGAAGGGTTCCGATTTGTTCATCACCGCGGACTTCCCGCCGGCGATGAAACTCGACGGCAAAATGACGCCGGTCATGGATCAAAAGCTCACCGGCCAGCACACCGCCGATCTGGTACGCGCGATGATGAATGACAAGCAGGCGGCCGAATTCGAGGCGACCAAGGAGTGCAACTTCGCCATCGCGCCCTCGGGCATCGGCCGCTTCCGCGTAAACTGCTTCGTGCAGCAAGGCAAGATCGGCATGGTGATGCGCACGATCACCACTACCATACCCAAGTTCGAGGACCTGGGACTGCCGCCGGTACTCAAAGACGTAGTCATGAACAAGCGCGGCCTGGTAATCATGGTGGGAGGCACGGGCTCGGGCAAATCGACCACGCTCGCGGCGATGATCGGCTACCGCAACCACAACAGTTACGGTCACATCATTACCATCGAGGACCCGGTCGAGTACGTGCATCCGCACGTCAACTGCCTGATAACGCAACGCGAGGTCGGCGTGGATACGGCTTCGTGGGAGGCGGCGCTGCACAACACCCTGCGCCAGGCGCCGGACGTGATTCTGATCGGCGAGATCCGCTCGAAGGAAACCATGGAGCACGCCGTGGCTTTCGCCGAAACCGGCCACTTGTGCATGGGTACGCTGCACGCCAATAGCGCCAACCAGGCGCTGGACCGCATCATCAATTTCTTTCCCGAGGAACGCAGGGCGCAGCTATTGATGGACCTGTCGCTCAACCTCAAGGCGCTGGTATCGCAGCGGCTGATCCCCCTGAAAGAAGGCAAGGGGCGCGCCGCCGCGATCGAGATCCTGCTCAACTCGCCGCTGATAGCCGACCTGATCTTCAAGGGCGAAGTGCACGAGATCAAGGAAATCATGAAAAAGTCGCGCGAACTGGGCATGCAGACATTCGATCAGGCGCTGTTCGACCTGTACGAGGACGGCAAGATCAGCTACGAAGACGGGCTCCGGAACGCCGACTCGGTCAACGACCTGCGCCTGAACATCAAACTGCACGGCAAGGAATCGAAGAACAAAGACATGAGCGCCGGCATCGAGCACCTGAACATCGTTTGATCCGGGGCAAGGCGGCGGCCCTGCCCGGCCAGGCCGTCTAGATATCGAGCCGCGCGATCAGCGCGTTGCTCTCGATGAATGCGCGGCGCGGCTCGACGTCGTCGCCCATCAGTTTCGAGAAGATCTCGTCGGCTGCGATCCCATCCTCGATCTGCACGCGCAACAGCCGCCGCTTGGTCGGGTCCATGGTGGTTTCCCACAACTGCTCCGGGTTCATCTCGCCCAGGCCCTTGTAGCGCTGCAGCGCGGCATTCTTCTCCACCTCCTGCAGCAGCCAGGTCATTACCTCGCCGAAATCCTTTACGGCCTGCCGCTTCTCGCCGCGCGTGACAAAGGCGCCGGGGCCGATCAGGCCGTGCAGCAACTGCGCCGTGCCGAGCAATTGCTGATAGTCGCCGGAGAGCAGAAAATCTTCGTCGATGACGCATCTGCGGCTGTTGCCATGCACGCTGCGCTCGATCAGAAGGCGGTGCCGCTCGTGCTTTTCGTCGAAGCGCGGGGTTACCATCATTTCCTTGTCCGCCAGTACGCGTTGCAGCCGCTCGGCACTCGCGCGCGCGGTTTCTGCATCGTGCAGGTCCAGTTTGAGTCCGTTTCGCAGGATTGCGACCAGCACGTCGCGGTCAATCAGTCGCGCGATGCGTTCGATAACGGCACGAGCGAGCAAATACGAGCTCGCAAGCTGCTGCAGCGCCTCGCCCGCGACCGGCTGGCTATCCTGTTGCGGTATCAACGTGGCGCCCACCAAGGCCTGCTTGAGCATGTACTGAGACAACTCGTGCTCGTCCTTGAGGTAACGCTCCTCCTTGCCGATCTTGGCCTTGAATAGCGGCGGCTGGGCGATATAGATGTGGCCGCGCTCGACCAAATCCGGCATCTGCCGGTAGAAGAAGGTCAGCAGCAGGGTACGGATATGCGCACCGTCGACGTCGGCATCGGTCATGATGATAATGCGGTGATAGCGCAGTTTGGCGAGGTTGTAGTCGTCCTTGATGCCCGTTCCGAGCGCGGTGATCAGGGTCGCGATCTCGGCAAAAGAGATCAGCTTGTCGAAGCGCGCCTTCTCCACATTGAGAATCTTGCCCTTGAGCGGCAGGATCGCCTGGAACTTGCGGTCCCGCCCCTGCTTGGCCGAGCCGCCGGCGGAGTCTCCCTCCACCAGGTAGATTTCACACAGCGCCGGGTCCTTTTCCTGGCAGTCGGCGAGTTTGCCCGGCAGGCCCATGCCATCGAGCACGCCCTTGCGGCGTGTCATTTCGCGCGCTTTCCTCGCGGCTTCGCGCGCGCGTGCGGCGTCGACGATCTTGGCGGTGATGGTCTTCGCGTCGCCCGGCCGTTCGAGCAGGAACTCGGCGAGCTTGGCCGCGACCACCTCCTGCACCACCGGTTGCACTTCCGAACTTACCAGTTTGTCCTTCGTCTGCGAGGAGAACTTCGGCTCCGGCACTTTCACCGAAAGCACGCAACTCAGGCCCTCGCGCATGTCCTCCCCGGTGGTCTCGACCTTGGCCTTCTTCGCCGGTTCCTGACCCTCGATGTACTGGTTGAGGGTACGTGTCATCGCCGCGCGTAGTCCGGTGAGATGGGTACCCCCGTCGCGTTGCGGAATGTTGTTGGTGAAGCAAAGTACCTGCTCCTGATACGAGTCATTCCATTGCATTGCAACTTCCACGATGATGCCGTCTTTTTCGCCGACGGCATGGAAAATGTTGTTATGCAGCACCTGCTTATTGCGGTTGATGAATTCGACAAAACCCTTCACGCCGCCGGAAAAAGCGAAGTTTTCCTCCTTGCCCGCGAGTTGATCCACCAAGCGGATCTTGACACCGTTGTTGAGAAAGGACAGTTCGCGCAGCCTTTTCGCCAGAATGTCGTAGTGATATTCCACCGCGCTGAAAGTGCCGGTACTCGCCAGAAAATGCACCTCGGTGCCGCGGCGCTCGGTGGTACCGGTTTGCCGCAACGGTGCGATGGGAACCCCGTGGCGGAACTCCATGCTGTAGGTTTTTCCCTCGCGGCGGATGGTGAGGCGCAGCCATTCGGACAGGGCGTTTACGACGGACACGCCGACGCCGTGCAGACCGCCCGCGATCTTGTACGAATTGTTGTCGAACTTGCCGCCGGCGTGCAACTCGGTCATGACGATTTCAGCGGTCGAGCGTCCCTGCTCGTCATCCGGATGTTTCCCGGTGGGAATGCCGCGGCCGTTGTCGGTGACGCTGATCGAGTTGTCGCTGTGAATCGTTACCGTAATGTCGTCGCAATAGCCGGCCAGGGCCTCGTCGATCGCATTGTCGACCACCTCGAACACCATGTGGTGCAGTCCGGTGCCGTCAGAGGTGTCGCCGATGTACATGCCGGGACGTTTGCGCACCGCGTCCAGGCCCTTCAGCACTTTGATGCTGCTTTCTTCATAGTCGCCGTTGCCGACATGCTGCGGATTCGTCTTGTCGTTCATTCCTGTTCTTCTCTTAAGCTGTGTGACAACATTGCTGAGTCTCAAATGAGTTACCGCGGTTTCTGCCCAATGCGTATCAGATGCGCATCGGCATGACGACGTACTTGAAATTGTCGTTTCCCGGAACGGTGATCAAAGCGCTCGAGTTGGCGTCGCCTAAGGCACACTCGACCTCGCCGCACTCGAGATTGTTGAGCACGTCCTGTAGATAATTGACGTTGAAACCTATGTCCAGGGCGTCGCCGGCATAAGCCACATCGAGTTCCTCCTGCGCCTCTTCCTGCTCGTTGTTGCTGCAGATGATCTTGAGGCTGCCATCGGCCAGCATCCAGCGCACGCCTTTGAACTTCTCGTTGGTTAGAATCGCCGCCCGCTGCAAGGCCTGCAGCAGCACGATCCGGTTGAGTAATAATTTCTTGTTGTGCGTGGTCGGGATGACGCGGGTGTAATCCGGGAACTTGCCGTCCACCAATTTTGAGATCAGGACGATGCCGCCGAAAGAGAAGCGTGCCTGGGTCGGGGACAGTTCCACCTCGACCGGTTCGTCGCTGTCGGACATGAGTTTGGACAACTCGAGGATGGTCTTGCGCGGCAGGATCACTTCTTGCACCCCGTCGGTCTTGTGTGCAGCGCTCGCGAGGGCAAGGCGATGCCCGTCTGTGGCCACGACGGTAATTTTGTCTCCCCCCGTCACCAACAGCAGGCCGTTCAGGTAGTAGCGAATATCCTGCTGCGCCATGGCGTACTGCACCGACAGAAACAACTGCTTCAGCACCTTTTGCTGCAGCGTCATTTTGGTGCTCGCGCCCTCGGCCAGGGACAACTTGGGGAAATCGTCTGCCGGCAAGGTCTGCAGGTTAAAGCGGCTCTTGGCTGCCTTCACCTGCAGTTTTTTCTCCTGCAGCGTCAGCGTCACCTCGGACTGATCGGGCAAGGCGCGCAGGATGTCGAGCAGTTTTCTCGCGCCTACGGTGATGGCCTTGGCCTCTCCCGGGTTGTCGCACACGGCCCGCGCCGAGATCTGGATCTCGATATCGGTGGCGACGATGGTTATTTCCGAGCCTTCGCGCTCCAGGAGCACGTTGGAGAGAATGGGCAGCGTGTGACGCCGTTCGATGATGCCGGAAACAGCATTGAGCGGTTCGAGTAAAGTCTCTCTATTTATCTTGATTGTATTCATTATATCTTCCTGATAATGATGATAATGCAGCGTCTTTCCGGGGATATCTCGGCAATTTCCTTTGTATTCCTGTTGCTAGACCGCTTTTCTGGCGTGTATAAGCCTGTGCGCCGTTCTTTATCGTTTGTGGACACAATCGGGCCCGGTGAAAAAGTGCGAGTTATCCACACGAAGCCGGAAACTTGCCAGCAATAACATTCATCCTTTCAGCACCTGTTCCAGCACATGGTAGTCGTGGTTGATCTCGGTGTGTTTCTCGCGTAACGAGGCAATCGTACGGCAGGCGTGCAGCACGGTAGTGTGATCGCGGTTGCCGAAAGCATCGCCGATGTCGGGCAGGCTGTGCTGGGTCAATTCCTTCGCCAGCGCCATCGCCATCTGGCGCGGGCGGGCGACGTTGCGGCTGCGTTTCTTCGAATGCATGTCGGCGATCTTGATCTTGTAGAACTCCGCCACGGTCTTCTGGATGTTGTCGATGGAAATCTGGCGATTCTGCACGGACAGCAAATCCTTGAGCGCTTCCTTCGCCAAGTCCAGCGAAATGTCCTTGCCGTTGAAGCGGGAAAAGGCGATGACGCTTTTCAACGCCCCTTCCAGTTCGCGCACGTTGGAGCGAATGTGCTTGGCGATGAAGAACGCGACCTCCTCTTCCAGGCGCACCGAAATCGCCTCTGCTTTTTTCAGGATGATGGCCACGCGCATTTCCTGCTCCGGCGGCTCGATGCCGACCGAAAGCCCCCAGGAGAAGCGCGACTTGAGCCTCTCTTCGATGCCGCTGATGTCCTTGGGATAGGTATCGCAGGTGATGATTACTTGCTTGTGCGCTTCGATCAGCGCGTTGAAGGCGTAGAAGAATTCTTCCTGGGTTCGGTCTTTGCCGCTGAAGAACTGAATATCGTCGATCAGCAGCAGGTCGAGGGAATGGTAGTAGCGCTTAAACTCGTCGAAGGATTTCTGGTGGTAGGCACGCACCACGTCCGAGATGTACTGCGCGGCATGCAGGTAGCGCACCTTTGCGGTGGGGTGCTGCGCCAGCACGTTATTGCCCACCGCGTGGATCAAATGGGTCTTGCCCAAGCCAACCCCGCCATAGACGAACAGCGGGTTGTAGGAAGTCCCGGGGTGCTCGGACACCTGCAGGCCCGCGGCGCGCGCCAATTGGTTGGCCTTACCGATGACGAAACTGTCAAAGGTAAACTCCGGAATCAGGCCCGCTTTCTCGTGGCCGCTGGAGCGCCGGCGCACGGCTTGGGTGATCGAGGTCGCGTCCGCCGGTTTCGCCGTCGCCGCCTCAGCTTGCGCCATGGCCAGGCTTACGCGAATGGGCGAGGAAAAATACTCGGCCGCCATCGCCTCGATACGGGCGAGGTAACGGTTCTTGATCCAGTCCAGGACGAAGCGGTTCGGCGCGAGCAGAGCAATCTGCCCGGAAGGCGTCTTGCTGTCGAGTCTTAGGGGCTTGATCCAAGTGTTGAACTGCTGTGCCGGGAGCTCATTTTCTAAGCGGCTCAGGCAGGAAAGCCAGAATCTTTCCATAGCCCTGTTTTAGTATGTAAGAAGCTTGGGATTGAAGACAAAATCAAGTGACTATTTTAGCCGTTCGCCGAGAAGTTATCCACAGGCATTTATTTGGCTGAACTTGACGATTGCATTGACACAAAACAGCATTTTGAGGTTAAATGCCGGGTTCTGTCGTAAGCAAGAAAGAATCCAAAAATGAAGCGCACTTATCAGCCCTCCGTAGTCCGCAGAAAACGCACCCACGGCTTTCTTGTGCGCATGCGCACCCGTGGCGGTCGCGCGGTCATCCGCGCACGCCGGGCCCGCGGCCGGGCTCGCCTTTCGGTTTGAGGTCAAGCTCCCAGTTCGGCCTCTCCCGGGAGCAAAGACTGCGCCGCAAGGCGCAAATTACGTCAGTGCTCGCCCGCGGCCGGTCCATAGGCGGTGGTGGCATGCAATTGCATACGATGCCGAGTGACAGCGGTCCGCGCCTGGGTGTGATAGCCGGACGGCATGCATGGCCCCGCGCCGTGGATCGCAACCGTTTCCGGCGCCTGGTGCGTGAGACCTTCCGCCTGCTGCAGCACCGCTTGCAGCGGCGCGACTATATTGTCAGGGCGCGCGGTCCGCAGCGCGGCGAGCCAAGCGGCGCCGAGATCGGAAAGCTGCTCGCGGCGTGGTGCAAGACGGATGGAGAGTAGCGCTCGTGAGCAAGCTTCTGCTTCTCCTGATCAAGACTTATCGCTACTGCCTGAGCCCGCTGCTTGGCCCAAGTTGCCGCTTTTTCCCTTCCTGTTCGGAATATGCCGCGGACGCGATCGATAAACACGGCCCCGGGTACGGCAGCTGGCTCGCGCTCAAGCGCATAGCACGCTGCCACCCTTGGCATCCCGGCGGTTATGACCCAGTTCCCTGAGCTCCCATGGACACGCAACGTCTGATTCTGTTTTTCGTGTTTTCGTTCTCGCTGCTGCTCCTGTGGGATGCCTGGCAGAAAGAGCAGCGCCCGCCGGCACCGACGATTGCGCAAAGCGCGCAGCAGAGCACCGCCCAGGCGACGGTCCCCAGCCCGAGCGTGCCGACCCAGGCGGCGCCCGCGCCACAGCAAAAGCCCGGCGATGCGATACCGCCGACTAAGGCGGTCCAGGGGAAACACGAGAGAATCCGCGTCAAAACCGATAACCTCATCGCCGAAATCGAATTGCAGGGCGGGGATATCGTGCGCCTGGAATTCCTGAAGCAAAAAGACATGTTGGACGAGAAGTTGAATTTCGTGTTGCTTACGCCCGAGTACCGCTACGCTGCGCAAAGCGGCCTGATCGGTCCTGGCTTGCCTACGCACAAGACTACCTATACTGCAGATGCGCGAGAGTATGCGCTTACAGACGGACACGACAAGGTGCAGGTGCGGCTGGAGGCTCCCGGCCCCGAGGGCGTGAAAACGGTGAAGACGCTCACTTTCCATCGCGCGAGCTACGTTATCGATGTTACCCATGAAATCGCCAATGGCAGCGCCGCACCGCTGGCCGCCCATGCCTACTTTCAGCTGCTGCGCGACGGCAAGGCGCCTCCCGGCGACAGCGCCATGGTCAGCACCTACACCGGCGCGGCGATCTACACCGAACAGGAAAAATTCCAGAAGCTCGCCTTCGCTGACCTGGACAAAGGCAAAGTCAGTGTTCCCAAAGCCACCGACAATGGCTGGATCGCCATGTTGCAACACTACTTCGTCAGCGCCTGGCTAGCCAAGGAAAAGGCCCCGCGCGAGTATTACGCCAGGCGTCTGGAGGATAACCTGTACTCGGTCGGGGTGATTCTGCCGGTGCCGGCGATCGCGCCCAATGCCAGCGGTAGTGTGTCGGTTTCGCTCTACGCCGGGCCGCACGAGCAGGACGCCCTGAAGGAAATCGCGCCCGGGCTGGATCTGGTGGTCGATTACGGCTGGCTGACGGTGGTCGCGGCACCGCTTTTCTGGCTGTTGCAGTTCCTGTACAAATGGGCGGGTAACTGGGGCGTGGCCATCATTCTGCTCACGGTGATCATCAAGGCGGTCTTCTTTCCGCTTTCGGCGGCAAGCTACAAATCCATGGCCAAGATGAAGCTGGTAACGCCGCGGATGACAAAACTGCGCGAGCAGTACGGCAACGACCGGGCGCGCCTGAACCAGGCAATGATGGAACTGTACAAGACCGAGAAGATCAACCCGCTGGGCGGCTGCCTGCCCATCGTGGTGCAGATCCCGGTGTTCATCTCGCTCTATTGGGTGCTGCTCGCCAGCGTCGAACTGCGTCACGCGCCGTTCTACCTGTGGATTCACGACCTGTCGGCGCAGGACCCATATTACGTGCTGCCATTGCTGATGATGGGCTCGATGGTGATCCAGACCAAGCTCAACCCCGTGCCGCCCGATCCGGTGCAGGCGAAGGTCATGATGATCATGCCTTTCGCCTTCGGCGTGATGTTCTTCTTCTTCCCCGCCGGCCTGGTGCTCTACTGGCTGGTCAACAATATTCTCTCCATCGCGCAGCAATGGCAGATCACCCGCATGATCGAGGGTGGAAAAGCCACCGTACACCGCTGACGTCCTGGGCGCCGCGGCCGGGCCTGCGTGAAATGGGCGCATTTTTCATATTTGCGTCTTTGAGGAGCACCAATTCGTGACTCAGCCGGCTGACCCGATTGCGGCAATAGCCACGGCTCCGGGACGAGGCGGCATAGGTGTGGTGCGGGTGTCGGGCAGGAATCTGGCGCCGCTTGCGCTGGCATTGCTCGGCAAAGTGCCTGCGCCGCGCCGCGCCGCCAGAGCGGCATTCGTCGATGCGCTCGGCGCCGCCATCGACGACGGCCTCGCGCTTTATTTCCCCGCTCCGCATTCCTACACCGGCGAAGACGTGCTCGAGTTGCACGGACACGGCGGTCCGATGGTGATGCAAATGCTGCTCAAGCGCTGTCTAGAGTTGGGGGCGCGCCTGGCCGAACCGGGCGAATTCACCCGCCGCGCGTTTCTCAATGACAAGCTCGACTTGGCGCAGGCCGAGAGTGTGGCGGACTTGATCGAAGCGGCCACCGACGGCGCCGCGCGCTGCGCCCTGCGTTCGCTGCGCGGTGAGTTCTCTGCCGCGATCGAGGAATTGCTGCGGCAACTGATCGAACTGCGCATGCTGGTGGAGGCGACGCTCGACTTTCCCGAGGAGGAACTCGACCCACTCGACCGGGCCGAAACCAAGGGACGCCAAGCCACGCTGCTGCAGGCGATCGAGACCGCGCTGGCGAAAAGCCGGCAGGGAAGCCTGCTGCGCACCGGCTTGCAAGTGGTGCTTGCGGGCCAGCCCAACGTGGGCAAGTCCAGCCTGCTGAATCGCCTGGCGGGTGAGGAGCTGGCGATCGTCACGCCCATGCCCGGCACCACTCGTGACAGCGTGCGCCAGAAGATCCAGATCGATGGCGTGCCGCTTGACATCGTCGACACCGCGGGACTGCGCGACACCCAGGACGAGCTTGAACGTCTGGGCATCGCGCGCAGCTGGAACGAAATCGGACGCGCCGATGTGGTGCTGTTGCTGGTCGATGCGCGCGCCGGCGTGACCACGCAGGATCTGCAATTGGTGGCGCGCATTCCCGACCGCGTAAAGCGCGTGTTCGTCCACAACAAGATCGACCTCGCCGGCGCGGAGCCGCGGGTGCAGCGCGGTGAGGCCTCGACCAGTCTGTTTCTTTCTGCCAAGACCGGAGCAGGTATGGATTTGCTGCGCGCCGAGTTGCTCGGCATCGCCGGCTGGCAACAGGGCGCGGAAGACCTGTTCATGGCGCGCGAGCGGCACCTGGTGGCGCTGCGTCGCGCGGCGCAGCACGCGGTCCGGGCAGGGGAGCATTTCGGCCGGCCGGAACTGTTCGCCGAGGAGTTGCGTCTGGCGCAGGAGCAACTCAGCAGCATTACCGGCGAATTTGCGGCCGACGACCTGCTCGGGGAAATTTTTTCGCGTTTTTGCATCGGCAAGTAACAGGGCTGCAGCGGTCGCCGGGCGACGGTTCGTTGTAGAATGCGAAACATCTTTTCCGAAAGCCCATGGTGCAGCCGGATCCTGGCGCGCGGGCTTTCGCGGCATTTTTTCAATTACCGGGCAGAAACAACATGAACACACCCGCCACCAGGAACGCCGCGGTTTCGAACGCGCCCGAATACGTCAGGCACCGCGCCATCAAGGAATGGGTCGCGAAAATGGCGCAGCTCGCGACGCCGGACCGCATCGTCTGGTGCGACGGTTCGCAGGAAGAATACGAGCGCCTGTGCCGGGAAATGGTCGACTCCGGAATGATGAAGCGCCTCAATTCCGCGCTTCGCCCGAACAGCTACCTCGCGCTGTCGGATCCGTCCGACGTCGCGCGGGTGGAGGAGCGCACCTTCATCTGCAGCGAAAAACAGGACGATGCCGGCCCCACCAATAACTGGATCGCGCCGGTGGAAATGCGTGCCACCCTCAGCCGCCTGTTCGAAGGCTGCATGCGCGGCCGCACCATGTACGTAGTGCCGTTTTCGATGGGGCCGATGGGCTCTCCTATCGCCCACATCGGCGTTGAACTCTCGGATTCGCCCTATGTCGTGGTGAGCATGAAAATCATGACCCGCATGGGGCGGGCAGTGTATGAGGTGCTTGGCGAGAATGGGAATTTCGTTCCCTGCATGCATTCGGTGGGCATGCCGCTGGCAGCCGGCGAGAAATCCGTGCGCTGGCCTTGCAACCCCGAAAAGTGGATTGTCCACTTTCCCGAGACACGCGAAATCTGGTCCTACGGCTCGGGCTACGGCGGCAACGCGCTGCTGGGCAAGAAATGCCTGGCGCTGCGTATTGCTTCGGTGATGGCGCGCGACCAGGGCTGGCTGGCCGAGCACATGCTGATCCTGGGCATCACCAATCCGCAGGGGCGGAAGGACTATGTCGCGGCCGCCTTCCCCAGCGCCTGCGGCAAGACCAACCTTGCCATGCTGGTTCCGCCCAATGGCTTCGACGGATGGAAGGTGGAGACCGTAGGCGAGGACATCGCCTGGATCAAGCCCCACGAGGACGGCAAGTTCTACGCGATCAACCCGGAGGCCGGCTATTTCGGCGTTGCGCCGGGCACCAATATCCACAGCAACCCGAACTGCATGAAGTCGATCGAGCGCAACGCCATTTTTACCAATGTGGCCGAAACACCCGAGGGCGACGTGTGGTGGGAAGGCATGACCGGTACGCCGCCGGCAAAGCTTACCGACTGGACCGGACAGGCATGGACACCGGGGTGCGGGCGCAATGCGGCGCATCCGAACTCGCGCTTTACCGTTGCGGCAACGCAGTGCCCGTCGCTCGATCCAGCCTGGGACGACCCGAACGGCGTGCCCATCTCGGCGTTTCTGTTCGGCGGGCGGCGCTCCGACACGGCGCCGCTGGTGGTCGAAGCTTTCAACTGGGAGGACGGCGTGTACAAGGCCGCGACCATGGGTTCGGAAACCACCGCGGCCATTGTCGGCCAGGTCGGCGTGGTACGCCGCGATCCTTTCGCCATGCTCGCCTTTTGCGGTTACCACATGGGCGATTATTTCAAGCACTGGCTGGCCGTAGGCAAGAAAGTAAAGCGGCCGCCGCATGTTTTCCAGGTCAATTGGTTTCGCAAGGATGCTACGGGCAAGTTCGTCTGGCCCGGTTTCGGCGAGAACATGCGCGTGCTCAGCTGGATCGTCGGGCGCTGCCAGGGACAGGCGCACGCGATCGAGACACCGCTGGGCTGGATGCCGGAGTTCGATGATATGCACTGGCAGGGGCTGGAATTCGGCGCCGACAAGTATGCCAGTGTCACCAATATAGACCGCGCCGCCTGGGAGCGCGAGCTGAAGCTGCACGACGAACTGTTTGCCAAGCTCAAGCACAAGCTGCCGCAACCCCTGGCGCTGGAGCGCCGGCTGCTGGAGGCGCGCCTCGCGCCCTGAGAGCGCGTTTCAGCAATTCCGAAACACGCTCCAGGAGAGAGATCGTCATGGCTCAGGTTTTCCATCGCAATCCCAGGCACAACTATCCGGTGGCTGTCGGCGGCGACGGGGCCTATATCATCGATCGGAATGGCAAGCGTTATCTGGATGCCTCCTGCGGCGCGGCCGTTTCCTGTCTGGGGCACAGCGATCGCGAGGTGATCGATGCGATCAAGGCGCAGCTGGACCAACTGCCGTTCGCGCACACTTCGTTTTTCACCAATCAGCCGATGGAAGCCTTGGCCAGCGAGCTGGTCGAACATGCACCCACCGGCATAGAGCGGGCATATTTCTGTTCCGGGGGTTCGGAAGCGGTGGAGGCGGCGCTGAAGCTTGCGCGCCAGTTTTTCGTCGAAATCGGCCAGATGCAGCGCGCCCATGTAATCGCGCGCCGGCAGAGTTATCACGGCAACACGCTCGGCGCGCTCGCCGCCGGCGGCAACCTGTGGCGGCGCAAGCAGTTCGAACCGCTGCTGGTCGACGTCTCGCATGTCTCGCCCTGTTACGCCTATCGCGGCAAGCAGCAGGGCGAGAGCGACGCGGCCTACGGCCGGCGCCTGGTGCGCGAACTCGAACAAGAGCTGTTGCGCCTCGGACCGGACAAGGTCATCGCTTTCATTGCCGAGACCGTGGGCGGCGCGACGCTGGGTTGTGTCACACCCGTGCCGGGCTATTTCCAGGGCGTGCGCGAAATCTGCGACAAGTACGGCATGTTACTGATCCTGGACGAAGTGATGTGCGGCATGGGCCGTTGCGGCACGCTCTACGCCTGCGAACAGGAGGGCGTGGTGCCCGACCTCATTTGCATCGGCAAGGGTCTGGGCGCGGGCTATCAGCCCATAGGCGCATTGCTGGCGAGCGGAAACATCTATGACGCAGTGGTGAATGGTTCGGGTTTTTTCCAGCACGGGCATACGTATACGGGCCACGCTAGCGCTTGCGCCGGGGCTCTGGCGGTGCAGCGCGCCGTCAAGAACCGCGGGCTCCTCGTCAAGGTGGGTGAGCGCGGCGCCGGACTGGAGGCGCGGCTGCGGGCGCGTTTCGGCATGCACCCGCACGTCGGCGAGATTCGCGGCCGCGGTTTGTTCTGGGCGCTGGAGCTGGTCGACGACCGCGCATCGAAGCGGCCTTTCGAGGCGCAGCGCAGGATCAGCGCCAGGCTCAAGCTGCAGGCGCTGGAAAACGGCCTGATGTGCTATCCGATGGCGGGGACCCTGGACGGGGTGTCGGGGGATCATGTGATGCTGGCGCCGCCCTATATCATCACCGAAACGCAACTGGACGAGATCGTGGACAAGCTCGCACGCTCGATCGACCAGGTTATCGCAGCCGCCTAGTGGCTGGCGGGAATCGGGATGCTGTGGACTGAAAGCATCAGTCCCTGGCCGTTCGCGCGGGCTTTTTGCGCGAGCGCTCCCATGGTCGCCGTGCTACACTTTTGCGCACGCGAAGCGGGGCGGACCGCACAGATCCTTGCCGCACCCGAATATCAGTTCTGCAATCGAACATCCATGGAGGACTACGTCATGCAATTGAAGTCAGCTTTCGTCGTTGCGTTTATCACTGCCGGCGCCTTGCTTGCTCCGGTTCAAAGCGCGCATAGCGCCGACAAATTCATTACCGTGGGCACCGGCGGCATCGTCGGCGTCTACTATCCGCTGGGCGGGGCGATCTGCCGCTTCGTCAACGCCGGGCGCAAGGATCATGGGTACCGCTGCACCGTGGAGTCCACCGGCGGCTCGGTGTTCAATATCAACGCCGTCATGTCGGGCGACATGGATATCGGCTTTGCGCAAAGCGACACGCAGTTCTATGCGCTGAAAGGTACGAGCGCGTTCAAGGACAAACCGCAGCCCAAGCTGCGCGCGCTGTTCTCGGTCTACCCGGAGTTGGTCACGCTGGTGACGCGTCAGGACGCGAACATCAAGAGCTTCGCCGACCTGAAGGGCAAGCGCGTCAACATCGGCGACCCGGGCTCGGGCACGCGCGCGACCACCGAACTCGTGATGGCCGCAACCGGCATCAGGAAGGAGGACTTGCGCCTCGCCACAGAACTCAAGTTCGTCGAGATGGCGCCGGCGCTGTGCGACAACAAGATCGATGCGTTTACTTTCGTAGCCGGCCATCCGAACGCGATCTTCCAGGAAGCCGCAACCTCATGCGCTTCCAGCATCGCCAGCATCACCGGTCCGGGGATCGACAAGCTGGTCAAGGACAATCCCTTCTATGCCAAGGCGAACGTGCCGGGCAAGATGTACCGGGGCACCGACAACGCGCAAGCCACTTTCGGCGTGCTCGCGACGATGGTGGCGAGCGCCGATTTGCCGGAGCAGACTGCTTATGTCATCACCAAAGCACTGTTCGACAATTTCGACGACTTCAAGAAGCTGCATCCGGCGGTGGCCAACATCACCAAGGAGCAGATGCTCGAAGGCAACACCGTGCCGTTCCATCCGGGCGCGCTGAAATATTTCCGCGAAAAAGGGCTGCTCAAGTAAGTCCAGGTTTCATAGCAGCCATACAGCGGGCGCCATCGAGCGCCCGCTTTCGCGTGTGGCGCTTCGATTGCGAGGAGGCGGGTGGAACAGAACGATAAATCCGGCGCGCCGCAGCCGGACCTGATCGACAAGGTCATCGCCGCCGAGTCGGGCGCGCGCCAGCCCGAGGGCCTGACGCGCCTCCTGATCGTCAACGTCGCGGTGTTGTGGTCGCTGTTCCAGTTGTGGATATCCTCGCCCATCCCGTACTGGGTCGCGGAGTTGGACTCGGGCTTGCAGAAGTACGTGATGTTCAACGATTCGATGGCGCGCTCGATCCATCTGTCCTTCGCCGTGTTCCTCGTCTATCTCGCCTTTCCGCTGTGGAACCGCAGCCCGCGCAAATACGTGCCACTGTACGACTGGGTGCTGGCGCTGGTGGCGACGTTTTGCGCCGGTTATCTCTTCCTGTTCTATGGCGCGCTCTCTGGGCGCCAGGGCGCGCCCAGCGGCATGGACATCGGCGTCGCCATCGTCGGCGTGCTCACGCTGCTCGAGGCTTGTCGGCGCTGCTTGGGTAAACCGATGATGATCATGGGCGTCATTTGCCTCGTCTACGTATTTGCCGGCCGCTACATGCCCGATCTGATTGCCCACAAGGGCGCGTCGCTGGGGAGGGCGGCCTCGCACTTCTGGATTACCACCGAAGGCGTGTTCGGCGTGGCGCTCGGGGTTTCGACCAGCTTCGTGTTCCTGTACGTGCTGTTCGGCGCCATGCTCGACCAGGCCGGCGCCGGCAACTATCTCACGCGTGTGGCGTTCGCGCTGATGGGCCACATGCGCGGCGGACCGGCCAAGGCATCGGTGCTGGCTTCTGGATTCAACGGCATGATTTCTGGCTCATCGGTGGCCAACGTGCTCACCGGCGGCAACGTCACCATTATGCTGATGAAGCGCGTCGGCTATTCAGCGGTGAAGGCGGGCGCAATCGAAGTGTCCTCCTCGTCGAACGGCCAAATCATGCCGCCGGTGATGGGGGCGGCCGCATTTCTCATGGTCGAGTACATCAATCTGCCTTACAGCGAGGTGGTCAAGCACGCCTTCCTTCCGGCGGTCCTGGCTTATGTGTCCTTGCTCTATATCGTTCATCTGGAAGCCGTGAAAGCAGGCATGAAAGGCATTCCGCGCCGGCCCTCACCTCTCAAAGGACGCCTGCTCGGTTGGGGTTTCACCATCGCCGGCACGTTTATCCTGATTCAGCTGTGCCTGTGGCTGTCGGTATGGCTGCCGCAAATGTTCGGTGAAGCGGCCACCGGGCTGACCGCGCTCCTGGTTCTGGCGGCTTATGTAGGCTGCGTCTGGTATTCGGCGCGCTGGTTCGACCAGGTGGATCCGACCGCCGAGATCGATCCGACGACCATGACCGAACTGCCGCCGACCATGCCTACGGTGCTCTCGGGTGTGTTTTACATTCTGCCGGTATTCATCCTGGTCTGGTGCCTGATGGTGCTGGAGCAATCGCCGGGACTCGCCGCGTTCTACGCCTGCAGTTTCCTCGGCTTCATGCTGATCACGCAGCGGCCGCTGATCGCCTGGTTCCGCGCGAAGCCGCTCGTCGGCACGGTGCACCACGGGTTTTCCGATTTGTACAAGAGCCTGGAACTGGGCGGGCGCAATATGCTGGGCATCGCCATTGCCACGGCGGTGGCCGGCATCATCGTCGGCACGGTGAGTCTGACCGGCATAGGCCAGTCCCTGGCCGACATCGTGGAGAAACTTTCCTTCGGCTCGCTCATGGTCGTGCTGCTGCTGACGGCGCTGTTCTCACTGGTACTCGGCATGGGCCTGCCGACCACGGCGAACTACATCGTCACCGCCACGCTGCTCGCGCCGGTGATCGTGGCGCTCGCCGCCTCGCACGGGCTGGAAGTGCCGCTGGTCGCCGTGCATCTGTTCGTGTTCTATTTCGGCATCATGGCCGACGCCACGCCGCCGGTGGCGCTCGCCGCCTATGCCGCGGCGGGCCTTTCGGGTGCCGATCCGCTCGAGACCGGCGTCCAGGGCTTCATTTACGAAATGCGCACGGCCATCCTGCCGTTCGTGTTCCTGTTCAACACCGAGTTGCTGATGATAGGCATCACCTCCTGGTGGCATTTCGTCCTGGTCGTCGTGGTCAGCGTCGGTGCCTGTTTTACCTTCGCCTCGGCGACCCAGCGCTACTTCATCGTTGCCAACCGCTGGTGGGAAACGCTGGCGCTGCTGCTGATCGCTTTCTCGCTGTTTCGCCCCGATGTCTACCGCGACTGGTTCTACCCGCCGTTTGCTCTGCAACCCGCGAGCGATGTTACGCGCATCGTCGGCGAACTCGCCGAAGGCAGCAACATGCGTTTGCGCATCGAAGTCGCCGACAAGGGGAAAGTCGAGGAACGAACCTTCATTCTTCCGGTGCTCAAGGGGGTGCCGCCTGAGCAACGCCTGGCACGGGTAGGCCTGACTACACAGATGAAAGCCGACAAGCTCGAGATCATAGATATCGCCATCGACAGCCCGGCGGAGAAAATTCGCCTGGACGTGGCCGACAAGAATCGCATCCTCGGCATCGAGACGCGCATTCCGCAGCCGGACAAGCAGTGGTATACCTTGCCGGCGTTCCTGCTGCTTGCACTGGTGGTGGTGGCGCAACGCCGGCGCAAAGCCGCTGCTGCGGCTTGAACGCCAAGCGGGTAGACTGCGTGCTGTTGACGAACCAAAATGAATATGGCGCGCCCAACGGCGGCGATTCGCGGTGTGGCACCGGGCGGGGCGCACGCGGCACGCCTTGCTTTCGCCGCCGCCACCGTGGCCAGCGCTGAAAGCTTGCAAACTTGAACGCCGAGATCGCGCTATTTTTGATCCAGGACGGCCTGACCAATGGCGCGATCTACGCGCTATTGGCCTTGGCCCTGGTGCTGGTGTTCGCGGTGACTCGGGTGATATTCATTCCGCAGGGCGAATTCGTCACTTACGGGGCGCTCACGCTTGCCAGCCTGCAGTTGGGCAAACTTCCGGGAACGGCCTGGCTGCTGCTGGGTGCGGGCTTGGCTGTTGCCGCCGTGGACGTGGTGCAGGTGCTGCGCCAAGGTGCGGCGCAGCGTATTCCAGCTATCGTCCTCAAGAATGTCGTAATCCCAGCCGGATTACTTTGGCTTACCTGGTGGGCCGCACCGCAGAAGCCAGCGCTCACACTACAAATTCTGCTGGCACTCGCGCTGGTGGTGCCGCTGGGGCCGATGACCTATCGGCTCGCTTACCAGCCGCTCGCCAACGCCTCCGTGCTTGTGCTGCTGATCATTTCGGTTGCGGTGCATTTCGCCATGACCGGCTTGGGGCTGGTGTTCTTCGGCGCCGAGGGTTCGCGCACGCCGCCGTTCTCGGACGCGCAATGGAAATTGGGCGTGCTCAATATTTCCGGGCAGAGCCTGTGGGTCATCGGTGCTAGCTTGGCGCTGATCGTCGCGCTGTTTCTTTTTTTCGAGCGCACCATCTACGGCAAGGCGCTGCGCGCGACGGCCATCAACCGCGTCGGCGCGCGGCTGGTGGGCGTTTCCCCGGTGATGGCGGGGAGGTTGAGCTTTACGCTTGCGGCGCTGATCGGCGCGCTTTCCGGAATCCTGATCGCGCCGATCACCACCATCTACTACGATTCGGGTTTCCTGGTGGGGTTGAAGGGTTTCGTCGGCGCCATCGTGGGTGGTCTGGTGAGTTATCCCCTGGCTGCCGCGGGCGCGCTGCTGGTCGGCATGCTTGAGGCCTATGCCTCGTTTTGGGCCAGCGCTTACAAGGAAGTCATCGTCTTCACCCTGATCATTCCGGTACTGCTGTGGCGCTCGCTTACCACGCATCACATCGAGGAAGAAGACGAATGAGCGGCGGAGGAATGACCCGGGCACGGCTCGTCCTCGGCGTGTTTCTCGCCTTCATGCTGGTCGCTCCGCTGGTGCTGCCCGAGTTCCATGTCACCCTGCTGAATTACATCGGCTTGTACAGTATCGTGGCGCTGGGTCTGGTGCTGCTTACCGGGGTGGGGGGGCTGACGTCGTTCGGACAGGCGGCCTTCGTTGGTTTGGGTGCGTATACCACCGCCTATTTAAGCACCGCTCATGGCCTGTCGCCCTGGTTGACCTTGCTGGTAGGGCTGGCACTTACATTCGCGATGTCGCTCTTTCTGGGCTTCATCAACCTGCGGCTTTCGGGCCACTATCTTCCGTTGGGAACTATCGCCTGGGGCATCAGCCTGTATTTCCTGTTCGGCAATATGGAGTTTCTCGGTGGCTATACCGGAATATCCAGCCTGCCCGCCATCAATCTATTTGGCCTGGCGCTCGACTCCGGCCGCAAGTTCCATTACCTCATCTGGATCCTGGCGCTGCTCGCGTTGCTGTCCATACACAATCTGCTCGATTCGCGTTCCGGGCGGGCGATTCGCGCGCTGAAGGGAGGCGGATTGATGGCCGAGAGTTTTGGCGTCGACACCGCGCAGATGAAAATTGTCATTTTCATCTATGCCGCACTGCTCGCCAGCCTGTCGGGCTGGCTCTACGCGCATCTGCTGCGATTCGTCAATCCCACCCCGTTTTCGATCAACGCCGGCATCGAATACCTGTTCATGGCAGTGGTCGGCGGTGCCGCCTCGGTCTGGGGCGCCGTGGTAGGGGCGGGGATCCTGACCATCCTCAAGCAGTGGCTGCAGGACCTCTTGCCCAAACTGCTCGGGCAAAGCGGCAATTTCGAGATGATCGTCTTCGGCGTGCTGCTGGTGCTTCTGCTGCAGCGAGCGCGCGAGGGCATCATGCCGCTCGTCGTGCGTTATTTTCCCGGACCGAACAAGCCGCTGCCGGCGGCGACGCCGGCGCTGCTACAGCGAGCGCGTCCCGCTGCAGGCGAAACCCTGCTGGAGGTCAAAGCGGCACGCAAGGCATTCGGCGGCCTGGTGGCGGTGAACGACCTGTCTTTCGCCATGAACAGTGGCGAGATCATGGGGCTGATCGGCCCTAACGGCGCCGGCAAGAGTACGGTGTTCAATTTGGTGACGGGCGTGCTCCCGGCCACCGCAGGCGAAGTGCATTTCCGCGGCGAGCGCATCGACGCCCTGTCCGCGCGCGCCATCGTCCTGCGTGGCGTGGCGCGCACGTTCCAGCAGGTACATCTGTTGCCGACGATGAGCGTGCTCGAAAACGTGGCCATGGGCGCGTACCTGCGCGGCACGAAAGGCGTGGTCAGCGCGGCACTGCATCTGGAGCGTTCCGAGGAGGCGCAGTTGCTGGCGGAAGCGGCGCGCCAGCTCAAGCGCGTGGGGCTGGGATCCAGCATCCACGAACAGGCGGGCAGCCTGCCGTTGGGCCAGCAGCGTATTCTCGAAATCGCGCGCGCCCTCTGCGCGGATCCCGTACTACTCCTGCTCGATGAGCCGGCGGCGGGCCTGCGCTACCAGGAAAAACGCGCTCTTGCCGAGCTCTTGCGCAAGCTCAAGTCCGAGGGCATGAGCATCCTGCTGGTCGAACATGATATGGATTTCGTGATGAGGCTGGTGGACCGGCTGGTGGTGATGGATTTCGGCGAAAAGCTGGCCGAAGGCCTGCCGCAGGAGATTCAGGCGAACCCGGTGGTGCTCGAAGCTTATCTCGGTGGCGTCAAATGAGCGCGTTGTTGGAAGTGCGTGGTCTATGCGTGGCCTACGGCAAGGTGGAAGCCGTGCACCAGGCCGGGCTGCGCGTGGAAGAGGGCAGGATAGTCACCGTCATCGGCCCCAACGGCGCGGGCAAGACTACGCTGTTGGCGGCGCTCATGGGCATGCTGGCTGCGCGCGGCAGCGTCAGGTACGCGGGCACGGAAATCACGCGCGTCGAACCGGAGGAGCGCGTGAGCCGGGGCCTGTGCCTGGTGCCGGAGCGGCGCGAACTGTTTGCCGCCATGACGGTCGAGGACAATCTGGTGCTAGGCGCGTTTCATCGCTATCGCAAACGCGACAAGACCATAGCCGCTGATTTCGAGCAGGTATACCAGTTGTTCCCACGCCTGCAGGAGCGCAGCCGGCAGCTGGCCGGCACGCTTTCCGGCGGCGAGCGTCAGATGCTTGCGCTCGGCCGCGCGCTCATGAGCCGCCCGCGCTTGCTGATGCTGGACGAGCCGAGTTTGGGCCTGGCTCCGCTGATCGTGCGCGATATCTTCCGCGTCATTGCCGGACTGCGCGAAACCGGCGTGTCCATCCTGCTGGTGGAGCAAAATGCCCGCGCCGCGCTGCAGGTGGCGGATTACGGCTACGTGCTGGAAACCGGCGAAATCGTGCTGGAAGGACCTAGCCAAGATCTCGCCTCCAATCCCCGGGTGATCGAAAGCTATCTCGGTCTGGTTTCCGGCAAGACGGTCTGATTGTTCCACGTGGAACATTGTGACGGAGCATTGCCTGGGAATTTTTTCATCCAAGATCGCGGATTGCGCGCGGATATGCTTTTTATCCGTGCGCAATCCGCGATCCGTGCGGACGGGACGCCGTCCGCGCAAGTCCTAACGCCACAGTTCGAAGTATCCCCGGCGTCCGCCCAGTTCGGCGCCCGGCCATTGCGCGCTCTCGCGCGCCAACCGTGTTTTTGGTACGGATGAAAAGCGTATCCGTACCAAAAACACGGTTATGGATAAAAGCAACCCGAGCAGAGTCTGGTCACACTGTTCCACGTGGAACAACCGCTTACGGTTTGCGGGGAAACAGCGTAAAATCGCGCCTCTTTGGCACAGCGGCCGGCGCATGCATTTTCCTACTGAATTCGATGTAATCGTAGTCGGCGGCGGTCACGCCGGGACCGAGGCTGCGCTGGCCGCGGCCCGGGCCGGCAGCAATACCCTGTTGCTCACGCACAATATCGAGACCCTGGGACAAATGTCCTGCAACCCGTCGATCGGCGGTATCGGCAAAGGGCATCTGGTCAAGGAAGTCGACGCGCTCGGCGGAGCCATGGCGATTGCCACCGACGAGGCCGGCATCCAGTTCCGCACACTCAATTCGAGCAAGGGCGCGGCGGTGCGCGCCACCCGCGCCCAGGCCGACCGCTTGCTATACAAGCAGGCGATCCGTTCGCGCCTGGAGAATCAGCCTAATCTGACTTTGTTCCAGCAGGCGGTGGACGACCTCACCTTGCAGGGCGACCGGGTGAGCGGCGTGGTGACGCAGCTCGGCGTGCGGTTCTCCGGGCGCGCCGTGGTCCTGACCACGGGCACTTTTCTTTCCGGATTGATCCACATCGGCATGGTCAATTTCCAGGCGGGGAGGGCGGGCGACCCGCCATCAATCAGCCTGGCAGCAAGGCTGCGCGAATTGAAACTCCCGGTCGGTCGCCTGAAAACCGGTACGCCGCCGCGCATCGACGGCCGTTCGATCGATTTTTCGGCGATGCAGGAACAGCCGGGCGACGATCCCGCGCCGGTGTTTTCCTACATGGGCAGGCGTGACATGCATCCGCGGCAACTACCCTGCTGGATCACCCAAACCAACACGCGCACTCACGAGATCATCCGCGGCGGCCTCGACCGTTCGCCTATGTACACCGGCGTGATCGAAGGCGTGGGCCCGCGTTATTGTCCTTCCATCGAAGACAAGATCCACCGCTTTGCGGGCAAGGCAAGTCATCAGATCTTCCTTGAGCCGGAGGGCCTGTCTACCAACGAGTTCTATCCCAACGGCATCTCGACGAGCCTGCCCTTCGATGTGCAACTCGAACTGGTGCGCTCGATCAAGGGTCTGGAACAGGCGCATGTTTTGCGCCCCGGTTATGCCATCGAGTACGACTACTTCGATCCGCGCGGGCTGAAGGCTTCGCTGGAAACGAAAGCGATTTCCGGATTGTTTTTCGCCGGCCAGATCAACGGCACCACCGGCTATGAAGAAGCCGCCGCCCAGGGATTGCTCGCCGGCATCAACGCGGCCTTGCAGGTGCAAGGCCGGGACGCCTGGTGTCCGCGCCGCGACCAGGCGTATGTCGGGGTACTGGTGGACGATCTCATCACCCGCGGGGTGTCCGAGCCCTACCGGATGTTTACCAGCCGCGCCGAATATCGCCTGATGCTGCGCGAAGACAATGCAGACATGCGCCTGACCGAAATGGGCCGCCATCTGGGCCTGATCGATAACCAGCGTTGGGACGCCTTCGAACGCAAGCGCGAAGCCGTTGCGAGGGAACTGGAGCGACTGAAATCGACCTGGATCAACCCCAAGTTCTTGCCGCAGGCCGATGCGGACAGGGTTCTAGGTAAAGGAATAGAACGAGAGTATGCGCTCACTGAGCTGCTGCGCCGCCCGGATGTGAGCTACGCCAGCCTCATGTCCCTGCCAGGCGCCGGCGGGGCCGCCTTGGACCCAGTAGTTGCCGAACAAGTCGAGATCCAGATCAAATACGACGGCTACATCGCCCGCCAGCAAGACGAAGTGCTGCGGCGGGAACAATACGAGGCAACCGCGTTGCCCGGCAATCTCGATTACGGTTCCGTGCGCGGCTTGTCCAAGGAAGCGCAGCAAAAATTGAACCAGCACAAACCCGAAACCATAGGCCAGGCCTCGCGCATCTCAGGCCTGACGCCAGCTGCCATTTCCTTGCTGCTGGTGCATCTGAAGCGGGGATTCGAGACCACAAGCCAGCGCGGGGATGCATTCACGCACGCGCCCCGGCAACACGGTAGCAAGGAAGATCAGGATGACAAGCCTTTGGACGAATCGCGCAAGGAGCGACCCGCAGCGTGAGCACCGCCGATCAACTGAAGCGCGGACTCATTGCTCTGGGACTGACGCTCGACCGGGACACCCAGCAGCGCCTGCTCGAGTACGTTGCGCTGATCGAAAAGTGGAACCGGGCATACAACCTCACGGCGATACGCGAGCCCGAAAAAATGGTAAGCCATCACCTGCTCGACAGTCTGGCGGTGGCGCCGCACCTGCACGCCAAGCGTCTGCTGGATGTGGGTAGCGGCGCCGGACTGCCCGGCATTCCGCTTGCGCTCGCCAAGCCGGACACACAGGTGATCCTGCTCGACAGCAATCACAAGAAGGCCGCGTTTCTGAACCAGGCGGTGATTGAACTGAAGCTCAAAAACGCCGAGGTATGCAGCGAGCGCGTCGAGTCCTGGCAGACGCAGAACCGCTTCGACGTGATCATTTCGCGCGCTTTTTCCGACATCGCCGAGTTCGTGCGCGTCACCCGGCACCTGCTCGCGCCGGGCGGCGTGTTCGCGGCGATGAAGGGCCTGCATCCCTATGAGGAAATCGACAAACTGCCGCCGGACTGCAAAGTGCGGCAGGTGCTGCCGCTTGCGATCCCCGGTCTCGACGGTGCCAGGCATCTGGTGTTGATCGGACTGGACGAGCGGGCAGGATGACGCAACGCATCCTCGCCGTCGCCAACCAGAAGGGCGGCGTAGGCAAGACCACTACCAGCGTCAATCTCGCCGCCGGACTTGCCGCCGCCGGCAAGCGCGTGCTCCTGATCGACCTCGACCCACAGGGCAATGCCACCATGGGCAGTGGCATCGACAAGCGCAATCTGGAGAGCTCCGTGTACCAGGTGCTGCTCGGCCTGACAACCGTGCAGTCGGTGCGGCAGAAGTCAGAAAGCGGCGGCTACGACCTGGTGCCGGCGAACCGCGAACTCGCCGGCGCCGAAGTCGAAATGGTCGAGCTGGAGAACCGCGAGACGCGGCTCAAGTCGGCGTTGGGCACGATCGCCGCGGAATACGATTTCATTCTGCTGGACTGCCCGCCTGCGCTCAACCTGCTCACCCTGAATGGCCTGGTCGCGGCCGACGCGGTGATGATCCCGATGCAATGCGAGTACTACGCTCTGGAAGGTCTGAGCGACCTGGTGGAGACCATACGCAAGGTGCGCAAGCACCTCAATCCCCGGCTCGAGATCGAGGGCTTGCTGCGCACCATGTACGACCCGCGCAACGCGCTAACGCTGCAGGTCTCGGCCCAGCTGCAGCAGCATTTCGGCGACAAGCTCTACGCGACCATCATCCCGCGCAACGTGCGCCTCGCCGAGGCGCCGAGCTACGGCGCGCCGGCGGTGAATCTGGACAAGGCATGCAAGGGCTCGCAGGCTTATATGGCGCTGGCGGACGAGTTGCTGTCGCGCTCGGCCATCGCGCTCGCGTAAGTTAGTAGCCGTAGCAAAAGTCATTTTGCTACGGTCCGATTTAGGGGAGCACGAGGGGAGGCGCCCCGAAGGTCTCGATCCCGCTTGACGGGAAAGTCCTCTTGGGAGGTATCCCCTCGTATTGTTACTGACTAAGGAAGCAAACATGAAAGGACTGGGACGCGGGCTGGACGCGCTGTTGGCCAAGGACGAAGAGGCCGGCGCCGGCGACGCCTTGAAGACGCTGAAGCTCGAAGAGCTTCAGCCGGGCAAGTACCAGCCGCGTACGCGCATGGACCAGGCGTCACTGGAAGAACTGGCGCGCTCGCTCAAGTCCCAAGGCGTGATGCAGCCCATTCTCGCGCGCACCCTGGCCAAGGGGCGCTACGAGATCATCGCGGGCGAGCGGCGCTGGCGCGCGGCGAAAATTGCCGGCCTGCGCGAAGTACCCGTGGTGATCCGCGAGGTGCCGGATTCGGCGGCGCTCACGATGGCGCTGATCGAGAACATCCAGCGCGAGGATCTGAATCCGCTGGAACAGGCCACCGGCATTCACCGCCTGATCAACGAATTCAAGATGACCCACCAGGAGGCGGCCGAGGCCGTGGGTCGCTCGCGCGCCGCGACCACTAATCTGCTGCGCCTGCTGAACCTGCCGCAATCGGTGCAGGCATTGCTCTACGACGGCAAGATCGACATGGGCCATGCGCGCGCACTGCTTGCGCTGGAAGGCCGGCGCCAGGAGGATGTGGCGAAGCGGGTGGCCGATCGCGGGCTGTCCGTGCGGGAAACCGAGAAAACGGTTCAGGACATCCTCAACCCGAAGACGAAAAAATCGAGCCGGCTCAAGACCAATCGCGACATCCTCCGGTTCGAAGAGGAGCTGTCGGAGAAACTCGGCACCAAAGTGGAAATCAAGCCCGGCAAGCGGGGTGCGGGCAAGCTGGTGATCAGCTACGTCAGCCACGAGCATCTCGACGATCTGCTGTCGAAATTCAAGGGCTGAAGCACGTTTCCCGAAACCTAAAGTGATACCGGCTCAGGGTTGGCCTCATACAATATCGCCACTGTTCGATATATCCCCCCTGCGTCCGCCGGTGTCGGTGCACGGCCATTGCGCGCCGCGCGCGCCAACCGCGTTTTCTGTACGGATGAAAAGCGCATCCGTACAGAAAACGCGGTTATGGAGAAAAGCAACGACGGGGCGGAGGGTTTATCCAAGATCGTCGATTGCGCACGGATGCGCTTTTTTGTCCGTGCGCAATCGACGATCCGCGTGGACGGGCCGCCGTCCGCGCAAGTTCGGTCACTTGCTGCGCGTAAGCGGCACGAAGCGCACCGGCAGGCTGCGCTGGGTCGAGATCGAGCCGTCGGCCTGTTTCACCATCACGTGCAGAAACTGAACCTCGCCGTCCCCGCCGACAGGAATGACCATGCGCCCACCGGGCTTCAACTGAGCGACCAGCGCCGGCGGCACCTGCGGGGCGGCGGCGGTGACGATGATGGCATCGAAAGGCGCGCGTTCCGGCCAGCCGTTATAGCCGTCGCCGATGCGGGTTTCGATATTCTTGTAGGCCAGTTGCTGCAGCAATGCCGCGGCATTGTTCCCGACCGGCGCGATAATTTCGATCGAATACACCCGATCCACCAGTCCGGCCAGCACCGCCGCCTGATAGCCGGAGCCGGTGCCTATTTCCAGCACCGCATCCGCGGGTTTGGTGTCCAGCAGTTCCGTCATCAGGGCGACGATGTAGGGCTGGGAAATGGTCTGGCCGTGCCCGATCGGTAGCGGGCGGTTGGCATAGGCCAGCGCACCGTAGGGCGCCGTGACGAAGCGGTGGCGCGGCACCTTGGCCATCGCGGCCATGACGCGCGCACTGAACACCGGGCGGCCGGTTTCGGCGCCGGTGTCCCTCGCCATCGCGGCGATCTCCTGCAGCAGAACCGAACGCTCGCGCGCGAACGGGTCCTGCGCCTGGGCGCCGCCGCCCGCAAGCGCGGCGACCAGCCCCAGCATGCGCAGTACCGGACGCCGCGTCATTTTGATAGTCATGATGTTCAGTCTAGTTCGCCTGCGCGCCCTTGTCACCCCGCGCGCAGGCGCGATCATTGCTGGAATACCTTTAGCCGCCGTCATTCATATTGATGCAGATCAAGGCATTGCGCTCGCAAGAAGGGAATTGTGAATTGACCGTGTTCCGGGAAAGCCGCTATAATTTCACCGTTTTGCAGCGAGGATAGCGGCGAGTGTGGCGAAGGTTCCGCCCGGTGATCGGGTTGCAAGTACTGGCCACAATAATCATCGCATCGCTTGCGGTCTGGTTGGCGGGCGTTCACGGCGCGATTTCGGCGGCCCTGGGCGGACTGATCAGCATAATCGCCGGGCTGGTGTTTGTGCTGCTGGCTGCACGAAGCGCAGAAGGCAAAGGGATATCCGCAGGGGAGGTCATCTACGCCGCTCTCAAAGCTGAAGCGGCCAAACTTTTCCTGGCAATGGTGCTGCTCTGGCTCGTGCTGGCGACCTATGAAGACGTCGTCGTGGTCGGGCTGCTGGGATCGTTTGTCGTATCGATCTTGATTTTCAGCATGGCGTTGTTTGCCGGCGACAAGACGTAAAAGCGCGCGTTTGGACATGGACAGATCAGGCTGAACCGAATGGCTGCCGGGCAAGAACTTACCGCAACAAGCTATATCCAGCACCATCTGAGCTTCAACGCCCAGGCGGTAGGCGACGGCGGTTTCTGGACGCTGCACGTCGATTCGCTGGTGACGGGCGTGATCCTCGGCGTCGTCGCCACTGCCTTGATGTGGTTGGTGGCGCGCGGCGCGACCGCGGGCGTGCCGGACAAGCGCCAGGCCTTCGTCGAGTTGCTGTTCGGTTTCGTCGACGACCAGGTGAAAGGCATTTTCCACGGCAAGCGCGATTTCGTCGCGCCCACTGCGCTCACCGTGTTCGTATGGGTGCTGCTGATGAACGCCATGGACTTCCTGCCGGTCGACATCGTGGCGTGGATTCTGACGAACGTGTTCCACCAGCACGAATTTCGCATCGTGCCCACGGCCGACGTCAATACCACCTTCGCGCTGTCGCTATCGGTGTTCCTGCTGATGATTTATTTCTCCATCGCGGTCAAGGGCCTCGGCGGCTGGATCCACGAGCTGTTCTGCGCGCCGTTCGGCTCGAATCCGCTGCTGTGGCCGTTCAATTTCCTGTTCAATATGGTCGAATACGTGTCCAAACCGCTGTCGCATTCGCTGCGGCTGTACGGCAACATGTATGCGGGCGAGATCATTTTCCTGCTGTTGTGGCTGTGGGCTGCGACCAGCCTGAGCGGCGCTTTTTTCGGCGCCGTCCTCGGCGTCGGCTGGTCGATTTTCCACATCCTGATCGTGGTGCTGCAGGCTTACATCTTCATGATGTTGACCATCGTCTACATATCGATGGCGCACGAGAGTCACTGAGAGCTTCCCTTTAACCCCCGGCAACGCTTCGTTCTAGAAAGGAAACTACGATGGATAAAATTCAAGCCTTGGCCTTGATTCAGGCCTACACCGGCATCGGCATCGGGCTGATGGTCGGCCTGGGCGCCATGGGCGCCTGTATCGGCGTGGCCTTGATGTGCAGCCGCTTCCTCGAGGGCGCGGCGCGCCAGCCCGAACTGATCCCGCAGTTGCAGGCAAAGGTGTTCCTGCTGCTCGGCCTGATCGACGCCTCGTTCATCATCGGCGTCGGCATCGCGATGCTGTTCGCCTTCGGTAACCCGCTGCTCGCCGTCATTCCTAAATAATACGACCGCACTGCTGGTCCGGTCGTATTGAACCAGGACTGCTGGGGAATTCGAACATGAACATCAACTTGACACTGATCGCGCAGGCGATTTCGTTCGCGGTTTTCATCCTGTTTACGGTCAAGTTCGTCTGGCCGCCGCTGATGAAAGCCATCGAAGAGCGCCAGAAGCAGATCGCCGATGGCCTGGCTTCCGGCGAGTTGGGCAAACAGCAGCTGGAGGCCTCCGGCAAGCTCGCCCACGAGGAACTGGGCAAGGCGCGCGCGCGCGCCGCCGAGATCATCGCCCACGCCGAGAAGCGCGGGCTGCAGATGATCGAGGAGGCCAAGAACTCGGCCAAGGCGGAGGGCGATCGCCTGATCGCCGGCGCCAAGTCCGAGATTCAGCAGGAAGTATCGAGCGCCAAGGAGACCCTGCGCGAACAGGTGGCGGCGCTGGTAGTCAGCGGCGCCGAAAAAATCCTGCAGCGCGAAGTCAACGCCCAGGCGCACGCCGACCTGCTCAACCAGCTGAAGCGGGAGCTCTGAACCCGTATGGCCGAGATCGCCACTCTCGCGCGGCCCTACGCCGAGGCGGTATTCCGCCTCGCGGATACCGGCGGCACGCTCGCCCCATGGTCGGGCACGCTGCGCACCCTGGCGCAGGTGGCCGCGCATCCGGACATGCAGGAATGCCTGGCAAAGTACGACCTGACCGGGGCCCAGCTGCAGGAGTTGTTCCTGTCCCTGTGTCCGCGGGACCTGCCGGCCGAAGCGAAAAATTTCGTCCAGCTCTTGATTGAATACGACCGCCTGACGCTTCTGCCCGAGATCTTCGGGCAGTTCGAAACGCTCAAGAACGAGCGCGAAGGCGTGGTCGACGCCCAGATCACCACCGCCTTCGACCTGGAGGGCGCGCAGCTCGCGGGCCTGGTGACCGATCTGGAAAAACGCTTCAAACGCAAAATCAATCCCCAGGTGAGCATCGATCGCGATCTCATCGGCGGCGTGCGCGTGGTGGTCGGCGACGAAGTCATCGACGGCTCGGTGCGCGGCAAGCTCGACGCCATGGCGGCGGGACTGCTCGCGAGCTAGACTCGCAGCTCCGCAAATATTTTTGCAACTTATAAGCCAGGAATTGACAGAAATGGTGAAGATTTCGAAACGAGGTGACTCAGTATCCGCAGGGGATCTACAAGGGGGGCGCGCCCCTCTTGTTCGTGCGATATGGATTTTTCCCCAGCCGGAGATACCTTGTTTGCTTCCGGCTTGTCCGGCTTAGGTTCAGGAGAAAGCATGCAACAGTTGAATCCTTCCGAGATCAGCGAGCTGATCAAGAGCAAGATCCAGAATCTTGCGCTGTCCGCCGACGTCCGCACCCAGGGCACGGTGGTGTCGGTGACAGACGGAATCTGCCGCATCCACGGTCTCTCCGACGTGATGGCGGGCGAGATGCTGGAATTCCCCAAGAACACCTTCGGCCTGGCGCTCAACCTCGAGCGCGACTCGGTCGGCGCGGTGGTGCTGGGTCCGTATGAGCACATTTCCGAGGGCGACACGGTCAAGTGCACCGGCCGCATTCTGGACGTGCCGGTCGGCCCGGAACTCATCGGCCGCGTGGTCAATTCCCTCGGCCAGCCGATCGACGGCAAAGGCCCGATCAACGCCAAAATGACCGACGTGATCGAAAAAGTGGCGCCGGGCGTGATCGAGCGCATATCGGTATCGCAGCCGGTGCAGACCGGCCTGAAGTCGATCGACTCCATGGTGCCGATCGGCCGTGGCCAACGCGAGCTGATCATCGGTGACCGCCAGACCGGCAAGACCGCGGTGGCGATCGACACCATCATCAACCAGAAGGGCAAGGACCTGATCTGCGTCTACGTCGCGATCGGGCAGAAGGCCTCCTCTGTAGTCAACGTGGTGCGCAGGCTCGAAGAGCACGGCGCCATGGCCTACACCATCGTGGTCGCTGCCACGGCGTCGGAGTCCGCGGCGATGCAGTACATCGCGCCCTACTCCGGCTGCACCATGGGCGAATATTTCCGCGACCGCGGCCAGGACGCGCTGATCATTTACGACGACCTGACCAAGCAGGCCTGGGCCTACCGCCAGGTGTCGCTGCTCCTGCGCCGGCCGCCGGGCCGCGAAGCCTATCCCGGCGACGTGTTCTACCTGCACTCGCGCCTGCTCGAACGCGCCGCGCGCGTGAACGTGGCGTACGTGGAGAAATTCACCAAGGGCGCGGTCAAGGGCAAGACCGGTTCGCTCACCGCGCTGCCGGTGATCGAAACCCAGGCCGGCGACGTCACCGCCTTCGTGCCGACCAACGTGATTTCGATTACCGACGGGCAGATATTCCTGGAGACCGACCTGTTCAACGCCGGCATCCGCCCGGCGATCAACGCCGGCATCTCGGTGTCGCGCGTCGGCGGCGCGGCGCAGACCAAGGTGATCAAGAAGCTGGGCGGCGGCGTGCGCCTGTCTCTCGCACAGTACCGCGAACTGGCGGCCTTCGCCCAGTTCGCCTCCGACCTGGACGAAGCCACGAGAAAGCAGTTGGAGCGCGGGCGCCTGGTGACCGAACTGATGAAGCAGCCGCAGTACGAGCCGCAGCAGGTATGGGAAATGGCCCTGACGCTGTTCGCGGTGAACAACAGCTATTTCGACGACATCGACACGAAGAAGGCGCTGGCTGCCGAACGCGCCCTGCGCGCCTACTGCAAGGACAAGTACGCCGCGCTGGTCGAGCGCATCGAGAGCACCAAGGACCTGACCAAGGAAGACGAGGCCACACTGCACGAGGCGGTCAAGGACTTCAAAAAGAACGGAACGTACTAACAAGACTCCCCCTCTCCCCATCCTAGGACTTCCTTCGGTCGCGCGCGGGGAGAGAGCCGGGGTGAGGGGCGTCAGCAGAAAGGTAAAGGAATGGCGGGTTCAAAGGAAATCAAGACCAAGATCAAGAGCGTGCAAAACACGCGCAAGATCACCAAGGCGATGGAAATGGTCGCGGCCTCCAAAATGCGCAAGGCGCAGGAGCGCACGCGCGCTGCCCGTCCTTACGCCGAGAAAATCCGCAACGTCGCGGCGCACCTCTCCCACGCCAATCCGGAGTACCGCCACCCCTATCTGGTGACGCGCGACACTTCCAAAAAAGTCGGCATCATCGTCGTCACCGCCGACAAAGGCCTGTGCGGCGGCTTGAACACCAACGTCCTGCGCATGGCGCTCACCAAGATGCGCGAATGGGAGTCGCAGGGCGAGAGCTTCGAAGTGTGCTGCATCGGCAACAAGGGCCTGGGATTCATGCAGCGCCTGGGCGCCAACGTGGTGTCGCACGTGGTCGGCCTGGGCGACAAGCCGCACATGGAACGGCTGATCGGCGCGCTGAAGATCATGCTCGACGGCTATACCGAGGACCGTTTCGACCGGCTGGAGATCTTCTACACCAAGTTCGTCAACACCATGAAGCAGGAACCGGTGATGGAGCAGCTCCTGCCGTTGTCGGGCGCGAAGCTCGGCGCACCCGAAGGCTCCTGGGACTACATCTACGAACCAGACGCCAAATCCGTGCTCGACCAGACCCTCACCCGCTACGTCGAAGCGCTGATCTACCAGTCGGTGACCGAGAACATGGCATCCGAGCAAAGCGCGCGCATGGTGGCGATGAAGGCGGCGAGCGACAACGCGGGCAGCGTCATCGACGAGTTGACCCTGATTTACAACAAGACGCGCCAGGCGGCGATCACCAAGGAATTGTCGGAGATCGTGGCCGGCGCGGCGGCAGTTTAAGAGTCAATTGAACTTTAGGAAAAGACGATGAGCCAAGAAGGAACAATCGTACAGTGCATCGGCGCCGTGGTGGACGTGGAATTCGCGCGCGACCAGATGCCGCATATCTACGACGCGCTGAAGATGGACGAAATCGGGCTGACGCTCGAAGTCGAGCAGCAACTCGGCGACGGCATCGTGCGCACCATCGCGCTGGGATCCTCGGACGGCCTGCGCCGCGGCATGAAAGTAGTCAACACCAATGCGCCGATCTCGGTGCCGGTGGGGCCGAAAACCCTCGGCCGCATCATGGACGTGCTCGGCCGCCCGATCGACGAGGCCGGTCCGATCGGCGCCGAGAAAGTCTCCTCGATCCACCGCACGGCGCCCAAGTACGATGAACTCTCGCCCAGCCAGGAGCTGCTCGAGACCGGCATCAAGGTAATCGACCTGGTATGCCCGTTCGCCAAAGGCGGCAAGGTCGGCCTGTTCGGCGGCGCCGGCGTGGGCAAGACCGTGAACATGATGGAGCTGATCAACAATATCGCGAAGAAACACAGCGGCCTGTCGGTGTTCGCCGGCGTGGGCGAGCGCACGCGCGAGGGCAACGACTTCTATCACGAGATGAAGGACGGCGGCGTGCTCGACAAGGTTGCCCTGGTCTACGGCCAGATGAACGAGCCGCCCGGCAACCGCCTGCGCGTGGCCCTTACCGGCCTCACCATGGCCGAATACTTTCGCGATGAAGGCCGCGACGTGCTGTTCTTCGTCGACAACATCTACCGCTTCACCCTGGCTGGCACCGAGGTGTCCGCGCTGCTCGGGCGCATGCCTTCGGCGGTGGGCTACCAACCGACCCTGGCCGAAGAGATGGGCCGCCTGCAGGAGCGCATCACTTCCACCAAGACCGGCTCGATCACCTCGATCCAGGCGGTGTACGTACCCGCGGACGACCTGACCGACCCCTCGCCTGCGACCACCTTCGGCCACCTCGACTCGACCGTGGTGCTGTCGCGCGACATCGCTTCGCTCGGCATCTACCCCGCGGTGGACCCGCTCGACTCGACCTCGCGCCAGATGGACCCGCACGTTGTCGGCGAAGAGCACTACACCACGGCGCGCGCGGTGCAGCAGACGCTGCAGCGCTACAAGGAACTGCGCGATATCATCGCCATTCTGGGCATGGACGAGCTCTCGCCCGAAGACAAGCTGGCGGTGGCGCGCGCGCGCAAGATCCAGCGCTTTCTGTCGCAGCCGTTCGACGTGGCCAAGAACTTCACCGGCCAGGAAGGCAAGTACGTGCCGCTGAAAGAAACCATCAAGGGTTTCAAGGGCATCGTCAACGGCGACTACGACCACCTGCCCGAGCAGGCCTTCTACATGGTCGGCGCCATCGAAGAAGCGGTGGAAAAGGCGAAGACGCTCCAGTAAAGCCCAAGTACGACCCCCGGCTTGCCGGGTGGTCGGGGACAAGAGGTTCTAAGTCATATGGCACACACAATTCACGTAGATGTCGTCAGCGCCGAGGAAGCCATCTACTCCGGCGAAGCCGAGTTCGTGGTGCTGCCCGGCGAAGAGGGCGAGCTCGGCATCTACCCCAAGCACACGCCGCTGATCACCCGCATCAAGCCGGGCACGGTGCGCATCAAACCCGCGGACGGCGGTGAGGAAGAGCTGATCTTCGTCGCCGGCGGCATCCTCGAAATTCAGCCCAACCTGATCACCGTGCTCGCCGACACCGCCATCCGCGGCCACGACCTGGACGAAGCCAAAGCAGTCGAAGCGCACAAGCGCGCGCAGGAAAACCTGCAGGACCGCACTGGGAAGATGGAATACGCCAAGGCGATATCCGAGCTCGCCGAGGCCACGGCCCAGATCGCCGCCATCCGCAAACTGCGCCAGCGCAAGTAGCCGCGCCGGCAGGCCGGCAAGAAAAGCTGAAGGAGCGAGCTTGTGCCCCGAAGGAAATCCCCTTGGGGGACTTGCGAACAAGAAAGGGCGGCCCCGGCCGCCTTTTTCATTGATGTCATCGGCCGGAGGCCCAGCATCCGCGCGCCTCCCGGTGCAATTGCTCCGCGTCGGCAGCATTCCCGGCCGTTGGGCCTGCTGACCCGCGACGGCTCCTGCTGTATCCTTACGAAAACACGCAGGCCGGCAATCGCCTGCCGGCTCTAGCGACGACAAGAGAGGAACCCGCTATGGACAACACCCAACTCGCCGAACTTCTGATGGGTATCGCCAAAGCCCAGGCCGCCATCATCGACGCAGTCGAGCGCGCCCAGCCCGGCTTCAGGAACAACCACGCCGTGCCCATCCTCACCACCGCCGCCAACGTGCGCGCCGCCGTGCCGCGCATCCAGGACCTGCCGGCGCGCATCCTGCTGCGGATGCAAGGGCGGGCTGCGTTCGACATCGCGCAGATCCAGCAGGACCTGGAGGCGGCGTTTGCTTCGCATGGTGCCGCGCCCGGCGCGTCTGCGGAGCCCGGGGCGAATCTTTCGCCGGCGGCGATGCGGGCGGCGGCGCGGGTGCCGGGGGCTGCACCGGCTGCGCCTGCTGTCCCTACACCGAAACCTGCGGCACCCGGGGCGGATCTGGATTTCGGCGCGAAGTCGTAACGCGTGCGGGTGACGTATTCCCTATTACCGCTGTTTTGCCTTCCAGTCACGGAACTCCGACAGACGCAAGCGATAGCGGGCAATGTTGCCTTCGTGCATCTCTTTCAATTCGTCAATTACCATATCCACGAATTGTTTCCGGTGTTCAACCGCGACGAGCTTCGCCGATTCGCGCTCCACAATCAGAGGTTCGGCCGGCCATCCTTTGCGTACGATTTCCCCGATAACATCCGCCATTGCGTCGCGATGAATTCTTCTGAATGAGTCTGGTGGCGGTAGCGAATCGGCTATGGCACGGTACTGCTGGCAGGATCGTTCATAGGCCCATTCAAATACGTCGGCAAGCAGTTCGACACTGTTCAACTCATAGATGGCAAGTGTTCCTTCGACGTATGCACGTTCCGGTACGTCAATGAATGACAGTGGACAAAGGTTATGCTTGAGCAGCGGAATGTTGGCCCCCAGTCGCGAAACCCGCTTGTTTACATCTTCGAAAGGCTGCAGATAGGGAATGTGCGCCATGAGGAAGAATGCTTGTTCGAATGGGTCACTGATTGCCGCCGTCTTTTCGAGAATGACACGAAAGAATTCGTCAATTTGTTGCGGGATTGCTAACGGACGAAAGACTGTGCCCGAAATGTCCACGACCCGCTCGCGCAATTTACCGCTCGCGGCGGGGTCTGCGAGCAGACTCTCCGAAAGTAACGCATGCAGATTTTGAAACGTGTAAATATTAAAGCGGGCCTCTTCGGCTCCATCCACCAGGAACTCGATGGCGCGCTTGTGGTTCAGGATCATCTGTGTCTCGCGCGCGTCCTTGCCGGTGGCCGCTTCACCGTGCTCGATCAGCCGCTGGGTGTCCAGCCGCGTGTAGGTGTTGCCTTCGAGTTTCGACGAAGCCCAGGAGAGGTCGATCAGAAGCCGGCCGAGCACATCGCGCGCATAGGTACCTGCCTGGTGTTCTGCCGAAGGTGTTTCACCAAGTTTGCGCAGGCGTGCGCGCGTCTGGCTCGGCAGATACCAGGTTTCGTTAGGCCGGTAATCGAGTAGGAATTCGCGCCGGTAGCCGACCGGCGTACGTAAAGTGACCGGTCGGCGCACGAGATCGCGCAGACGCGAGCCTTCTGCAGACATCGGGACGTAGATTTCCACAGATGGCAAGCCAAACGCTTCTTCTGACTGGATGCCGCCTGCGCCTTTGATTATGTGGGCTTGTGGAGGCAGGCGATAAAGGGCTCCACGGGTGCGTCCCTCGACGGCAAGACGCCCCTGCTTTACCAGCTCGCTCAGACGGCGTTGTAGAGTCCTCCTGGCCCTTTCGCCAAGAACAGATTGCACTATCTCAATGCTCGCCCCGTCTGGGCGGCGGCGCACAGCATCCAGGATGACTTCGTACTCGGCGGGTGTGATTTTCTTGGGCATTCGCCAATTTCGCAATTAAGAACCTATTGCGCCATATCCTACCTTTTTTTTTGGCGTAAATCCAATATTGCGCCAATTAATTAGGCGCAATAGGGCTTTTATTTGGCGCGATTCTCTTGGCAACGAGCTCGCCGGCGCCACCCCCGTGGTGGTCGAGGATAATCGGCACCGGTATCTCTCAGCTCTTGGCGCGCATGGTTGCTGCGGACCGCGCTTTGGCGGCGGCAGTGCGCTTCGGAATGCCGTAGGGGCAAACCGGTGGGTATCCCCGGTCGGCAGTTGAATGAATTTTGCGTGGACGAAGAGCATGATGTCGAGCAGCGAGCTAATCTGGGATGCGAGCATTCGTTCAAGATGAAGATCTGGGTAGGCGTGACTGACAAGAGGTGGTTTGAGCATCTGTTGCTACGCAAACCAGATGAGGTCAATTTTTGGCAGCCAAGTGGAACGCGAAATTTCCGAGTATTAGTGACCGACGCCTACGCCGGCGCGTTCACCACGGTAATCTGATCGTTCAGTGTCCAGAAATCGTACAGATACCCGATTCCCAGCAGGCCGGCGGTGCACAGGTAGACGACCCCCGTAACCCACTTGCCCATGTAAAAGCGATGCACGCCTAATAGGCCGAGGAAAGTCAGCAGCACCCACGCGATGGTGTAGTTGACGCGGCCGGCGCGGAAGCGCAGGTCGGCTTCGCGGTCCATGCCGGGAATCAGGAACACGTCTATCAGCCAGCCGATGCCGAGCAGGCCCAGGGTGAAAAACCAGATGGTTCCGGTGACCGGCTTGCCGTAGTAGAAGCGGTGCGAGCCGGTAAAGCCGAAGATCCAGAGGATGTAGCCTATCGTCTTGGAGTGGGTGTCGTTGGCAGTGTTCATGTTAGTTGGCCCCGGCTATGCGCATTCGCGCATGGTAGCGTGCATCGTGCCAGGCGTGGGGCGACTCCACTCTATTTTCGGATGCGGACCTTTCACGGGCGGACGCGCCTTGACCGCTTCCGATCAGTCCGGTTAGGGATTAAAATAGCGCCAATCATGGACGAGCTCGATTTTTCGGCCAAGCCTGCGCCGCGCTCCGACGCGGCCGCGCGCGCCACCGCTCAAGTCGCCGCGCAGAGCCCCCTGTATCAGCCCGCCGTCGCGCTGGAATTCTTCCGCTCCGCCGGAACTATCGAAGAGAAGCCGGCCGGCAAGCCCGTGTTCTCTGAAAGCGAGAAGGCCGGCGGTCTGTTTTCCAAGAATGCGCGCATGTACCTGCTGCTCGAGGGCGAAATCGGCCTGATGATCCAGAACAAATTTTTCGGGGTGGTGAAACCGGGCGGTGTGTTCGGCGAGCTGGCGGTGATCGCGGGCCTGCCGCGAAGCGCGACAGCGATGGCCAAGATCAACTGCCGCGTGATGTCGCTGGACGAAAAGCAGTTTCACGCCGCGCTGGCGAAGAAGTCCGAATTCGCGCTGATGCTGATGAGCATCATGGTGCAGCGCCTGCGCGAGAGCATCGCCAAATTGGGCACTGCCCGCCGCGCGGCGGGCGCCCCCGCCGAGCACAGCGACATCCTCGACCGCAAGACGCTGGCCGGTCTGCAAAGTGAACTCGGCGCGCAAGAGCCCGCCGGTTTCCCGCCAGGCAAGGTGATCATGAGCGCAGGCGCGGTCGGCGCATTCATGTATGTCGTATTGGAGGGCTGCGTCTCCATCTCGGTGGGCGACAGCGTAGTCGAACGCGTGGGAGCCGGCGGGATGTTCGGCGAACTGGCGCTGGTTGACCTATCCGCGCGCGCGGCCTCGGCGACGGCGGAAACCGAGTGCAAACTGCTGGCGATCAACCGCGCCGCTTTTATCAAACTGGTCAAGGCGAACCCCGCGTTCGGCGCCTCGCTGCTGAAATCGATTGCGCTGCGCATGCAGCAGCTCGCACAGCTGGTTGCGCAGTCGCAGGCCTGACGGCGGTCGTGCCGGAGTGCCGCCGCGCGTGGCCGGGTCGCAGGCTTAAGCTACCGTGTTCTCCGCGATGTCGACGCGCACGACGGCGCGGTCAAGAGTGGCGAGTACGGCGCGAGCGTAACACTCGGCCCAGGCAATGTCGTCGGCGAAGCGTTTCTCGCCCGCCGCGCGCGCGACTTCGAGAACGCGGTCGAGTGCGAGCACCTTTCCGACCATGCTTCTGGGAGTACAGCCAAATTCCTCGAACTGCTGCGACAACCACAGTTCACCCTCCTGCGACGGCGGCAGCGGTTTGTCGCCCGCGGTAATTCTCAGCTCATATTCGCGACCCTGGGCAAACGATACGATGACAGTACCCCTCATGTAGTCTTCTCCCATTGTTGCTTTCAACATCATTTTACTGCACGCCGGGCATTACCGTGCCGAAGGTGTTAGACGAACCGCGCGAGGCGGATAGCGCAGGTCCGGGCTAGAGCGAGTGTTCGCCGCGGTTGCGCGCCTCCTGCTTCGCCTGCCGCACCAGCCAGCCGGCGAAGTCCTTCACTTCCGGCCGGTTGGCCGCATCCGCGGACGTGACCAGGTAATACGCACGCGACGATTCGGATTTCTTCGCCAGCGGCGCGATCAGCTTCCCCTGCCGGACGAGTTGTCTGACCAGAGGGCTGGTACCCAGGGCGACGCCCTGGCCGTCGATCGCCGCCCGGATCGTTTGATCGTATTGGCTGAAGCGCAGTGATCCCGCGGGCTTCAGACCGGGCAACTGCATCGTTTCCAGCCACACGGTCCAGCTGAGCCAGGGCGCTGCGCCGTCCGGAGTTTCGTAATGCAACAAGACGTGGTGGCGCAGATCATCGGGCGTGGCAAGCGGCGCCGCGCGCGTGACCAGCGTCGGGCTGCACACCGGCAGCACCACTTCCCCGAACAGTTTGACTGCGCCCTCTGGCGCCGCCTTCGGCACGCAATAGCGGATCGCCACCTCTATGCCTTCGCGTTCCAGGTCGAGCATCTTGTTGTTCGCCGAAATGCGAATGTCGATGTCCGGGCGCTGGCTGCGGAAATCCGCGAGGCGCGGTATCAGCCAGAGCGAGGCGAAGCCGATGGTCGCGGTGACGGTAAGCGTACGGCCGGCGCCGCGCTCCCGGATCTTGCCTGCGGCATCCGCGAGCTGGCGCAGCGCCTGCGCCGTCGCGCGGTAGAGTTCGTGTCCCGCTTCGGTCAGCGTTAGCGCGCGGTGCCGGCGCACGAACAAGGCCACGCCGAGATGGTCTTCGATGGTCTTCACCTGGCGGCTCACCGCGGACTGGGTCACGAACAATTCTGCTGCCGCCTTGGTGAAACTCAGGTTGCGCGCAGCCGCCTCGAAACCGCGCAGCAGGTCGAGCGAGGGCAGATTGCGGCGCTCTTCAGCCATTCCTAAAACTCATGCGAATGATTCTCAAATGTCGTTTGAGCAAAACCACGTCCGCTCACATAATCCATTCCGACGCCTGCAGATAAGGCCATATGCGATCGGCGGGCGTTGCAGACGTGCATATTCTCGCATGATTTTTACGCAGGTTACAAGGAGATCAGCATGAACATCGAATTCAACCAGGACGGACTCTGCCTGAAGACCAAGCAAGTAGTGAAAGTGCGCGGCGGCAAAGGACATTCCATCGTCTGCGAAAGCGGCAGCGTGTGGGTGACGCAAGTCGGCGACCCGCGCGATACCGTATTGTCCGCGGGCGATTCGTTCACGCTTGACCGCGAAGGACTGGCGCTGGTGCTGGCGTTCGAGCCGAGCGCCATCAGCATCGCGCAGGCCAGGGCGCAAACCCGCGCGACGCGGCTGACTGCCTGGCTCAAGTCTGCCCTATCGGGCGCAGGCCTCGCACGCGGCGCGCTCGGCGTCTAGGCCAGGGACGCCATCATGGCAACCGCCGCAGACCGGACCCGCGCAGGCTCAGGCAGTTTGCGGACTGGGTGCCGTGGAAGCCTTGCGAATGCTCCGCTCGTCGGGCAATTGCCAGGTAATCAGCAGCGAGCAGGTGGCCACCGCCCCCAGTGCCATCAGGGCGACGCCGAAGCCGGCCGCCTTGACCGCCGGCCCGAGCGCCCAGACGGCCATGGAGCTCACGCCGAAGGAGACTGCCAGGCGCATTCCGCTTACGCGGGAGCGCATGCTGTCGTCGACGAAGCGCACGATGATCGCGTCGGTAAAGGGGATCGCGCCGAAAACCAGCACCATGAACATGATCATGGCCAGATAGAGCACCCAGCCCTGGCTGTAGGCGGCCAGCAGGAAAACCGGGCCCTGGCAGGCGATGATGCCCAGCATTACGTTGCGAATCGGAAAGAGATCGATCAAACGGCCTACCGCCAGTTGAGACAGCGACGAGAGCCCATAGACGACTGCGAGCAACATCCCGAGCAAAACCGGCTGTTCCACCAGAATCGGCAGCCGCGCTTTCAGCAGCTCGCCGTTGCCGTTGGTGGTGAAGTTGAACAGGATGCTGCTGGTGATGGCGAGCATGGTCATCACCAGGAACACCTTGTTGCGGGTGGCCGGATGGAGTTGGATCTGCTTGGCGCTTCGTCTCGCGGGCGCACCGTCCTCGACCGGGGCGAAGCGCATGAACAGCAGGCCGCAGGCGATCGATATGAGGCCCGGCACGATGAACGCGGTCCGCCAGTCCGCATACTGCATGAAAAACCCCGTCGATATGGCCGCCGCGGCGATGCCCAGATTGCCCGCCATGCCGTTGATGCCTATGGTGACGCCCGGCTTGCTGGCGTGGCGCAGCAGCATCGGGATTCCCACCGGGTGGTAGATCGACGCAAAAGCGCCCATCACGCCTAGCGCCAGCGCTAGCTGCCATGCGTTCTGGGTGAGGGCGATCAGCAGGGCCGACCCGCCCATGCCGAAGAAATAGACGAGCATCATCGCGCGCCGGCCCCACAGGTCCCCCAGCCGCCCCGAGGGCAGCGATCCGATGCCGAACATGACAAAGGCGCCGGTGGTGTAGGGCATGAGATCTTCCCAGCGCCCGACGCCGAACTCGCGCGCGATAGCCGCCACCGCTGTCGCGAATACAAGCAGCATCAGGTGATCGATCGCGTGGGCGACGTTCAGCAACAGCGAGGTGATGCGCAAGTTCATCGCGGAACCCGGGGATAGGACGGCGCAAGTTTAACCCGGAACGGCGAGGGCGTTTCCGGGCAAGGGCGCCGTCGCAGGCACGCGCGTCGGCGCAAGCTCGGCTATCATTGCCGCAGGCCGATACTTACTTGTATGGGGGCGCCTGCCATGAGCCACAAGCACGAGCACCTGATCCAGTCTATTTTCCGCGACCCGATCAGCGCCAATATCCACTGGCGCGAGGTCGAGTCGCTGCTGCATCATTTGGGGGCCGAAACGGAATCGCTGTCGGGGGCGCGCATGCGGGTGAAGCTGAACGGCCACGAGGACGTCCTGCACCGCCCGCATCACGGCAACACGCTCGACCGCTCGGCGGTCAAGATCCTGCGCGAATACCTGGCGCGCGCCCGGGTTACGCCCTCGTTGTTTGAAGCAGGCAAGCCCCGGACGAAAGACGCCTAGCCTGTTTGCCGACCCGCTTCCGGGCGCACACCGCGCCGAGGATCAGCCGATACCGAGCAGTTCCACCTCGAACACCAGCGTCGCATTGGGCGGAATCACGCCGCCCGCGCCGCGCGCACCGTAACCGAGTTCGGGCGGGATGGTCAGTTTCCTCTTGCCGCCCACCAGCATGCCTTGCACGCCTTCGTCCCAGCCGCGGATGACCTGTCCCGCGCCCAGGTGGAACACGAAGGGATCATTGCGGTCCTTGCTCGAGTCGAATTTGCCGCCGCTCACGAGCCAGCCGGTGTAGTGCACGGTGACGCTCTGGCCGGCGGCCGCGGCCGCTCCTTCGCCGAGGACGAGGTCTTCAATGTTCAAACCGCTGGGGGTAATCGGCATGGCAGTCTCGAGTTGAAAAAGAACCGCCATTGTAGTGGCAAGCGCCGTTAGCTGTCCTGGCTGCCGCCGGTGCATCTGCGGGGCCCGGCGCACCGCGCTGCTATAATTCATCGCTCTGCCGCACTCGCCGTTGTCAAGGCGTGCGCGGCGCGTGGACAGCCTCGCTCAATGGAACTCTACGACATCGCCGTCATCGGCGGCGGCATCAACGGCGCGGGCGTCGCGCGCGATGCCGCCGGCCGCGGCCTCAAGGTGCTGCTCGCCGAACAGAACGATTTCGCCTCGGCGACCTCCTCGGCCAGCACCAAACTGATCCACGGCGGGCTGCGCTATCTCGAATACTACGAGTTCCGCCTGGTGGCCGAATCCCTGGCCGAACGCGAAGTGATGCTCGGCATCGCGCCGCACATCATCTGGCCGCTGGAATTCGTATTGCCGCACGAAAAACACCTGCGCCCGGCGTGGATGATCCGCGCCGGCTTGTTCCTCTATGATCATATAGGCGGCCGCACCAGCCTGCCCAAGTCGCGCGGCGTCAGGCTCGCGCCGGAGGGCCACGGCGCAGGCCTGAAGCCCGCGTTCACCCGGGGCTTCGCCTACTACGACGCCTGGGTCGACGATGCGCGCCTGGTGGTGCTGACCCTGTCCTCGGCGCGCGCGCACGGCGCGACGGTGCTCGCGCGCACCCGCTGCACCGGTGCGCGGCGCGACGGCGATACCTGGCGCGTGACCTTGCAGGACCAGGCCGGCGGCAAGCAGAGCGAAGTGCGCGCGCGCATCCTGGTGAATGCCGCCGGCCCGTGGGTGAAAAGCCTGCTCGATCGCGAACTGAAAATCGACTCACCCGGCCGGGTGCGTCTGGTGAAAGGCAGCCACATCGTGGTGCCGCGCATCCACGACAAGCGCTACGCCTACATCCTGCAGAATCCGGACCGGCGCGTGGTTTTCATGATCCCCTACGAGCGCGAGTTCACGCTCATCGGCACCACCGACGTGCAGGTCGGCGAGAAGGATCTCCCGCCGTCGATCTCGCCTGATGAGGTCGCCTATCTGTGCGCGGCGGCGAGCCGCTACAGCGCGCGCGCGGTCACCACCGGCGAGGTCGTCTGGAGCTACAGCGGCGTGCGGCCGCTGTACGATGACGGCAATGAAGACCCTTCGGCGATCACCCGCGACTATGTGTTGCTGCTCGACGAACAGGGCCCGCCGCTTCTGTCGATTTTCGGAGGAAAGATCACCACCTATCGCAAACTGGCCGAGCAGGTGATGGAAAAGCTTGCGCGCTGGATCCCGGCGCACCCGCCCTGGACCCATGCCGAGTCGCTGCCCGGCGGTGATTTCGGCGGACGTGATTTTCCGACCGTGCTGCGCGAATTCCGCTCGCGTTATAGAGGGCTCGATCCGCATTGGCTGGCGCGCCTGTTGCGCCGCCACGGCACGCTGGCCGGGCGGATTCTCGATGATGCGAAGTCCGAGGGGGACCTCGGCGAGAGCTTCGGCGGCGGGCTATACGAGCGCGAACTCGCCTATCTGATCGAGCACGAATGGGCGCGCTCCGGCGACGACGTGCTGTGGCGGCGCACCAAGTGCGGCCTGCATATGAGCGCGGCGCAACGCAGCCGCGTCGCCCGCCGCGTGGCGGACGGGCGATGAAGCCGCTCGCCGCCATGCCGGCCGCGGTGGCGCAGAACATCCGCGGCGTGTTCTGCGACATCGACGATACGCTTACCAGCGACGGCAAGCTCAGCGCCCGCGCCTACGCGGAACTGGAGCGGCTGCGCTCGGCCGGCAAGCTGGTGATCCCGATCACCGGCCGGCCGGCCGGCTGGTGCGATCACATTGCGCGCATGTGGCCGGTGGACGCGGTCGTAGGCGAGAACGGCGCGTTCTATTTCCATTACGACGCCGCGCAAAAAAAACTCGCGCGGCGTTTTCTGTTCGATGCGGCGGCACGCGCCGGCAACCGCGAGAAAATGATCGCGGTGCGCGAGCGCATCCTGCGCGAAGTGCCTGGCTGCGCGCCCACTTCGGACCAACTCTACCGCGAAGCCGATCTCGCGATCGACTACTGCGAGGACGTGCCGCGCCTGCCCATGGTCGACGTGGACAGAATCGTCGCCCTGATGCGCGCGGCCGGCATGACGGCGAAGATCAGCTCCATCCACGTCAACGGCTGGTTCGGCGATTACGACAAGCTGGGCATGACGCGCACCTTGATGCAAGAGCGCTATGGCATCGATCTCGCGCGCGACGAGGCCGGCTACCTGTTCGTCGGCGACTCGCCCAACGATGCGCCCATGTTCAGGTTCTTTTCCAATTCAGTCGGCGTGGCCAATGTGGCCGATTTCGGCGCGCGCCTGACCGACGAGCCGGCTTATGTAAGCAGCCGGCGCAGCGGCGACGGTTTCGTCGAAGTCGCGGAACGGTTGTTGGGCCCGAACCTTGGCGCATAGGCGGTGCCGGGCGCAAGCCGCATACCGCTTGCGCGGTGGCGTTCCCCTGCCGCCTGCCCACGCCGCGCGCGGCCTGGTGCGTTGAGACCTGGCGCTCGCGCAGGCGCGGGGTCTAACCGACGTACCAGAAGTAATACGTGATGAAGCCCCCCAAGGCCACGATCCAATAGCCGGCGAGGGTGGCGCGCATCAGGTTTTTCCACCACTTGATGTGCCAGCTCTTGGGCAGGAAATTGTTCATCTGCAGCACGATCCACAGGCCGCTCGCGACGGTGAAACTGCCGGCCAGGGCATGCAGCCAGGTAAGTCCGATGCGCGCCTCGGCAAAGTCCGCCATTTTGGCCGGCTTCACATCCTGCATCGATCCCGCCATGATGAAGGCGACCAGCACGGCGTTGAGCAGCACCCAGGTGGTCTGGTTGTACTGATGGGCGTCGATGTTGCCGCTACGGGCGAGGAAGAAGCCGAAGCTGAGCCCGGCAACGAGCAGGATCTCCAGCGACAGGTTGATGTCGGCGATGAGCGGCGCCGGCCCGAAGAATCCCGGTGTGCCTTCGAGCTTGTTCGCGCCGATCCAAAAAATACCGGCGAGCGTGCCGCCGAGCAGGATGATCGCCGCGATCATCGCGGCCAATTTCCAGCGCTGCGCGTCCATCGTGCCTCCGTGCAGAAAGACCAGCTGCAGTTTAGCGCAAAGGCACGGCGCGCAGTGCGCGCGCATTCAAACGGAAACAGGCTAGCGTGCGCCGCGCCCGCGATCAAACCGTGCCGTCGGCCTTCAGCCTGGCGATCTCGGCGTCGGTCTTTTGCAGCAGGCCGCGCAGGATCTCCTCGGTGTGCTGGCCGAGCACGGGCGGAGCGAGTTTGTACTCGACCGGCGTGGCGGAGAAGCGCATCGGGCTCGCCACCGTCGGCAGTTTGCCCGCAACCTGGTGGTCGAGCTCGACCTTGATGCCGCGCGCCTTCACCTGCGGCTCCTCGTACACCTGCGCAAGGTCGTTGATCGGGCCGTTGGGGATGCCTGCCGCCTCGAGCAGGTCCACCCAATCGCGCGTGCTGCGTTTGAGCATTATCTCCTGCAGCAGGCGCGTCATCTCGGCGCGGTTCTCCACGCGCTTGCCGTTCGAGGCGAAGCGCGCGTCGTCCGCCAACTCCGCGCAACCGGCGGCCTGGCAGAACTTGCGGTACAGGTTGTCGTTGGCGCAGGCGAGGATAACGTCGCCGTCGGCGGTCTTGAACGGCTGGTAGGGGACGATGTTCGGATGCAGGTTGCCGATGCGCCTGGGTGGCGAGCCGGTGGCGAAGTAGTTGGTGTTCTGGTAGGCGAGCAGCGCAATCTGCGAGTCGAGCAAGGCGAGATCGAGGTGCTGGCCGATGCCGGTTTCGGCGCGGTGGGCGATCGCCGCGCAGATGGCGATGCTGGCGTACATGCCGGTGATGATGTCGGCCACTGGTACGCCGGCCCGCTGCGGTCCTCCGCCCGGCGCATTGTCGGGTTCGCCGGTGACGCTCATCATCCCGCCCATGCCCTGGATCATGAAGTCGTAGCCGGGATGCTCGCGGTACGGGCCGGTCTGGCCGAAGCCGGTAACCGAGCAATAGATCAGGCGCGGACTGATTTGTTTCAGGTCGTCGTAGGAAAGGCCGTAGCGCGCCAGGTCGCCGAACTTGTAGTTTTCGATCAGGACGTCGGAGACGCGCGCGAGTTCGCGCACGAGCTTCTGGCCCTCGGGTTTAGAGATGTTGAGCGTGACCGATTTCTTGCCGCGATTGGCGGAGGTGAAATAGGCCGAGTCCTTGGTGTCGTGGCCTTCCCGGTCCTTCACCCAGGGCGGGCCGTAGGTGCGCGAGTCGTCGCCGAATTTCGGACGCTCGACCTTGATCACTTCGGCGCCGAGATCGGCCAGGTTCTGGCCGGCCCAGGGTCCGGCGAGTACGCGCGATAGATCGAGCACGCGGATATGGGATAGAGGACCGGGCATTTGAGCAGCTTCTATGTAAGGGTGAAGTGACGACGTCTACGCCGGGAGACGGAAGGCGGGAACCAGCCGAAGAGGCGGCGGCTTATTCCCGGGGGATGGGGAGCCGCGCTGCGCAGGAGGCGTACGCGCCCCCCGCGCAGCGCGGAAAATTGTCAGTCGAGCTTCACGCCGGCGTCCTTGACCACCTTGCTCCAGCGGCCGATCTCGCTGTGAATGAAGGTTGCGAACTGGTCCGGCGGCATGCCGCCGGTGTCGGCGACCTGCGACGCCCAGATGTTCTTCATGTCCGGCAGGTTCACCGCCTTGACGGTTTCCTGGTACATGCGGTCGACGATTTCCCTGGGCGTGCCCTTCACCGCCCACAGCGCATACCAGGTGCTGACTACCATGCCGGGAACGCCGACTTCGTCCATGGTGGGCATGTCGGGAAAGACGGACACTCGCGCGGGCGTGGCGATGGCGAGGCCGCGCAGCTTGCCCCCCTTCATTTGCGTGGCGGAGGTGCCCATGCCGTCGAATACGAGGTCGATCTGGCCGGCAAGGAAATCCTGCATCATCGGGCCGGCGCCGCGGTACGGAATGTGGGCCATCTTGGTGCCGGTGACGTTCATGAACAGTTCCATCGCGAGATGGTGCGCGGTGCCGGTGCCGGGCGAACCGAAGTTGAGTTTGCCCGGGTTGGCGCGGGCGTAATCGACCAGTTCCTTGATCGTTTTGAACGGGTACTTCGGATTCACCACCATCACCTGCGGTACGGTGGCCACCACGGTGATCGGAATGAAGTCGCGCTCGATATGGTAGGGCAGCTTGGCGTAGACGCTCTCGGCAATGGTGTGGTGGATCGCGCCCATGAAGAAGGTATAGCCGTCCGGAGCCGCGCGCGAAGCGTTGGCCGCGCCGACGGTGCCGCCCGCCCCGCCCTGGTTCTCGATGTACACGGTTTGGCCGAGGGCCTGGGTGAGCTTGGCCGCGAGTGGCCGGGCAAAGGTGTCGGTACCGCCGCCAGCCGGGAACGGATTGATGATGCGGATCGCTTTCGTCGGCCAAGCCTGGGCTTGAGCGAGCGTCGCACCGAGCGCAAGCGCCAGCATCGACAACAGCGCGGCTAATTTGGATGTCAACTTCATGAGGTCTCCTCCGAGTGTTGCCCGAACTGGTTATCGTGTTGCGGGCATAGTTTTATGGGCTTGCCTGAAGCTCGCCAAAAGAACAGGCAAGCGCTAGTGTGCCACAGTTGCCGACGAAATTTAAGTCGCGGTGGGCCGCGCTCCTCTATCCGCGGCACGATTCTACCGACGATTTGGGATTGTCACTTGCCCTTGAACTGCGGCTTCTGCTTTGCCAGGAACGCCTTGAAGCCGGTGCGGTAATCCTCGGTGTCGAAGCAGGCGTAGCCTTCGTCGCGCTCGGCTTCGGTGAGCGGGCGCGGATCGGCCAGGCGGCGCGCGAATTTCTTGTGCCAGCGCGCCACCAGCGGCGCGCCGGCGGCGATGCGCGCGGCCGCGGCGAGCGCTTCGGTCCCCACCTGGTCGTCGGCGACGACGCGATTGACCAGGCCCTTGTGCTTCGCTTCCTCGGCGCCGAACACACGCCCCTCGAGCAGGATTTCCAGCGCGGTGGCGCGGCCGACGAGGTCGATCAGCGCATGCATTTCGCCGTAGCCGACCACCAGACCGAGCTTGTTGATGGGGATGCCGAAGCGGCTGGACGCGCCGCAAATGCGCAAGTCGCATTGCGAAGCGATTTCCAGCCCGCCGCCGACGCAGGCGCCGTGGATCATGGCCACAGTCGGGTGGCGGCATTCGGCCACTGCGCGCATGCTGCCTTCGATCTTGTCGCCGTAATCCTTCGCCACCCGGGCGTTGGCGCGCGTCTTCTCGAACTCGGAGATGTCGGCGCCGGCGGCGAAAGCCTGCTCGCCCGCGCCGCGCAGCACGATGCAGCGCACGCCGTCGTCGGCTTCGAGTTCGCGCACGATTTCGCCCAGGCGCAGCCACATGGCGAAGCTGAGGGCATTGAGCTTTTCCGGGTTGTTCAGTACCACGGTCGCGATGAAACCGTCGCGTTCGTAATAGACAGGTTCAGACATGAACACCACCTTTGCTTTGACCGCAACGGACACGCATTCCGGGTCTCCGTTGTGTCTTGTTTGGCAAAAAATCAGCGATAGAAGTACTCCACCAGACCCAGCCCGGTAACCGGGATGTAAGTCACCATCATCAGCACCGCGAACAACACGCCGATGAAGTAGATATTGACTTTGCTGACCTCCCATACGCTCGCCTTGGCAATCGAGCACGCGACCATGAGCACGCTCGCCACCGGCGGGGTCTGCTGGCCGATGCCGAGGTTGATGGTGACGATCAGGCCGAAATGCACCGGGTCGATGCCGGCCAGTTTTACCAGCGGCATCACCACCGGCACCACCAGGATGATCGCCGCCGCCGAGTGCAGGAACATGCCGAGCAGCAGGAACAGCACATTCAACATTGCCAGCACGAACCACTTGTTGGTGGTGATCTCGGCGACCGCGCGGGCGAGCTGCTGCGGCGCCTGGATTTCGGTCAGGTAGGCGCCGAGCAAGGATGAAGTCGCCACCAGCAGCATTACCACCGCGGTCTGTGAGCCGCCGTCGATCATTGCGGCCTTGAGATGGCCGAGATCGAGTTCGCGGTAGACGGCAAGGCCGATGAACAGCGCGGCGATGACGGCCAGCGCGGCACCCTCGGTGGCGGTGACAATGCCACCGAAAATGCCGCCCAGGATGATTACCGGCAGGAAAAACGCCCAGAACGCCTCCTTGAACGTTCTCCAGACGCGCGACCAGCGGAACGCCTCTTCCCGCGGCAGGTTGTAGCGGCGCGCGAAGTAGTAGGCCATGCCCATCAGACCGAAGCCGCCGATAATGCCCGGCACGATGCCGGCGACGAACATCTGCACCACCGAAACGTCCGCCATCACCGCGTAGAGGATCATCGGGATCGACGGCGGAATGATCACGGCGAGCGTGGCGGCGGAGGACATCACCGCGGCGGCGACCGCCTTGGGATAGCCTTTCTTTTTCATCGCCGGAATCAGGATCGAGCCGAGCGCCGCCACGTCGGCCACCGCCGAGCCCGAAATCTCGGCGAAGAACATCGAGGCGCCGATCGATACCATCGCCAGCCCGCCGCGGACAAAGCCGAGTATCGCGGACGCGAATGCGATCAGCCGCGTCGAGATGCCGGAGGCGTTCATGATCGCGCCGGCAAGGATGAACAGTGGGATCGCCAGCAGCGGGAAGTTGGTGGCGCCGTTGTACATGATGATCGGAACGTTGGGCAGCGACGCCAGCCCCTGCACCGCCACCATGGCGATCACCGCCACGATGCCCAGCGCCACCGCGATCGGCACGTTGATGACCACCAACGCCAGCACGCAGGCGAAAAGGAGCAGTATTTCCATCAGTGGCTTGCCTCCTTCGCCTTGTCTTCGCCGCCGCCGTAGCCGTGACGCGCCTCGGCATATACGGCGGGAAGGTTGAGCGCTTCGGCGAGCAGGATCAGCACCGCGCTGATCGGGATCACCGACTGCACGTAGTTGACCGAAACCTGCGGCAGCGACACCAGGTGGTCGGTGGCGAGCACCTCGAGTATCGACCAGCCCATGTATGCGAGCAAAATGAAAAAAGCGAACACCAGGACTTGCGCAAGCAAGGCGAGGGGCAGGCGCACCGCCGGCGGCAATATCGCCACCAATTCAGGGCAGGAGATGTGCCCGCGCTTTACCGCCGCGAGCGCCGAGCCGTAGTAAGTCAGCCACGCGAGCAGGATAGCGGCGACTTCGTCGTACCAGGCGAGCGACATCCCGATCGTTCGAAACACCACGCCCGCGGTCACCTCGATCGCCAGCGTCGCCATCAGGACGATGACCACCCATTCGAGGGCGCGCGCGTAGCCCTCGCGAAAACTTGCCAGGGTCAAATTACCTCGCTCCCGCTTTCCTTATGTGCGACCAAGCCGCGGATGCCGCGGCGCACTACTTGCCCAGCGCAATGGCGCGCTCGATGACCTCCCTGGCGCTCGGCACTTCCTTGGCGTAATCGTCGTAGACGGGCTTGGAGGCCGCGATGAAGGCGTCCTTGTTGGCGGTGTTCACGCTGATGCCGCCGGCCTTCATCTTGGCGAGCAGATCCTCGTCGTCCTTCAGGGCCTTGTCGAAGACGAAAGCCTGCGTCTCCTTGGCGGTGTCCTCGAGGATCTTGCGCACGTCGGCGGGCAGCGAGGGCCATTTTTTCGTGCCCACCACCAGGTAGGCAGGCGTGTATACGTGGCCGGTGATCGACAGATACTTCTGCACCTCGTAGAACTTGGCGCTGGCGATTTGCGCATACGGGTTTTCCTGGCCGTCCATGACGCCGGTCTGCAGCGCGGTGAACACCTCGGAGAATTTCATCGGACTGGGATTGGCGCCGTACGCCTGGAACATCTTTACCCGCCACTTGCCTTCCGGCACGCGCAGCTTGATGCCCTTCAGGTCGCCCGGAACGTTGATCGGGTGCTTGTTGTTGGTGATGTGCCGGTAGCCGTTTTCCCACACGGCGAGCACCGTGATGCCCTTCTTTTCGGCCTCGGGCGCCATCTTCGACCAGAACAGCTCTTTCTCGATGCGCTGCAGGTGTTTGCGGTCCTTGACCAGATAGGGCATCTCGAACACGCCGAAAATGTCCGCTTCCGAGGACATGACGGTGGAAGGCTCGACCATGTCGATGGTTCCGAGTTTGAGCTTCTGCAGCATCTCCTTGTCGCCGCCAAGCTGGCTCGATCCATAGACCACCACCTTGTATTTGCCGCCAAGCCTGGCGTTGGCGCGTTTGGCGAATTCATCTGCCGCCGCACCGATGAGCGAGCCTGGCTCGCCTACATGTCCGAGCTTGAGCTCCACCCCTTGCGCCGCCGCAATGAGGGGCGCTGCGCAGAACAGCGCGATGCTTCCCAGTCTGAATAGTTTCATCCGTTCCTCCTTCGAAATTGCCGCCCTGCGGATGCGGGCAGTCTCTCCACCACCGTCCCGGACGCGCCGGGCGGGTCCTGCAATCAAGCGGCGACGCGTTGCGCGCCGATGCCGCGCGCGCACTCGATCAGATAGTCCTGCGCGCTCTGCGCCCCGCCCTTCTTGTGCGGCACGCTGGAAAGAGCCAGCCCCATTTCGACGCCGGCGAGCGTGCCCATCAGCGTGAGGTCGTTGAAGTCGCCCAGGTGGCCGATGCGGAACACCTTTCCGGCGAGCCGGCCCAGGCCGGTGCCGAGCGACATGTCGTAGGCTTCGAGTATGCGTTTTCTGAGCGCGTCCGCGTCGTGGCCGGCAGGCATCATCACCGCGGTGAGGGTGTTGCTGTACTCCTCGGCATTGGCGCAGAGGATTTCCAGGCCCCAGGCGCGCACCGCGCGCCGGGTCGCTTCGGCATGGCGCGCGTGACGGGCGAAGACCCCGTGCAGGCCTTCCTCCTGCAGCATGTCGATGGCTTCGCGCAGGCCGTAGAGCAGATTGGTCGCGGGGGTATAGGGAAAATAGCCGGTCTTGTTGGCGGCGATCATTTCGTCCCAGGCCCAGTAAGACTTGGGCAACTTGGCCGACTGCGCCGCCTTGCGCGCCTTTTCGCTGACCGCATTGAACGACAGGCCGGGCGGCAGCATCAGTCCTTTTTGCGAGCCGGCCACGGTCACGTCCACGCCCCATTCGTCGTGGCGGTAGTCGATCGACGCGAGCGAGGAAATCGTGTCCACCAGGAACAGCGCCGGATGGCCGGCCGCGTCGATCGCCTTGCGGATAAGGGGAATGCGGCTGGTGGCGCCGGTGGAGGTTTCGTTGTGCACCACGCACACCGCCTTGATGGCGTGCGCCCGGTCTTCCTTCAGTTTCGCTTCCACCGACGCCGGATCGGCGCCGCGGCGCCAGTCCGTCGCGATCAGTTCCACCTGCAAGCCGAGCCTGCCCGCCATTTTCTGCCACAGACTGGCGAAATGCCCGGTCTCGACCATCAACACCTTGTCGCCGGGTGAGAAACAGTTGACCAGCGCCGCTTCCCAGGCGCCGGTGCCCGAGGCGGGGTAGATCACCACCGGCTGCTGCGTCTGAAATACGTACTTGAGGCCCTCGATGATCTCCAGCCCCATATTGCCGAACGCCGGGCCGCGGTGATCCATGGTGGGATAGTCTATGGCGCGCAGGACGCGGTCCGGCACATTGGTGGGTCCGGGAATTTGCAGGAAATGACGACCGCTTCTAAAGGACACGTCAGAACTCCTTGGAAAAAAATACGGGGCAGGGCCTATTATGCAATATGGCGGCGATAATGGCAGAGCTTGTTCGGCAGGCCGCGCAAGTAATGCAATAATACAGCGTGGCGCGCAGCGCTTTCGAACGCGTCCTCTATCCGGTTCGCGTGGTTGTCTAAAGGGAGGTCGTTCTGAACATCGACATCATTTCCGACGTGGTCTGCCCCTGGTGCTACATCGGCAAGCGCCAGATCGAGGCGGCGCTCGCGCTGTACGCGCAGCAAAACCCGGGTGCGGTAAAACCGCACGTCAGCTGGCGCCCGTTTCAGCTCAATCCGCAACTGCCCGCCGAGGGCATGAGCCGGCAGGATTACGTGGTGCGGAAGTTCGGCGCGGCGCGCGCGAAGGACGTCTATGCACGCGTGGCCGGGGTGGGCGCGGAATACGGCATCGCGTTCGCCTTCGACAAAATCGCGCGCCAGCCCAATACCGTCGCGGTGCACAGCCTGATCGCCCTGGCCGGAGCGGCGCCGCAAGCCGGGGACTTGCAGGGCAGGGTCAAGGAAGCCTTTTTGCGCGCCTACTTTCTCGACGGCGTCGATCTGACCAAAACGGAAAACCTGGTCGCCATCGCCACCGCCGCGGGCCTGGACCGGGCCGGCGTGGAGCAATGCCTGGCCGATCCGCAGTCGCGGCAGTCGGTGAGCGAGGAAGACCAGCGCGCGCGCGCCATCGGCGTCGAAGGCGTGCCTTACTTCATATTCAACGGCAAGCTGGCCGTGTCCGGCGCGCAGGGTCCTGAAGCCCTGCTCGACGCCATGCGCCAGGCCGAAGCGGCAGCCGCGTAAGCCGCGCGATTCATCCGCGTTTTCGACCCCATGGATAGAGCACCCAAGCAAGTTGCCACGGTGACGCTGCATCCGCGCGCCGGCGATAGCGCGCTCGCGGCGCGGCTGCGGCGGGAACTCCAGGGCGAAGTCCTGTTCGATGCCGCCAGCCGCGGCCGCTATTCCACCGACGCTTCCATCTACCAGATCGAGCCGGTCGGCGTGGTGGTGCCGCGGACCGAAGAGGATGCGCGCATCGCCATCCAGATCGCCGCCGCCGAAGGCGTACCCATCCTGCCGCGCGGCGCCGGCACCTCGCAGTGCGGCCAGACCGTGGGCGCGGCCCTGGTGATCGACAATTCCAAATACCTGAATCAAGTCGTCGCTTTCGACAAGGAAGCGCGCACGGCGGTGGTGCAGCCGGGCATGGTGCTCGACCAGCTGAATGCGTACCTGAAGCCGCACGGACTGTGGTTTCCGGTGGATGTGTCCACCAGCGCGCAGGCGACCCTGGGCGGCATGGCCGGAAACAACTCCTGCGGCTCGCGCTCGATCCGTTACGGCAACATGGTGCACAACGTGCTCGGCATCGATGCTCTGCTTGCGGACGGCTCCGAATTCCACTTCGGCGCCAGCGATCAAATCGCGGGAGCGCCCCGCGCCTACCAGGCGCTGGTCGGGCGCGTGCATGCGGTGGTGCGGCGCGAGGCGGCGGAGATCGAAGCGCGCTGGCCCACGGTGCTGCGCCGGGTGCAGGGCTACAACATCGACATGGTGCAGCCGGGTGAGCAAGGCGCCATGCGCGCGCACAACCTCGCGCACCTGCTGGTCGGCTCGGAGGGCACGCTCGCCTATTCGCGGCGCGTCCATCTCGCGTTATCGCCGCTGCCGCTGCACAAGACCCTGGGCGTGTGCCATTTCCCGACGTTCCGCCAATCGATGCAGGCGCCGCAGCATATCGTCAAGCTCGGGCCCACGGCGGTGGAACTGGTCGACCGCACGATGTTGGAACTGGCGCGCGGTAACGCCGCGTTCCTGCCCGTCGTCAACCGCTTCCTCAAAGGCGACCCGGAGGCGGTTCTGCTGGTCGAATTCTCAGGCGACGATCGCGGCGAGCAGCTCGCCAAGCTGCGCCAGCTGGTGGAGCTGATGGCCGAACTCGGCTTTCCCGGGGGCGTGGTCGAGATCACCGATGCTGCCCTGCAAAAGGAAGTGTGGGAGGTAAGGAAGGCCGGCCTCAACATCATGATGTCGATGAAAGGCGAGGGCAAGCCGGTGTCTTTTATAGAGGATTGCGCCGTGCCACTCGAACATCTCGCCGAGTACACCGACAAACTGACGCAGGTGTTCGCCAAACACGGCACGCGCGGCACCTGGTATGCGCACGCCTCCGTCGGCACCCTGCACGTGCGGCCGGTGCTCAACATGAAGCAAGGCGGCGCCAAACAAATGCGCGCCATCGCCGAAGAGGCGTGTGAACTGGTGAAGTGCTACAAGGGCGCCGCCTACTCGGGCGAACACGGCGACGGCTTGGTGCGGACCGAGTGGATAGCACCCATCATCGGCGCGCGCCTCACGCGCGCGCTGGAGGAAATCAAGGACCTGTTCGATCCGCGCGGCCTGATGAATCCGGGCAAGATCGTGCGCGGAACCAAGCAGGACGATCGCAGCCTGTTCCGCTTCAAACCGGGGTACGCGGCACAGCAACTCGATACCGCCCTGGACTGGAGCGAGTGGAATGCGCCCGGTGACGCCGCGGAGGCAGCGTCCAGCCGGGGACCCAAAACGAGCGCCGCGTCAAGCCGCGGATTCCAAACGAGCGCCGCGTCAAGCCGCGGCTTTGTTGCAGCAGTGGAGATGTGCAACAACAATGGCCATTGCCGCAAGTTCGACGCGGGCAGCATGTGTCCGTCCTACCGCGCCACCGGCAACGAGCGCGACCTCACCCGCGGCCGCGCCAATACGCTGCGCCTCGCCCTGTCCGGGCAATTGGGCGCCGACGCGTTCACCTCGGACGCGATGCACGAAGCCATGGATCTGTGCGTGAGCTGCAAGGGCTGCAAACGCGAATGCCCCACCGGCGTCGACATGGCGAAAATGAAAATCGAGTTCCTGCATCACTACCACAAGCGCCATGGCCTCGCGCTCAAGGACCGGTTGATCGCCTGGCTGCCGCGCTACGCGCCCTGGGCCGCGCGCCTGCCCTGGTTCGCCAACCTGCGCGATGCGATTCCAGGCCTGGCGGCCTTGAGCGAAGCGCTGCTCGGCCTGTCGGCCAAGCGCTCCCTGCCCAAGTGGCGCGGGGATCCGTTCCTGTCGGGTATCCGCGCGCCGGCCAAGGCGGAGAATGGGGAACAAGGCGAAGTCGTCCTGCTGGTCGACACCTTCAACAACTACTTCGAGCCCGACAACGCGCGCGCCGCGCTGGCGGTGCTCGAGGCAGCCGGCTATCGCGTGCACCTCGCACGCGCGGCCGATGGCGGGCGCCCGCTGTGTTGCGGCCGCACTTTCCTCGCCAGCGGCCTGGTGGACGAGGCAAGGGTCGAAGCGCGGCGCACCCTGGCCGCGCTCGCGCCTTACGTCGCGCGCGGCCTGCCCATCATCGGGCTCGAGCCGTCCTGCCTCTACACGCTGCGCGACGAGTTCAAGTCCATGCTGCCCGGCGCCGACACCGAAGCGCTCGCCGCGCACGCGCTGCTGTTCGAGGAATTCCTCGCCGCCGAGCATCAGGCCGGCAGACTGGCGCTCAAGCTCGGGCCCCTGCCGCAGAAAAAGGCCCTGCTGCATGGCCATTGCCATCAGAAAGCCTTCGGCGCGATGTCATCGGTGGAGCAGGTGCTCGGCTTGGTTCCGGACCTGAAAGTGGAGAGCGTGGAGTCGAGCTGCTGCGGCATGGCCGGCGCTTTCGGCTATGAGGCCGGTCACTACGAGGTATCGATGAGCATGGCCGAAGCCGCGCTGCTGCCGGCGCTGCGCAAGGCCGGCGCGGATACGCTACTCGTCGCCGACGGCACCAGCTGCCGCCATCAGATACGCGACGGTTTGGGCACGGGAGAAGGTCCTTCGCCATCGCTGGCGCAACGCGAGGCCGTGCATGTCGCGCGGGTGTTGGCGCAGGCGCTCGACGGGCCTGTCAATGCCGGATGATCTTTGGCTCCTGTTACTAATCGCGGCGATTGCCTTCCTCGGCTCGCTGGTCTACGGACTCACCGGCTTCGGCGCCGGCCTGGTCACCATCCCGCTGGCGACGCACTTCGTGTCGCTGCCGTTCGCGCTGTCGGTGTTCGCCCTGGCGGATCTCGTCATGGCACTGCGCATCGGACTGCAAAAGCCCAAGGACGCGGCAATGCCCGAAATCATGCGCATGGTGCCATTTGTTCTGATTGGCACGGTGATCGGCGTCACCGTCCTGGTCAACCTGCCTCGCGCGGGCGCCATGCTGGCGCTCGGACTTTTCGTCGTGCTCTATGCGGTCTACGCCCTGCTTTCGCGACCGGGCGCGACCATGGTCAGCCGGCACTGGGCCTATTTGGCCGGTTTTTCGGGCGGCATCACCAGCAGTTTGTTCGGCGCGGGCGGCCCGCCCTACGCGATCTATCTGTCGCACCGGTCGCTGTCCAAGGAGCAGTTCCGCGCCACCATCACGCTCACCACGGTATTCAGCATCGGCATGCGCGTCGCCGCCTTCGCCATTACCGGACTGCTGCTCAAATCAGAAGTCTTGGTGACGGCGGCGCTGGCGATCGTCGCGGCGATGATCGGGCTGAGCCTCGCATCCTGGGCATTCAAGCGCGTGACCCGCGAGCTGCTGCTGCGCCTGGTGGCCTTGTTGCTGCTGGCGAACGGCATTTCGCTGGTCGCGCGCGGAATCGGATGAGCGCGGTCATTCGAATGCAAACCTGAAGACGCAAAGCATGCAGACCATTTCCTTTCGCGACCTGTTCGACCATATCGGCACACCGCGCATGACCTTCAGCAAGCGCGCCGAGGCCCTGTCCGGGGAGGAAGTGGAGTTGCGCGGCTACCTCGTCGCCATGCACAGCGACGAGCGGCAAATCACGCTGGCGGGTGAAGCGGGCGTCTGTCCCGATTGCGCCGAAAAACCGGTCGCCTACGTGCATCTGCCCGGCTTCAGTCCCGGCGGAGACCTGTTCAGCCCGCAGGCGGTGCGCCTGAAGGGCAGGCTGTCCTACGGTTTTGCCGTGGCGCCCGAAGGCTACGCCACGTTTTTGCGGCTGGAGCACGCCAGCGTCGCGACCGGGCTCAAGCCGGGATTGCTTTCGGGCAAGCGCAATTGAATCACAATGGAGAATCGCCTGTGGGCTACTGAGGTTTTGGACGCGGGAAACTAAACGAGAGCTGGCGGTGATGGCGGATGGACAGTAGGTATACCGTCGACCCGACCTCCGTATAGAGGATCAGGTAATCGCCCGAAAGGTATTCGCGCAGCGCATCTGCCGCGCCAGCCGGAAGCTGCGCAAGCAGAGTCAGTGCTTCGGCCGATCGCGGTGGCTGGTCAAGGTAGCGCCGGCCCATGCGCGGGAATCGACGCAGGTTGGGAAAAACGGTCGCGCGCAATTCGGCCAGCAAGTCGTCATAGGCGAAATGCGCGTCGGCGCCTGCCAGAAATTCCTCAACTGCATCGAGCCGTTCGAGGAAGCTGGTGGTCAGCTCGACCTGGTAGAGCCGGTCAGTCACACTGTTTGGCTGATCGGGCGGCAGTTGCTGACTTCGCCTTGCGGCGTTGCTGCAGCTTTGCGATGGCTTTGTCGGCGTTATGAACCCGCCCCGCCTTGATGTCTTCCAGGCCCTTGCGCGCATCTTCGATCAGAAGCAGGTGAATTCGCTCGCGTTCCAGCAGATGGTAGTAGTCCAGCCTACTGGCATCGATCAGGGCGACATAACTCTCGCCGTTCTTGGTGATGATCTTCTCGGCGCCGGCCTTAGCTTGTTCGGCCAACTCGGAGAGCTTGGCGCGTGCCAGAGTGAAAGGTACAACGTCGTTGGAGGCAAATGTCATGGCAGGCTCCTCAGTGATTAGCAGATTACTGTGCAGTATACTGTAATCTTTCAATTGTCATCATGTTGTCTGTCGATACTGGTGGCCCATGCAGAGCGGCTCCTTTAACGTCCGCGGCCACCGGCGCGCGGGCACCGACGGTCGATGACGCACGGCGCTTGCCCCGCCTCCCGTTTGGTTTGCGCAGAAATCCAGACGGCCATTGCCGGAATATGGCAAAGCTCCGGCTGTCGGACTAGCGGCTATCCCCAAGCCTGCGTGAGCAATTCGTCCAGGGCGTCCATGATGCGGCTGCCTTCCTCGCCCAGGGATTTCACGAATTCGCCCAGTTGCTCGTTTGGAATCGAGACAATTTCCAACGGATGCAGGATGACCTGAACATTCTCGATCCTGTAGGGTGGATTGAATCGAGGGTTATTTATTTTCCCGAGCGCTGACTTTCGCACCAAAGGGACGACTACCCGGCGGCGGTAGCCGTCATACAAGGATGACTGGACCAGCACCACGTAGGGAATATCGTCCCGATGCTTGCCCGTATTCCGATGAACGTCGAATTGAGCCATGGCCGCGGATCACAGGGTTGAATACTCGTCGGCGAATGAACCATGCTTGGCGTTGAAGTCATTCCACATGGCCATGGTTGCTTCAATAGTCCTGGCCTCGGCAATTCGCCGCTGGCGTTCGCGCCCGACATAGTCGGCAAGTAGCGACTCGACTACCCCGGAGAGGTTGTCAGTCAGAACACGCGCTTGAACGATCAAGTCTTCATTCAGGGTCAGATTCACCGGCCGTTTGCGTGCTGCCGTGTCGTATGCGGATTTCATTGGGCACCTCCAATGCGCATTATATGCGCATTGATACGAGAATTTCAGGAAAGATTCGATACGCGGAGCAACAACCGGCTTCCTGCCGATACCGGCCGGCAAGAGGGATGCTCCCTTTTTTGTTTCCGATGCTAAGCGAGCACGTCCGGATCGAGCTGGCGCTCGAGATGGGTGAGCTGGTCTTTCAGCAGCAGCTTGCGCTTTTTCAGCCGCTACATTCGCAGTTGGTCTGGCAGAGGATTCTCGGCGGGGCGCGCGATGGCTACGCCACGTTCTTGCGGCTGGAATAGGCCAGCGTCGCGACCGGGCTCAAGCCGGGCCTGCTGTCGGGCAAGCGCAACTGAGGGTCGGATTTACCGCGCGGTCAGTCCTCACTTTGCCCATCTAGCTGGCCTGACGCAAGAAACACCGCGCTCGCACGAACAATGCGTTGGCTCCCGACCGTTATGTAGGCGTTCGCGAACGACAGCCGGGATCCTTGTCTTTGAATGTCAACGCTTGTCTCCAGCCAATCTCCGATCTTGGCAGTGCCCGCAAAATCAAGTGTGAGATTCGCAGTAATCAGGGCGGCGGGAGGTTCGGAAGAGAACGCCATCGTGTAACCCAGGGCGACATCCGCCAATGTGGCAAGAATACCCCCGTGAACCGTGCCGCGCGCATTGCAGTGTTTGCGTTCGGCCCTCAAGCCGAGCACAAGATCTTTTCCTTCTCCGACGTAGTAAATGGGACCAATCAGATCCAGAACAGGACTGGTGCGGAAAAGGGGCTTGAAACCCTCGGGAATGCTCATCGCGATTCGCAGCGCATCTGAAAAATCAAGAATGCATACGGTAGGGCCATTCTTTGCGAGTCTTAACGTTCCCAGTAACCGGCGCGCGCCCACCAATCGTCGCTAGACACGGCGCTGGCGCGCGCGTCCGCGTTGACTGGGCAGTTAGAGCACACCGTTACTTGATGTCTTCGAGTTTGACGCCTCGGCCCACACGGAAGCTTGCGCGAGCCTGCTCGACGCGCTGTATGAACCTAGGGTCGTGTTCGAGCCGGTAGTCGAACCAGTCATCCTCCGACTTGAACCCTATCAGTACTCCGGCCGGTTTGCCGTGGCGTGTGATGACAACGTCCTGCGTCTCTGCTTCCCTAAGAAAGCGAGACAGGTCATCTTTAACCTCGGAAAGGGGGACTTCTTTCACTTTGAACTTCCGAACTGCTCCAGCCATGATTCAGCCTCCGGTTTGGGCACGATCGCAAGTACCTCGACGGTCGAACCCGAAACATCGTAGAACACACGGACCTCTTCGACGCGGAGCCGGTATTGCGGTCGCGCGACACCGCGCAAGCGCTTAATCCGGCTACGGCTAGTCTTGGTTGGTTCGTATCTCAAATGGGTTTCGAGGGCGTCCTTTACCGCTGCACGTTCACCAGCCTTCAATTTGCGAAGGTCTTCAACGGCTTCAGGAGCAAGGAGTATCTCGAATCTCATTCTGGCTAGATTATAGCCAGAACCACTGTATCCGGATAGTGCGCTCTAACTCAAAGTCGGCCGCCGAAAAACGGGATCTGGACACCCTATTCCGGGCCGGGCCCCGTTATCCCTCAAGCGGATCAATCCGTTAAGGAGATTAGGCACACTAAATGCCATCGCAAAACCCCGATTCGCCTGCCAAGTCGGTATAGGCCCGATTCGCCGCCACAGACGCGTGGCTCTGGCGGGCCATTGGAGTAACACGAACGTCCACGGACGCGCAACAGGCCAACACGCGTCCGAAACCGGAATTGGTCCCGGCTAAGCCAGGACGTCCGGATCGAGCTGGCGCTCGAGATGGGTGAGCTGGTCTTTCAGCAGCAGCTTGCGTTTTTTCAGCCGCTGCACGCGCAGCTGGTCAGGCAGAGGATTTTCGGCGAGGCGCGCGATGGCGTCGTCGAGGTCATCGTGCTCGGTCCGAAGTTCGCTGATGCGCTGCCTCAGCGCGGCATGTAGTGCTTCATCGTCATCGTCCATGGCGGTCCCCCTTTGCAAATAGACTACACCTTTCCTACACCTTTCGCCCGGCCCAGGCGAGCATGGCGATGCCGGCCAGGATCATCGGCAGTGACAGCCACTGACCCATGGACAGGTTGAACGCCAGCAGGCCGAGGAAGTCGTCGGGTTCGCGAAAAAATTCCGTGACAAAGCGCAGCGCGCCGTAGCCGATCAGGAACATCGCCGAAACAGCGGCGGTGGGGCGCGGTTTGGCCGAATACGCCCACAGAAACACGAACAGCAGCACGCCCTCGAAGGCGAACTGGTACAGCTGCGACGGATGGCGCGGCAGCGCGCCGGCGCCGCGAAACACCATGCCCCAGGCGACATCGGTGGTTCGCCCCCACAGCTCGCCGTTGATGAAATTGCCGATACGCCCCGCCGCCAGCGCGGGCGGAACCAGCGGCGCGATGAAATCCATGATCGCAAACCAGCCGATGCGGTGTTTGCGCGCGATGTACGCCATGGCGAGGAGCACGCCCAGAAAGCCGCCGTGAAAGGCCATGCCGCCCTGCCACACCGCGAGGATCTCGAGCGGGTGCAAAACGTAGTAGCCGGGCTTGTAGAACAATACATAGCCCAGGCGCCCGCCCAGCACCACGCCCAGAACGCTGAAGAAGAACAGGTCGTCGAACACGGCGGCCGAGATGTTTCCGCTCTTGCCCTGCTTGATGCGGCTGCGGGCGAGCAGGAAGGCCGCGCCGAAGCCGATGAGGTACATCAAGCCGTACCAGCGCACCGCCAGCGGGCCCACTGCGATCGCGACCGGATCGATCTGGGGATGGATCAACATGGAGCCTGATTGATGCCTGCGGGGGGATTAGAATGCAACCCTCATTGTAGAGCGTATTCGAAAATTCATCAGCGCCGCGGCACGCATGCCGCGCGATACCATGCCCTTGATCCCCGTTTCCTCGCGCGCGCTTGCCTATGCGGCGCTGGTCTGCACCACCGCCCTGTGGGGCAGCAACGGCGTCGTTTCGCGCGCGCTGATGGACACGATTCCGCCGCTGGTGATGGCGGCGGCGCGCTGGGTCGTCGTGTTCGTCGCGCTCCTGCCGCTGGTGTGGTCCGAGCGGCGCGCGCTCGCGCACTCGCTCCGGCGCGACTGGAAGCTGCTTGTCGCGCTGACGCTGCTCGGTGGCGCACCGCAGACTGCGCTTGTCTATAGTGGGCTTGCCGCGAGCACCGCCATCCACCTGGGGCTGCTCAATTCCACCATCCCGGTGTTCATCATCCTGATCAGCTGGGGCTGGTACGCGCGGCGCCCGAGCCGGCTTGAGTCCATCGGCTTGCCCATCTCGCTCGTCGGCGTGGTTCTGATTCTGGGGCATGGCGACTTGGGCTCGCTCATGCAGCTGCAATTCAATCGTGGCGATCTGCTGATGCTGGGCGCAGTGCTGGTCTGGGCGGTGTACACCTTGCGCCTGAAACAGCGGCCGCAGTCCCTGTCCCTGTTCGCCTTCGTATTCGCGCTGGCGCTCATCGGCAATGTGCTGACGCTGCCGTTCGCCGCGCTCCAGTGGGTACAGGCGGGGGGCGTGCATTTCGGTACGCGCGAGTGGCTGGGGCTGCTCTATGTCGGCACGGTGGCGACGCTGGTCCCGGCGGTTTTGTTCAGCTATGGCGTGGAGCGCGTAGGCGCGGTGCGCGCGGGCATCCTGATCCACCTGATGCCGGTGTTCTCCAGCGTCTTCGCCGCGCTGTTCATCGGCGAGAGGCTGTTTCCGTATCACGCCGCCGGCTTCGTGCTCGTCGCCGGCGGCGCCATACTCGGTTGTCTCCGGCCTGAGCCGGTGCTATCGTCTCAAGCGTCAACGAAAATCTAAGATCACGCAAAACGAAGGAGAAAATCATGGCGGATAACCGCAGAAGCAGCCTCATCACCCAGGGCGTCGCCCGCTCGCCCAACCGCGCCATGTTGCGCGCCGTGGGATTTCGCGACGGCGATTTCGACAAACCCATCGTCGGCGTGGCCAACGGCCATTCGACCATGAATCCCTGCAACGCCGGCATTCAGCCGCTGGTGGACCGCGCCATCGCGGCGCTCGAGGCCGAAGGCGCCAAGCCGCAGGTATTCGGCTTTCCCACCATAACTGACGGCATCGGCATGGGCACCGAGGCGATGAAATACAGCCTGGTCTCGCGCGAGGTGATCGCCGACTGCGTCGAAACCTCGGTCAACGGCCAGGCGATGGACGGCGTGCTGGTCTGCGGCGGCTGCGACAAGAACATGCCCGGCGGCATGATGGCCATCGCGCGCATGAACGTGCCCGGCATCTTCGTCTACGCCGGTACCATCAAGCCGGGCAAGTGGAAGGGCCAGGACCTGACCATCGTGAGCGCGTTCGAAGCGGTCGGCGCCTACGCCGCCGGCAAGATGAGCAAGGACGATTTCGTCGGCATCGAGAAGAACGCCTGTCCCTCGGTGGGCGCCTGCGGCGGGATGTTTACCGCCAATACCATGTCGTCCTCGTTCGAGGCGCTGGGCATGAGCCTTCTGGGTTCCTCGCAGATGGCCTCGCCCGACGCGGAGAAGGCGGTGTCCGCCGCCGCATCGGCCGAAGTGCTGGTCAATGCCATCCGCAAGCAGATCCTGCCGCGGCAGATCATCACGCGCAAATCGATCGAGAATGCGATCAGCCTGGTGATGGCCACCGGCGGCTCGACCAATGCCGTGCTGCATTACCTGGCGATCGCCTCGGCCGCGGGGGTGAAGTGGAACATCGATGATTTCGAGCGGGTACGGCGCAAGGTCCCGGTGCTGTGCGACCTCAAGCCATCGGGCCGCTATGTGGCCGTGGATTTCCACCGCGCCGGCGGCGTGCCGCAGGTGCTCAAAATGCTGCTCGCGCACGGCCTGCTGCACGGCGAGTGCCTCACCATCACCGGCCGCACCATGGCCGCGGAATTGGCGGCGATTCCGGCCGCGCCGCGCAGCGACCAGGACGTGATCCGGCCGTGGAACAAGCCCATGTATGCGCAGGGGCATCTCGCCATCCTCAAGGGGAACCTCGCGCCGGAAGGTTGCGTGGCCAAGATCACCGGACTGAAAAAAACGTCCATCACCGGCCCCGCGCGCGTGTTCGACTCGGAACCCAAATGCATGGATGCGATCATGGCGAAGCGCATCAAGCCCGGCGACGTGGTGGTGATTCGCTACGAGGGACCGAAAGGCGGTCCGGGGATGCAGGAGATGCTGGCGCCGACCTCGGCGCTGACCGGCCAGGGTCTGGGCGAGTCGGTGGGCCTGATCACCGACGGCCGTTTTTCCGGCGGCACCTGGGGCATGGTGGTGGGCCACGTCGCGCCGGAAGCCTATGTCGGCGGGCCGATCGCGCTCATCAAGGAAGGTGACTCCATCACCATCGACGCGAAGAAACGCCTGGTCCAGGTCAACCTCAGCGCCAGGGAACTCGCGGCACGGCGCAAGAAATGGAAGGCGCGCAAGCCGCGTTACACTCGCGGCGTGCTGGCTAAGTACGTGAAGCTCGTTTCAACCGCGAGCTTGGGCGCGATCACGGACGGCGATCTGTAGCGGCTTACGTTCCTCCAGGTCTTGGCAAGACCTGCGCGCTGCGCGCGCCAACCGCGTTTTCCGCGCGGATGAAAAGCGCATCCGCGCAAAAAACACGGTTATGAATAAGAACAAGGGCGGTTTGGGGTGGTTTTTATACAAGATCGTCGATTGCGCGCGGATGTGCTTTTCATCCGTGCACAATCGACGATCCGCGCGGACGGCTTCTCGTCCGCGCAACAAGCACAACCCTGCAACATCGGGGAGCGCGATTTGAGTCGCCACGGATAGACACCATGCCCAACCGCCTCGCTCACGAGACCAGTCCTTATCTGCAGCAGCACGCCGGCAATCCGGTTGACTGGTATGCCTGGGGCGAGGAAGCCCTGCAGGCGGCCCGCGTGGAGGATAAGCCCATCCTGCTTTCGGTCGGCTACTCCGCTTGCCACTGGTGCCACGTGATGGCGCACGAGTCGTTCGAGGACGCCGAAGTCGCGGCGGTGATGAACCGGCATTTCATCAACATCAAGGTCGACCGCGAGGAACGGCCCGACCTGGACCAGATCTATCAGCTGGCGCACCAGATGATGAGCCAGCGCTCGGGCGGCTGGCCGCTGACGATGTTCCTCACGCCGGCGCAGGAGCCTTTTTTCGGCGGCACCTACTTCCCCAAGACGCCGCGCTACGGCTTGCCCGGATTTCCCGATCTGCTGCTGCGCGTGGCGCAGTTCTACCGCTCCGACCGGGCGGAGATCGCGCGGCAGAGCGGGGCCATACTCTCCGGCTTCGAGCGCATGCAACCAGAGGGCGCGGCGCAACGCGCGGAGTTCTCCGCGGCCCCGATTGACCTGGCGCTCGCGAATCTGGCCGCGAGTTACGACGCGCATTACGGCGGTTTCGGCGCAGCGCCCAAGTTCCCGCATCCGACCGACTTGGAGCTATGCCTGCGGCGCCACGCCGCTAGCGGCGTCCACCAAGGCGCTAGCGGCGTCCACCAGGGCGCTAATGATGACACGGCCGGCGCCGGCGACAGCCGCGGGGCGCAGCAGGCCGCTCCGCTCGAGATGGCAATCTTCACCCTCGGCCGCATGGCGGTGGGCGGCATCTACGACCAGCTCGGCGGCGGTTTCTGCCGTTACAGCGTGGACGCGTACTGGCTCATTCCGCACTTCGAGAAAATGCTCTACGACAACGGCCCGCTGCTCGCGCGCTACAGCGATGCCTGGGCGTTGACGCGCGATCCCCTGTTCGCCGAAGTAGTGGCGGAAACCGCGGCGTGGACCATGCGCGAGATGCAGTCTTCCGCGGGCGGCTATTACTCCAGCCTCGACGCCGATTCCGAGCACGAGGAAGGCAAGTTCTACGTGTGGACGCCGCAACAGGTGCGCGCCCTGCTCAGCGAAGACGAGTACGCCGTGTGTGCGCCCTTTTACGGCCTCACGGAGGCGGCCAATTTCGAGGGCGGGCATTGGCACCTGCATGTGGCGCGCGGGCTGGACGAAATTGCCGGGACGCTGAAAATTCCCGCGCAGGAATGCGGTGCACTGCTGGCTAGCGCGCGCGCCAAACTGTTCGCTGCGCGCGAACTGCGCATCCGCCCCGGGCGCGACGAGAAGATCCTGACCAGCTGGAACGCGCTGATGATAGCGGGCATGGCCCGGGCAGCGCGCGTATTCGATCGCCCCGAGTGGCTGGCCTCGGCGCGCGCTGCGCTGGATTTCATTCGCGGCACCCTGTGGCGGGATGAAACAGGCTCGGCGCGTGCGTGCCTGCTCGCCACCTGCAAGGATGGCCGCGCGCATCTGAACGCCTATCTCGATGACTACGCCTTCCTGCTCGCGGCTCTGATCGAACTGATGCAGGCCGACTTTCAAAACCGGGACCTCGAATTCGCCAAGGAATTGGCGGACGTACTGCTGGCGCAGTTCTACGACCCCGATCCGGGCGGGTTTTATTTCACCAGCCACGATCACGAACGACTGATCCATCGGCCAAAACCGGGCTACGACAGCGCGACCCCCTCGGGCAACGGCGTGGCGGCGCTGGCCCTGCAGCGGCTGGGCCATATTACGGGCGAGTCGCGTTACCTCGATGCCGCCCTGCGCACGCTGCAGCTGTTCTACCCGGCGCTGGCGCAGCATCCGAACGGCTACACCAGCCTGCTGATGGCGTTGGAGGAAGCGATCGAGCCGCCGCGGCTGGTCGTGCTGCGCGGCCCGGCCGTGCAGCTGCGCCGGTGGCAGCAAGCCCTGGGCCGGCACTACCTGCCGGCCACGCTGACTCTGGCGGTTCCGGAAGCGACCGCGGGTCTGTCGCCGTTGCTGGCCAAGCCTGTTATCCCCGGAGTTGTCAACGCCTGGGTATGTCAGGGCGTTACTTGCCTACCGCCCGTGGATAAGCTCGAAATCCTGCTGGATCTGCTCAAAACAGGTGAAATCGGTTAGCATGCGGCAGCGCGGTACCCCACTACTTTCCCTAGGAGAAATTTATGAAGACCCTAATCACCGGTTTGTTTATTTCGGCCGGACTGCTCGCCGGCGCAGGCAATGCGCTCGCTTCGGAAGCACTGGCAAAGAAACACAACTGTCTTGCCTGCCACGCCGTCGACAAGAAACTGGTCGGTCCATCCTATGTCGAGATTGCCGCCAAGTACAAGGGCCAGAAAGATGCCGAGACCAAGCTGGTCGACAAGGTGAAGAAGGGCGGTTCGGGCGCATGGGGCCAGATTCCGATGCCGCCCAACGCGTCCGTGCCGGAAGCCGACGTCAAGACCCTGGTGAAATGGGTATTGTCCGCCAAGAAGTAGCCCCTCGACGCGGGAGAGTAAAGCCGGCCTCGCGCCGGCTTTTTTGCGCCTGGCGCATGTCGGCGAGAGCGGCCGGTGTTAGAATGTTTCCGCACTTTTCCCCGGGAGACCAACATGCAACGCACACAACTCAGCCTGGCTGTATTCGCCGCCGTCGCGGCCCTCACTCTTGCCGGTTGCGGCGAAGAGAAAAAACCCGAACCCGCGGTAGCCGCGCCCGCGCCCCCGCCGCCGATGGTGGTCAAGCTCGGGCATGTCGGCCCGCTCACCGGCGGGATCGCCCATCTGGGCAAGGACAATGAGAACGGAGCGCGCCTGGCCGTCGACGAGGCCAACGCCAAGGGCCTCAAGCTCGATGGCAAGAACGTGAAGCTGGAACTGGTCGCCGAAGACGACCAGGCCGACCCGAAAGTGGGCACCACGGTGGCGCAGAAGCTGGTAGACGCCAAGGTCGCAGGCGTGGTCGGCCACCTGAACTCGGGCGTGACCATCCCGGCATCGGCCATTTACAATCAAGCCGGCATTCCCATGATCAGCGGTTCGGCGACCAATCCGCAGCTGACCGAGCAAGGCTTCAAGCTTGTGTTTCGCGTGGTCGGTCGCGACGATCAGCAGGGACCTGCGATCGCCAGCTACCTGGCGGGTGAAGTCAAACCCAAGACCGTGGCGGTGATCGATGACGCCACCGCCTACGGCGAGGGCCTGGCCAACGAGGTCGAGAAAACCCTGAAGACGGCCGGCGTGAAAGTGCTGCCGCGCGAGAAGGGTACGGACAAGACCGCCGACTTCAAGGCCATCCTCACCAAGATCAAGGGCAAGAAACCCGACGCCGTGTTCTATGGCGGCATGGACGCTACCGGCGGCCCGTTGCTGAAGCAGGGGCGCGAGCTCGGCATCAAGGCGGTGTTCGCTTTCGGCGACGGCGCCTGCACCGACAAGATGAAGGAGCTGGCCGGCGATGCCTCGGAGGGATTGCTCTGCTCGCAGGCCGGCCTCCCGGTGCAGGCGGCCAACAAGAAGTTTCTTGACGCTTACAAGGCGAAATTCAAGATCGATCCGATCCTGTACGCACCGTTCACTTACGACGCCGCCAACCTGCTGATCGAGGCGATGAAAAAAGTGAACTCGCCCGATCCGGCGAAATATCTGCCCGAACTCGCCAAGATCAGCTATGACGGCGCGAGCGGCAAGATCGAGTTCGACGCCAAGGGCGACCGCAAAGATGCCGAGATGACGATATTCGTCATGAAAGGCGGCAAGATCGAACCGATCGCGATCATCAAGGGCGGCAAGACCACCCGGTTCGAGGACTTCCTCAAGGCGGCCGCCCCCGCAGCCCCCGCAGCAGCAGCCCCCGCCGCGGAGGCAGCCAAGGCGGGTGAAGCACCCAAAGCCGCAGCTGCACCGGCGAAGGCCGCAGAGCCAGCGAAAAAGTAGGCCTACGGGAGTGATATTCACTCCCTCGAAAAAAACGGCGCCTTCGGGCGCCGTTTTTTTTGCCTGCGGACGGTTACGGCCGGCCCCGCGCAGAACGGCTTTGCGTTCTTCACGCCTTTGGGTTTAAATCCGCCCAGGCATGGACATCTTCCTGCAGCAGATCATCAACGGGCTCACCCTGGGCAGCGTTTATGCCGTCGTCGCGCTGGGCTACACCATGGTGTACGGCATTATCCAGCTGATCAACTTCGCCCATGGCGAAGTGGTGATGATAGGCGCGATGGTCGCATTCTCGGTGATCACGACGCTCGCGGGCACATCGCTGCCGCCGCTCGTGATCGTGTTTGCCGGGATACTCGCCGCGGTCCCGGTGTGCATGCTGGTGGGCTATGCGATGGAGCGCATCGCTTACCGCCCGCTGCGCGGCGCGCCGCGACTCGCGCCGCTGATCACCGCCATCGGCATCTCCATCATCCTGCAGCATGTGGCGCTGCTCGTCTGGAGCCGCAACCCGCTAGCCTTTCCGCAGATCATCCCGCTCGCGAGTTTCGAGGTCGGCGGAGCCATCATCACCGGCGTGCAGATCGCCATCATCCTGACCTCGGTGCTGATGATGGGCGGGCTGACACTGCTGGTATACCGTACCAAGCTCGGCATCGCCATGCGCGCCACTTCGCAGAACCCGCAGATAGCGGGACTGATGGGCATAGACATCGACCGCATCATTGCCTTCACCTTCATCGTCGGCGCGGCCCTGGGCGCGGTCGCCGGCGTGATGGTCGGCACCTATTACGGCATTGCCCACTACAGCATGGGTTCGCTCCTTGGCCTCAAGGCGTTTTCGGCCGCGGTGCTTGGCGGCATCGGCAATCTCGCCGGCGCGATGCTGGGCGGCATTCTCCTCGGCATCGTCGAAGCGCTCGCAGCCGGCTATATCGGCGACCTGACCAATAATGTTTTCGGCAGCAATTACCAGGACGTGTTCGCTTTCCTGGTGCTGATCGCGGTGCTGGTGTTCCGGCCTTCCGGATTGCTCGGGGAGCGCGTGGGAGACCGCGCGTGAAGCCGGGGGTGCGTAACACCAGGCGCGCGGCGGCATGCGCGGGATGAATATTTTCGCCAGGCCACAAGCGAAGTGGCTTGGTGTCGCGCTGATCGCAATCGCGCTGATCGCGCTGCCGTTCGCGCTCGCCTCGGCGGGAACGGCGTGGGTGCGCATTGCCAACCTCGCTATCCTGTTCGTATTCCTGTCGCTCGGGCTGAATATCGTCGTCGGTTTTGCCGGGCTGCTCGATCTGGGATACATCGCCTTCTACGCGGTGGGCGCCTATGCCTACGCCCTGCTCGCGTCGCCGCATTTTAATCTGCATCTGCCGTTCTGGATCATCCTGCCGATTGGCGGGCTGGTCGCCTGCCTGTTCGGCGTGCTGCTGGGCGCGCCGACGCTCAAACTGCGCGGCGACTACCTCGCCATCGTCACGCTCGGTTTCGGCGAGATCGTGCGCATCTTCCTGAACAACCTGTCGCAGCCGGTGAACATCACCAACGGCCCGCAGGGCATCTCGCGCATCGACCCGTTCCGTTTCGGTTCCTTCAGCTTCAGCCAGGGCGAGTCCTTGCTCGGCCTGGTATTTTCCGGACCGATCAAGTATTACTACGTGTTGCTGTTGCTGTTGCTGCTCGCCATCGCGGTCAACCTGCGGCTGCAGCATTCGCGCATCGGTCGTGCCTGGGAGGCGGTGCGCGAGGATGAGATCGCGGCACGGGCGATGGGCATCAATACGACCCGCATCAAACTGCTCGCTTTCGCCATGGGCGCCTCCTTTGGCGGCATTGCCGGCGGCATGTTCGCCGCCATCCAGGGTTTCATCAGCCCGGAGAGCTTTGTCCTGGTCGAATCCATCATGGTGCTGTCCATGGTGGTGCTGGGCGGCATGGGCAACATCTGGGGAGTGGTGCTCGGGGCAGTGCTGCTCTCGTTCGTGCCGGAACTGCTGCGCTATACGGTCGAACCGCTGCAGAAATCGCTTTTCGGCAAATCGATAATCGAGCCGGAGGTGATCCGCATGCTGCTGTTTGGCCTGGCGCTGGTGCTGATGATGCTCTACCGGCCGGCCGGCCTGCTGCCTTCGGCGGTAAGGAAGCGCGAGCTGGCGAAACAGGGGGACAGGTGAGAGAGGTCCTGTTCGAATGCACGGGATTGGACAAGCGTTTTGGCGGCGTGCTGGCGCTGGCCGAGGTCGGATTCGGCATCAATCGCGGCGAGATCTACGGGCTGATCGGTCCCAACGGCGCGGGCAAGACGACCCTTTTCAATGTGCTCACCGGCATTTACGCGTCTGACGCCGGCGGCTTCAGCCTCGCCGGCGAGGCACTCTCCGGACTCAGGTCCGACGAAATCGCGGCGCGAGGCATCGCCCGCACATTCCAGAATATCCGCTTGTTCGGCAACCTCTCCGCCCTGGACAACGTGATGATCGGGCGCCACGTGCGCACCCGCGCCGGCGTGTTCGGCGCGATCCTGCGCACCCGCGCCACCGTCGAAGAAGAAGTGGCGATCGAAAAGCGCGCGCTGGAGTTGCTCGGATATGTCGGCATCGTGGCCCGCGCCAACGACGTGGCGCGGGAACTGCCCTACGGCGACCAGCGGCGGCTGGAAATCGCGCGCGCGCTTGCCACCGAGCCGAAGCTCCTGGCGCTGGACGAGCCGGCCGCCGGCATGAACGCAACGGAAACGCTGGAGCTGAAGAAGCTGCTCGAGCGCGTGCGCGCCGACGGCACCACCATCCTCTTGATCGAGCATGACATGAAGCTGGTCATGGGTCTGTGCGACCGCGTGCTTGTGCTCGACTACGGCCGAAGCATTGCCGAAGGTCCGGCGCGCGAGGTGCAGCGCGACCCGCGCGTCATCGAGGCGTATCTGGGAGCCGAGGTTGGCGCAGATGGGGCTAGGGCGGCATGAGCAGGGAGCAGGGGCCCCATGCAATGGGGATGCGACCGACCGCGATTGCCGCCGGACGCCGACAGCGCCGATGTTCGAACCGAACCGATGGTTCGGAGGCGGCGGCGTGAATCTGCTCGAACTGCAGCACCTGGAGGTGGCCTACGGCGGCATCAAGGCGGTCAAGGGTATTGACCTCTGCGTTTCCAAGGGCGAATTGGTCTGTCTGATCGGCGCCAACGGCGCCGGCAAGACCACCACGCTCAAGGCCATCGCCGGCCTGCTGCCGGTCGCCGCGGATGCGATCCGCTATGACGGTGCAGCCGTCGGCGGCACGCGCGCGTTCGAGCTGGTGCGACGCGGTCTGGCGTTGGTGCCGGAGGGCCGCGGCGTGTTCGGTCAGCTCACGGTAGCGGAGAACCTCGCCATGGGCGCCTATGTGCGCAGCGATGTCGCGGCGGTGAAGCAGGATCTCGCGCGCGCATTCAGCCTGTTTCCGCGGCTGGCGGAGCGGCGCGCTCAGTCCGCCGGCACGCTCTCCGGCGGCGAACAGCAGATGCTCGCCATCGGCCGCGCGCTGATGAGCCGGCCGAAGCTGCTGCTGCTGGACGAACCCAGCATGGGACTCGCGCCGCTCATGGTGCAGAAGATTTTCGAAACCATACGGGCGGTGGCGCAGGAAGGCGTGACCATCCTGCTGGTGGAGCAGAACGCCAAACTCGCGCTGGAGGCAAGCAGTCGCGGCTATGTGATGGAAACCGGCCTGATTACGCTGTCGGGGCCGGCGCGCGAACTGCTCGTCGATCCGAAAGTGCGTGCCGCGTACCTGGGCGAAGCTGATTGAGGGTCCGGCGGCGCGACCTGCCGGCCAGCGCGTTCACTTCACCTTGGCCAGGTCGGCCTCGGTGGTAAACGAGTCCGCGTAGAACTCCTCCGGCGGCAGCGCGCACTGTGCTTGAAAATCGCGCCGCGCCGCTTCGATCACCACCGGTGCGCCGCAGGCATAGACCTGGTGGCCGGAGAGGTCGGGGAAATCCTCCATTACCGCGCGATGGACAAAGCCGCCGCGCCCGGCCCAGGCATCCTCGGGCTGGGAGTCTGAGACCACCGGCACATACTTGAAATGCGCATGTTCCGCCGCCCAGTGCCGCGCAAGTTCGTCCATGTACAAATCGTGCGGGCGGCGGCCGCCCCAGTACAAAGTCATGGGCCGCGCGATGCCCTGGTGCAGCGCGTGCTCGATGATCGCCTTGATCGGCGCAAAACCGGTGCCGCTGGCAATCAACACCATGGGCTTTTCGCTGTCTTCGCGCAGAAAGAACGTGCCGTGCGGCCCTTCGAAACGCAGGATGTCGCGCCCTTTCATTTTTTCAAAAACATGGTCAGTGAACAGGCCTCCGGGAAGATGGCGCACGTGGATCTGCAACAAGCCGTCGTCATGCGGCGCGTTGGCCATGGAATAGCTGCGCCGCTTGCCGTCCTTTAGCAGAAACTCTATATACTGCCCTGCCAGATATTGCAGGCGCTCGCTTGCCGGGAGTTTGAGAGAGATCACTGCCACGTCCGGCGCGGGTTTTTCGATGGTCTGCACGCGGCAGGGCATAATCCTGATCTGCTGGTCCTTGATGGCGCTGACCTCGCGGCATTCGATGACGATGTCGCCAAGCGGGCGGGCAACGCAGAACAGCGCCAGCCCGCTCGCCTGCTCTTCGACCGACAGCGCGGTATCGGAATGCTTGCCGTAATCGACCTTGCCTTCGAGCAGCTTGCCCTTGCAACTGCCGCAGGCGCCGTTGCGGCAGCCATAGGCGAGAGCGAAACCTTCGCGCAATGCGGCGACGAGCACGGTTTCGTCCGGCTCGACGTGGAACGAGTGGCCGCTGGGGCGGATGGTGACTTGATGGGACATGGAAATACGATCGTGACGGGAGCGGGTACAATTTTACTATGAACAGGCTGCTGATCGTCGGTTGCGGCGACATCGCGCTGCGCGCGTTGCCGCAACTCGCGCGCAAATATCAGGTTTTCGGACTGATTCGCTCGGCTGGACAGGCCGGGCGCATCGCCGCACTCGGCGCGATACCGCTCACGGGCGATCTCGACCAACCGGCCACGCTGCAGGCGCTGGCCGGAGGCTCGGACCTGGTATTGCACCTGGCACCGCCGGGGGAGAGCGGCGAACGCGACGAACGTACCGCCAATCTGATCGCAGCGCTTTCGCTGCGGCCGCCCGGGCGCCTGGTCTACATCAGCACCAGCGGGGTGTACGGGGATTGCGGCGGAGCCTGGGTGGACGAGACCAGACCGGTCGCGCCGCAGACGGTGCGGGGCCGGCGCCGGGCCGACGCAGAGCGCGCGCTCTTCGCCTGGGGCAAGCAAAGCGGCGTGGGGGTGGTCGTCCTGCGCGTGCCCGGAATCTATGCGGCCGAGCGCCTGCCGCTGGCGCAGTTGAAACGCGCCTCTCCGGTATTGCGCGCCGAGGACGACGTCTATACCAATCATATCCACGCCGACGACCTCGCTGACATCTGCATGGCGGCGCTCGATCGCGGCGGCGACGGCAGTATATACAATGCGAGCGACGACAGCGAGATGAAAATGGGCGATTACTTCGACCTGGTGGCCGACCGTGCGCGCCTGCCCCGACCGCCGCGCATTGCGCGCGCGGCGGCCGAGGCCGGCGCGATTGCCGAAGGGCTGCTGTCGTTCATGCGCGAATCGCGACGTCTGGTCAATACGCGCATGAAAGCCGAGCTGGGCGTGCGCTTGCGCTATCCAAGCGTCTATGAAGGCGTGCCGGCGGTCGTGGCGAACTGAACCCGAGCCGGACCCATGGAAAGCCTGCTCGTCTTCACCAACCTGCCAAACCGCGACAGCGCCGAAACACTTGCGGCCCTGCTGATCGAGCGGCGGCTGGCTGCCTGCGTCAACATTCTCGCCCCCTGCCGTTCGGTATACCGCTGGCAGGGGGAAATCCGGCATGAGGAGGAGCATCCCCTGCTGATCAAGACCGTGCGGGACCGCTATGCAGAGCTGGAGGAATCGATCCGCGCCAACCATCCGTATGAACTCCCGGAGATCATTGCGGTCTCATTGACTCATGGCCTGCCAGCCTATCTGCAGTGGGTCGAATCCGAAACGCGCGACCCCGACCAGCGGGCCTGAATTCCTTATGCGAATCAAGCTGTACCGACTCCTCGCCGTGCTCTCCACGCTTCTCCTGCATGGGAATGCCTTGGCGCAGGAACTGCTCGACCCGGCGCTTGCATTCAGGTTTTCGGCGCAGGCAATCGACGCGGGCACGCTCGAGGTGCGCTACCGCATCGCCGACGGCTATTACATGTATCGAGACAAGTTCAAATTCGCCGTCGAGCCGGCCAGCGTGAAACTGGGCGCGGCGCAGTTTCCCAAGGGCGAAATCCATAACGACGAATTTTTCGGCAAGGTGGAGACCTACCGCAAGGACCTGCGCATCCGCCTGCCGTACACGCGCGAGGCTGCCGCGGACAAGCTCAAGCTGGCGGTTACGTCGCAAGGCTGCGCCGATGTCGGCGTGTGTTACGTACCGCAGGTGCAGACGGCCGAGATCAAACTCGCCGGGCTCGCGCCGGCGTCCGCTGCATCCGCGGCGGGGGCCGCGTCAACGCCGTTCGCGGCGGCGGGACGCGCGACAGACGCGCCTGCGCTGATCGACGACGAAGCGCGTTTCGAGAGACTGCTCGCCTCTGGCAGCCTGTGGCTGATCGCCGCCGCTTTCTTCGGTGCCGGCATCCTGCTGACTTTCACCCCTTGCGTTCTGCCGATGATCCCGATCCTGTCCGGTATCATCGTCGGCGAAGGCCGCAACGCCACGCGCACGCGCGCATTCACGCTGTCATTCGCCTATGTGCTCGGCATGTCCGTCACCTACACTGCTATCGGCATCGGCGCGGCCTTGTCGGGCAACCTGCTGTCCGCGGCGCTGCAGAATGCCTGGGTACTGTCCGCTTTTGCCGCGGTGTTCGTGCTGCTCTCGCTGTCAATGTTCGGCTTGTACGAACTGCAGCTGCCGGCCGGGTTCCACGCGAAGATTACCGAAACCAGCAACCGGCTCAAGGGCGGACATCTCGGCGCGGTGGTGGTGATGGGCATTCTTTCGGCCGCCATCGTCAGCCCCTGCGTGGCGGCGCCGCTGGCCGGCGCGCTGCTCTACATCAGCCAAACGCGCGACGTGATGCTGGGCGGCGTCGGGCTGTTCGCCATGTCGATCGGGATGGGCGTGCCGCTGATCCTGGTCGGCGTGTTCGAGGGTGCGTTCCTGCCGAAGTCCGGCCATTGGATGCGGTCGGTGAAGCATTTTTTCGGCGCGATGTTGCTTGCCGTGGCGATCTGGATCGTATCGCCGGTATTGCCGGTCACAGCGCAGATGCTCGCCTGGGCCGCGCTGCTCGTCGGCTCGGGCATGGTGTTGCGCGCGATCGATCCGCTGCCGCCGGAGGCAGGTATCGCCGCGCGTCTGTGGAAAGGCGTGGGTTTCCTCGCGCTGCTTACCGGCGCCGCGCTCGCAATCGGGGCGCTATCGGGGAGCCGCGATGTGCTGCGGCCGCTCGCCGGGCTGGTGGCCGGGGGCGAGCGCGGGGCGCAGGAAGTGCGCTTTGCGCGAGTCAGGGACCTGGCCGAACTCGAAACGAAGCTTGCGGCCCCCGGCAGGCCGGTGATGCTCGATTTCTATGCCGACTGGTGCGTATCCTGCAAGGAGATGGAGGCCTTCACTTTCACCGACCCGCGGGTGAAAGCGAAACTGGAAGGAATGCTGCTGTTGCAGGCGGACGTGACCGCCAACTCGGCAGAAGACAAAGCACTGCTAGCGCGCTTCAAGCTGTTCGGCCCGCCCGGCATCATTTTCTTCGACCGCCAGGGCAAGGAAATCCAGGGGCTGCGGGTGATCGGTTACCAGTCGGCGGACGTTTTCCTTGGTTCGCTCAACCGCGCCGCGGCTATTTGATCCCCGGCGCGTGCGCGAACCGGGATAGCGCGGGTTTTCATACAAGAGCGCCGCAGCAGGAAATATCCTCCTGCGTGCGCCGATGTCGGTGCGCGGTCATTGCGCGCTCTGCGCGCCAACCGCGTTTTCCGTACGGACAAAAGCAATCCGTACGGAAAACGCGGTTATGGTAAACACCAGACAAGGCACCGGGTTTTATACAAGATCGTCGATTGCGCGCGGATGGCTTTTCATCCGTGCGCAATCGACGATCCGCGCGGACGGGCCGCCGTCCGCGCAAGTTCTATCGCCGTAGCCGCGAGATATCCTCGCCGCATCCGGCAACCTACGCTTTCACCTCCAGCATGATCTTGCCGATGTGCGTGCTCGACTCCATCAGCTCGTGCGCGAGCTTTGCGTCCTTGAGCGGGAAAGTGGCATGAATTACCGGCTTCACCTTGCCCGACTCCAGCAGCGGCCAAACGTGTTTCAGCAGATCCTGTGCGATCGCCGCTTTCTGCGCCACGGTGCGCGGGCGCAGGGTCGAGCCGGTGAAAGTGATCCGTTTGAGCATGATCGGCATGCAATCTAGCGTGACTTTGCTCTCCTGCAGAAAGGCGATCTGTACCAGCCGCCCTTCGAGCGCCAGCGATTTGAAGTTTTTCTCGATGTAAGGGCCACCCACCATGTCGAGGATCAGGTCAACGCCTTTCTTGTTCGTGAGCCGGGATACCTCGGCGGCGAAATCCTGTTCGCGGTAGTTGATGGCGGCATCTGCCCCGACTTCGCGGCAGAACTCCGCTTTCTCGTTGTTGCCCACGGTGGTGTAGATGATCGCGCCGAATGCCTTGGCCAGCTGGATGGCGGTGAGGCCGATGCCGCTGGAGCCGCCGTGCACCAAGAAGGTCTCTCCGGCTTTCAGCCGGCCGCGATCAAAGACATTGGTCCAGACGGTGTAGAAGTTTTCCGGCAATGCGGCCGCCTCTTTCAGCGATAGGCCCCTGGGGATGGACAGGCAATGCGGCGCCGGCACGGCGCAATACTCGGCGTAGCCGCCACCCGGCGTGAGCGCGCAAACCAGGTCGCCGGCTTTCCACTGGGTCACATCCGCTGCAACCGCGCTGACGCGGCCGGCGACTTCCAGTCCGATGAAGGGTGATGCGCCCGGCGGTGGCGGGTAATTGCCGGAACGCTGCAACACGTCCGGGCGGTTGACCCCGGCGTAGTGCACTTCGATAACGACTTCGCCCGCCTGCGGCTGCGGGATGGGCCCTTCAGCCGCAGTCAATACATTGGCGGGGCCGCCTTTTCCGTGGTCGATATAAAGCATCAGTGATACTCCTGTTGGCAAGCTGAAATCAACGTTTGGAGCTACTTCCTATGACAGGAAGTGCTTACTTATCAAACAAACCCCTGCCGAAGTCACGCTAATAGCATGCCCGGCTCTCTGCAATGAGGGCCAACGCAATTATAATGGCGCGTCCGCAAAAACAAGAGAACAAAACAGTGAGAAAGCACGTCAAGGGCATAGACCATATTGTGATCGCCACGCGCGATCTGGATTCGACCCAGGATACTTTCAGGCGCATGGGCTTCACTCTCACACCCCGCGGCCATCATACGCTGGGATCGCAGAACCACTGCGTCGTGTTTGGCCAGGATTATTTCGAACTGCTGATGGTGCCGCAGCGTCTGCCGGGCCGGGAGTATTACTACGATTTTGCGCGCATCGGTGACGGCTTGGCGGCGGTCGCGCTCAAGACGGACAACGCGCGCGGCGCCTACGGCGAACTCAGCGCGGCGGCGCTGGCACCTTCAGAGCCGGTGGATTTCTCACGCCCGGTGCAGTTGCCGGAGGGCGCGAAGAACGCATCGTTTCGCATCACCCAGCTGGGCCTGGAGCAGACCCCGGGCGGGCAGGTATTCGTGTGTCAGCATTTCACCCGCGATGTGGTGTGGCGGCCCGAGTACCAGCGGCATGCAAATACGGCGACCGGCCTGGCAGCGCTGGCGATCCTCAGCAATGACGTACCCGCAACCGCTGCGGCCTACGAACGATTGTTCGATGTCAAGGCCAGGACCATAGACGAAGGGCTGTTGATCGATACCGGCGACACGCCCATCGCCGTTGTCGGCGAACGCGCGCTGGCGAAAAGGCTGCCCGGGGTATGGATCAGCGCGCGTCATCAGCCTTGCATGGCTGCGCTGTTCATTCGCGTCAGCGATCGCGGCGTGGCGGAGCGAAGTATCCGCGCGGGGGGGCTGCATCCCACGTGCATGCCCGACGGCTCGGTTGCCGTCGGCGCAGCGGAAGCGCACGGCGTGGCGATTATCTTCGGCTAGCCTGCGCCAGGAAAAGCAAGGATGGCCGAGTCAAAAGCACGCCGGATGTAATTTTTCTACGCCATCAGCAATGCTCAGCCCTCCTTGAGCCATTGCGCAGCATCGAGCGCGTAGTAGGTGAGCACGCCGTCGGCACCCGCCCGTTTGAAGGCGAGCAGCGCTTCCATGGCGCAGGTCTTCTCGTTGATCCAGCCGTTCATGCCAGCTGCCTTGAGCATTGCATACTCGCCGCTCACTTGATAGACGAAAGTCGGCGCCTTGAATTCGTCTTTCACCCGCCGCACGATGTCCAGATAAGGCAAGCCTGGCTTCACCATTACCATGTCGGCGCCTTCCTGCAGGTCCAATCCCACTTCCCACAACGCCTCATCGCTATTGGTCGGGTCCATCTGGTAGGTGAATTTGTTGCCCCTGCCCAGGTTGGTGGCGGAACCGACCGCGTCTCGAAACGGGCCGTAGTAGCCCGACGCATATTTGGCCGAGTACGCCATGATGCGGGTGTGGATGAACTGTCTCTTGTCCAGCGCGGAGCGGATGCGGCCTATGCGCCCGTCCATCATGTCCGAGGGGGCGACGATATCCACGCCGGCCGCGGCCTGGGTGAGTGCCTGTTTCTCCAGAATCGCCAGCGTGGCGTCGTTGAGGATATAGCCGCTTGCGTCGATCACGCCGTCCTGGCCATGGCTGGTGTACGGGTCCAAGGCGACGTCGCACATTACCCCGAGTTCTGGAAATTCTTTCTTCAGTTTTGCGACTACGCGCGGGATCAGTCCCTTCGGGTTCGTCGCCTCCTTGCCGTCCAGGGTCTTGAGTTTGGTGTCGATCACAGGGAACAGCGCCATGGCCGGGACCTTCAGTTTCAGGCAGCGTTCCGCCACCGGCAGCAGCTTGTCCAGGGTCATCCGCTCCACACCCGGCATCGACGCCACGGCCTGGGTCTTCTTCGCGCCTTCCATCACGAACACCGGATAGATGAGATCGTTGGTAGTGAGCACATGCTCTCGCATCAGGCGACGCGTGAATTCGTCGCGCCGCATGCGGCGCATACGCACTGCCGGGAAGTTGCCATATAGTTTCATGTTGGAATCCAACCTTCCTAATCAATGTTCTAGAACAAACCCAATATCCATTGCTGGTCCGGGAAACTTTTTCGAGAATTGCAAATCTTACTATCAGATGACTGCGGTCATCGCCCGCTTCTCCTCCCTGAGCGGGTGCCTTAATTCTGTTTAAGGCGTTCTCGCCCCCGGTCTTATCCCCTTTAGCCGGGGGCTTTTTTTTGTGCTTTCGCGCTTGATGCCCAACCAGTTACCGATTGTTTCTTCCGCTTCTTCGGCGCCTTGTTTTTTCGAGCTGGAAAACAGCTGTGCCGTGTAATTGTCCGCATACTTCAGCAACTCCGCACGCACGTTGCGCAGGGTCGCATTTCCCGCCTGCCGCGTGAGTTTGTCCGATTTGGACAATAGCACGTGCACCGGCTTGCCCGTCGACGCGAACCAGCCCAGCATCTGATGGTCGAGCGGCGTGAGTGGATGGCGTGCATCCATGATCAACACCATCCCGAACAGCGAACCGCGGGTCTGCAGATAGGTCGAGAGCAGCTGCTCCCAATGCGCGCGCAGCTCGCGCTGCACCTTGGCGTAACCATAGCCGGGCAGGTCGACCAGGAAAGCGCCGCCGCGCAGGCTGAAGAAATTGATCTGCTGGGTGCGCCCCGGCGTCTTGCTGACGAAAGCAAGGCGGTTATGGTCGGCGAGCGTGTTGATCGCGCTGGATTTGCCCGAGTTGGAGCGCCCGGCGAAGGCAATTTCCGGGCCCAGTGGCGGCGGCAGATCGCTGAGATGGTGCGCGGTGATGTAGAAGGTGGCGCCGCGGAACAAGGACATGGCAGTGCAGGCCCGGATACGGGAAAGTCGGATAGAATATCAGCTTTTCAAATACACCCCGCTTCGAGGAGCACAAGAATGAAACGCATCATGGCCCTCGCCGCTATGCTGGCAACGCTCGCCGCGGCCGCCGCCGATCCGCCGTTCAAAGGCGATGCCGCCAAAGGGCAGGCCGCGGCCAATCAGACCTGTACTGCCTGCCACGGGGCCGACGGCAACAGCCAGATCGCGGTCAATCCCAAGCTGGCCGGGCAGATTCCAGAGTACCTGAACAAGCAGCTCGCGAACTTCAAAGCGGCGGCAGGAAAGAAAGCCGAACGCGAAAACCCGGTGATGGCGGGCATGGTGGCGAACCTGTCGACGGATGACATGCGCAATCTCGCCGCCTATTACGCCGGCCAGGCGGCCAAACCCGGCGCGGCGAAGAGCAAGGACCTGGTTGCGCTGGGGCAGAAAATCTACCGCGGCGGCATCGTCGGCAAGGGTGTCGCGGCTTGCGCTTCCTGCCATGGTCCGAACGGAGCCGGCATGCCGTCGCAATATCCGCGCCTGGCCGGTCAGCACGCCGAGTACACAGAAGCGCAGCTTAAAGCCTTCCGCGTCGGCGAGCGCGCCAACGATCCCAACAACACCATGCGCGGCGTGGCCGGAAGACTCTCCGACCGTGAAATTCAGGGGGTCTCGGATTACATCGCGGGGCTGCGTTAGGCGCGTTGCGCGCTGGCGGATACCGGTTTCTTGCGCTGCATCGCCTCGAGCGCGCCGCCAAGGATACCCTTGGGCATGTAGATGATGAACAGTACCAGCATCAAACCGTAGATGGTGCTGTCGAGCGCATGCATGCTGTTGCCGAACATGAGGCGCAGCGCCTCAGCGAGCAGCAGCGTGAACGCCGCTCCCACCGTCGGTCCGAGGCGCACGAACATGCCGCCGGCGATCACGCCAAACACCATCTGCAGGCTGATGCCGATGCCGGAAACCGTGTCCGGATTGACGTAGGCCTGGTACTGCGCATAGAGCGCGCCGCCGACGCAGGTCATCAGCGCGGAGATCAGCGTGACCCCTAGCTTCAGCCGGGTGACGTCGATGCCGATCGACGCGGCGGCATCCTCTTCCTGGCTGATCGCCTCCAACGCGAGCCGCCCCATGCTGCGGTCGACCTTCTTCCACACCCACAGGCCGGCAAGCCAGACGAGGAGCACGATGTAAAACCAGACGAGCTTGTTGGAGAACTGCAAGGCGACGAGCGAATAAGAGGCGTCCGTCAGCGCAGTCTTCGGAGTGACGCCGAGCGAACCGCCGGTCTGGTCGCGCATGGCAACGATCAACAGCCGCGCTACCTCCGATAGTGCCAGCGTAACCAGGGCGAAGTAGTGGCCGACGATTTTGAAGCGAAAGCACGGGTAGCCGATCAGGAAAGCGACGACCGCGGTTAGCCCGAGAGCGATCGGCAGCCCGATCCATGGTGTCAGGCCGTAGTGGTTCCAGCACATCACGACGACATAGGCGCCGATGCCGAGGAAGGCGCCATGGCCGAAACTCACCATGCCCAGCCGCCCCATGATTGACCAGCCGGTGTAGACAAAGCCCCACAGCAAAACCTGGATCAACATATGCAGAGGGTAGTTGCCGATACCGACCAGCGGTGCCAGCGCCAGCGCGGCGAGTCCGATCCAGGGCAGCGCACGCATCACTTTACTTGTTCCCCCAGATGCCTTGCGGGCGCCAGAACATCACCGCGATGAAGAACAGGAAGGCGATGACGTAACCCCATTCGATCGCGAGGAAGAAACCGCCCACCGAAATGAACTGCGCGAAGATGAACGCCGCGATAAACCCGCCTGCCATGTTGCCGAGCCCGCCCATCACGCAGATGAGGAAGGTGATCGGTCCGAACGACAGGCCGATGGCCGGATGGATATCGTATTGCAGCACTAACAGACACGAAGCGAGTCCGGCCAGTGCGCCGCCCAGAGCCGAAGTGATGATGAAGATGCGGTCCGGATTGACGCCCATCAGCGGCATGATTGCGCGATCCTGGCTGATCGCGCGGATCGCGGTGCCCATGTAGGTGCGCGTCAGGAACAGGTACACCGCCAGCATGCCGGCGAGCGCGACCCCGAAAGCGATCAACCGCGGCATCGAAAACGAGATCTCGCCAATGACGATGGGAGGGAAGGTTACGCCGATATTCTTGAATTCGATGCCGAACGCGAGGGTGGCCGCCGCCTGCAGGAAGAACAGCACGCCGCCTGTCACCAGCAGCTGGTTGATCGGCTCGGCCGCGAGCACCGGGCGAATGACGAATTGGTGCAGCACCACGCCGGCTGCCGCCACCAGCAGCACCCCTGCGGCCATCGCAAGCAGCAGTGGCCAGCCGAAGACCACGTAGAAATAGTAAATCGCGTACATGCCGATCATGATCAACTCGGCATAGCAGATCCAGATTACATCGATCACACCGAACACCAGGTTGAGCCCGAGGGACAGCAGTGCCAGCAGCCCGCCGAGCAACAGTCCGTTGAGCACGGATTCAAGCAGGAAGATGTCGAATAACTGCATCAGATCCCCAGATAGGCCTTGCGGATTTGGTCGGAGGCCAGCAGCTCGGCGGATCGACCGCTCGACTTGATGCGTCCGGTTTCGAGCAGATAGGCGCGGTCCACCACCTTCAGCACCTGGCGGATGTTCTGTTCCACGATCAGCACCGTGTAACCCTCCGCGCAGATGCGCTTCACCAGTTCGAAGATCGACTGTACGACCACCGGCGCGAGCCCCGCCGAGGGCTCATCGAGCAGCAGCAGTTTGGGTCCGGACATCAGCGCGCGGCCGATGGCGCACATCTGCTGCTCACCGCTGGACAGCGTGCCGGCAATCTGCGTGTGGCGCTCCTCCAGCCGCGGAAACAGGGAATACACGAACTTCAGGCGCTCCGCGTGGCGCGGGCGGGCCGCGGGCAGGAACGCGCCCATTTTGAGGTTCTCCTCCACGGAGAGGCGCGCAAACAGCCGCCTTCCCTCGGGCACCTGCGCAATGCCGCGGGCGATCACCTCGTGCGCCGGCACTTCCCTGAGCGAGCGGCCCTCCATCAGGATTTCGCCCGAGGTGACGCCGATCAGCTTCGAAATCGAGCGCAATAGCGTTGTCTTGCCGGCGCCATTCGGCCCGATCACTGCGACCGATTCGCCCGATTTGACTTCGAGGCTGACGTCGAACAAGGCCTGGAAGCCGGCATAGCCCGCCGAAACGCCGTCCAGCCTGAGCATGGCGCCGGATGCCATGACCGGGGTCGTCATGGTGTGTCGCCCTGCCGCATGGCGATGCTCTTTTGCACTTCGTCCGCGTCCGTGCCCAGATATACTTCGATCACGCGCGGGTCGTGCGCCACGGCCTGCGGTTTGCCCGCCGCGATCACCTCGCCATGGTCGAGCACGACGCAGCGGTCGACGACGCGCATCAGCACGCCCATGATGTGTTCGACCCAGATGATGGTGACGCCGCGCTGGTCACGGATCATCGCCAGCATGTCCGCCGCCTGGTCCATCTCGGCTTCGTCCAGACCGCCGAGGCTCTCGTCGGCGAGCAGCAGCTTGGGCTGTGTCGCCAGAGCGCGTGCAAGCTCGAGTTTTTTCAGACCGGCTGCGCCCAAGCCGTCGACGCGCGCTTTCTCCCCGCTCGGCAGGCCTACCAGCCCCAATGCGTCCTTTGCCTGCGCGTACGCTTTTTCGCGCGGGGGCCGCTCGCTTTGTCCGTAGTACGCGGCCAGCGCCACATTTTCAAGCAGCGAGAGCTTTCTGAACGGACGCGGAATCTGGTAGGTGCGCGCTATGCCGAACCTGGCCACGTGGTTGGCCGCGCACCCGGTGATGTCGCGGTGGAGAAATTCGATCGACCCGCCGCTGGGTGCGAGCGCGCCTGCGATCAGATTGAACATCGTGCTCTTGCCCGAGCCATTCGGGCCGATCAGCCCGAGGATCTCGCCCTCGGCCACGCCGAAGGAAACCCGATCCACGGCCTTGAAGCCGCCGAAAACCTTGGTGATGCCTTTGACGCTCAGCATAGTGCTTCAAATGTCGCGCGCAAACGCACTGGAAAAGTTGGCTCGGGCGCAAGGCTCAACCGGCACCACTGGTTTCGGTGATGCCGGTTGTGACGACGACAATGTTGAGCGCTTATTGCAGCGAGTAAGTGTGGCTCTTCGGCAGCGGCAATATCGGGTCCGCCGTCTTGATCGCCGTCGGCCATACGATCTTGGTGTTGTTGCCGATGTACTGCATCACCACCATCGCGGAACGCTCGCTCTGGCCGGACATCTGGTGTCCCGGCGGAAAGAATTTCACGCCGTAGCCCTGGATCGTGCCGCCGACCGGGATGTCCGTATCCAGCGCCGCTTTGCGCAGCGCATCGGTGCTGACGCCGCCGTATTTCTTGATCGCGCGCGGCAGTATGTCGGTGAGGAACACATAGGTGTGGTTGAAACCCATCGATACGTGCGGCGGGACTTCGTCCACCTTGCGGTCCGTTACTTGGGCGGTGTAGCGCTTGATCATTTCCTTGGTTACGTCGCCCAGTCCGGGCCTCAAAGTCTTCGGATCCAGCAATTGAGCGGCGACCGGGTCCACGTTATAGATCAGGTCGGCATCCTTGCCGAACGCCGATTGCAGTTTGTCGTACTGCGCATAGCCCGCGCCGTGGCCGATCAACGCCGACCATTTCAGCCCCTGCTCGCGCGCCTGCCGCCAGAACAGCGTGATGTCCGGGTTGTAGCCGGTGTGCAGGATCACGTCCGGGCGCGCGCGGCGCAGCTTGGTGACCAGGCTGGACAGGTCCGGCGCTGTGGCGGAGTAGCCTTCTTTCAGCGCGACCTGGATGCCGAGCGCCTTGCAGTTGACTTCATTGCTCCCGCCGATCCCCGCCCCGTAAGGTCCGTCCTCGTAAATGATGGCGACTTTGAGGTCCTTTGGATCCTTGCCCAGTTTGGCTTTGGCATTTTCATTGAGGAATTTGCAGGATGTTTCGCCGTATTGATCGGAGTGCACCTGGGCGCGGAAGAAATGCGTCAGATTCTTGTCTTTGACCACGCTCGAGGCGACACAGATGGTGGCCCACATCAGTTTCTTCTTGGCGTCGGCCAGCTGCGCCATCGGCACGCAGTGGGCGCTGGAAAACACCCCCAGGATCAAGTCCACTTTTTCCTGCTCGATCAGCCGAGTCATCTCGTTGATGGCGATGTCCGCCTTGGATTGGGCATCGGCGTAGATGGCGTTGATCTTGTAGCCTTCGATCCCGCCGCGCTCGTTGATCATTTCGATCGCGGCCCTGGTGCCCATCGCGCCCGGCAGCGACCCGCCCGCGGCAAACGGCCCGGTATAGTCGTAGATCACTCCGATCTTGATTTCCTTCTGCTGCGCCTGTGCGGCGAAGACAAAGCCGGCCACGGCCAGCGCAAGCGCATTGCTGACGCAGAAACGCCATATGTTCATGCAATTCTCCTCAGGTTAATGGACGCAACTCGCGGATGGTATTTTTTCCCAGTGTGTCAAAGCTGCAAGGGCGTGTCAACGTTAATCCGGCGAAAAACTCGAGGCACATGCATCTGACTTGAACCCAACGCTAATGCGACGCATCCTCCAGCACGAGTTCGGCGCCTTTTTCGGCCACCGCGATCACCGCCGCGTTGATATTGCCGGACGCCACTGCCGGCATGATGGACGCGTCCACGACGCGCACCCCGGTTATCCCGCGCACGCGCAGCCGCGCGTCGGTCACCGCGCGCGCGTCCGTGCCCATGCGACAGCTCGCGACCGGATGATAGACGGTGCTGCCCGCCTCGCGGCAGAAGCCGAGCCAGTCAGCGTCGCTTTGAACCTGCTCGCCGGGCATTTCCTCGGCAGCAATGTAAGGCCGCATCGCGGGCGAGCGCACCAGACGGCGCAGTAGCCTCAATCCGGCAACCGCGGTGTTCCGGTCGTCTTCGGTCGAGAGGAAATTGTAGCGAATGGCCGGTGCCTCGCCCGGATCGGCCGAACGGATGCGCACCGAACCGCGCGCCTGCGGCTGCAGCGGGCACATGGAACAGGTGAACGCGGAAAACGGGTGCAGTTGCTCACCCATTTTCGGCAAGCTGAAATTGATGAAATAGAATTGCACATCGGGGCGCGAAAGCTCGGGGCGCGTGCGCGCGAACGCGCCGGCGTAACCAGCGCTTACCGTCAACGGGCCGCGACGGCGGAACAGGTAATTCAATCCCATTCCAAGTGTGCGAGACCAACTCGCCATGTCGTCGTTGAAGGTGATCGGCCGGGTGCAGCGCCAGATGGTGCGCACATAGAAATGGTCCTGCAGATCCTCGCCGACCCCGGGCAGCTCGGCGACGACCGGTATGCCATGCGCCGTCAGCAACTCGCGCGATGCCACGCCCGAAAGCTGCAGCAGCTGCGGCGAATTGAACGCGCCTGCGGCGAGCAGCACTTCCCGCGCCGCGCCCGCCTGCCGCAGCACTCCGCCGCGGCGGTACTCTACGCCAACGCCTCGCGTGCCCTCGAACAGCACGCGCGTAGCCAGCGCCCCGGTCATGACCGTCAGGTTCGGGCGATGCTCGGCCGGCCGCAGGAATCCGGTTGCCGTGCTGGAGCGCCGGCCGTTCCTCGTTGTCGCCTGGTAGTAGCCGGCACCTTCCTGCGTGGCGCCGTTGAAATCGTCGTTGCGCGGAATGCCGACCTCGCCGGCCGCGGCGATGAACGCGTCGCACAACTCATGACGGTCCGGTAGATCGCTGACCGCTTGCGGCCCGCCGACGCCGTGCCACTCGTTCGCGCCACGGCTCTGGTCCTCGCTGCGCTTGAAATACGGCAGCAACTCGTCGAATCCCCAGCCGGGCATGCCCCAGGCATCGAAGTCTTCGCGCTGACCGCGAATATAGACCAGCCCGTTGATCGAGGAGGAACCGCCGAGCACCTTGCCGCGCGGTGAATACACCTGCCGCCCGTTTAGCTCCGGTTCAGGCTCCGAGGTGTAGCGCCAGTTGACCGATGCCTTGGTGAACAGCTTGCCGTAGCCCAGCGGCACATGGATCCACGGATCGCGATCACGCGGACCGGCCTCGAGCAGCAGCACCCTGTGGCGCCCGCTCGCCGTCAGGCGGTTGGCAAGAACACAGCCGGCGGAACCCGCCCCGACGATGACGTAATCGTAGATCGTATCTGGCGACATGGGACCCGAAGTCGGAATAGTTTGTGGCTTCCGCCGCACGCTCCCGGCGGGACTCCCGTTTCACAACGAGTGTATCCAGTTCATCGCGGCTAAACAACATGCATGCAGCCGCTTCCCGGCAGGACAATGAAACACGCCCATCGAACCAGGAATTCAAGCCAGCAGCGCGGTGCCAGCGATTGTCGTCGTCACTTCGGCGCGCCGTTTCCGGTTGAATTTTCCCGGCGCAGGAATAAACCCTGTTGCCGGCCTGTTTGATCCTGCGCAACAACTTCAATCCAACAGGAGAACGGCATGATGAAGACAATCGCAGCGGTAGTGCTGGTCATCGCGTGATGGGTCCGGCATTGCTATGATGTGCTGATGGAGAGTGCGGAGATCGTCGCGCATATCCCCCGCTTGCGCCGCTATGCGCGCGCCTTGGCGGGGGACAGCCACCGGGCGGATGACCTGGTGCAGGACACGCTCGAGCGGGCGTTGGCCAAATTCTATCTATGGCGGCACGGAAGCGATTTGCGCGCCTGGCTGTTCACCATCATGCACAACGTGTTTATCAATCAGCTGAGGGCGCGGCGCGAACTGGCTCTCGACGAAGCGGTCGAAGACGGGCTGCGGAGCGCGCCGCAGTCCGACCCGCTGGAACTACGCGACCTGGACGCAGCGCTGAGGCGACTGCCGGTGGAGCAGCGCGAAGTCCTGCTATTGGTAGGCCTGGAGCAACTGAGCTATGCCGAAGTGAGCAAGGCACTGGGCATTCCGGCAGGTACGGTAATGTCGCGCCTGTCTCGCGGGCGCGAACGCCTGCGCGCGGTGATGTCAGGCACCGTTGCCGCAACAAATCTTAAAGTCGTGAAATGAGCAATCTTACCGAAACCGATCTGCATGCTTATGCCGACGGGCAGCTGGATGACGTGCGCCGCGTTCAGGTGGAAGCACATCTGGCGCACGACGCGGCGGCGACCGAGAGCGTGCGCCTCTGGCGCGAGCAAAGCGTAGCGCTGCGCGCGCTCTACAACCCGGTACTGAACGAGCCGGTGCCGCAGCGGCTGCTCGCTGCGCGGCCGTCGCCGGGCCGCTGGGCTTACTACGCGCTAGCCGCGGGGGCGATGGGGCTCGCCTTCGGGCTGGGTTGGCTGTCGCATTCCTACCGCACCGATCGGTTTGTGGAGGCCGCAGCGCTGCCGCGCCGGGCCGCAGTCGCCTATGCGGTATATGCCCCCGAAGTCCGGCACCCGGTCGAAGTCGGCGCCGATCAGCAGGATCACCTGGTGAAATGGCTGTCCAAGCGCCTTGGGAACGAGCTGAAGGTGCCGCTGCTGACGCCGCAGGGTTTCGATCTGGTGGGCGGGCGGCTGTTGCCCGGCGGCAAGGGGCCGGTGGCACAGTTCATGTATCAGGACGCCAGAGGCCAGCGCATCACCCTGTATGTATCCGTGCGGGACGCGGAGCTGCGCGAAACCGCCTTCCGCTTCAGCCAGGAAGACAAGGTCGCCGTGTTCTACTGGATCGACGGCAAACTCGGCTACGCCTTGTCCGGGGAGATGGACCGCGCGAGCCTTCTGGCGGTCGCCACCGTCGTCTATCGTCAGCTCAATCCCTAGGGCGTGTAACTAGTCGGCCGCGCCGAGCCCTGCCTCGGCCGGCGCGCCGCGCCGCCGCGTCAGCCACTCCTGCAGGCGCTCGAAATAAAGGTAGATCACCGGCGTGATATAGAGCGTCAGCACCTGCGACACGGCCAGGCCGCCGACCACGGTCAGGCCCAGGGGCATGCGCGCATCGCCGCCGGCGCCGATGGACAGGGCGATCGGCAGGCTGCCCATCAGCGCCGCCATGGTGGTCATCATGATCGGCCGGAAGCGGACGATGCAGGCCTCGTACATGGCGTCGGCCGGCGCCTTGCCTTCCTTTCTCTGCGCCTCGATGGCGAAATCGATCATTATGATCGCGTTCTTCTTCACGATGCCGATCAGCATGATCATGCCGACGAAGGCGTACATGTTGAGTTCGATGCCGAATACCAGCAGCGTCAGCAAGGCGCCGAGAGCGGCCGTGGGCAGGCCCGACAGAATCGTGAGCGGATGAATGAAGCTCTCGTACAGGATGCCGAGTACCAGGTAGATCACCACGATGGCCAGGAGCAGCAGCAGGCCCATGCCCTGGAGCGAGGCCTGGAACGCCTGCGCGGTTCCCTGGAAGGTGGCGTTTAGCGTGGCCGGCACCTGCAGTTCGCGCGTAGCCTGGTTGATTTCCCCAATCGCCTGCGATAGCGCGACGCCCGGCCGCAGATCGAAGGAAAAGGTAACCGACGGCAGCTGGCCGAGGTGGCTGACCGTCATCGGCCCGACGCCGTAGGTGAGTTTGGCCAAGGTATTCAGCGGCACCAGCGCTCCGGTGGAGGCGCGCACGTAGAGCATCGGTAGCACCGATGGGTCGGTCTGGAAGCGCGGCTCGAGCTCAAGGATCACCCAGTACTGGTTGGTCGCGGTGTAGATGGTGGACACTTGGCGCTCGCCGTAGGCATTGTTGAGCGCGAGTTCGATCTGCTGCACGCTGATCCCGAGGGCGGAGGCTTTTTCGCGGTCTATTTCCACGGTCACTTGCGGGCGCGTGATCTGTAGATCGCTGCCTACGTCGATCAGCGTCGCCAGGGTTTTCAGTTTCGCCTCGATGATCGGCACCCAATGGTACAACTCTTCGGTGTTCGCGCCCTGCAGCACGTACTGGTACGGGCTCTTGGTGAGCTGCCCGCCGATGCGGATCGCCGGCACGTTCTGCATGAACGCCTTGATGCCGAGCACGGTATTGATCTTTGGCCGCAGCCCGCGGATCACCTCGTCGGCGGACTTGCGCTGCTTGCGCGGTTTGAGGGTGATGGTGATGCGGCCGACATTGAGCGAGGGACTGAAGCCGCTGGCGCCGATGAAGGACATCACCGCTTCGACATTGGGATCCTGGCGGATGATCTCCGCCACCTGGGTCTGTAGCGCGGCCATGGCGTCGAAGGAAACGTCCTGGGGGGCCTCGGTGAAGCAGAACAGCTGCCCCGAGTCCTCGCTCGGCAGGAAGCCCTTGGGCATTTTGGCAAACAGGAATCCGGTGACGACGATGATGGCAAGGAACACCGCCATGGTGAAGCGCTGGTGCCTGAGCGTCCAGCTTAAAGTCACGGCGTAGGCCTCCTTGACCGCTTCGAACGCGCGCTCGCTCAGCATGAACACGCGCCCGTGTTTCTGCGCCGAATGAGGTTTCAGAATGCGGCTGCACATCATCGGCGTAAGCGTGAGCGAGACGAAGCCGGAGATGAGCACGGCCACCATGATGACGATTGCGAATTCGTGCAGCAAGCGCCCGAGGATGCCGCCCATGAACAGCACCGGAATGAATACCGCAATCAGCGAAATCGTCATCGACAGGATGGTGAAACCGATTTCCCTGGAGCCGTCGAGGGTCGCCTGCCAGCGACTCTTGCCCATCTCGATGTGGCGGGTGACGTTCTCCAGCATCACGATGGCATCGTCGACGACGAAGCCGACCGAGAGCGTGAGCGCCATCAGCGAAATATTGTCCAGGCTGTGGCCGAACAGGTACATCGCCGCGAACGTGCCGATGATCGACAGCGGCAGCGCAACGCTCGGGATGATGGTCGCCGGGACGTTGCGCAGGAAAATGAAAATCACCATTACGACGAGCACGAGCGACAGCAGCAACGTGAACTCTACTTCTTGAACCGAGGCGCGGATGGTGACCGAGCGGTCATACAGGACGTTGATGTCGATCCCCGCCGGCACCTCGGCGCGGAAGGTCGGCAGCAGTTTCTTGATCGAATTCACCACCTCGATGGTGTTGGTGCCCGGCTGGCGCTGGATGGCGAGCACGATGCCGCGTTTGCCCTTGAACCAGGCGGCGATCTTGTCGCTTTGCACCGAATCGATCACCCGTCCGAGTTCGCTCAGGCGTACCGCAGAGCCGTTGCGATAGGCGACGATGATTGGGCGGAACGCGGCCGCATCGAAGAGTTGCCCGGTGGCCTGCACCGCGAACATGCGGTCCTTGCCATAAAGCGTTCCGGTCGGCAGGTTGACGTTGGCCTGGGCGATGGCCTGTTCGACCTCGTTGATGCCGACGCCGCGCGCGGCGAGCTGGCTAGGGTCCACCTGCACGCGCACGGCATATTTCTGCTGTCCGAACACCTGCACCTGGGCCACGCCGCTGATGGTGGAGATGCGCTGCGCGAGAAAGGTTTCCGCATATTCGTTGACCGTCGACAGCGGCAGCACGTCCGAGGTGAGCGCGAGGTAATAGACCGGGAAGTCGGCTGGATTGACCTTGCGAAAGGAGGGTGGCGCCGGCATGGTTGCCGGCAATTGCCGCGCAGCGGAGGCGATGGCCGAGTTGACGTCCTGGGCGGCTGCGTCGATGTCCCGGTCGAGAGCGAATTGGATGGTGATCGACGTGGTCCCCTGGCCGTTGATCGAGGTCATGGTGTCGATGCCGGCGATGGTCGAGAACTGTTTCTCCAGCGGAGTGGCGACGGCAGAGGCCATGGTCTCGGGGCTGGCGCCGGGCAGTTGCGCGGAAACCTGTATGGTCGGGAAGTCGATGTTGGGCAGCTGGCTCACCGGCAGCAGGCGAAAGCCTGCCAGCCCGAAGATCACGATCCCGGTCATGACCAGGACGGTCATGACCGGGCGCCGGACAAACAGCTCGGCGATGTTCACGGCTTCGCGGCCGCCGGTTTTGCGATCGTGATCTTCGCCCCCGGCGACAGGCGCAGCTGGCCCTTGACCACCACCGTTTCGCCTTTCTGCAGGCCACCGGCGATAATGGCGTGGTCGCCATCGACCCGGTCCACGGCGACCTTGCGTACTTCGGCGGTCATGTCTGGCTTGACGACGTAGACGTACTGGCCGCCGGGTCCCGTCTGCACCGATTGGGACGGGACGGTCAGCGCTTCCTGCTGATCGTACAGTTTCAAGCTGGTGCTCACGAACTGGCCCGGCCAGAGGGCGTTGTCCTTGTTCGGGAATACGGCCTTCAGTTTGATGGTGCCGGTCGTGCTGTCGACGGCGTTGTCGACGAAACTCAGCGTCCCGGCTGCCGCCGGTTTGTCGGAATTGGGCGGCAGGGCTTCAACGGACAATTGCTGCTTTCCCATGTAGCCGCGAATCGCGGAAAGACGCTGCTCCGGCACCGCAAAAATGACGTAGATCGGCCGCACCTGGTTGATGATCACCAGCGGGCTGGTGTCGTTCGCCTTGGCCATGTTGCCCATCTGCAGCATCACTTTGCCGACAAAGCCGTCGATCGGGGAACGTATGGTGCAGTATTCGAGCTGCAGCTTCGCATTTTCGACCGCGGCCCTGCTGGCGAGGGCAACTGCTTCAGCGCTATCCGCGTTGGTGCGGATCTGCGCATACGCTTCCTTGGAAACGAAGTTCTTCTGCAGCAACTCCTGGTAGCGCCGCTCCTGCGAACGCGTTTGCTCCTTCTGCGCCGTATCGCGCATCAGATTCGCCTCGGCCTGGCGCAGCGTTGCCTCGAACGGACGCGAATCGATTTTGAACAGCGCGACGCCTGTTCTTACCTCCTGGCCTTCCTTGAAATTGACCTCGACGATCTGTCCGTCCACGCGCGCCTTGAGCGCCACCGTGGAGTAGGCCTCGACATTGCCGATCGCCTGAATTCGCACCGGAACGGTTTGTTGTACGACCGTTGCAACCGAGACGGGGATATCGGGGGCTGACCTGGCGGATTTTGCGTCCTGCGCGCGCGTCTCGGTTCCCCGATACGCAAATAGCCCGCCGGCGAGGAGCGCGGCGCAGGCGATGGCGGAAAACAGCAGCTTCTTGGGCTTGGTCACCGGCGTCTCGAAATACAGGAAATGGATCTCATGGAGCAACGGGCGCAAGCAGACGCGGTTCAGCCCGATCCAACCGGAATCGGATCGGCCCGGGGGAATTTCGGTTGACGCCGGCGCTGCTCGTTCTCAAATATGGCGGCGGCTTCGGGCCGCCAACCAGACTGCGCAATCTAACGCAAAATATGTTCCAAGGCAAAAAGCGTTTCGGGCCGCTCGCGCTCGCGCACCAGATGCGTGCTGGTCCCGTCCACCATGACTTCGGCCGCTCGCGGCCGGCTGTTGTAATTGGAGCTCATGCACATGGCGTAGGCGCCGGCCGACATCACCGCCAGCAGGTCGCCTTCGCGCACGGCGAGATTGCGCTCTTTGCCGAGGAAATCGGCGCTTTCGCAGACCGGCCCCACCACGTCGTATACAGTCCCTGCTCCGTCGCTATTCCTTACCGCGACAATGTCGTGCCAGGCCTGATACAGCGCCGGGCGGATCAGGTCGTTCATGGCGGCATCGATCACGGCAAAGTTGCGTTCCGCGCCGTGCTTGAGGTACTCGATCCGGGTGAGCAGCACGCCGGCGTTGCCGACCAGATTGCGCCCCGGTTCGAACAGGAGTTTGAGTTTGCGCCCTCCGACGCGCGCGAATACCTCGCGCATGTAGGCGCCGACGTCGGGGGGCGTTTCATCGCGGTAGCGAATGCCCAGACCGCCGCCCAGGTCGAGATGGCGCAGGTGGATCCCTTCGGCCGCGAGCCGGTCGACCAGCCCGAGCATTTTGTCCAGCGCCTCTATCATTGGCGCATATTCGATGAGGTCGGAACCGATGTGACAGTCGATGCCGACTACATCGATCTGCGGCAGTCGGGTGGCTGTGCGATACAGCTCGAGCGCGGCGTCGAACTCGATGCCGAACTTGTTTTCCTTCAGCCCGGTGGAAATATAGGGATGGGTGCGGGCGTCGACGTCGGGATTGACCCGGAATGAAACCGGCGCGCGCCGTCCCATCTCGCCGGCAACGCCGGCGAGGCGCGCAAGCTCTGCCGGAGACTCGACATTGAAGCACAGGATGCCGCTCTCCAGGGCGTAGCGCATCTCCGCCGCGCTTTTTCCCACCCCGGAGAAGACCACCTTGCCCGGATCCCCGCCAGCGGCAATGACGCGCGCGAGCTCGCCGCCCGAGACGATGTCGAAGCCGGCGCCCATGCCGGCAAACAGCTTGAGGATGGCGAGATTGGAATTCGCCTTCATTGCGTAACAGACCATGGCGTTGTGTCCGCCGCAGGCTGACTGGAACCGGGTCAGCGCTGCGGCGAGGGCCGCCCGGGAATAGACGTAGCAGGGGGTGCCGAACTCGCGCGCGATGGCTTCCAGGGGGACCGACTCGGCATGCAGCGAGCCGTGGCGAAACTCGAACATAGCGCCTCGTCTTATTTGCGACTGCTATTGGAGGGCTGTTGCTCGCTACCCTGCTTTGGCGGCAGGACGAGCGCGCCTTTGGAGCCGCAGGCTCCGATCAGCAGGCAAAGTATGACGGCCGAAACAATCGCACGCATCGATAAATTTTAGCACGGGAGCACCCGTACGAGACCGGCGCAGCAGAGCAATTGGCTCAGAACAACTGGTTTTTGACTTCCTCCGGACTGCGGGTGCCGGCTCCAGCTGCATCGCGTATTTGCGCAGCCGGGATGTTCTCGCGATAGAAGTATTCGATCAACTTGCCATCGCTGTCAGCCTGACCCGTAGCGGGATCGACGTGGACGCTGGCGATACCCTCGGGCGCTTCCTGGAACCTCTCGTCCACCCCCTTGAGCGCCTTGCTCGCATAGTTTATCCAGATGGGTAGCGCAGCCATGCTGCCGGTTTCGTTATTGCCGAGCTTGCGCGGTTGGTCGAAACCGATCCAGGCGATTGCCACCATGGTTGGCTGGTAGCCGGCGAACCATGCGTCGACGAGGTCGTTGGTGGTGCCGGTCTTGCCCGCCAGATCCTTGCGCCCGAGGGACATCGCGCGCACAGCGGTGCCGTAGCGCACCACATCGTGCAGCATGCTGTCCATGACGAAGGCGTTGCGCGCGTCGATCACGCGCAGGCTTTCGTCGCCGGCGCTTGGCGGCTGCGCCTGGGCGAGGATATTCCCGCGATCGTCGACGATCCGCTGCACCACGTAAGGTTCGATGCGGTAGCCGCCGTTGGCAAATACGGCATAGCCTCGTGCCATCTGCCAGGGCGTGACCGAGCCGGCGCCCAGCGCCATGGTGAGGTAGGGGGGGTGCTTGTCGGCGTCGAAGCCAAAGCGGGTGACATAGTCCTGCGCGTACTGCGCGCCGATGGCCTGGAGCACGCGGATGGAAACCATGTTCTTCGATTTGGCCAGACCTGTGCGCAGACGCATCGGGCCTTCATATTTGCCGTCGTAGTTGTGGGGCTCCCAGGTTTGCCCGCCCGTCTGAGCGGCGTCAACCACTACCGGGGCGTCATTTACGACCGTGGCCGGGGTGAAGCCTTTCTCCAGCGCTGCCGAATAGATGAATGGCTTGAAGCTCGAACCGGGCTGACGCCAGGCCTGAGTGACGTGGTTGAACTTGTTACGGTTAAAGTCGAACCCGCCCACCAGCGCGCGCACGCGGCCGTCGATCGGGCTGATCGTGACAAGCGCCGCCTCGGCTTCCGGCAGTTGCAGGATCTGCCAGTTGTTCTTTTCGTCCTTTTGGATACGGATCAGGGCGCCGCGCCGGATCTTCTTGTTCGGCGCGGCTTTGTCATCGAGCATTTTCTGCGCGAATTTGAGGCCTTCACCCGCAATGGTCACCACCTCCCCGCCGCGGCGATAGGCGCGTACTTGCTTCGAGCCGGCTTCGACTACCACCGCGGCGAGCAGGTCGTCGCTGTCGGTCTCCTCTGCCAGTGCTTCGTCCAGGGTATCGTCAGGCTGGCTGTCCTGGGGCAGTTCGATATAACCTTCCGGCCCGCGGTAGCCATGGCGTTTGTCGTAGTCCAGCACGCCGCGGCGCAACGCAGCGTAGGCGGCCTCCTGGTCGGTCTTGGTGATGGTGGTGTAGATGCGATAGCCCTTGCTATATACGTCGTCTGAAAAGCGCTCGTACAACATCTGCCGCACCATTTCGGCTACGTACTCGGCGCGCATGGGGTATTCGTTGATTTCATGCTTCACCACAAGCGACGCCTTCTGCGCTTCGGCAAACTGGCTGTCGTTGAGATGGCCCAGTTCGTGCATGCGCCGCAGCACGTAGAGCTGTCGCTGCTTGGCGCGCTTGGGGTTGACCACCGGGTTGAAGCTGGAAGGGGCCTTGGGCAACCCGGCCAGCATCGCCGCCTCGGCCACATTGATATGCTTCAGCGCCTTGCCGTAGTAGATCTGCGCGGCTGCGGCGAAGCCATAGGCGCGCTGTCCCAGGTAGATCTGGTTGATATAGATCTGCAGGATCTCGTCTTTGGACAAGCTCGCCTCGATCTTGAAGGCGAGCAGCGCCTCGTACAGTTTGCGCGTAAGCGTTTTTTCGCTGGACAGGAAAAAATTCCTTGCCACCTGCATGGTGATGGTGGAAGCTCCCTGACGCTTGCCGCCCGTGGTCAGATTGGAGTAGGCTGCCCTGATGACGCCGAGGTAGTCGACCCCGGTGTGCTGGTAAAAGCGTTCGTCTTCGGCGGCGAGGATGGCCTGCTTCATGAGCTCGGGGACTTCGCCGATTGCGATAATGGAACGGCGCTCTTCGCCGAACTCGCCGATCAGGATGCCTTCTGCGCTGTATACCCGCAGGGGCACCTTGGGACGATAATCGGTAAGCGCTTCGAGCGAGGGCAGATTGGGATAGGCGAGCAGGACCATCAGGCCCAAGAGGGCGCAGGCGACGGCGCCCAGCCCGACAAGGAGCAGCGCCGGAAAGGCGACAAGGCGTAACCACATAGTAGATTTAACGGCCAAGAGTCATTTTCCCGCGCCAGGTGCTGGCCTGGATTTGGGTTTTCAAAGGGGGCGAAGCGAGCCCTTGGTCTAGGGGCGCAGTCGATACGGCGCTCGCGCAGCTTCCTAGAATGCCGGCATTATAGAGTATCCCTGCGCGAGGGGCGCAACGGCGCCCCGGGGACCGGGAAAATCCGTCATGTATTATTTGCTTTACATCTTCTGGACTTGTTGCTAGCATTTAACGTAAATTATATGTATCGCTCCTAACCGGGCATAGTTCAAAGGAAAATTCGCCTTGGCCCTTGACATCTTCAAGCCAAAAGCACCGCCGCTTTTCGGGATGGACATCAGCTCTTCCGCGGTGAAGATGATTGAGGTCGTCGATGCCGGCAAAGGCGTGCTGCGGGTGGAACGCTACACGATTGAACCCCTGCCCAAGGACGCTGTGGTGGACGGTAATATCACCAACCTTGAGGCCGTGGTGGAAGCGGTCAAGCGCGGCTGGAAGAAACTTGCCACGCGCACCAAGAACGTGGCCATGGCGGTGCCCACTGCGGCCGTGATTACCAAGAAGATCGTCGTGCCGGCCGGTCTGCGCGACGAAGATCTGGGGATTCAGGTCGAGACGGAGGCCAACCAGTACATTCCCTTCGCCTTGGAGGAGGTCTACCTCGACTTCCAGGTGGTTGGCCCGGCGCCGTCAAACGCGGAGGAGGCGGAGGTGCTGATAGCCGCTTCGCGCAAAGAAAAGGTCGAGGACCGCGTGGCGGTGGCAGAGGCCGCGGGCCTGAAGGCGCTGGTGATGGACGTGGAATCCTACGCGGTCCAGACTTCCTTCGATCTGATCAAGAAACAGTTCCCCGACGACGGCAAGGATCAGAACATTGCCTTGGTCGATATCGGCGCCAACGTCATGAACGTCACCGTTCTCCGCAACGATCAGACCGTGTACACGCGCGAGCAAGCCTTCGGCGGGAGCCAGCTCACCCAGGACATCATGCGCCAGTACGGCATGAGCCAGGAGGAGGCCGAGAACGCGAAGCGCAGCGGCGGTTTGCCCGATTCGTATGAAGCTGAAATTCTGCGCCCGTTCCTGGAGAATCTGGCACTGGAAGTGCAGCGCGCCATGCAATTCTTCTTCACCTCAACCCAGTTCAGCAGCATCGAGCACATTCTGCTTACCGGCGGCTCGGCCGTTATTCCGGGGCTGGAGGACATCGTTGGTTCCCGTTCGCAAGTCAATACCCGGGTCGCGAACCCGTTTGCCAGCATGCAGGTGTCGCCGCGTATCCAGCCGAAGAAACTGCTCGTCGATGCGCCCTCGTTGATGGTCGCTTGCGGCCTGGCGATGCGGAGGTTCGATCCGTGATCCGTATTAATCTGCTGCCTTGGCGCGAAGCGCGGCGCAAGGCGCACAATCTGCAGTTTTTCATTCTGATGGGGATGGTTGCCGGCTTGGCGGCCTCGATTGTCCTGCTGGTGCACGGATATTACGCGACACGCATTTCGACCCAGACAGAACGCAATAGATTCCTCAAGGACGAGAACACCAAGCTGGACAAGGAAATCGAGGAAATCAAGAAACTGAAAGAGGAGATTCAGGCGCTGTTGTCGCGCAAGCAGGTGATTGAGACCCTGCAGGCCGATCGTGCACAAACGGTTTATCTGCTCGAACAACTTGTGCGGCAAACACCGGACGGCGTGTACCTGAAGTTGATCAGGCAGACCGGGCGCAAGGTTAACCTGAGCGGCTACGCGCAATCCAATGCACGGGTATCGACATTGATGCGCAACTTCGAGGCCTCGCCTTATCTGGAGAGCCCGGAACTGGTCGAGATCAAGGTGGCCAACATCAATAACAAGCGCCTGTCCGAATTCGTGATGAATGTCAGCATCAAGCGGCAGCAGTCCGAATCCGATGCGGCCAAGGCCGGAGCGGGCAAGGCCGGAGCGGGCAAGGCCGCGGCGGGTGGCGCCGCTGCTGCAGGTGCGAAAAAGTAGGGATGGCGGATGAAAGAGCTGATTGATCAATTCAAATACCTCAATCCCAAGGATCCCGGGACTTGGCCGGTACTGCCGAAACTGCTCGCCTTGATTGCTACCCTGGCGGCTTTGGTTGCCGCCGGGTATGTGGCTGACTGGCAGGGCCAGGTGGAGCAACTCGAGGCTGGCGCGGGAGAGGAAACGAAGCTGAAGGATGAATACAAGGGCAAGAAGCAGCAGGCGGTCAACCTCGATTTGCACCGCCAGCAGTTGCGCGAAATCGACAGTTCGTTCGGCGCTCTGTTGAAGCAGCTGCCCAACAAGTCGCAGATGGACGCGTTGCTGGTGGATATCAACCAGGCGGGCCTTGGCCGGGGCCTGCAGTTCGACCTGTTCAAGCCGGCGCCGCAGGAAACCACCAAGGATTTCTACGCCGAACTGCCTGTCAGCGTCCGGGTGACGGGTGGCTACCATGACATGGGGCAGTTCGCGAGCGACATCGCACAGCTGTCGCGAATTGTCACGCTCAACGACATAGTCATCAGTCCGGTCGGAAAAGACGGGAGCGTAATGGCCATGGATACGACCGCCAAGACGTTCCGTTATCTCGACGACGAAGAGGTGGCAAAACAGAAGAAGGCCGCCGCCAAGGCGCCCGCCAAAGCCGCGGCCGCCAAGAAATGAGAAACCTAGCGATCATCACAGCCGTGCTGTTTCTCGCCGCGTGCGGTGGCGACGAGCACCAGGATCTGAAGGAAGAGCTGAAAAACCTCACCAAGGACCTGCGCGGCCGCATCGATCCGTTGCCAGTGGTGAAAGCCTATGAACCGGTGCCGTATCGTGCGTTTGATTTGCCCGACCCCTTCGGTTCGGCCAAGATAGAGCTGGCGATCGCGGCGGCGGCGAAGAGCAAGAGCGGCGCCAATGCCCCGGACACCGCTCGGCCCAAAGAGCCGCTGGAGGCCTATCCGCTGGAAACGCTGAAAATGGTGGGTACACTCTCGCAAAAGGGTGTCACCTATGCGTTGGTTCGCGCCGACAGCAGCGTGTACCGGGTAAAGGCGGGCAGCTATCTGGGGCAGAATTTCGGCGTCATTACGGAAATCACCGACAATCAGATCAACCTCAAAGAGTTGGTGCAGGATGCATCCGGCGATTGGACTGAGCGCAAGATCGCGCTGCAGATACTCGAAGCAGATGCGGCAAAAGGAAGGTGAGGATCTTTATGGCTAAAATTTTCGGTGCAATCGGCTTCTTAATCGCGTCCTTCTGGACTGCTCTGGCATTGGCGCAATCGCCGCCAAACAGCGTCGAAGCCTTCAACGTATCCCAGCAAAGCGGCAAGGTCATCATCAAGCTGACACTGAAGGAGCCGCTCAAGTCGCCACCAGGGAGCTTCACCATAGCCAACCCGGCCCGCATTGCGTTCGATTTGCCCAACACCGTGAACGCCCTCGGGCGCAACAGCCAGAACATCGGCGAGGGCGAGCTTCTGAGCATGAACATGGTGCAGGCGGGTGAGCGCACGCGCATGGTGCTGAACCTGCGCCGGTCGGTCGGCTATGACACCCAGATCGACGGCAAGAATCTGGTCATTGTCCTAGCCGCCGCGCCGGTCGCTAGCGCCGGCGGCGGGGCGGCAGTCACGCATTTCGTCGAATCCAAAGCGGCTGATGCACACACCGTGCGCGACATCGATTTCCGCCGCGGCAAGGCAGGCGAAGGCCGCATCGTGGTCGATCTGTCCGACAGTTCGACCGGCATCGACATCCGCGCGCAGGGGCAGAACCTGGTGATCGATTTCTTTAAGACCTCGTTGCCGGACAAGCTGCGCCGGCGCCTGGACGTGACCGATTTCGGCACTCCGGTGCAGGCCGTGAACACTTTTGGCCAGGGTGAAAACGTGCGCATGGTGATCTCACCCAAGGGCATTTGGGAGCACAGCGCCTACCAGACCGATACCCAGTTCGTGGTCGAAGTAAAGCAAGTGGTTCCCGATCCGAACAAGCTGACACAGGGAAGCAAAGCAGGCTTCAGCGGCGAAAAGTTGTCGCTCAACTTCCAGAACGTCGAAGTGCGCAGCGTGCTCAACGTGATCGCCGATTTCACCGACCTCAACATCATCACCAGCGATGCGGTCGGCGGCAGTCTGACCCTGCGGCTGAAGGACGTGCCCTGGGACCAGGCGCTGCAAATCATTCTTGACACGCGTGGCCTGGACATGCGCAAGAACGGCAACGTGGTGTGGATCGCGCCGCGCGACGAGCTGGCGACCAAGGAAAAACTCACGCTGGAGTCGCAACAGCAGATCGGCGAACTGGAGGCGGTGCGCACCGAGAGTTTCGCGCTCAATTACCAGAAAGCGGCGGAAGTGCAGGCGCTGCTGTCCTCCACCACGCAGAAGATTCTGTCCAAGCGCGGTAGCGCGGTGGTCGATTCGCGCACCAACACCGTGTTCGTGCAGGACGTGCCCACCCGTCTCGAGGAAGTGCGCAAGCTGATCGCGCAGATCGACGTGGCGGTGCGCCAGGTGATGATAGAGGCGCGCATCGTCGAGGCAAACGACTCCTTCAGCAAGAATCTCGGCGCGCGGCTCGGCTACAGCCAGGCGCTTCCGGGCGGAGATTCGCTCGGACGGGACGTGCTGCGCACTTCACTCGGTTCGACCCTGACGACCAATGCACAGCTGACGTCGAATGCCGCGGGCACAACAAAGCTCGCGGACGGCAGGCCCGATATCTTGGATATGCAAAACGTCAACCTGCCGGCTACCGGGCTCGGCGGCTTCAATGCCGGCGTGATATCAGCGATTCTGTTCAACCGGGGATTCACCCGCTTTCTCACCCTGGAGTTGAGCGCGCTGGAAGCTGACGGCAAAGGCAAGATCATATCGAGCCCGCGGGTGCTGACCGGGGACAAGGTCGAGGCGGTGATCGAGCAGGGTACCGAGCTGCCCTACCAATCGGCGACGTCGAGCGGGGCCACCGCCGTGTCATTCCGCAAGGCCAACCTGAGCTTGAAGGTGAAGCCACAGATCACGCCCGACGGCAATATCATCATGACGCTGGACATCAACAAGGATTCGGTGGGCCAGGTAACCGCGGCCGGTTTCGCCATCGACACCAAACATGTAAAGACCGAGGTGCTGGTCGAAAATGGCGGCACCGTGGTGATTGGCGGCATCTTCAGCCAGGACGAGCGCACGACCACGACAAAAGTGCCGTTGTTCGGCGACATACCGGTGCTCGGGCATCTGTTCAGGAACACCGGCAAGACGGACAACAAGACGGAGCTGCTGATATTCATCACGCCGCGCATCATGGACGATCGCCTTATCCTTCGCTGATTGCTTCTTCCTTGGCATGGAGAAGAGCCGGGTGACCGGCTCTTTTTTTATGCACCGCCCGGACCGGATGGACCGCCCGCTCCCGAAGGAGGGTTGGGCCCCTCCACCCCACCCAAGCCTAGAGCGGGCTGTTTCAAGGCTCGTGCCTCGCGATGCGCCGTGTGCCGGGGAATCGGGTCTTGTAGGGGGTAGGTGCAAGCCGTGCTCGAGGGCCCGAGGGCGGGTGGGTACTGCTAGAATGGTTATGTGAAAAACACGGAAAACATATTTCTCGTCGGCCTGATGGGGGCGGGAAAGACCACGGTCGGCAAGCACCTCGCCGCCGAGCTTGGAAAGGCATTCCACGACACCGACCAGGAGATCGAGCGACGCACCGGCGTGAACATCTCGCTCATATTCGAGATCGAGGGCGAGGCGGGATTTCGAATGCGCGAGGCGCAAGTCGTGGATCAACTGACGCAGCTGTCCAACGTGGTGCTGGCGACCGGCGGTGGCGCCGTGCTCGATGTGGATAGCCGCGCGCACCTCGCCTGCCGCGGCGTAGTGGCGTATCTGCACGGGCAGCCCAAGGATTTGTGGCATCGCACCCGTCACGACAAGTCGCGGCCCCTGCTGCAGGGCACCGACGCGCTGGAAAAACTGCATGCGCTCTACCGGGAGCGCGATCCGCTGTACCGTGAAATCGCGGACGTTGTCGTCGATACCGGCCGCCAAAGCACGCGCTCTCTCCTCGCCCAGTTGCTCCCCCAGCTGCGGGAACGATGCAAACTCTCCGCGTAGAATTGGGCGAGCGCGCCTACGCCATCCATATCGGCGAGCGTTTGCTCGCCGATGCCGGGCTGATCCTGCCGCAGCTGGACCTGCCCAAGGTCGCCATCGTCACCAACACCACGGTTGCGGCTTTGTACCTGCAGCAGCTGACCGGCGCGTTGCAGGCGCGCGGGGTGGACGTGCTGAGCATCGTGCTCGAAGATGGCGAGCGCTACAAGGACTGGGCCACCCTGAACCGCATCTACGACGCCCTGCTCGAGCGCCGCTGCGACCGCAAGACCACGCTGATTGCCCTCGGCGGCGGCGTCGTCGGCGACATCGCCGGCTTTGCCGCCGCGACCTACATGCGCGGCATACCCTTCATCCAGGTCCCGACCACGCTGCTCGCCCAGGTGGACTCCTCAATCGGAGGCAAGACCGGCATCAATCACCCCCTTGGCAAGAACATGATCGGCGCGTTCTACCAGCCGCGCCTGGTGCTGGCCGATACTGCGGTACTGGAAACGCTGCCCGCGCGCGAACTCTCCGCGGGCATGGCGGAAGTCATCAAGCACGGCCTCATCCGCGATATGGCGTTTTTCAGCTGGCTGGAACAGAACATGGAGAAGTTGCTCGCCTGCGACCAGGATGCCCTGGCCCACGCGGTGCGCCGCTGCTGCGAGATCAAGGCCGCCGTGGTGGCCGCGGACGAGCGCGAGACCGGCGTGCGCGCCCTGCTCAATTTCGGCCACACATTCGGCCATGCGATCGAGTCCGGCCTGGGCTATGGCAATTGGCTGCATGGTGAAGCGGTGGCCGCGGGCATGGTGATGGCCGCGGACCTGTCGCGCCGCATGGGCCTCATTGCACCGGCGGATGTTGAGCGTATCGTCGCACTGCTCAAGCGCGCCAGGCTGCCGATCGCCCCGCCCGACATCGACTCTGGGCGGATGCTGGAATTGATGGGTGTGGACAAGAAAGCCGAGGGCGGAAAGCTGCGCTTCATTCTGCTCGACGCGATCGGTTCCGCTTCGATCCGCGCCGACGTGCCCGACGACCCGCTACAGCAGGCCCTGGCACTTTGCGGCGCCATCTGAGTTTGGCGTTTGCCCCAAATGCTGCTGTGCAGCGATGCCCTAAGCGCTTGAAGTGACAGCGATCCGCGCGTAGAATCATCAGTTCCGCCGGAAAAAAGTCGTACGCTTGTTCGCGACCCTCCGGAACCTATTATCAGCTAAAGGTGTGCGTGTGACCCATCCGGCCTTTCCCCTTGTTCCTCCTGCGGCACAAGGATTGTACGACCCCGCGAGCGAACATGACGCCTGCGGCGTCGGTTTTGTCGCCAACATCAAGGGTGTCAGGAGCCATACGATTATCGATCAAGGCTTGCTGATCCTCAAGAACCTGGCGCATCGCGGCGCGGTCGGCGCCGATCCGCTGGCCAGCGACGGGGCGGGCATCCTGATCCAGGTCCCGGACCGGTTTCTGCGCGAGGAAATGGCGACGCAGGGGGTGCAGCTTCCGCCCGTGGGCCAATATGGCGTAGGCATGGTGTTCCTGCCGCAAGAACCGGCTTCGCGTCGCGCCTGCGAATACGAAATCGAGCGCGCCATCAAGGACGAGCAGCAGCTGTTGCTCGGTTGGCGCGATGTTCCGTGCGACAACTCGGGGCTGGCAGAATCGGGAAAAAGCATAGAACCGGTTATCCGCCAGGTGTTCATCGGCCGTGGCGGCGACGTGACAGTGACCGACGCGCTGGAGCGCAAGCTCTACATCATCCGCAAGTCCTCAGGCCACGCCATTCAGGCGCTCCGTCTCAAGCACGGCAAGGAGTTCTACGTGGCGTCGATGTCGGCGCGCACGCTGGTCTACAAGGGCTTGCTGCTTGCCGACCAGGTGGGCAGGTACTACAAGGACCTGCAGGATCCGCGCCTGGTGTCGGCCCTTGCGCTGGTGCATCAGCGCTACTCCACCAACACGTTCCCCACCTGGGACCTGGCGCATCCGTTCCGCCTGATCGCCCACAACGGCGAGATCAATACCCTGCGCGGCAACGTCAACTGGATCCGTGCGCGGCAGCAGGCGATCTCCAGTCCGATCCTGGGCGCGGACCTGAACAAGATCTGGCCGCTGATTTATGACGGTCAATCCGACTCGGCCTCGTTCGACAACGCGCTCGAACTCCTGGTGATGGGCGGCTATTCGCTCGCCCACGCGATGATGATGCTGATTCCCGAGGCCTGGGAAAAACACACCACGATGGACGCCAGCCGGCGTGCATTCTACGAATACCATGCGGCGATGATGGAGCCCTGGGACGGGCCCGCGGCGGTCGCATTCAGCGACGGCCGCCAGATCGGCGCCACGCTTGACCGCAACGGCCTGCGGCCGGCGCGTTACATCGTTACCGACGACGACCTGGTGATCATGGCCTCCGAAGCGGGCGTGTTGCCGATCCCCGAGGACAAGATCGTCAAAAAATGGCGCCTGCAGCCAGGCAAGATGTTCCTGATAGACGTAGAGCGCGGGCGCATCATCGACGACGGGGAGCTGAAGGAAACGCTGGCGGCGGTGAAGCCCTACAGCGAGTGGATGGAGCGCATCCGCATCCGGCTCGACGACGTGGAAAGCGACAAACAGCAGCCCGTGCGCTCGGAAGTGCCGCTGCTCGATCGCCAGCAGGCGTTCGGCTACACGCAGGAAGACGTCAAGTTCCTGATGTTGCCGATGGCCGCGGCGGCGGAAGAGGCCATCGGCTCCATGGGCAACGATTCGCCGCTGGCGGTGCTGTCGGACAAGAACAAGACCCTGTACCACTACTTCAAGCAGCTATTCGCGCAGGTGACCAACCCGCCGATCGACCCGATTCGCGAGGACCTGGTGATGAGCCTGGTGAGTTTCATCGGACCGAAGCCGAATTTGCTGGGCATCGACGAGATCAATCCGCCGATCCGGCTCGAGGTCGGCCAGCCGGTGCTGGATTTCTACGAGATGGACAAAATCCGCCACATCGACCGCAACACCGAAGGCAAGTTCAAGTCCTTCGAGCTCGACATCACCTATCCGGTGGCCTGGGGCCACGAGGCGATCGAGGCGCGCCTGGCGAGCCTGTGCGCCCAGGCCGAGGACGCGGTTCGCGCCGGCTACAGCATCATCATCATTTCCGACCGGTGCCTGGACCGCGACAGCGTCGCGATTCCGGCGCTGCTGGCGCTTTCGGCAGTCCACCAGCACCTGGTCGGCAAAGGCCTGCGCACCAGCGCCGGGCTGGTCGTTGAAACCGGTTCCGCGCGCGAGGTGCATCATTTTGCGCTGCTTGCGGGTTACGGCGCGGAAGCGATTCACCCCTATGTCGCTCTCGAGACCCTGCTCAACATGCAGAGTTTCTTGCCCGCCGGCATCGACGGCGACAAGGCGATCAGGAATTTCGTCAAGGCCATCGGCAAGGGTCTGCTGAAAGTCATGTCGAAGATGGGCATTTCCACCTACATGTCCTACACCGGTGCGCAGATATTCGAGGCGGTCGGTCTGTCGCGCGAGCTGGTTGACAAGTATTTCACCGGCACCGCGTCCAACATCCAGGGCATCGGCTTGTTCCAGGTGGCCGAGGAGGCGATACGCCTGCACCGGCAGGCCTTCGGCGCCGACCCGGTGCTGGCCAGCGCGCTCGACGCAGGCGGCGAATACGCGTTCCGCGTTCGCGGCGAAGAACACATGTGGACGCCGGACGCCATCGCCAAGCTGCAGCACTCGACCCGGCAGGCGAATTTCGAAACCTATAAGGAATACGCGCAGATCATCAACGACCAGTCCAAGCGGCACATGACGTTCCGCGGCCTGTTCGAGTTCAAGTTCGGGGAGGCGCAGCCGATCCCAATTGAGGAAGTCGAGGCGGCGAAAGAAATCGTCAAGCGCTTTTCCACCGGCGCCATGTCACACGGTTCGATCTCGATCGAGGCGCATACCACGCTCGCGCTCGCGATGAACCGCATCGGCGGCAAATCCAACACCGGCGAGGGCGGCGAGGATCCCAAGCGCTACGCGCCGGCGAAGGCCGGCGAAACGCTCGCATTGCGCCTCGGCCAGCACAACGTCGCACGCGACCTCGTCCTCAGCGAGGGCGATTCATTGCGTTCCAGAATCAAACAGGTCGCCTCGGGCCGCTTCGGCGTTACCGCCGAGTATCTGGCGAACGCGGACCAGATTCAGATCAAAATGGCCCAGGGCGCCAAGCCTGGCGAGGGCGGTCAACTGCCCGGTCACAAGGTGTCCGAGTACATCGCGCAAATTCGTTTCTCCGTGCCGGGTGTGGGCCTTATTTCGCCGCCGCCGCATCACGACATCTATTCGATCGAGGATCTGGCGCAGCTGATTCACGACCTGAAGAACGCCAATCCCAAGGCTTCGATCAGCGTCAAGCTCGTATCCGAGGTCGGCGTGGGCACGGTGGCCGCGGGCGTGGCGAAGGCCAAGTCGGACCATGTCACCATTTCCGGCCACGACGGCGGCACCGGCGCTTCGCCCTGGTCTTCGATCAAGCATGCCGGCACGCCGTGGGAACTGGGCCTGGCCGAAACGCAGCAGACGCTGGTGTTGAACCAGTTGCGCGGCCGCATCGCGGTGCAGGTCGACGGCCAGATGAAGACCGGGCGCGACGTGGTCATCGGTGCCATGCTCGGCGCCGATGAATTCGGTTTCGCCACCGCGCCGCTGGTGGTCGAGGGTTGCATCATGATGCGCAAGTGCCATCTCAACACCTGTCCAGTGGGCGTGGCCACGCAGGATCCCGTATTGCGCCGGAAATTCCAGGGCAATCCCGAGCACGTGGTCAATTTCTTCTTCTTCGTCGCCGAAGAGGCGCGCGCAATCATGGCCAGGCTCGGGGTGCGCAGCATGAATGAGCTGATCGGCCGCTCCGATCTGCTCGAAATGAAACGAGGCATCGAGCACTGGAAGGCAAAGGGGCTGGACTTCTCACGCGTCTTCTATCAGCCGCAGGTCGGCGCCGAGGTGGCGCGCTACAACAGCGAGGAGCAGGACCACGGTCTCGGTGGAGCGCTCGACCACCGCCTGATCGAGCTTGCCAGGCCCGCGCTGGAACGCGGCCAGAAGGTTTCGATAGACATGCCCATACGCAACATCAACCGCACCGTCGGCACCATGTTGTCTTGGGAGGTCGCCCGGCGCCACGGCCATGCCGGCTTGCCCGACGACACGATTCAGATCAAGTTTGCCGGCAGCGCCGGGCAGAGCTTCGGCGCCTTCCTGGCGAAGGGGATCACCCTCGACCTGATCGGCGACACCAACGATTACTGCGGCAAGGGGCTCTCCGGCGGTCGCATCGTGGTGCAGCCCTCACCCAAGTTCCGCGGCGAACCGACACAGAACATCATCGTCGGCAACACGGTGTTGTACGGCGCAATCGCGGGTGAGGCCTATTTTCGGGGTGTCGCCGGCGAGCGCTTCGCCGTGCGCAACTCGGGCGCGCACACGGTGATCGAGGGCACGGGCGACCACGGCTGCGAGTACATGACCGGCGGAACGGTGGTGGTGCTGGGAACGACCGGACGCAATTTTGCCGCGGGCATGTCCGGCGGCATCGCCTATGTGCTCGACCTAGATGGCAGCTTCGACCAACGCTGCAATACGGCCATGGTGCAGATCGACCCCGTGCTCGCCGAAGCGGAGCAGGAGGGCAAGCTCGCGCGCGGCCTCTGGCACCTGGGCCAGGCCGACGAGGCCGTGCTCAGGCGCCTGGTGGAGAACCACGCCAGATACACCGGCAGCGTGCAGGCGGCCAAAGTGCTCGACGGCTGGGCCAAATACCGCGGCAAGTTCGTCAAGATCTTTCCGCACGAGTACCGGCGCGCGCTCGGCGATCTCGCCGCCAAGGGCGGTAAACTCGCGGCGTAAAACGCCGACCACAACGGACGCAAAGGAGAGTCCGCTTCGGGTTGCGTGAGCTTTGCGTCCCTGGCGGTGAAAGATTTTCGACTTAGGAATTGAATTACATGGGCAAGGTTACCGGTTTCAAGGAATTTCAGCGGCTGCAGGAGGGAAGCGAAGCCCCCGAGGCGCGCAAGAAGCATTACCGCGAGTTCCTGCGCCACCTTTCCGACCAGGAGGTTGCGGTGCAGGGAGCGCGCTGCATGGACTGCGGCACGCCCTTCTGCATGAGCGGCTGCCCGGTCAACAACATCATTCCCGATTGGAACGACCTGGTCTACAAGCAGAACTGGCGCGAAGCGCTGGAAACCCTGCATTCGACCAACAATTTCCCCGAATTCACCGGCCGCGTCTGCCCGGCGCCGTGCGAGGCGGCGTGCACCCTCAACATCAACAACGACGCGGTGGGCATCAAGTCGATCGAGCATGCCATTATCGACAAAGGCTGGGAGATGGGCTGGGTCCTGCCTGCGCCGCCTGCGCGCAAGAGCGGCAGGAAGGTGGCGGTAGTCGGTTCCGGTCCCGCGGGCCTCGCCTGCGCGCAGCAGCTGGCGCGCGCAGGGCACGACGTGGTGCTGTACGAGAAGAACGACCGCATCGGCGGCCTGTTGCGCTATGGCATTCCCGACTTCAAGATGGAAAAACACCTGATCGACCGGCGCGTGGAGCAGATGCGCGCCGAGGGTGTCGAATTCAGGGTTAGCCAGTCCGTGGGCGGCGGCGCGAAAAACGCGCTGCCTGCGAAACAGCTGCTGCAGGATTTCGACGCGGTGGTCGTGTCAGGCGGCGCGGAACGTCCGCGCGACCTGCCGGTTCCCGGGCGCGAACTGGAGGGCGTGCATTTCGCCATGGAGTTCCTGCCGCAGCAGAACAAGGTGGTGGCCGGCGATAAAGTCGCAGGGCAAATCACGGCGGCCGCCAAGCATGTAGTCGTAATCGGCGGCGGCGACACCGGGTCGGATTGCGTCGGCACCTCCAATCGTCAGGGTGCCGCGTCCGTCACCCAGTTCGAATTGCTGCCGCAGCCGCCGGAGCAGGAGAACAAACCGCTGGTCTGGCCCTACTGGCCGACCAAGCTGCGCACCTCCAGTTCACACGAGGAAGGCTGCGAGCGCGACTGGTCCGTGGCGACCAAGCGCTTCGAGGGCGCGAACGGCAAGGTGAAAAAGCTGATCGCGGTGCACGTCGCGCTGAAGGACGGCAAGATCGTCGAGGTCCCGGGCACTGAATTCGAGCTGGAGGCCGATCTGGTGCTGCTTGCGATGGGCTTCCTCGGTCCGGTGCAACAGGGACTGATAGAGGAACTCGGGCTGGCACTGGATGCGCGCGGCAACGTCAAGGCCAGCACTGACGGCGCCGGCTGCTACCAGACGTCCAACTCAAAGGTGTTCGCCGCCGGCGACATGCGCTACGGTCAATCGCTGGTAGTGCGGGCGATACGCGAAGGTCGGCAATGCGCCCGCGCGGTGGACGAGTTCCTGCTGGGGACTTCCGATCTGCCACGGTAGTTGCGGCAATGCGCCCGTGACTACCTGACGCGCTCTGGAGATTGCTGCAGGAAACCTGCCGGGGCAGGCAAGTCGGGGACTTGAATTTCGCGAACCACGAATCCCCTGCTTGAGTCCGCGACCCGATCAGCGCTTCCTCTGATTCGGGCAATCTTCTTGCAACAAGGAAGGCGCAGGAAGGATTCCACTCCTCCCCTTGCCCGCCCTTGTTCAGACTGTACCGAGTCCAGAACGCTCGCTTACAAGGTATCTGCGCAACTGGCGTTGCGACCGTAGGGGCTGACCTGGCCCGGCGGGGCTATGGCGGGGTCGTTATATTCAATCCCCGGGCCGGGCAGATAGAAAACAACCTGGGTCGGCGGGTCGTTGGTCGTGACCGAGGTGCGCGCTTCCAGCGTTACTTCGGACCAATAGGAGTGATCCTTAGGATAGGTGATGGTCGCAGTGGCGATGCCGCTCGCGTCCGTGATCGCGCTCGCATTCACGGCGGCTATGGCTCCGGGGAGAAGCGCGGGCGTTACCCCGGCGGGAAATGTAACCAAGCCTTCGCCCGGATCGAGGATGCCGTTGAAATTGAGGTCCTCGTTTGGACAGGTGGCGGTGATAATCTGGTTCCAGATCTTGTTGACGAAGTCAGGCACAAAATAGCCTTTGCTGTAGCGGCTGGGGCGCATAGCAAATTGCACCGTGCTGCCGACCACCCCAATTCCCGCGGCGTCGGTGACGACGGCGACATAGGTCTTGACGTTGACGGGATTGGTGCCCCCGACTTTGTTATCGGTGCCCAGCCGCACCAGCAAGGACTGCCCCCCGACTGTCAAGGTTGTGCTGCCTGTTACGGGGGCGATCGCGACGCCGCCGATGGTATTCACTGTAGCGCTGATCGTCACACCGTTTTGCGCGCTACTGGTGCCGCCCGCGACGTAGGTCACCGAGGTGCTGCCGGAAACGTCGGTGGTGCCGCTCGACGAAGTCAGCCTGCCCCCGCTGGGATCGGTGGTGATGGTAAAGCTCACGCCCGCATTCTTGACCAGGTTATTCGCCGCGTCGCGCACCTGCACCGCAATTGTTGCGCTGTTGTTGGTTTGGGTGGAGGATCCGGTGGTGACCCCGACCGTGCCGGGGATTGCCTGCACCGTGGCGCTGCTGGCGCTGGTGGCGACGAATACCACGTCGAGGGTGGCCGCCGGCGTGCCGCCCGGACCGGAGGCGGTAATGATGGACGGTCCCGCGGTCGTGGATGAAACCGTCACCCCGGGCGTGTCGCCTGCGGCGTCTGTAGTCGACGGGCTGCCTAAAATCGCGCCGCGGCTGGCGGTAAAAGTGACCGCCTTATTCGACTGCGCTACTCCGGCATCTTTCCAGTTGATCGCGACCGCCCTCGCTGTATTCAGGGGTATGTCAATGGTGGTGGCTGGAGCGACCAGTGCGGGTGCCGTGAACGCGAAGCTTGCGCTGCTAATGGTCAGCGTCTGGACTGCGCTGGCGCCTGCCGCGGTGGCGGTGATTGCGTCACTCCCCGCGCTGGTGGCAGTGACCGCAGCAGTAATTTGACCCGAGCTGTTGGTTATGCCCGAGGCTGGCGTCAGAACAATGGTGTTCCCATTCTGCGAGGTGACGCTGACCGTCATGTCCTTCAGCGCGTTCCCGGCCGAATCCTTGACGCTGAACGCGAGCGTAGTGGTGGCGCCAAACGCCAGGGAACCGTTGCCGCTGATGGTGACCGTCGTGCCCGTGACGTCGACGCTGTTGGTCGCGGTGACGGATTCGGACGTGGCCGTGACCGTAATCGTGCGGTTGGCCTTATTACCGCCGAGATTGAGCTTGGCGGTGACCAGTCCGTTCGCATCGGATACACCGCTGGCGCTGATGTTGTTCACGAACGCGGTGGTATCGCTACCCGGTGAAAACGTCACTGTCTTGCCGCTGATTGTCTGCCTCGAGGCGCTTAGCACGATGGCGGTCAATTCCACGGTGGTTGTTCCGGACGAGGCAATTTGCGAGCTGCTCGCAAGCAACTGTAAAGACGCCACCGCGGGGACCGGGGCGGGCGCGTTGACATCGGGTGGCGGCGTAGGTGCGGCGGGAGGGGCATCCGCGCCGCCGCTGCAGCCCGCGAGAACGCCGATGATCGCAGCCAAGAAGAGCGATGCCGACAATCTCGAAAATTTCTGGCTGAAACAACTCTGAGTGAAATAGTTTTGCACGCAAGCCTCCCGTTCACGCGATGCGCCCAATCGATATATTGTGCCGCTCGTGCAACGGTACAATATTTTTGATATAAACACAATAAGTTAAACCAGATATTTAATGTTGAATGGTCAATAGTTCCCGGGTGCGCGCCGGTCTGTCCCGGCCGCGCCTGCCGCCCCGCCCCTGGGAGGTCGCCAAGGCCTGCCAACAGAACACCCGTGATAGACGTATTGGCCGTGGCGTTCATGGCCCTTTCGGGCTGGAGCGGCGCGCTCCGGCGGGTTCAGATCAGATGCCTGCGAATATAGGTTACCGCAATTTCAGCGACGATCACAACCGTGAATATCGCGAACAGCACCATCGCCACCCGGTCCCACTGGAACAGGTTCATCGCGGTGTCGAGCGCCATGCCGATACCGCCGGCGCCCACCAGCCCGAGCACCGCCGATTCGCGCACGTTGATGTCCCAGCGGAACAGCACCACCGACCAGAACGCCGGCGCGACCTGCGGCCAGTAGCCCTTGGTGAGCAACGACGTCCAGGGTGCCCCGGCGGCTTGCAGTGCCTCGATCGGGCCGCGGTTGGTTTCCTCCAAAGCCTCGCCGACGAGCTTGCCGACAAAGCCGATGGAGCGAAAGGCGATGGCCAGCGTTCCGGCAAGCGCGCCCGGGCCGAACACGGCGACGAACAACAGCGCCCACACCAGCGAGTTCACCGAGCGGCTGGACACCAGCAGCAGCTTGGCGAAATAATTGAGCGGCCGGTTCGGCGTGACGTTATTTGCCGCGAGGAGGCCGATCGGCAGTGCCATGATCACCGCCAGAATCGTACCGAGGGAGGCGATGTGCAGGGTGTCCATCAGGGCGTCGTGGACACCGTGCGGATAGTGGTAGAAGGCGACCGGCCACATGCGCGCGAGCAGGTCCTGCATTTGCTCCGGCGCGTCGTAGAGGAATTCCGGGATGATCTCCACGGTCCGCGCCGAGGCGACGATGGCGATGACCAGGGCGAGATAGACGGCGTAGCGCGCCAGGCGCTGTGCCGGGGTGAAGCGCCGCCAAGTCTTTGCTTCGGCGCGATCGAGTACGGCACTCATTCTTCGTCCACCTTTCCGCGCTCGAGGAATACCGCGCGCACCCAGCCAGCCAGGACTTCGCCCACCATGATCATGCCGATGATGCAAAGCAGTATGGCGCAGACGAAATCGTAGTCGAAGCGCTGGAACGCGGAGAACAGCGTTCCGCCGATTCCGCCGGCGCCGACGATGCCGACCATGGTGGAGTTGCGCAGGTTGGAATCGAGTTGATAAGTGGCGAAGCCGACGAAACGGGAGAACACCTGCGGCAGCACGCCGTAGCTGATGACGTTCATGAACGGCGCGCCGGTGGCGCGCACCGCCTCCACCTGCTTGAGCGAGATCTCCTCGATCGCCTCGGCGAACAGCTTGCCGATGAAGCCGATCGAGGCCACCACCAGCGCGAGGATGCCGGCGAGCGCGCCGAAGCCCACCGCCTTGACGAACAGGATGGCGACGATCACCGGGTGAAACGAGCGGCACAGGGCGATGCACATGCGCGCCGGCCAGGTGGCCCACACCGGCATCAGATTCCTTGAGGCGAGCAGGCCAACCGGCAGCGATATGAGGATGCCGAGGCAGGAGGCGAGGACGGCGATCTCCAGGCTTTCGGTCAGTCCCTTCAGCAGGCTTTCCGGTTGCGCGATGTTCGGCGGCAGCATGCGGCCGATGAACTTCGCCCCGTTGTCCAGTCCGACCACGAAGCGCGCCCAGGTGATTTCCAGTCGCGATACGGCATACAGGACGTACAGCAGCAGCGCCAGCCAACCGGCGCGTGTCCAGGCGCTGACCTTGAACGGGTTTGGCCGCGTCGCGTCGTTCATTGGGCGCAGTCAAACGCGCCGCCGGGCGTGGGCAGCGCAAGCCGGCAATCCGCGCGTTCCATGATCATGCGTGCAGCCAGTCCTGGCCGCCGTAGATGGTCTTCAACTGTTCGTCCGTAAGCCCCGTGGATGCGCCGTCATATACCACCGATCCATCCGACATGCCGATGATGCGGTCGGCGAAGCGCCTGGCCAGCTCCACATCGTGCATGTTGATCATCACCGGAATGTTGCGGCTGCGGCACAGATCGCGTATCAGGCTCATGATTTCCACCGAAGTCTTCGGGTCGAGCGAGGAGGTGGGCTCGTCCGCGAGCAGCAGCCTGGGCTCCTGCATCAGGGCGCGCGCGATGCCCACGCGCTGGCGTTGCCCGCCGGAGAGGCTGTCGGCGCGCTGGTTGACGAACTCGGACAAGCCCACCACGTCCAGCAGCTCGAACGCATGCGCAATGTCCTCCGGCGGGTATTTGCGCAGCCAGGCCTTGAACGGCGGGACATAGCCCAGGCGCCCGCACAGGAGGTTTTCCATTACCGTCAGCCGCTCCACCAGGTTGTATTCCTGGAACACCATGCCGATGTTGCGCCGCGCGAGACGCAAGCCGCGGCGGTCGAGCTTCACCAGGTCCCCGCCCCCGAACAGGATCTCTCCCGACGTCGGCTCGACCAGGCGGTTGATGCAGCGGATCAATGTCGACTTGCCCGTGCCCGAGGGCCCGATGATGGCGGTGACGCCGTGATTGGAAACATCCAGGCTGATGCCGCGCAGCACCGGCTTGGCGCGAACGTATTCCTTGGTCAAATTGCGAATGGAAAGCGCAGCGTCTTGGTTCATGTACGGCTGTTCCCGGCTATTCGTCCGCGGACCCGCGCCGAGGTCTCGCCGGCGCTCATTTTCTTGACGCCGCTTCGGCGCGCGACTTTTCGCGCTCGAACGCCGTGCGCGTGAATGCCTGGCCGCTTTCCCGCGCGACGTGGCGGATCAGTTCCCAATCCTGCTTGTAATCGATCGGCAAATTGGTGAAGAACAGCGGGTCCGGGTGTTTCTGCCGCTTCGCGTCGTTCGGCGTGTCCGCGAGCAAATCGCCATCCTCGTCGCAAAACGGGGTATCGAGATCGCCGCGGTGCTTGCACGCGTCCTGCTGCGCCTGCGCCGCGGCGAGCCCGAAGACCATGGAACAACACGCAGCGGCCAAGCTGCGCATCACTTCTTGGCTTTGGCCTCGGCCGCCTTCTTGCGCGCCGCTTCTTCCTTGGCTGATTCCTTCTCGAACGCGGAGCGGTCTTTCTTCTCGCCGGCCGATTCGTCTACCTTGCGCACCACCTCCCAGTCTTTCTGGAAAGTGACCGGGAAGAAGCGGTCGGCGCCCTCGAAGGCGTTCTGCATTTCGGCAGGAAAGCGGTAGTCGTAGAAGCACTTCAGCAACTTGTCGCGCAGTGCCGGTTCCAGATCGTGCGCGTAGGCGAAGGACGACGTCGGAAAGGTCTGGCTCTTGTAGATGACGCGGAAGTCGCTCTCTTTCACCGTGCCGCGCCGTGCCATGCGCTCGAACACGTCGGAGGCGATCGGCGCAGCATCGTAATCGCCGGTGTTCACGCCCAGGATGGACTGGTCGTGCTTGCCCGAGTAAAGCACCTTGTAATCCTGGTCGGGGACGAGGCCGAGCGGCGGGAACAGCGCGCGCGGCGCGAGATTGCCCGAGTTCGACGAGGCGGAAGTGTGCGCGACGCGCTTGCCCTTCAGGTCGGTGATCTTCTGGAACGGGCTGTCCTTCTTGACGATCAGCCACAGTTGATAGCCCTGAAAGTGGTCGGCGTAGCCCTTTACCGCAAACGGGATCGCGCCGGCGAGGTTGACGGCAAAAGCCGTCGGCCCGGTGGAGAACCCGCCCACATGCAGGCGTCCGGAGCGCATCGCTTCTATTTCCGCGGCGTTGGACTGTACTTGGTAGAAAACCACTTTCTTGCCGGTGCACTGCGCCAGTTGATCGGTGAATGGCTTGAATACCTTTTCGTATACGGCCGGATCTTCCACCGGCGTGTAGGTAAACACGATGGTGCCGGGGTTCTTGAATTTTTTCGCATCCTTGGGCGGGTCTGCGACGAGGTCCTTGTTCTCGTCGCAATACTGCGGATCGAGGTCGCCGCGGTTCTTGCACGCGTCCTGGGCAAAGGCCGGAGCGCAAATGAGTGCGATCAGCGCACTCGACAACAGAAGTTGCAGACGATGCATGGTGCCTCCCTGGAGAAAGCGATTATTGATTGTTGGTCGATACGGCTCGCCTGCCGCCGGACCTGGCCGGGCCGGTCGAGCGCCGGCAAGGCAGCGGAAAGCGACCTGTAATATATACCGCAACGCCACGTCCTACAAGGCGAGGGCTGGCATACGAACGCGCAGAGCGCGCAAGGCTGCGTGGTATCATTTCCGCCTCCGGAAGAGAACGAAATCCATGAACGTCGTCATCCTCGCCGCCGGCCTGGGCAAGCGCATGCACTCGGATTTGCCCAAGGTGCTGCACCCGCTGGCGGGCAAGCCCCTGCTTGCGCATGTCATCGCCGCTGCGCGCAAGCTCAAGCCCGGCGTCATCTGCATCGTCTACGGCCACGGCGGCGAGCGCGTGCGCCAGACCATCGCCCAACCCGACCTGGTCTGGGCCAGGCAGGAGCCGCAACTCGGCACCGGGCATGCGCTAATGCAGGCGCTGCCGCAGCTCGATCTCAAGGTTCCGACCCTGGTGCTGTACGGCGATGTGCCGCTCACCCGGGCCGAGACGCTGGAGGCGCTATGCCGGACGGCGGGCAAGGCTGTGGCGCTGCTCACGCTCGAACTGGACGATCCGCATGGCTATGGCCGCATTGTCCGCAGCCGCGGCGCGGTGAGGCGTATCGTCGAGGAAAAGGACGCGAGCAAGGCCGAGCGCGCGCTGCGCGAAATCAACACCGGCATCATGGTGCTGCCGACGGCGCGCCTTAAAACCTGGCTCGCGGGCTTGCAAAACAAAAATGCGCAGAAGGAATATTACCTCACCGACCTGGTCGCGGCCGCGGTAGCGGACAAGGTGCCGGTCGGCACGGCACAACCGGGCGCGGCATGGGAAATCCTGGGCGTGAACAGCAAAGCGCAGCTGGCGGAACTCGAGCGCATCTTCCAGCGCGGCGTGGCCGCCGCCTTGATGCACGACGGCGTCACCCTGGCGGACCCGGCGCGCATCGACGTGCGCGGCAGCCTTGCCTGCGGGCGCGACGTGGCCATCGACGTCAATTGCCTGTTCGAGGGCGAGGTCGTGCTCGGCGAAGGCGTCAGTGTCGGCGCGAACTGCGTGCTGCGCAACGTGAGCGTTGCCGCCGGCACCCGCATCGAACCCTTCTGTCATCTGGACCAGGCAGACATCGGCGCGCGCTGCCGCATCGGCCCGTATGCGCGGCTGCGCCCCGGCACCACGCTCGCCGAGGAAGTGCACATCGGCAATTTCGTCGAGGTGAAGGCGAGCCAGATCGCGGCGCGCTCCAAGGCCAACCACCTTGCCTATGTCGGCGACACCAGCGTGGGGCGCGACGTCAACATCGGTGCCGGCACCATCACCTGTAATTACGACGGCGCCAACAAGCACCGCACCATCATCGAGGACGAGGTCTTCATCGGTTCCGACACGCAGCTGGTGGCGCCGGTGCGGGTAGGCAAGGGCGCCACGCTGGGCGCGGGCACCACGCTCACGAAAGATGCGCCCGCGGGCACGCTCACCGTCTCGCGCGCGAAGCAAGTCACCATCACGGGCTGGAAACGGCCGGTGAAAAAGAAATGAGGGGCAGGAAGTAGATGTGCGGCATCGTCGGAGCCGTTGCCGGGCGCGATATCGTTCCGGTCCTGATCGAAGGGCTGCGCCGGCTCGAATACCGCGGCTACGATTCCTGCGGCGTCGCCGTCCATGACGCCGCGGGCGGCGGGCAACTGCGGCGCGCGCGCACCGTGTCGCGGGTGGCCGACCTGGATGCACAGGTGCGCGAATCCGGCCTGACCGGTGCTACCGGCATCTGCCACACGCGCTGGGCCACCCACGGCGCGCCGGTCACGGTCAACGCCCACCCGATTTTCAGCCGCGACGAAATCGCAGTGGTGCACAACGGCATCATCGAGAACTTCGAGGAGCTGCGCGCCCGCCTGAGCGCCGCAGGTTATGTGTTCGCGTCGCAAACCGACACCGAGGTCATCGCGCACCTGGTTCACAGCCATTATTCCGGCGATCTGTTTGTCGCGGTGCAGCGCGCGGCGGCGGAACTGCGCGGCGCCTATGCCATCGCCGTGTTGTGCAAAGCCGAGCCGCGGCGCGTGGTCGGCGCGCGCCAGGGGAGCCCGCTGGTGCTGGGCGTTGGCGCGAAGGCAAGCGCGGGCGAGACCTTCCTTGCGTCCGATGCCATGGCCCTCGCCGGGACGACCGACCAGATCATCTATCTCGAAGAGGGCGACGTCGCCGACATCGGGCTCGGCCGCTACGCCATCGTCGACCGGTCTGGCCGACCGGTAGCGCGCGCGCTGCGCACGGTCAGCGCCTATGCCGGCGCGGTCGAGCTCGGGCCCTACCGGCATTTCATGCAGAAGGAGATCTTCGAGCAGCCGCAGGCCGTCGCCGACACGCTCGAAGGCGTCGCCGGCATCGGCCCGGACATTTTCGGCACTGGCGCGAAAGACGTCTTCGCCGCGGTCGATGCGGTGCACATCTATGCCTGCGGCACCAGCTACTATGCCGGCCTCACCGCCAAGTTCTGGCTCGAGGCCATCGCCGGCCTGCCGACTGAGGTGGAGGTCGCGAGCGAATACCGCTACCGCGTCAGCGTGCCCAACCCGCGGGCGCTGGTGGTGGTGATCTCGCAGTCGGGCGAGACCGCCGATACGCTGGCCGCGTTGAAACACGCGCAGGCGCTCGGCCATGTTCATACTCTCGCGATCTGCAACGTCGCCTCGAGCGCCATGGTGCGCCAGACCGCGCTCACCTACCTGACCCGCGCCGGCGTCGAAATCGGCGTCGCCTCGACCAAGGCTTTCACCACCCAGCTCGCCGCGCTGTTCCTGCTCGCGCTCGCGCTGGCAAAATCGCGCGGGCGGCTGACGCCCGCGGACGAGGCGCGTCACCTGAAGAACCTGCGCCACCTGCCCGCCGCGCTCGCCAGCGTGCTCGCGCTCGAGCCGCAGATCATCGCCTGGGCGGAACAGTTCGCGCAGCGCGAGCACGCGCTGTTTCTGGGGCGCGGCCTGCACTATCCGATCGCGCTCGAAGGCGCGCTCAAGCTGAAGGAGATCTCCTACATTCACGCCGAAGCCTATCCGGCCGGGGAGCTGAAGCACGGGCCGCTGGCGCTGGTGACCGAAGCGATGCCGGTGGTCACGGTCGCGCCCAATGACGCGCTGCTGGAGAAGCTCAAATCCAACATGCAGGAAGTGCGCGCGCGCGGCGGCGAGCTGTACGTTTTTGCCGATGCCGACAGCCGTATCGCGCCCTCCGAAGGTGTGCACGTGGTGCGGCTACCGGAGCACTACGGCGATTTGTCGCCGATCCTGCACGTGGTGCCGCTGCAACTGCTCGCTTACCACACGGCGCTCGCGCGCGGCACCGACGTGGACAAGCCGCGCAATCTCGCCAAGTCCGTCACGGTTGAGTAAACAGGCGGTGCCGGGCGCGCGCTCGGTTCTCAAGGAGGTCTTCGGCTACACCGCGTTCCGCGGGCCGCAGGCCGATATCGTCGAGCATGTGGCCGCGGGTGGCGACTGCCTGGTGCTGATGCCGACCGGCGGCGGCAAGTCCCTGTGCTACCAGATTCCGGCGCTGCTGCGCCCCGGGACAGGCATCGTCGTCTCGCCGCTGATCGCGCTGATGCAGGACCAGGTGTCGGCGCTGCGCGAGGCCGGCGTCCGCGCGGCGTTCCTGAATTCATCGCTGTCCGCGGAGGAAGCGGCAGCGGTCGAGCGCAGCCTGCTCGCCGGCGAATACGACCTTGTGTACGTCGCGCCCGAGCGGCTGCTGATGCCGCGCTTCCTCGAGCAACTGGAGCGGCTTCAGGCATCGGCGCGCCTCGCGCTGTTCGCCATCGACGAGGCGCACTGCGTGTCGCAGTGGGGCCACGACTTCCGCCCGGAGTACATGCAACTCGCGGTGCTGCACGAACGTTTTTCCGGCGTGCCGCGCATCGCGCTTACCGCCACCGCCGACCGCGTCACGCGCGAAGAGATCGTGCAGCGCTTGGGCCTTGCGGGCGCGCGCCTGTTCGTGTCGAGCTTCGACCGGCCGAACATCCGCTACCGCATCGTCGAGAAAGCCAACGCCCGCGCGCAGCTGCTCGCTTTCCTGCGCGCCGAGCACATGGGCGAGGCCGGCATCGTCTATTGCCTGTCGCGGCGCAAGGTCGAGGAAACCGCGGCCTGGCTCACCGGGCAGGGCGTGGCGGCGCTGCCCTACCACGCCGGCATGGACGCCGATACACGCAAGTTGCACCAGGCACGGTTTCAGCGCGAAGACGGCATCGTCATGGTGGCGACCATCGCCTTCGGCATGGGCATAGACAAACCGGACGTGCGCTTCGTCGCGCATCTCGATCTCCCGAAGAGCATCGAGGGCTATTACCAGGAAACCGGCCGCGCCGGGCGCGATGGCCTGCCCTCAGACGCGTGGATGGCCTATGGCCTCGGCGACGTGGTCAACCAGCGGCGCATGATCGATGCCTCGACCGCCGAGGTGCAATTCAAGCGCATTGCCGCGGCCAAGCTCGATGCCCTGCTCGGGCTGTGCGAGTCGAGCAGTTGCCGCCGCGTGCGCCTGCTCGCTTATTTCGACGAAGCCTCGGCGCCCTGCGGCAATTGCGATGTCTGCCTGGATCCGCCGCAGGTATGGGATGGCACCGTGGCGGCGCAAAAGGCGCTGTCCTGCGTGTTTCGCACCGGGCAGCGCTTCGGCGCGGCGCACCTGATCGACGTGCTCCTGGGAAAGGAAACCGAACGCGTGCAGCAATGGGGGCATCGCGAACTGAGCACCTTCGGTATCGGCAGGGAACTCGACGAGAAGGCGTGGCGCGCGGTGTTCCGCCAGTTGGTTGCGCAGGGGCTGCTCGACGTGGACCACGCCGGCTACGGCTCGCTCAAGCTGGCCGAAGCGAGCCGCGCGGTGCTCAAGGGCGGACAGGCGGTGCATTTGCGCCAGGTGCAGGCGGGCAAGACCAAGACCGAAAAGCGCCCGGCCGCACAAGGAGCGGGACCCGCTGCCGCGCTCGACCCCGCATCGGCACGGCTGTGGGAGCGCCTGCGTGTGTGGCGCGCCGCGATCGCGAAGGAACACGGGGTTCCTGCCTATGTCGTGTTCCACGACGCTACTCTGCTCGAACTTGCCCGCTCGCGCCCGCAGTCCGAAGCCGCGCTCGGCCAGATTTCGGGTGTGGGCACGCGCAAGCTCGAGCGCTATGGCGCGGCGCTGCTCGAGCTGCTGCAGGACTGAGGGCCGCGAAACCGCGCGCAACCTGCGCACCAATCAGTGCGTATTGACCGCGTCGATGAGTTTCTTGATTTCGTCGGGGGCATTGACGAAACGGAATCCGGAGCAGCGTGCGCGACTGCCATCCTCCAGCGTGATGGTCTCCGAATAGCGCACTTCCAGATCGACCATGACCGGATCGGCTCCCGGAACCTCGATGCGGCTGCCTACGAGCACGGTGCCCGGTTCGAGCATGACGTCCAGGGAATAAAGCAGGATGCTGATGCCGCCGATACTGAGGTCCATGATCCGCGCGTCGAAGGGCGCAAAGCCGCCGGCGTCGGCGACGCAGCGCAGCGTAAGCGTGGCGGGTATCGCATGGCGCTCATGCTGGCGGCGCTGTTGCACGGTAAGGATTTCCGGGTAACGCAGGCGTATCGCCGGGACGCCGTCGTGCATTATTTCGCAGGGCTCGTCCGCGACAAACTCGATTCGCCAGTCGTCCGGCGTGCAAACGAAAGTCACGCGCGCGCGCGCGAGCAAGGCCGCATTGGCCGCCTCGTCCGCCGACGCGGTAACGACGATGAACTGCCCGCTTGGGTCGGCGCGAACCAGATTCGCGCTGAACTGGACCCCGTCGATCGAGAGTTCCACGGTGACCCGTTCGCGCCTGGCGACCAGCGTCTCGAGCGCGCGCGCGATCTTACTGGGCGAGCGCAGCAGGTGGCCCGAATCATTAGCTTGCTTGAAGTTCGTCGACAAAGTTGGGGCCGTACCAGTTTTCAGAAAGTTTCGAATCAAAGCCCGTCCGCTTCTCGCCGCGTTTTCCCGTGCCTGCTTTGTACACCCGCGCGCCCGGATCGCTTGCTCATGCCGGAATTGCTTCCCTATTGTAATCCTGCCGCGCCGCCCATATTGCGGATTCGTGCACGTCTGGTTCCTGGTCGGACTACCCGGGCGGTTTGTTTACGATCTTCCCGGACGCATGATAGCGCGCCGCAGACGCATGCCCGATTTTCAGTGCCGATGCCGGTGATGCAGGTCCGGCAGGTGCGCATGGCCGTGCGCAAGCGGCGCGTGCTGGTGCGGATGTGAATGCGGCTCGGGTCCCTCGTCGCCGCGATGCGCATGCTGATGGTGCGCATCGTGCGTATGCAGGTGTTCGTGCCCGATGGGCTCATGCACATGCGCGTGTGCGTGCCGCTCGGTGAGCACCAGCCAGGTTGCTGCGAGCATGAGCAGGAACGCGGTGGCAAATGCGCTCGTCACCGGCTCGCCTAGCAAGCCGACCGAGAGCGCGGCGCCGATGAAGGGCGCGGTGGAAAAATGCGATGCCGCGCGCGCGCTGCCGAGGTGGCGTAGGGCGACGATGTACAACACCAGACTCACGCCATAGGCGAGCCATCCGAGCAGCAACGCCCCTGCCAGCGGCAGGCCGCTCGGGAAGCTCGCGCCGAACGCCAGGGCCGCGGCGATGTTGACGCTGCCCGCGGCGAGGCCCTTGATCATGGCGATGCTGACCGGGTCGGCGGCGGAGATGCGGCGGGTGAGGTTGTTGTCCAGCGCCCACAGCGCGCAGGCGGCGATGACCGCAAGCATGCGCAAGGACAGGCCGAAACCCGCCGGTGCATCGTAGCCGAGCAGCAGGCCGGCGGCGAGCATCAGGCCGGCGGCGAACCAGATCCGCCCGGCCACCTCTTCCCTGAACACCAGCGCGGCGATGAGCGCGGTCAATACGCCCTCCAGGTTGAGCAGCAGCGACACGCCCGAGGCGCTGGCGCCGGCGAGGCCCCACATCAGCAGCAGGGGCGCGGCAACGCCGCCGCTCGCGACGGCGCCGGCGAGCCAGGAGTAGTCGCTCGCCTGCAGCGGCGCTTCGGGGGCATGCCGGCCGAAGCGCAGCCCGAGCTTTACCAGCGCAAGCCCCGCGCCGCTGCCGAGGTAAAGCAGCCCGGCGAGCAGGCCCGGCGTGATATCCGCCTGCAACAGCTTCGCCAGCGGCGTGCTCGCGCCGAACAGCGCCGCGGCGGCGAGCGCCAGCAGTGCGTAGCGTTGCGTGGACAGATCGATCATGTGCGCAAAGACCGCCGAAAAGATTTTCGCGTGACCGGGTTCAGGCCGAAATCAGCTTCATGTTCAGGGCGCGCTCGAGCAGCCAGACCATGGCAATCGCCACGATCGCGGTCGAGCCGCCGACGAGGACCACGCGCCGGTAAAACCCGCTCGCGCGCAAAAAATAGGCAAGCGGCAGGAAGGCCGCGACGACGGCGAGCTGCCCCGCTTCCACGCCGAGATTGAAGCCGACCAGGGCCAGCAGCAACGCGTTCCGGGGCAGGCCGAGTTCGGCAAGCACGCTGGCAAAGCCGAAGCCGTGGATCAGGCCGAAGGCGAACGCCACCACCCAACGCCTGCCGCCGACCACCGGCACGAGGTTGTTGAGCGCGGCCAGGACCACCGAGGCGGCGATGGCGGATTCCACCAGCCGCGAGGGCAGCGAGATCACGCCCAGCGCGGCCAGCGACAGCGTGATCGAATGCGCCACGGTAAACGAGGTCACCACCTTGAACACATCCCAGAAGGCGTCGCCGAAACGCGCCACCGGCAGCCAGCGCCGCCGCTCGCGCATCAGCACCGCCGGCAGCAACAGGGACAGCAGGAACAGAATGTGGTCATAGCCGATCCAGATGTGCCATACGCCTTCGCGGCCATAACTCAGGAACTGGCGCATCGCGGTCAGCTCGCCGAGCTCGAAGTGCTGCCGCGCCTGCTCGGGAGTGAATACGATGCTCTGCACCCGGCCACGGTACTCCAGGCTCAATAGCCCCTTGTGCTGGGCGTCGATATCGAAAAACAGGCTGTAGCCGATGTCGAGGGCGGCCGGCGCGCTGTCGCAGGTCCCGGAAAAGCGCAGCACCGTGTAGGCGCCGTCGCTGTGCCGGTCGACCTCGTGCCCGCTGACCTGCAGCGGGCAGGCCTGGCCGTCGCCCGCCAGTTTGAGCCGCGCCATGGCGAAGGCGCTGATGTCGGCATGGCGCGCGCGCAGCTCGCCCCAGGTGATGTCGCCGTCGCCGTCCGCGTCCAGTCCGATCGCCTGCTCCAGGTCGCGCAGCGCGATGTCCCATTGCCCGGTGACCCGCGCGCCGTCGAGTTTGAGGCGCAGGTAGCTGTCGCTGGGTTTGTGCGCATGGCAGGCGAAACTCGCCAGCAGCAGCAGAAATGGCAGCCAGCGGATGAGCGGCGGCAGCTTGCGGCTCATCGCGCCAGTCCGTTCAGCCGTACGGCGAGTCTGGCGAATAGGGGATCCTCATAGCCGCTCGCGCGCAGCCACTCGAGCGCCGGTTGCGCCGCCCGCCAGTCTCGCGCCGCCAGCGCCGCTTCGAGCAGGATGCGCGCGTCGATCGGCTCGCGCTGGGTGCGGTAATTCTCTTCGGCCAGCCGCAGCGCGCCGGGCACGTCGCCGAGGAGATAAAGATGAAAGCGGGCTTCCTGTTGCTGGTGCAGTTTGTCGCCGCGCAGGGCGGAAGCCGCGAAGCGCTCTTTCATCATGGCGATATGGCCGCGCGCCGATGGCTGTTTGCCCGCGTGCTCGGCGAACGTCAGGCGCAGCAGCAGGATGTCCGAGCGCTCCCAGTCCTTCAGCATCGGCACCACCTCGTCCGGCCGGTCGCGATCGAGCAGGAAATCGGCATAGGCGGCGAGGATGAAACCGTCGGTGACGCCGAGCGCGAGTCCCGCCTTGAAATGTTTTTCCGCGAGCGCATCCTTGCCCTGGCGCAAGGCCATCTCCGCCAGGCGGGTCTGGATCCAGAGTTTCAGGTCCGCGCTCGCGTCGGGGCGTTCGGCCAGGGCCCTGGACAATTCGGCATAGGCCTGCCGGGACTTCCCCGACATGCCGTCGACCGAGGTGTTGCAGGCGCTAGTAAGCAGGGTGCTCGCCAGCGCGGCGAGTTTGTCGCAAGCAGCGCGCGCGCCGGCGTAGTCCGCCTGCACCAGCAGGATGGCGGAGCGCCAGGTCCAGGCCTCGATGTTGCCCGGCTCGCGTTCGGCCGCGACGGCAAGGTCGGCGAGTGCCGCGTCGAATTCGTGCCGGTACTGGCGTATCAGGGCGCGCATGATCAGGATCTCAACCGGCGGTTCGGCGGCCACGCTCCAGGGCCGGATGATGGCTTCGGCATAACCGACGTAGCGCGGGTCGCCCTCGGCGCTGGCGAGGTCGAAATAACGGCGCGCGAGGGCCAGGGCGCGTTCGAGATCCTGCGGCTGTTCGGCGAAGGCGCGGCGCAGCCGGCGCAGTTCCTGCCCCTCCGCCGCCGAAGCTTTGAACGGCAGCCGCTCGAGCACCTCCGTGTCCGCCGCCGGGGTGTAAGGGGCCGCCCATGCCGAACACAGGCTGAGGGTGAAGATCAGCGGTATCAGACGGCGCATATCAGCGTGGATGGACGATTACGGTGCCGGTTTTGGCCGGGTATTCGGACGGGATTGGTTCAGTATAACATTGATTGTTATGATTTTTTCTATTCTGAAGCGCGTTGTGGCGGGAAAATATGGTGGGTTCGTCAACCGCGCGTCAATTGGGCCGTTATTGCAGATTCCGGCATGGCACGAGCAATGGCTATGCTTGCCCTGCCTTGTTCCCTTCGACCTCCCTTGGGACGATGGATCGAGGCGCTGGGGAAAGCGCCGGTTTTTCCATCCACTAACGAGGAGTCCTACATGAGCAAATTACTGTCGATTTTGGTTGCTGCCGTATTCGCCGTTTCCACTGGTTCCGTCTTCGCCGCGGCACACATGAAAGCCGCCCCCGCGGGCGAGAAGAAAGAAGAAATGAAGAAAGAAATGAAAGCGGAAATGAAGAAAGACGAAAAAGCGGCGAAAAAAGAAGTGAAAGCCGACAAGAAAGCGGCGAAAAAAGAAGTGAAAGCCGACACGAAAGCGGCGAAAAAAGAAGTCAAAGAAGAGAAGAAAGAAGCAGCAAAGAAGTAAGTTTTTTTCTACGCGATACCAGGGCAGGGTTATCCCTGCCCTTTTTGTTTTATGGACCGCCCGACATTATGGACCGCCCGCGAGTGACCCTTTCGCGGGCTGTTTAACGGCTGGTGCCTTGCAATGCGCCGCGTGCCAGGACGGTCGTTGTATACGGGACCGCCGGCTTTAGCGGAAATTTGCTAGAGTCGGGCGCATGAGCGTGAACGTCGCCCAGCTCCTCGCGCGCAGCGCGCATGCCTACCCCGCGCTGCCCGCGCTTGCGCGCGGCGAGCGCGTGATCCGCAGCTACTTTGATCTGGCCGCCAGGGTGTCGCGACTCGCCGCGGGGCTGGCCCTGCGCCTCTCGCCGAACGACCGCGTAGCGCTGGTGATGAAGAACTGCCCGCAGTACGTCGAATTGCTGTTCGCCTGCTGGCACGCGGGCCTGTGCGCGGTGCCGGTCAACGCCAAGCTGCATCCGCGCGAACTCGAATTCATCCTGCAAAACAGCGGCGCGCGCCTGTGTTTCGCCAGCGCCGACCTGTTCGATGCGGTGGCGCCGCTGCACTCTAGCGTGGCCTGCCTCGAAGAAGTGGTGGACGCGGACGGCCCACGCTACGCCGCGCTCGCCGCCGGCGCGCCCATGCCCATGGCGGCGCGCGAGGCAGGCGATCCGGCCTGGCTGTTCTACACCAGCGGCACCACCGGCCGGCCCAAGGGTGTGACGCTCACGCATCGCAACCTGATGGCGGCGACCCTCAACTATTTCTCCGACGTCGATGCGATCGCGCCGGGGGAGGCCATCATCCACGCCGCGCCGATGTCGCATGGCTCCGGTTTCTACGCGCTCCCCCATGTCGCGCACGCGGGCCTGAATGTGGTGCCGGAGTCGGGCGGCTTCGATGCGGCCGAGATCTACGCGCTCATGCAGGCGCATCGCGGCGTCACCCTGTTTGCCGCGCCCACCATGGTCAAGCGCCTGGTCGATTTCGCGGGCGACGCCGACACGCGCAATCTCAAGACCATCGTCTACGGCGGCGGCCCGATGTACGTGGCCGATTGCAAGGCGGCGATGGCGCGCTTCGGCCACAAGCTGGCGCAGATTTACGGCCAGGGCGAATCGCCCATGACCATCACCGCCATGGGCAAGGCCATCCACGCCGCCAGCGGCCATCCGCGCTACGAGCAGCGCCTCGCCTCGGTCGGCCAGGCCTTCACCGGCGTCGAGGTGATGGTGTGTGACGACGACGACCGGGCCCTGCCCGCGGGCGGGATCGGCGAGATCCTGGTGCGCGGCGATCCGGTCATGGCGGGATACTGGGACAACCCGGCCGCGAGCGCGGAAACACTGAGGGGCGGCTGGCTGCACACCGGCGATGTCGGCCGCCTGGACGAGGAGGGTTTTCTGACGCTGATGGACCGCAGCAAGGACGTGATCATCTCGGGCGGGTCGAACATCTACCCGCGCGAGGTGGAGGAAGTGCTGCTGCGGCACCCGGGCGTGAGCGAGGTCTCGGTGGTCGGGGAGAAGGATCCGGAGTGGGGCGAAGTCGTGATCGCCTTCATTGTCCCGCGCGGGGCGCCTCCGGACGCGGCCGATCTCGACGCGCTGTGCCTGGACCACATCGCCCGCTTCAAGCGGCCCAAGGCCTACCGCTTTATCGAAGCGCTGCCCAAGAACAGCACCGGCAAGGTGCTCAAGACCGAGTTGCGCAAATTGCTTGGCAATTGAGACTTTCATGACTGTCAAACAACCCACCCTCACCCCAACCCTCTCCCGCCCAGGCGGGAGAGGGGGTAATCCTTTGCGCAGGCAGTAGACGAGATATTCCCTCGCCCCGCTTGCGGGGAGAGGGCTAGGGTGAGGGGAGCGCGCGACACTGTTAGACTGCTATTTTCAGGGCCAGGCACAAGCCTGCGCCAAGTTGACGTTAACGTAAACGTCAACTAAACTAGGCATCCGCAGAAATCCGGCACTGGGGTTCCCATGACCGACCTTTCCGTAAGCGCCAACCTGACCATCTACAAACCCAAGCACAAGGTGCGCTTCGTCACCGCGGCGTCCCTGTTCGACGGCCACGACGCCTCGATCAACATCATGCGCCGCATCCTGCAGGGGACCGGCTGCGAGGTGATCCACCTCGGCCACAACCGCTCGGTGGAGGAGATCGTCACCGCGGCGCTGCAGGAGGACGTGCAGGGCATCGCCGTCAGCTCCTACCAGGGCGGCCACGTCGAGTACTTCAAGTACATGCTCGACCTGCTGCGCGAGCGCGGCGGGGAGCGCATCAAGGTGTTCGGCGGCGGCGGCGGCGTGATCGTGCCCGAGGAGATCGCCGAGCTGCAGGCCTATGGCGTGTCCCGCATCTACTCCCCCGAGGACGGCCAGAAAATGGGCCTGCAGGGCATGATCAACGACATGGTGATGCAGTGCGACACGGACCTGTCGCAGTACGCGCCGCGCGAGCTGAAGGCGGTCAAGGGCGCGGACAAGGTCAAAGCGCGGCGCGCGCTGGCGCAGTTGATCACCGCGCTGGAGAACAAGACCGCGGCGCCTGGCGCCGGCCAACCGGAAGCGCCTGGCGCCGGCCAACCCGAAGCCCCCGGGGCCGGTCAGGAGGTCGCCAAGCTGCGCGACAGCGTGTTCAAGGAAGCCGAAGCGCTCGACATCCCGACGCTCGGCATCACCGGCACCGGCGGCTCGGGCAAGTCCTCGCTCACCGATGAATTGATCCGGCGCTTTCGGTTGGATCAGGACGACAAACTCAACATCGCCGTGATCGCGGTCGATCCCTCGCGGCGGAAGAGCGGCGGGGCGCTGCTGGGCGACCGCATCCGCATGAACGCGATCAACGGCAGCCACATTTTCATGCGCTCGCTCGCCACCCGCGCCGCGGGCTCGGAGATTTCCGAGGCGCTGCCCGAAGCGCTCGCCGCGTGCAAGGTCGCCGGCTTCGACCTGATCGTGGTCGAGACCTCAGGCATCGGCCAGGGCGACGCCGCCATCGTGCCGCTGGTGGACGTGTCGCTCTACGTGATGACGCCCGAGTTCGGCGCCGCGAGCCAGCTCGAGAAAATCGACATGCTCGATTTCGCCGATTTCGTCGCCATCAACAAGTACGATCGAAAGGGCGCGGCCGACGCGCTGCGCGACGTGCGCAAGCAATACCAGCGCAACCGCGAAGTGTTCAAGACCGCGCCCGAGGAGATGCCGGTGTTCGGCACCATCGCCGCGCGCTTCAACGACGACGGCGTCACCGCGCTCTACCAGGCCCTGCTGCCGCGCCTCGCCGATTTCGGTCTCAAGGCCAAACCGGGCAAGCTGCCCAAGATCGATGTCCGCGCCTCCAGCAGCAAGGCGGTGATCCTGCCGCCCGCGCGCACCCGCTACCTCGCCGAAATCGCCGACAGCGTGCGCGCCTACCACAAGTTCGCGCGCGAACAGGCGCGCCTCGCGCGCGAGCGCCAGCAGCTGTCCGGGACCAAGATCATGCTTGCGGCCGAATGCAAGGAGCAGGTCGCCTCGCTCGACGCCCTCCTTGCCGCGCGCGAGGCGAAACTGGACTCCCGCGCGAAGAAGCTGCTCGACATGTGGCCGCAAATGCAGCAGGCTTACTCAGGCGACGAATACGTGGTCAAGATCCGCGGCAGCGAACTGCGCACCAAGCTCACCTCCAAGTCGCTGTCGGGCAGCACCATCCGCAAGGTCGCGCTGCCGCGCTTCGAGGACCACGGCGAGCTGCTCAAATGGCTGTTGCTGGAGAACGTGCCGGGGTCCTTCCCCTACACCGCCGGCGTGTTCGCCTTCAAGCGCGAGAACGAGGACCCGACGCGCATGTTCGCGGGCGAGGGCGACGCCTTCCGCACCAACAAGCGTTTCAAGCAAGTTTCGAAAGACATGCCGGCGAAGCGCCTGTCCACCGCGTTCGACTCGGTCACTTTGTACGGCTTCGAGCCGGACGAGCGCCCGGACATCTACGGCAAGGTCGGCAACTCCGGCGTATCGATCGCCACGCTGGACGACATGAAGGTTTTGTACGGCGGCTTCGACCTGTGCAGCCCGAACACCTCGGTGTCGATGACCATCAACGGCCCGGCGCCGACCATGCTGGCGATGTTCCTCAACACCGCGCTCGACCAGCAGGTGGACAAGTTCCGCTTGGATAACAGCCGCGAGCCGACCGAGGACGAATACGACAAGATCAAGGCCTGGACGCTCGCCACCGTGCGCGGCACGGTTCAGGCCGACATCCTCAAGGAAGACCAGGGGCAGAACACCTGCATCTTCTCGACCGAGTTTTCATTGAAGGTGATGGGCGACATCCAGGAATATTTCGTCCACCACAATGTGAAGAACTTCTATTCGGTGTCGATCTCGGGCTATCACATCGCCGAGGCCGGGGCGAACCCGATCTCGCAACTCGCGTTCACGCTGGCGAACGGCTTCACGTTTGTGGAAGCCTATCTCGCGCGCGGCATGCACATCGACGACTTCGCCGGAAATCTCTCGTTCTTCTTTTCCTACGGCATGGACCCGGAATACACCGTGATCGGCCGCGTGGCGCGGCGCATCTGGGCGGTGGCGATGAAGAACAGGTATGGGGCGAACGAGCGTTCGCAAAAGCTCAAGTACCACTCGCAGACCAGCGGGCGCTCGCTGCACGCGCAGGAGATCGCCTTCAACGACATCCGCACCACGCTGCAGGCGCTGATCTCGACCTACGACAATACTAATAGTCTCCATACGAATGCTTACGACGAGGCCATCACCACGCCCACCGAGGAATCGGTGCGCCGCGCGATGGCGATCCAGCTCATCATCAACCGCGAGTGGGGCTTGGCGAAGAACGAGAACCCGAACCAGGGCGCGTTCATCATCGACGAGCTCACCGACCTGGTGGAAGAAGCGGTGCTGAAGGAGTTCGAGGCGATCTCCGAGCGCGGCGGCGTGCTCGGCGCGATGGAGACCGGCTACCAGCGCGGCAAGATTCAGGAAGAGTCGATGTACTACGAGCACAAGAAGCACGACGGCTCGTACCCCCTCATCGGCGTCAACAGCTTCCGCAATCCGCACGCCGGTGACGCGCCGCAGAAGATCGAGCTGATCCGCTCGACCGAAGAGGAAAAGCAGTCGCAACTCAAACGCCTGCGCGACTTCAAGGCGCGGCACAAGGACGAGTCCGGCCCCATGCTCCTCCGCCTGCAGCAGGCGGTGATCGACAATCAGAACGTGTTCGAGGTGCTGGTGGACGCGGTGCGTTGCTGCTCGCTGGGGCAGATCACCAATGCGCTATTCGAGGTGGGGGGGCAATACCGGCGCAGCATGTAGTTCCGCTGCGCGGTTCGTAAAATCTGGTTCGGCGAAGTATGTAACTCCGCTTGCCCATTCGATCAGCCAAGTGAGACGTCAAAGCTGATCTATTCCGGAACGAGTCCCAGCGCTTTCAGCCACGCCTGAACCTGCCGGAACGCATCGGTTCGGACTTGATCGGGAGTCATGTCTCCGAGGGCGTCTGAACCCTCCACGAATCGCCGAACGGTTTCCGGTCCGAAGCCGTCCTCTTGATTGAACTTGCCGGCGATATTCAAATAACCTTCGCGTGCAACCGGGTCCTCAAGCAGACGGGCGCATTCGGACGCGAGCGCTGCCGGTCCGCCGGAGAATTGCCGGACGCAATAGTAAATGTCGTAGGCATCTTTCTTCTTGTCACGCTGCACCAGCGCATAGCCTTTCATGACGAGCAGCGCGGGTATGGATGCCACCAGCATTTCAACCTCGTTCTTGCGTCCGTCCGGCATCGTTCCCGCGATCATCAGCTTGAGGCTGTGCCGCAGGGCAATGCTCCCTCCATCCACCTCCTGAACCCGAAGTCCCTCGACAAGCGGGGGGCGATTCTTTTTCGTTTTCGCGCCCTTCGGCATCAGCAAATCGACGATCACCGCTATTGGCTCGCCGCCGTCTTTGAGATTGACAGTCCGCCTGAGTTGAAATGCCTTGAGTCCTTCAACATTTCGTTCGTAACCTGCCGCGGCGAATTTCTCTATTAGCTCGGCGTATCCGTGCTCCGAAAGTTTTTCCGGGTCAAGATCCAGATCGATGTCGAGCGAACCGATGTGGCTTGGTTCAGCCTTCGGCAACAACAGCGACGGTACCGAGCCTCCGATCACCACAATGGCGTCGCGATGTGCGCCGAGGACTAGCCCGAGCTCGATCAGAACAGCGTGAGCCGCCTGTGCGCCGCGGTCATCGTAATCCGAGGCGAGGTTGGGTTCGCTCACGCCAATTCCTTCCAAAGAGGCGTTATCTTTTGTTGGCGCAGGTGGTCGGCCGCCTCTGCCCCGCGCTCTCCAGCGGCGGCCAGATCCAGAAACGTCTGTACGAGTCCGGTGCAACGCAGGCCAGGCTTTGGTTCCAAATTCTCCAGAAATATGCCCTTGTCTCTTGGCCGATCGATGGTCACATTCTCGCCTCGTGGTGCCGCCTCGAGTTTGAGATGATGCGCGAGTAGCTTTTCTCCTTCCGCATCCGCGTACAGGAACTCACCCGCTACCCGGGCGAACGGTGCGAGCCATCGCGCCGCGGAAAATGAGCTAAGCACCGCCCGGGGTCCGGTCTCGGTCAGCGCGTTGCTCAACCGCATCACTGCGAAGGCTACTCGCAAAGCCTGTTCCAATTCGACTCCGTGCAGGATGGTGTAATAACGGGCTCGTCCCGTCTTGGGTTGAACGTAGGCCGCCCGCCATGCGTCCAGCAACGCGTCGGGATGGATGAGTCGCAGTGCACCGCGCTGTCCCGATATCCACTCCCGGTCAAGCAACAACTTTTGCACGTTGCTTACCTGACCCAGGCTTACCCCCGTTGTCTGAGCGAGTTCCGCGAGTTTCCACGCGCGTCCTGGGTGGGATAGCAATGCGTTGAGTATGCGCGCGGACTTGGGAGCAAAGAGCGAGCGCTGTTCTCTGCGTACGCCAAACGGATTCTTCGCGACGCTTTTCTCTATGTACACATTCCCGAACGCAAGGCGGCAATTGCCCGCGAGGTCGGCGTAGCCAACCCCCATCTCCTTGCAGATTTCACCCGTCTGTGCAGAAATAAATGGCGCGAGAACGACCGGATACATGTTGGCACCCGGCCCCGCGTGTTGCGCAAAATTCTTGGTCTGCCACGCGGCCATGCGGATGTTTCTCGGTTGACCGCTGGATTTGACCTCGCATACCAGCGTCCACTTCTGGTTCGCCGAGCTCAACTGGATGATGAAATCGATTTCACTTTCGGGCAGTAGCTTATTGTGCTCCTCCCGGTCTATTTCCAGCGATGCTGCCGATAGCAGTTCGCGTAGTTGCCGCGCGGCGTGCAGTTCGAGTTCGTTTGCAGAAAGTTTCGCTATTTGTGAGTTTTTCAGCATTTGCTGAAAATATCATTTTTGATGAAAGAACGCAAGTAATTTCACTATAATACCTATTTTCAGCAGCCGCTGAAATATGGTAAATGAATGATTGAGGAGATCGCCTTCAACGACATCCGCACCACGCAGCAGGCGCTGATCTCGACCTATGACAACACCAACAGCCTGCAAACCAACGCCTACGACGAGGCCATCACCACGCCCACCGAGGAGTCGGTGCGCCGCGCGATGGCGATCCAGCTCATCATCAACCGCGAGTGGGGACTGGCGAAGAACGAGAACCCGAACCAGGGCGCCTTCATCATCGACGAGCTCACCGATCTGGTGGAAGAGGCGGTGCTGAAGGAGTTCGAGGCGATCTCCGAGCGCGGCGGCGTGCTCGGCGCGATGGAGACCGGCTACCAGCGCGGCAAGATCCAGGAAGAGTCGATGTACTACGAGCACAAGAAGCACGACGGCTCGTATCCCCTCATCGGCGTCAACAGCTTCCGCAACCCGCACGCCGGCGACGTGCCGCAGAAGATCGAGCTGATCCGCTCCACCGAAGAGGAAAAGCAGTCGCAGTTGAAACGCCTGCGCGATTTCAAGGCGCGGCACAAGGACGAATCGGGCCCCATGCTCCAGGGTGATTTATTTTGTAGAGCAACCGCAAGAGCGCATTGCAACGGAACCCCGCGTTGATAGTTGTCACGCCGGGCGCATGGCAGGCACAACCCAGTCTCCTACGAGACCCGCGCCTCCAGCATCCTTCGCCACGGCGCCGCAGCGCGGAGCCGCGAGAGGTTCCCGAAGTGGCCCGCCGCGGTCCGGTTGATGAAGATGATGTGGTGGGGAAAGCGCAGGCCTTTCACTTCGCCGAACCGGCTCACGTGCGTGTCGAACAGTTGGCGAAAGAGCTGATCGTCGCCGTCGAAGCGGTAGGGGTGTGCGTCGTCGAGCATCTTGTCGACGAAATCGAGGGCGGGCGCGACGAGCTCCGCGGACACGGGCCTGCCCGAACCCGTGGTGACGCCCATCGCCGCG